>Ga0114922_10000782_pt1 | contig 30656 bp, 2 predicted proteins | sample AartaG_FD_100975 | JGI IMG/M metagenome (GOLD analysis project Ga0114922, IMG submission 100975) | Deep subsurface microbial communities from Aarhus Bay to uncover new lineages of life (NeLLi) - Aarhus_00045 metaG | ecosystem: Environmental > Aquatic > Marine > Oceanic > Sediment | place: Aarhus... | reverse complement strand
GTGGATCTGGCCGGGAACGTGGACCTGACGGCCACCGACGGGCCCCTGAGCGTAGCCAGCGGCGTGGGAGCGATCAGCCTGAGCGGCGCGGCCGGCAGCACGAACGTCCTGGACTCGGGCGGCGATCACGCGGTTACGCTGGCCGCGGTGACGGCTACGGACAATGCCAACCTGACGGTCAACTCCGAAGGCGGCTTGGCGCTTGCGTCCGCGGACGTCGGCGGCGGGACGCTGATGCTCAACGTGGACGACGACGCCGACGGCGCAGAGACGATGACGGTCGGGTCCCTAAACGCAGGCACGATTGCCCTGATGGGCTCCGCGCAGGACGACACTCTCGCGCTTCAGGGAGCGATCACGGGCACCGACGTGCTTGTCGGCAACGCGGCCCTGGTGGACGTCGACGCCGACATGACGGGCACCGCGCTGGCCTTCCAGAACGCCACGCTCGTGGACCTGGGGGACGACGTGGCTCTGACGGCGACTGCCGGTCCGCTGGACCTGGCGGGCGCCGCATCCGTCAACCTGAGCGGCGCAGATGCGACCACGAACGTCCTGGACGTGAATGGGGACGGGATTGTCGTGCTGCCCGTGCTGACCGCGGACGGCAGTCCGAACCTGACGGTAAACTCGGAAGGCGGCATCACGCTGGCCTCGCTCGACATCGGCGCCGGCGTGCTGACGCTCAACGTGGACGATGACGATGACGGCGCCGAGGCGTTGACGGCCGGTTCGCTCGACGCCGGAGCCATCAGCGTCACCGGCTCGGGGCAGGACGATACGCTTACGTTCGACGGGTCCGTCGCGGGCGCCGACATACTGGTTGACAACGCCGCCCTGTTGGACGTGAACGGCAGCCTGACGGCCTCGGCCGGCGTCGTGCTCACGAACTCGGCGGCCGTCAGCGTTGCTGACAACGTGAGCGCGGGCGACGGCGTGACCTTCGCCGGGGCGGTGACGTTCGACGGGCCGAGCAGCCAGGAGGTGGACGCCGGCGCCGGTACGGTCGACGCACAGGGAGCCTTGTCGAAGGCCGGGGGTGGCGACCTCACTCTGACGGGCCATGACCTGCAACTGGCCGGCACCGTGGCGAACCCCGGCGGAGCGCTCATCCTCCAGCCGTCCGACCCGGCTGCGTCCATCGGCATCGCTGGCGGGGCCGGTGACTTCTCGCTGGACGCGACGGAGGTGGCTCTCCTGAGCGACGGCCTCAGTGCGATAGTCATCGGGCGCGCGGACGGCGCCCACCTCATCGTGGTGGATGCCGTGCAGTTCACGGACCCGGTGACGATCCAGACGCCGGCAGGCGGGTCCATCACGCTCGACGGGACGATCACGGGCGTCGACGATGCCTCGGTCACACTCATCGGCGCGCTGGCTACCACGACCCTGAACGCCGACATCGTAACGGAGGCGAACCCCATTCTGATCGACGACGTGGTCGTGCTCGGGATTCCGGACGCTGTGACCCTCGACACGACGAGTGGCGGCGCCTTCCCGACAGGGGCGGACGTGACAATCAGCGGAGCCGTGGACGATGACGACCCGGTCGGGAGCCCGTCCGCGCTGGTGATCAACGGGGGCACCGACGGCGCCGTCAGCCTTCAGGGCGTACACACAGGTGACAGCCAGACTTACGACGGGCTCCTTGTGCTGAACGGCGACCTGACGGCCTCCGGCGGCAGCATCGTGCTCAACGGTCCCGTCACGTTGGGTGCCGACGTTGCCGTCACGACAACGGGCACTTCGGGGGACATCACGTTCGCCGACGTCGTGGACGGGGCGTACGCGCTCACGCTCGACTCGGCGGAGGGCGCTGTGACGCTGCCCGGCCCCGCGGGGGGCACGACGCCACTCGCGGCCCTGTCCGCAACTGCGGGCAGCATTGGCCTGAGCGCCGTGACCGTGACGGGCGACGTCGCATTCGTTTCCACGGTGGGAGACATCGTGCTCACCGACGTTAAGGCCGGCGCCATGGTCTCGCTCAACTCGGCCGGTGCGGTGGTCGACGGGGGAGACGTCCTGACGGACATCGTGGCGACCGACGTGGAGCTTGTTGCGGTGTCCGACATCGGAGCTTCGGACGACATGCTGGAGTTGGACGTTGCTCGCATGGCGGCGGCCAGCGAGGCCGGCGGCATATACGTGGAGGACGTTGCCGGGGACCTGGAGATAGGGACTGTCGGCTCGACCACCGGCGTGAGCCTGCCGGGCGGGACGGCGGACGATCAGCTCTACGTGGTGTGCAGCAATGCCCTTCAGATCACGGGCAACGTGGCGAACGCGAACGGGCCCGTCCAGCTCTACGCGACTGGGGCGGCGACCGTGGGCGGCGCCGCAACGGTGCAGGGCGTCGGCGTCGAGATCGGCGCGCCTCAGATCACTGTGGAAGAGGGAGGCAGCGTTGCGTCGGACTCCGGCGACTTGCAGCTCAGCGGCGACGATCTGGCCGTGGCCGGCAGTCTGAGCACACAAGACGCAAACCTCGTCCTCGAAGGCGTCGCCGTGGCCCATTCGGGCGACGCGACCGCCACGGCCGGCGTGGTTGCTATCACGGCCGACGACACGCTGGCCGTCAGCGGGACTGTCGCCGCTGAGGGCGGCGCGGTCTATCTCGATGCCGCCGCGGTGACGCTCACGGGCGTCTCATCAGACACGGGAGTGTCGGTGCAGTCGGCGGGCTCGATCGAGGACGCGGGAGACGAGGCGACGGACGTGGACGCGCCGGAGATCGAGCTGACTGCCGGGACTGGAATCGGGCTGTCCGAAGACGCCCTTGAGATAGATGCGGAGCTCGTTGCCGCAGCAACCGATGAGGGCGGCATCTACCTGGTCGACGTGAGCGACGGGCTTGAGGTGGGCGAGGTCGCGGGGACGACGGGCCTGTCCGTGCTGGGCGGCGTGGCAGGCGACGACATATCCATCGTCGTCACCAGCCCGCTCACGGTCAGCGCGCCGGTCAGCAACCTGGCCACGGACGGCAACGTCTGGCTCTCTGCAAGCGATCTGGTCAGCATCGGCGCTGCCGTGAGCACGGACAGCGGCGCCATCAGCATCGAAGCCGGGGAGCTGACCGTGCTGGAAGGGGGCAGCATCGCCAATGGCGGCGTCGGTGCCGTCTCGCTGACTACGACCGTAGGCGACGCCGTGATCGCGCGAGTGTCGGGCGGCGGCCTGGTCACCGTGCAGTCTGCGGCGGCCGTTCTGGACGGCGCCGAGACGGAGACCGACGTGGTGGCGCCGGACATCGAGTTGATCGCCGAGAGCGGCATCGCCGAAGCGGCGGATTACCTGGAGATCGACGGCGAAAGGCTGGCAGCAGCAACGCAGACCGGTGGCATCTACATCGAGGACGTCGCGGACGGGCTTGAGGTGACCTCCGTCGGCTCGACAAGCGGTGCCAGCATCCTGGGAGTCACGGCCGGCGACATCTATCTGGCCACATTGAGTCCGCTGACCATCACTGAGGACGTCACGAACCTCAGCGGCGGCGGAATCATCCTGGCAGCCGAGGGCACGGCAGCCGGCGACGACCTCTCCCTCGATGGCGACGTGGTGGCCGTGGGCGACGGTACCATCCAGCTCTTCGCCGGCAGCGACATCCTGCACACCGGCGGCATAAGCACCGAGGGAGGCACAGTCCTGCTGATGGCCGGCGATCTGATAAGTCTGGCCGGCACCGTGGCGACGGGCACAGGCCACGTGGTGGCGCAGGCCGGTCGCACCGTCGACGTGAGCGGCTCCATCCAGACGCAGGGCGGCGGCGTGGGGCTGAACAGCGGCGGCGCCGTTACAGTGAGCGGCAGCGTCACCACGCAGGGCGGCAACGTCAGCGTCGTTTCGTCTACGTTCGACGACACGGGCGGCACCATCGACGCAGGCGGAGGAAGCATCATCATTTCTCTGCCTCTGCCGGCGGCCGTTGCCGGGGGAACTGAGGGGGACGCCATCGCCGATCTGGTGGTTCTGCTTGGCGGAGAGGCGGGGCTGGCCGAGGAAGAGGAGGAGGAGGAGGAGGAGGAAGAGGCCGCTGAGGAGGCCGAGGCGGCCGCCCTGGCGCCGGCGCATCCCGACGGCGACGGCCGCCCGGCGCTCTGATGCGCGCCCAGCGTTGCAGCGCGCCGTAGGTGCTGCCGCACGCGGGCCGGGTTGCCTCCACGCGCGTGTCCATTCGGCCGTTCCATCCGCCGTGCGCGGCCGGCGGCTTCGGCGGATTGACGCTGGGCGCACGCAGAGCTGGACAGGGGGCAGGAGCCTGGGCGGCGGCGAGCCGAGTCCAAGCAAGAAAGTGCCTTTTGGCGGCGTTCTCTGGGGCGAGTCTTTTCCAGGCCCTTTCCGATGGATGGGGGCGAATGCCGGTGCAATCTGTGGCAGGACGGGCGCCGCCGAAGGGGCACACACCGGCCGTTCGGATTTCGGGACGGACACGCGTCTCCATGGCTCTCAGCGGTGCCGTTCTGAGTGCGTCTGCGCCCGGTTTTTCCTTGACATGGTGGGGTCCGTAGGCTAATACATAGCACAGTCATGGGATTGGACGCCGTGGCCGAACGTACCTGAACTTGATCTCAATACTTCATAGAGCCGGTCACGACCGGCCCGCAGTCGCATCCGGTTCGCCCAGGGAGGCGCGTGGAGGCCTTTGTGTGCGTTGCGGAGCGCTTGTGGGTGAGGTAGGGCGTCATCTGGTCCTCGGGAAGGGCGGTTGTCCTGTTTCTCGGTCGTTCGGCGAACAGGGCGCGCAGGTTTTCCGGACCTTCCCCGCTTCTGCTGTCCCTGGTGGCGATCGCCGGGGACGGCTCGGGTTTGCTGTGGGCCAACTAGTTCGTATTGGGAGTGGCTAGAACATGGATAGCAACGACAAGAGGGAGAAGCTTCCGTCTGCGAGCACGTTGCCATCGCTTGAACTGGAGCGGCTCGAGAACAGGTTGCTTCTCTCAGCGCCCGTAATCCAATCGCTTGAGGACCAGCCCGACCCCGTGCACGAGGGCGACGTCCTGACGCTGACGGCCCGGCAAGTCGCCGACCCGGACGGCGGACAGATCGTTGAGGTCAGGTTCTACCGCAGCGACGACGGCACCTTCGACGCGCCACCCACCGGCATCCAGGGGAACCTGTACTTCTGGGACGCCAATGATAACGGCCTCTACAACGCCGCCAGCGAGGACCTGTGGGCGGACATGAACGCCAACGGCCAGTACGACCTCGGCGTCGACACGCAGGTCTACGACCAGCTCAACTGGGACCCCGTCAACGGGCAGGCTGGCGTGCAGGGCAACCTTTACTTCTATGACTTCAATGGCGATTCTACCTGGGATGTCGGGGAGTTCGTATGGGCCGAGCAGCCGGGCGGCTTCGGCACGCTTTATGATCAGGGCATAGACGCGCGGGTGGAGGCCGGCCCCGGGGACATCTACGAGCCGAATGACACGGGCGCGACGGCAACCGACCTGGGCACCGTGGGGGGCTGGCAGGCTTGGTCGCGTCTGGCCATCGAGTCCGGCGATGAGGACTGGTTCACTTTCGAGCTGTCCGCAGACGGCGCTTCGGGCCAGTTCGTCCGCATCGAGTTCCTCCAGACAGACGGCAATCTGGACCTGGAGCTGTACGATGCGTCGCTGGCGCTCGCCGGCTCCTCGACGAGTGCGACCAGCAACGAGGAGGTATCCCTCGACGGCGTGCCGGCGGGCACGTACTTCGTGCGCGTCTACGGCAGCCAGGGCGCTGAGAACGATTCCTATGACCTGGTGCTGAATGCGTCCGGCCCCGGCGACGTTCTGCTCGGAACCGGCACGCAGATCGGCTTCACGGGTGACTGGGAGTTGAACCTCGTCGGTGACTGGCAGCCCGATTACTACTACTACTTCGCCGTTGCCGTGGACGACGGCGACGGCACGCCCGGCACTGCGGGGCAACTGCGCTTCAACGACAACGTCAATACCAACGGCCTTTGGGACGTGGGCGAAGAGATATGGCTGGAGGCCGATGGCGATGACCAGTACGACCCGGGCGAGGTCCAGGTCTACATCGGGGCCGACAGCAAGTGGGACACGCTTCCCGGCACGCCGGGCGTGTCCGGGAACCTGCTGTTCCAGGACGTAAGCTCCGACGGCGCCTGGCAGCCGTACGAGCCCATCTGGGCCGATGTGGTGGCGGACGGCCGATTCCGCAACGCCGATGACACCGTCGTAGTGGGCGTCCTGGCCGAGATCACCGTTAATCCCGCTTCCTCGATCGGGAAGCTGAACGATAGGCCCTCCGTTACGACCCTGACCGGCCAGCCCGAGCCGATCGGCGAAGGGGAGTTCCTCACGCTGACCGCGACGGGCGTCAGCGACTCCGACGGCGTCGTCAACATGGTGGAGTTCTACCACGACTCCAACAACGACGGGGTCTGGGATGCCGAGGACAGATTCCTCGGGCGCGACACGGACGGTTCGAATGGGTGGTCCTGGACGGGCGAAGTCAGATGGACGATCGGCGATTACTTCACCCGCGCCCGCGACAATGACGGCGCGTGGAGCGCGTGGCCGGACGACTTCGCCTTCGGGCACGTCAACCAGAAGCCCATAGTGGATTCGGTCCAGCAAGACCCCAACCCGATTGTGCCCGATCAGGCCGTCACGTTCACGGCGGTGAACGTCTACGACCCCGATGACCCCAACCCCACCGAGCAGAACAGGTTCGGCGTCTCGACCGTGGAGTTCTACCGCGACGTTTTCGATAGCGGCCACTTCAACCCGGACCAGGACGAGCTTCTGAACGATGACCTCGGTGCTGTGCTGACCTACGTCGGCAGCGGCACGTGGATGCTCACCGTGCCGGCCACCTGGGAGCAAGATATCAGTCCCCTCTTCTTTGCACGCGCGCAGGACCTGACAGGCGACTGGGGTGACGCCGTCTGGGTTCTGAACCAGGACCCGGTCATCGACCACGTAGAGGCGACGCCCGATCCCGTCACGCTCGACGATCCCGTAGTCCTGGAGGCGCTGGGCGTTGAGGATTCCGACGGGTTTATCCAGGCCGTGGTGTTCAGCGTGTATGAGGAGCCCGGCATTGCCCCCTACACCGACGAGCCCTACGACATCCCTGAGGGCGGATGGCCGACCGACTGGCACTTCGACGAGGACGGCACGGACGGCTGGAGCTGGACTTTCTCGCCCAGGTGGACCATCGGCGGCACCGTGATGGAGGACTTCGACCTGGACGGGGACATGGACATCGCCGTGGCGGTGGACGTGTCGGCGGACATCGGGCCGGACTTCGTCTCGTTGCTGCTGAACAACGGCCAGGGGGAGTTCGACGCCGGTTCCCTGGTGTTGCTCGGGCTGGATGCTGCCGGCTCGTCGGCGGAGCAATACTACTTCCACCAGTACGATCCCACGGACATTTCGGCCGGCGATCTCAACGGAGACGGGCAGCCGGACCTGGTCGTGGCTGATTCGGCCACGGACCGGGTTTCGGTCCTGCTCAATGAGGGCGGCGGCGTGTTCACTGACGATGTCTCTTACCAGATCGACATGAACCCGATGATTCCGGCGGAGATGGTCCATCCGCACGCTGTCACCGTGGCGGACCTGAACCAGGATGGTAACCTGGACGTCGCTCTGGCCAGCTATATAGACCTCGAAATGTCGTTTGCGGGCAACTACTACTGGCTGGAGGATGACTGGCACGGAGCCATCGTCGTCATGTTCGGGGACGGGACTGGCGTCTTCGCCACGGAGAACCCCGACGCCGACTTCAATAACGACCTCATTCGCGTCTACAACCTGCCGGGCCCGGGCTTAAGGCCGGAGGACCTGGTGGCGGCGGACCTGGACCAGGACGGCTACGTGGACCTGGCCGTCGTGAGCCAGGACGGCGTGCTGTTCCTGTGGAACAACGGCTATATCCAGGACGGCCAGCTTCCCGGGTTCTTCGCTGACCCGGGCACCGTCATCGGCAGGGCGATGGAGACGGGCATAACGGGCGCCGAACCGCAGCAGGTCGTTTATGACTACGTGTGGCGGAACGGCATCGTAGAGCAGCCGCATTGGACAGATACTCCACCGTACTATCATAACGACATCTTCGGCGATGACGTGGACATGTTCCGCGTCACGGCGGAGGCCGGCGCAACGCTCCGCCTGACGGTGACGCCGGTCCCGTGGCCGTCCCCCTCCGACGACCCGTTGGCGTGCAACGTCGCCATCTTCGACTCGGACGGCTTCATCGTGCAGGTGTGGCTTGACGACCTGGGCGTGGTGGACGGCGCGCAGTGGTCCGCCGTCGTCCCCATTCTGCAGACGGGGAACTACTACATCACGCTGGGCGGCATGGACCCGACGGACGCTGACGACCCCTTCGATCCCATCACGGGCGCTAACCTCGACGGGGTTGCAGCGGACGGCGAGTACGAGCTCATCATCGAGCTCTACGGCAGCACGTATCAGAGCGCTCAAGACCAGGTCATTGTCGCCCCGCCGATCGACGACCCGTTCGACATTCCGTCCGGCGCCAACGATTCCATCGGCACCCCCACGGTGCTGGCTGACGAGCTGAACCTCCCGACCGGCCAGACCACCGAGGGCATGATGGCGTGGTACGGGCTCAACATCCTGCCGGTGGGTGACGACGACTGGTTTGAGTTCGATCTGACCGCCACGGGTTTGACGGGCGACTACGCCAGGATCGATTTTACCCACGCGGCGGGGGACCTGGCCCTCGAGCTCTGGGCCAACAACGTTCTGCAGTATTCGTCCGACGGCGCGACGAACACGGAGATCGTCCCCCTCATGGGCTTGCCCGCGGGGACTTACCAGTTGCACGTCTACAGCCCAACGGGCGATCAGAACAGCTACGATCTGACGCTGAACCTGCCGGGCGGCCCGACCGCCGGAATCCACGGGAACCTGTACTTCCAGGACGCGAACCGGAACTTGCTTTTCGAGCCCTTCACGTATGGCGAGGACCTCTGGGCTGACGGGGCGGGCGGCCGCCCCGGCGTCTACGATGCCGGCCTGGACCTGCAGGTATTCGACGCCAATAACTGGCAACCGTGGTCCGGGCTGATCGGGTTCCAGGGGGACGTGTACTTCTACGATCTGAATGGCAGTGGCCAGTGGGAGTTCGGGGAGTTCATATGGGCGGACGACCTCGGGCCGGACGACGGCGTCAACTACAACGCAGGCGCTGACCTGATCGTCCCCGTCTCTCCCTGGTGGGTGCAGGGACTGGCGCCCGGAACGAGCGGCGTCAACGGCGACCCTCAGACGGGCGCCACCATTTTCTTCCATGACGTCAACGCGAATGGCCAGTGGGACGCCGGCGAGGACCTGTGGGCGGACCGAGCCCTGTTCGGCGGCAGCCAGGGCGTCTACGACGAGGGGATAGACGACGCCATCCCGAACCCTTCGGATCCCGTCTGGGACGTGCCGGACGGCACCGCGGGCGTATCGGGCCGGGTCTTCTTCGCGCTGACCAGCACCCGTCCATTCGAGTGGGACCCCGGCGAGGCCGTCTGGGTGGACGGCCGGGCTCGCAGCCCGGACGTGCCCATCGGCGCCGGCGACTCGATCATCGCCGCCAACTTCCTGGAGGATAACTACGACGACGACCTCGTCTCCCCCGAGTACGAGAACTACTACACCTCCATTCCCTGGGGGATGGTACCGGCCGGCCAGCTCCTGGACATCGACATCGCCACGGCGAACTCCCAGACGAACCGGGTCTCCGTGCTGCTCGGCAACCACTACGAAGGCTGGGGCATCGTGGCTCCCTCGGGGTCCGTCGAGATATACCTGGGCCTCTACCCGAACCACGACAGAACCGCGATGGCCGGCCCGAACGTCACGCGAGCTACTGCCGGGACGTACAATTACGGCCAGGACGTGCAGATAACGGACGCGGACCTCATCTACAACGCGTTCATTCCCGGCTACACCACCCCGTACTGGAATACGGGGGACGGCGCCCGCGGCACGCAGGGCAACGTCTACTTCTACGACGTGAACCGCGGCTGGTACACCGTCGACGGGCAGCGCGGCATCCAGGGCAATGTTGTCTTCCTGGACGTCAACTTCAACGGGGTGTGGGACGAGCTGGAGCCGGTCTGGGCGGACGACTGGATGGACCGGGCTGGCAACTTCACGGAGACGTGGATCGGCGATCCCACTCTCCCGATCTGGCAGGATACCGACCAGGCCATCTACAACATAGAAGACTGGGTCGACGGCCGGCTTACTGCCTGGCTGGCGCTGGCGCCAGTGGGTGTGCAGACCAACGTTTACTTCGGCGATGCCAACTCCAACGGCGTTTGGGAGCCTGGAGAGAACGTCTGGGCGGACCGCGGAGGCGCCGCAGGCTTCTACGATCCCGATGTCGACGTCCAGATCGCTCCCAGGGCGAATGGCACCTGGGACGAAGGCGAAGACCTGTGGGCCGACATGAACGGCAACGCCCGGTACGACGAGGGCGTCGACATCCAGGTCTTCGACGCCGACCACTGGGACGTGCAGGACCAGCAGGCCGGCATCCAGGGGAACGTTTACTTCCGGGACGCGAACTTCAACGGGACCTGGAACACCGGTGAAGACGTGTGGGCCGACATGCTCACCGGCACCTACGCCACGGGCGACAACCCGACGTCGATCACGGCCTACAACATCGACGCTGACACGACCAAGCAGGAGCCGCCGATCCTGTACGGCCAGTCCAACCCCAACGGCGATCCCAATTGGTGGTGGAACCAGGGGAGCGTCGAGGGTGAGTATCTCATCATCGAGGGCGAGCCCTGGGACTTCGACGTTGACGGCGACGACTGGCAGGTCGAGGCGCTGTCATGGCAGTCCTACGACGCCCCGCGGGAGCCCTACATCGACCTGGTGACGGCGAACCGGGGCGACGGGACACTGACCGTCCTGCTGAACGAAGGCACCCACTCCGGCAACTTCGGGATACTCGAAGGGGACTGGTGGGACAGCGGAGTCAGTTACTGGCTCGAGCAGGCCGGCGATTTCGCCAATTCCTCCGCCAACTACGGCGTGGACGATTACCTGCAAAGCGGCCCGTTCGACCTGCCCACCGCCGTGATGGTCAGCGACTTCAACGCGGACGGCGTGCAGGACTTCCTCGTCAGCGAGAGGCTGAACGTCACGTTGCTGGAACAGGCGTTCCCGTTCCACAGCTCGGATCCGCTGGAGCTGGAGCCCTACGACGGCGAGATCGCCCAGGTCGAGCTGCCCTTCGGCTTCGCCGGCAGTTACTCGATCATTCCCGGCGAGGGCGAGCAGCTCACCGTCACTTACTACGCCCAGGCCTTCGACGAGGACTTCGATGCCTGGAACAACCCCGAGTACGGCGGGGCCAGCGAGGTTGTTACGCTCACGCTGTCGCTGAACCAGCGGCCGCTGATCTGGTCCTTGACGGCCGACAGAGAGGTGCTCTCGTCCGTCGGCGATCTGCTCACCCTCACGGCGGAGGGCGTGACCGACCTCGATGGCGAGCTGCTGGTCGTCGAGTTCTATAAGGATGACGGCGACGGCGTTTTCGAACCGACGGGCGATGGCGTCTATACCCCGTCCGAAGACCACCTGATTGTGGGCTTAGGGCCGACGCCCGGCACGCCCGGCACGGCCGGCCGGCCGCCGGCGCTGCTCTTCGCCGACCTGGACCAGGACGGTCTGTGGGACGACGGCGAGGAGATCTGGTGGGACACCATCAGTAACGGACGCTACGATGACAGTGCCGACACGCTCATCTATGACGGCGGCGACGGCACCTGGGACACCGCTGACCGCACGCCCGGCATCTCCGGCAACTTGCTGTTCTGGGACGTGAACGCAAACGGCGAGTACGACGCCCCTGAGCCCGTCTGGGCCGAGGACGTGGAAGAGCTCCTCGCCGTCGACACCGACGGCAGCGACGGCTGGAGCTTCACCGGCCCGTTTGACGGCCACCCCGAGACGCTCTACTGGGCGCGGGCCATTGACAACGACGGCGGTGTCAGCCTGCCGGCCGTCACGATGGTCAACGAGGAGCCCAGCATTGAGGCGCTCTACGTGGACGGCGTCTACAACGCGGGCGGCGTGGCCGACGACACCGCGATTCTCCAGGCTACAGACCTGGGGGCCACGCGGGGTCTCCAGGCCTGGTACGACCTGCAGATCGGTTCGGCCGGCGACGAGGATTGGTTCATGTTCGAGCTGGATGCGGGCGGCATGGCGAGCGATTCCGTCCGCGTTGAATTCCTCCATGCAGGGGGCGACCTCGACATCGAGCTCTACGACGTTTCGCTCGGGTTTGTGGCCGCCTCAACCAGCATGACCGACAACGAGCAGATCACCTTTGCCGGCCTGGAGTCCGGCAGCTACTACCTGCGTGTCTACGGCGCGGGCGCCAACGACTACGACCTGATCCTGAAAACGCCTCGCGGGCCTCAGACGGGCATCCAGGGCAACGTGTTCTTCTCCGACGACGTGATCGTCAACGGCTCCTGGAATCCGGGCGAGGACATCTGGGCGGACAGGGACAGCGACGGCGCGTTCAACGTCGGCGAGGATACCGTGATCGCCGGCTCGCCCGCGAACCTGGAGGCCGGCATCCAGGACGACCTGTACTTCTACGACGTGGACGGTAACGTCCGGTGGGCCGTCGGCGAATTCATCTGGGCCGACCAGGCGGGCGGCACGGCCGGAGTCTACGATTCCGGCACCGATGACCGCATCGACGCGCTCTCGCCGGGCGTCGACGTCGAGCCGAACGATACGCCGCTCGGCCTGCCCGTTCCCGGCCAGATCGGAATACGGGGCGACGTTCTGTTCTACGACGCTGACTTCGACCGCGTGTGGGAGTCGGGCGAGGACGTGTGGTTGGACGGTAGCGGCGGCGGTCTGCTCAACGGTGTCTACGACTGGGAGTACCAGGTCCATGACGGCGACGGCGTCTGGGACACCCTGGCCGGGACCACCGGCATGCAGGGCGCCGTCATCTACAACGAGACCACGGGAGACGGCCGGTTCAACTGGACCGAAGAAGCCTGGTGGGACAGCAATGCCAACGGCCGCTACGACGCGGGCGAAGTCGCCATCTGGAACGGCGGCGACGGCAACTGGAATACGTCCGTGGGCACGTCCGGCGACGTCGGCAATCTCTACTGGGCGGACGTGGACGCGCCGCCCGGTTTCTCGCTCGGTGATGAGGTATGGGCCGACGCCCGCGCGGGCGCCGACGGGGCCTACGACGACATCCAGGAGACGCAGCTCTACTGGGGCGCTCGGTGGACCACGGAGGATTACACCGACGGCATCCGGGGCAACATTCTGTTCAACGACGCCAATGACAGCGGCGGCTGGGACGCCGGCGAAGCCGTCTGGGCCGACGAGGTCTTCGAGCACCATAACATCGTGCTGACGGCCGTCGACGTGCAGAGCGGCCAGAACAGCGGCGGCGTTGGCGTGCGCAAGGTTCAGTTCTACCGCGATTCGAACTATAACGGCGTCTTCGACCCGGACGAGGACCAGTGGCTCGGCGTGGGCGTTAACGTAGGCGACACCCGCGGCGGCCCTGCCGACGAGTGGCAGTTCTTCGTCCAGCAGGCTGACTGGGTCGAGAGCCCGTACTGGGATACCTTCGTGGACACCGTGAACTGGCCTCCGGGCTCACAGACGTACTTCGCTTTGGTGGAGGACGTCAGCGACCGGTGGAGCGCCGAGGCCCAGGCCCGCAGCAACGTCAGGAACATCCCGCCGGCGATATCGGAGCTGGTCGGCACGCCCGATCCGGTCACCGAGGGCTCGGCGTTCACGCTGACGGCCCTCGGCGTGGACGACGCCTACGGCGAGGTGGATTACGTTGCTTTCTACCGTGAGACCAACGGCCTGCCGGGCCTGCAGCCCGACGAGGACCAGTTGCTTGGCGAGGATTCCAACGGCACGGACGGCTGGAGCTGGTCGGCGGACTTCGTCGACTGGCCGGTGGGCGAGCACACGTACATGGCCAGGGCGCTGGACAACCACGGCGACTGGTCGGAGACGGCCTACTTCGTCGGCACCGTGCACGCGCGGCCCGTCTTCGGAGGCACGTTCGAAGATCACGCGGCCTCGCCCCTCCCGCTGTACACGGGCAGACCGGTCGGCGTCGAAACCGGGGACCTTAACGGCGACGACATCTCCGACCTGGTCGTGCTTCACGACGACGGCAATCCCACCACGCCTGGCATCTCCGTCTGGCTGGGCCGGGGGGACGGCACGTTCTTCTGGAATGCGAACTACGCAGTCGGCCTCGCTCCGGCCGACGCAGCTCTCGGTGACCTGAACCTGGATGGGGACCTGGACCTGCTGGTGACGAACCCCGGCGGCAACAGCGTCCTGGTGATGTTGGGCAACGGCGACGGCACCTTCAGGGCGGCGGCGGGCAGCCCCTTTGCCGCTGGCACCGATCCGGCGGGATTTGCGGTCGGCGACTTCGACGGTGACAGCCTGCTCGACCTGGCCGTCACCAATCAGGCTACGGGCGAGGTCGTCATCATGCTCGGCACCGGGACGGGCGCTTTCGGCAGCCCGGCGGCCGTGCCGGACGTCTCCCTGTCCGGTCCCGTGGACATCGTTGCGGCGGACTTCGACCTGGACGGGGATCTGGATCTGGCAGTCGCCGAGCGAGATGCCGACCAGGTATCGATCCTGCTGGGCAGAGGCACCGGCGGCTTCCTCCCGCTGGGCGCCTACCCGGTGGGAGACGCGCCGGTTGCGCTGCTGGCCGCTGACCTGAACGAGGACGGCGTGCCGGACCTCGCCGTGGTGAATTACGCGGACGACACCGTGTCCTTGCTGTTTGGCACGGGCGACGGCGAGTTCGAGGCGCTGGCCGGAGCGCCGTACCTCGCGGTCGGGGACGGTCCGTCCTCGATCCGGGGCGGCTACCTGGACACGGACGCGCGTCTGGACCTGGTGGTCACGAACGCGCTGGACGACACCGTTTCGGTTCTGTTGAGCAATACCGAGGGCGAGTTTGCCGAGCAGGTCGTCTACTCCGTGGGGTCCGGCCCGTCGGCGGTTGCCGTGGCGGATTTCGACCTGGACAGCGCCCGCGACCTGGTCGTAGCCAATCAACTGAGCAATAACCTGAGCGTGCTGAGGGGCATACCGGGACTGACGGACTCGCCTGATCCCGTCGAGCCCGGATCGCTGCTCGTTCTGCGCGCCAGCGGGCTGCGCGACCTGGACGACGACGCCATCGTGGTGGTCGAGTTCTACCGAGATGCCAACGGGAACGGCTCGCTCGACGTGGGAATCGACCAGCGCCTCGACCCCGACATCATCGGCGACGACCCCGGCCTGGAGCTCGGCGTTCGCTACGTGGGCGAAGAGAACGGCGGGCAGGTCTGGGAATGGGTCGGGCCCGTGACCTGGGCCGTCGGGGAGTACGTGTACTTCGTCCGTGCCCAGGATGAGCGCGGCGGGTGGAGCTACGCTGTTGCGGAGAACGGTCGGGTCGTCAACCCCGCTCCCGTCATCATGGGCGGACTGCTTGACCAGCCCGATCCCGTCACGGAAGGCTACCTGCTCACGCTGGTGGCGCAGGACGTCATCGACGCCAACGGCAGCATCCAGAAGGTCGAGTTCTACAGGGATTCCAACGGCGACGCCAGCCTGACCGTCGGACAGGATCAGCTGCTGGGCACAGTCTCAACGGCCGAGGGGAACGACTTCGCCTTGAGCGTCCTGGTCAACTGGGCGCCCGGAACGCACCTGTACTTCGCCAGGGCTCAGGACGACCTGGGCTCCTGGAGCGATCCGGTCGCGGAGGAGGGTCTCGTCAACGGGCGTCCCGTCATCGGCACGCTGGCGGCTGAGCCCAATCCCGTGCCCTACGGCGGCCTGCTGCGGCTGACCGCGGAGGGCGCTGATGATTACGACGGGACGATCGTGACCGTGGCGTTCTACCGGGACAGCAACAAGAACGGGGAATTCGACGAAGGCGCGGACCAACGTCTGGAGGACCCCGTTTACTTCATCGACGGCACTTGGTACACCGAGTTCTCTGCTGTCCTCGACAACGCCTACTTCTTCGCCCGTGCCCAGGACGACGTGGGCGCCGAGCACGACGTGGGCGGATGGAGCCTGGCGACCAGATCGGCGTTCGTCAACCGGCGGCCCGTCGTGGATGTGCTCGTTGTCACGCCCGATCCGGTCACTTCGGGAGAGCCGATCAGGCTGGAGGCGACGGGCGTCTACGACGTGGACGGTTCTGTGGACGCCGTGGGCTTCTACCGCGATCTGAACGAGAACGGCACGCTCGAGTCCGACACGGACGAGTTGCTCGGGCTGGACAGCACGCCTGCCGACGGCTGGGCCTGGAACGGGACCGTCACGTGGCCCGGAGGCGCCCAGACTTACTTCGCCATCGCCCGGGACAACATGGGCGCGTGGACCGCTGATGAGGACGCTGCCAAGCCCGCCGGACTGGTCAACAGGCGGCCGACTATCGAGGGCGGGCTTCTGTTCGAGGATCCCGGCCTGGACGGCGTCATCACCAGGGGCGAGAAGCTGACGCTCAGGGCCGTGGACGTCAGGGATATCGACGGTGTCGTGAAGACCGTCGAGTTCTACCGCGACACCAACACCCCCACGGGCGCGAGTCCCACGCTGGAAGTCGCTGAGGATGCTTTGCTGGGCTACGGCACACCGGTCAGTGACGACGACTGGTTCATGTTCGAGCTGGGCTCGGACGGCGCTGCCGGCGACCTGGTCCGCATCGAGTTCATCAGCACGCGTGGCAACCTGGACATGGAGCTCTACGACGCCTCCCTGGCCGTCGTCGGGGCTTCGACGAGCGTTACCGATAACGAGGAGATCTCGCTCGACGGCCTGGCGGCGGGCAGTTACTACCTGCGCGTCTACGGCGCGGGAGCGTTTAACTCCTACAATCTGGTTCTGCAGAGCCCCGACGGGCCGCTCGCCGGCATTCAGGGCAACCTGTACTTCGTCGACGAGGACGCCGACGGTCGGTACGACCTAGACGGCGAAGACCTGTGGGTTGACCTCGGCGGGACGGCCGGGCTCTACGACGAAGGCATTGACCAGCAGGTCTCCGATCCGCTGGCCTGGGAAACGCTGGACGGCGCGATCGGCATCCGCGGCAACGTCTACTTCTACGACGCCAATGGCGACACGGCCTGGAGCGCCGGCGAGTTCGTCTGGGCGGAGCTGGGCTTCGATCAGGCTTACGAGGACGGCGTCGACCTGCGCGTTGCGGCCATGCGCGGCGATCCGTTCGAGCCGAACGGGTCAGTGGCCCAGGCAGCCGCCGTGGGCGCCACTCGCGGCCTGCAGGGATGGTATGGCCTGACCGTCACCAGCGACTGGCTGCTGACAAACATCTCCACCACGGGATGGGAGCAGGGCACGCAAACCTTCTTCGCCCGGGCACGGGATGACACGGACGCCTGGAGCGTTCCGGCTGTCTCGACCACGGGCGTCGTGAACGTTGCGCCTACCGTGGGCAAGTTGCAGATCGCGCCCCAGCCGGTCACCAGGGGCAACCTGCTCACGCTGGTCGCGACGGGCGTGAGCGACCCGGAGGGCACGGTCCTCCAGGTGGTGTTCTACCGCGACGTGAACGACAATGGTACGCTGGATGCCCAGAACGGTGACGAAGAGCTCGGCACCGGCGTGCAGATCGCTCCTGGCGAGTGGAAGATATCGCCCCTGGTGGACACCTCGACATTCAGCGGCGAGGAGGTCTTCTTCGCCCGGGCGCAGGACGCGGCCCTCGCCTGGAGTAACGTCGTGTCCGCGGCCGGCGCGGTCAACTCGCGTCCGGTCATCGGCGACGTCACGGCCGAGCCCGATCCCATCGTCAGGGGCATGGAGCTGACGCTGACGGCCTCCGGCGTGTTCGACCCCGATCCGGACGGCACCGTGGCACAGGTGGTCTTCTACCGCAGCGACGATGGCGTGCTGCGCCATCCCGTTGAGGGGCAGACCGGAATCCAGGGCAACGTCTACTTCTACGACCTGAACGGGAACGCCCGGTGGGACCTGGGCGAGTTCATCTGGGCCGAGCAGGGAGTGCTTGACGGCGTCTACGACGAACTGGTGGACATCCCCGTCGAGCTGTTCTCGATCGGGATTCCGGAGCCGAACGATTCGGCTGCTCAGGCAACCGACTTGGGCGCAACGCGCGGCTGGCAGGCCTGGTACGACCTTGCCTTGCTGCCCTCCGGCGACGAGGACTGGTTTGCAGTCGAGCTGGCCTCCGGCGGGACGGCGGGTGACCTGGTCCGCATCGAGTTCGCCCATGCAGACGGCGACCTCGACCTCGAGCTGCACGATCCGGTCGCCGGCCTCATAGCCGACTCGACCACTGTGACGGACAACGAGGAGATATCGCTCAATGGTCTGGCGGCCGGGACTTACTACGTCCGGATCTTCGGGTCGGGCGGGGTCACGAATGATTACTCCATGATCCTGCATACGCCGGCTGCGGCCCAGACCGGCGTCCAGGGGAACCTGTACTTCTGGGACGAGAACAGCAGCGAGACGTACGAGCCGTCCAGGGAGAGCCTCTGGGCTGATTTGAACGCGAACGCCCGGTTCGACGGCGCCGTGGACGTCATTGACGATCCCGGCGACGTCATGCTTGGCGTTGGCAGCGAGGAGCCGCAGAACCCGGGCGTTTGGGTGCTGAAGGTCTCCACGGCGGATTGGGCGGCCGGCGAATCCTCCGATCCGCGCGAGTACTATGTCTTCGCGGAGGCACGCGACGATGACCGCGGCCTGAGCGATGCGACCGACCCGAACGCGATCACCACCGTCAGCGTCGTCACGAATCCGCCGTCCATCGGATCACTGGTTACAACACCCGAGCCCCTGGCCAGGGGTCAGGAGCTCACGCTCAGCGCTCTGGACGTGACCGATCCGGATGGCGCAGAGACGGTCGCCCTGGTCGAGTTCTACCGGGACGCCGATTTCGACGGCGTCTTCGACGAGGGTTCCGATCTGCTGCTCGGCACGGATACGGACGGCAGCGACGGCTGGCAGATCGTGTACGGCAACACGGCAGGCTGGCGGCCCGAGCTGCAGAGCTACGTGCAGACGTACTTCGTGCGCGGTCAGGACGGCGACGGTGCCTGGAGCGTGGTCAATCCCTTCACCGGTCAGGGCGTGGCTACGGGCACGGTGCAGAACAGCCTGCCAGTGGCCGGTCAGGTGTCTCTCTCGCCCGATCCCGTGGCGCCCGGACAGGCCCTGGAGCTCACCGCCAGTGGCGTGACGGACGCTGACGGTACCGTGGCGTCCGTTGAGTTCTATCGGGACGCGAACGAGAACGGGACGCTTCAGCTGGGGGCCGACGAATTCCTGGGCATGGGCACGGAGGTCAGCTCGGGCGTGTGGCGGCTCGATGCCGATACGTCGGCCTTCCCGTTCGGAAGCCAGACATACTTCGTGCGGGCGCAGGACGAGTTCGAGTGGGGAGTGGCCGCCTCGGCGGCGGGGTTCGTCAGTTACGGTCAGATAGCCACGGGCGAGGTCCATGGCGCCGTCATCGCCTTCTATGACGTTGATCTGACCGACGGCATGAGCCAGCCGAACATCGCGTGGAGCTGGGCTCAGTGGACGCCGTCGACGGACATCGTCGTGGACTCCACGTGGGTCGGTGCTGGCAAGGTGGCCGGCATCTACCTGTTCGGCGATGGGAGCAGGACGCAGGACCTGGGCGTTGTCGTCTCGGGCAACCGCGGACTGGCGACCTTCGCCGACTACCGCCGGCCTCTCAGCAAGGCACCGGTTGGGTTCCTGGTCGTGCAGGGCAACGTCACTTCCGCCCTGTTCGACAACGGGCTGACGGGCGCTCGCCTGGACGGGTTCATCGCGGAGGACGGCTGGCAGCTCGGCGACATAGATGGGGACGGCGACGCATCTGGACTGACCGGCCTCTACAGCGCCGGGAACGTGGAATACACGCGCATCGTCGGCAGCACCGACGCGGACGTCGTTGCGGACGGACGGATCGGCGTGGTGTTCGGCAAGACCGATCTGCGCGGCGATATCCTTGCCCAGAGCGGCGGCATCAACCTGGTGCTGACCTACGGCGATCTGGGCGGCCGGATCTGGGCCTCCGCGCCCAACCGGTCCACCAACATCGGGTCGGTCGTGGCCATCGGCGGCGACCTGCTCGGCAGCGTCTCCGCCACGGGCAGCATAGGCCAGGTGGCCATCTACCAGGGCAGCGTGGCCGGCGGCAGCATCACAGCCGGCGCCGGTCTGAGCTCCGTTTACGTCTCCGGCAACTTCACGGGCAGCATCGACGTGACCGGGAACCTGTACGCCGTAAGCGTCGTGGGCAATATGACCAACAGCCTCATCGACGTCACGGGCGGCGCCTTCTCGTCGCTGTGGGTGGGCGGCAGCATCAGCAACACCCAGGTCCACGTCAGCGACGGGCTGTTCAGCAGCCTGAACGCTGGCGGGAGCTTCTACAACAGCAGCGTGGATGCCAGGCAGCTCAGCCGCGTGATCGTGGGCGGACAGATCTACCGCGACGTGGGCACCTACAACATCCACGCCGTCCTCGGCACCTTCTTCGCCAGGGACGTAGACGAGTACGACACCATTACCGGGTCGCACTCGCACACCTTTGGCGGCATAGTCGCCTCGGTGGGCTAGCCTAAGTGACAGAATCGGGTTTCCGGCGGGCCGGCAGGGCCCCAAGCTGCCGACCCGCCGGTGCCTGTCGGACTGACTGAGCGGGGCTGGGGTGCTGCTCTTGCCTTATCCACGAGGTGGGAGTGAGGTGTTCTTGCCTCGCTCTTATTGCTGCCCGGATGAGGACGTGGCATGCGTTCTGAGGGGCGGCCTCCGGCACGCTCGAAGTGCCGACCCCTCAACCTGGAGGGGCTCGAGCCCAGGCTCCTTCTGTCCGCGCCCGTCATCCAATCCGTCGAAGACCAGCCGGACCTCATCGAGCAGGACGACCTTCTCACCCTAACTGCCCGCAGCGTCACAGACCCCGACGGGGGCAGCATCGCCGGGCTCAGCTTCTACCGCAGCGCCGACGCCGTGTTCGACGGTGCACCGACCGACCCCCTCATCGGCGCCGCCACGCAGATCGGCGTGACGGATGAGTGGGGATGGAGCGACGACGGCGAGGGCGCGGCGGGCGTCGGCGGGAACCTGCGCTTTGAAGACTCGGTCGTTGCCAAAGGCGCCTGGGATTCGGGCGAGGGCATTTCCCCACGCCCCAACGTTAGGACGGGCGCAGTGGACGAGGTGTTCGTGACAGGCCGCATCGGCGAGGGCGATACGACTGGCGGCTGGATCATACTGCGGCCCGCAGCGCGCGGCTTCTGGCTTGCCGGCCCATCTGTGGGCGATTGGACAACGAACGAAGAACGGGTATACTTCGGTGACGTTTATGGCTGGGACGTTTGTTTCTGAGAAGCAATCGTGCCGCGATGGCGTTGAATGACTGCCCCGGACGCGGCGGCTGGTTGGGGGCACATTTGGATGAGTTCCGACGTCAGGGATATGACGGGTTCACTCCCCCAACGGTCGGACGCTGAGGAAGCGGGCCGGCGGCGCGTGTCGCTGGAGCTTGAGCAGCTCGAGCCGCGGATCCTGCTCAACGGGGGCAGCCCGGAGATCGAGCGGGTCAGCCTCGCCTGGGACGGCTCCGAAGGCTTGGCTGCCAGCGGTCGCCCGGCCATAAGCGAGGGCGGCCGGTACGTCGCGTTCGAGTCCGCCGCGCCTAACCTGGTGGTCGACGACACCAACTACATGAAGGACATATTCGTCGTCGACCGGGACACGGGCGCCATCGAGCGTGTCAGCGTCTCCTCGGTGGGGCAGGAGGCGAACGACCTGAGCGGCACGCCCGCCATCAGTGCGGACGGGCGGTACGTCGCGTTCGAGTCCTGGGCCTCCAACCTGGTGCCCGGGGACGCCAATGGCGCATGTGACGTGTTCGTCTACGACAGACAGACGTCCACCATCGAGCGCGTCAGCGTGGCCTCGGGCGGTGGGGACGCCAACGCGGACAGCTACGGGCCTTCCATCAGCGCGGACGGCCGCTACGTAGCCTTCGACTCGGACGCGTCGGATCTCGTGCCGGGAGACAGCAACGGCGCGGCCGACGTCTTCGTCCGCGATCGGCAGAGCGGCACCACCGAGCGCGTGAGCCTGAGCTCCGGCGGCGCCGAGGGGGACGGCCATAGCTACTATTCCGCCATCAGCGCGGACGGACGCTACGTGGCGTTCGAGTCCTTTGCATCCAACTTCGTCGCAGGCGACACGAACGAGGCATCCGACGTCTTTCGCTACGATCGGGACACGGACACGATCGAGCGCGTGAGCGTCTCGTCCGCCGGCGCGCAGGGAATCCTGGACAGCTACTGGGCGAGCATCAGCGCGGACGGACGTTACGTCGCGTTCTGCTCTGACGCCGAGGACCTGGTGCCGGACGACTCCAACGGTTGGGCCGACATCTTCGTCCGCGACTCCCAGGCAGGGACCACTGAACGCGTCAGCGTGGGTCCGGGCGGCACCGAGGGGAACAACCACAGCATCGATCCCACGATCAGCGGGGACGGGCAATCCGTATCCTTCGGCTCGACGGCCGACAACCTGGTCGCCGACGATACAAACGGCAGGGAAGACGTGTTCGTCTACGACCGGACGGCGGGCACCACCCAGCTCGTCAGCCGTGCCTGGGACGGCGGGGCGGCGAACGAGGGCAGCGAGGAGGCGTGCATCAGTGCGGACGGCCGCTACGTGGCCTTCGCCTCCTGGGCCTCTGATCTCGTCTCGGACGATACCAACGGTACCTGCGATGTCTTCGTCGCCGATCTCGGCGGGGGCGGCGTCACGGGCGTCTGGGTCGGCAGGGGTGACGCGTACGACTGGGCGGGCGAGCCCGACTACCTCAGGTATGAGGTCGACGTATGGGGGCCGGAGCTCACGCGGCTGGAGCTGACGACGCCATGGGCGGAGGCCTTCGACTCCGCCGATTACCTGGGCACCGTCTGGGATGGCACGTATTGCGAATACGACGGCCCCCCGCTGTTCTTCGAGGCCTACGTCGACGAAGGGTACCCCCATTTCGAACTCGATTGGAAGGGCCTTTCGGCAGGCCAGTGGGCCGACCTGGACGTTGGCACGACCGACATGACCGTCACCTATGCCGGCGGAAGCTGGACGGGGACGGTCGACTTCTCCGGCGTGCTCGTACCTACCGAAGTGCCGCAGGTAACGTATCCGGCGCACCTGGAAACCGACGTGCCACTCAGTCCGACCATCGAGTGGGAGCCGTGGACCTCGCCTGCGCCCAATGCGGGGGTATGGTTGGGCTTGGAGCGGACGGACACGGACGAGGACATCTACGGCGAACTGCAGGCGGCCGACGCCACAAGCTGGACTCCGCCGGAGCCACTGCAGGCCGTCACCGGTTACGTTTGCGACTTGGCCTTCATCAACTACGAGGTTCTGCTTGTCAACGGGGTGGACGTGCGGGTGGCGTCCTATACCGGATCGGACGCCGAGTTCACCACGGCAGCGCCCGGCGTCACGGACGTCTGGGTAGATCGGTGCTATGACCACGACTACCCCGCCGCGGGGGACGAGGACTATGAGTACGCTGCTGGCGCCAGCGGCGTTGAGTTGACGCGCCTGGAGTTGACAACTCCTTGGGGCGAGACGTTCGACTCAGCGGACTATCTGGGCACCGTGTGGGACGGGAGCTACTACGAGTTGGACGGCCCGGTGTTGTACTTCGAGGCCGACGTGGCAGAAGGGCAGCGGTATCTGGACGTCGAGTGGGAAGGGCTGTCGGCTGGCGAATGGGCGGACCTGGACTCCAACAGCACAGACCTGACCGTCACGTACACGGGCGGGAGCTGGACAGGCTCCGTGGACTTCAGTGGGCTGCCCGTGCCGAGCGAGGCTCCGATCTTCACCTATCCTGCGCACCAGGCGAGCGCCGTGCCGCTGTCGCCCACGATCGAGTGGAACGCCTGGGCGTCGCCCGGGCCCGACTCGGTGATAGCGATCTACCTCGAGGACTACGACGAGGCGCAGTGGTTCTTCGAGTACCTGAGCGCGGACGCGACAAGCTGGACTCCGCCGGAGCCACTCCAAGCCGTCACCGATTACGATTGCGACGTTGACTTCGCGAACTTGAAGGTCGTCAACGTGAACGGGGTCGACGTGGACGTCGGATCCTACACGGAGTCTGATATCGAGTTCACCACGGCGTTGCCGGGCGTGACGGGGTTGTTGGTGGGCCGCCGGGACGACCGCATGTACCCCGATCCGGGGGACGAGATGCACGTGTACTCCGTCGACATTGGGTGCATTGAACTGACGCGCCTGCAGTTGACGACCCCCTGGGGGGAGGACTTCGACTCAGGGGATTATCTACCTGCGGCTTGGTCAGGCGAGGACTTCTCGTACGAAGAGCCTGGCCTTTGTGTCAGGGCATTCACGGATGAAGGGGTCCGATGGCTTGAGGTCGACTGGGAAGGGCTGTCGGTTGCGGAATGGGATAGTCTGGAGAGCGACGTCACGTACCTCGCGGCTGACTATACGGGCGGCAGTTGGACGGGTAACGTTGACTTCGCCACGGTCCCCCTTCCTACGCAGACGCCGAACATGACCTACCCCGCGCACGGGGAGGTCGAGGTGCCGTTGAGACCGGACTATGCGTGGGACTCGTGGACATCTCCGGGCTCCGGCGCAGGTGTGGCCCTCGACGTTGAGGAGGCACTAGGCGAGAGAGTATATGAGGGGATACTACCGGCTGACTCGGTGGGATGGACGCCCTCAGCCCTTCTCGAAGCGGGAGCCGACTACGAGGCCGACTTGGCCTTCTACCACGCCGCGTTGCTCGAAGTCAGCGGGGTCGAGGCAACAATTGTCTCTTCTGTGGAGTCGGATGTCGAGTTCACTACCGCCAGCCCGGGCATCACCATCCTGTGCGTTCAGCGGGAATACCATTACAACTTGCCCGCGCCCGGCGATGAGGACTTCGGGTACTGCGTCGAGGTCGAAGGGAACGAACTCACCCGGCTTGAGTTGACCACCCCGTGGGGCGAGGGCTTCGACTCGGCCGACTACGTGGGCCCTGTCTGGGACGGCAGCGAGAGTTATTACGACGCGCCCGGCTTCGAGTTCGATGCCTATCTGGAAGGCGGAGAACGCCATCTCGAGGTCAGGTGGCGGGAGCTGTCGGCCGGGCAGTGGGCCTCGCTCGACACGGCTGAAACCGATCTGACGGTCGCTTACACGGGCGGAAGCTGGACGGGGACGGTCGACTTCTCCGGCGTGCTCGTACCTACCGAAGTGCCGCAGATAACGTACCCGGCGCACCTGGAAACCGACGTGCCTCTCAGTCCGACCATCGAGTGGGAGCCGTGGACCTCGCCTGCGCCCAATGCGGGGGTATGGTTGGGCTTGGAGCGGACGGACACGGACGAGGACATCTACGGCGAGTTGCAGGCGGCCGACGCCACGAGCTGGACTCCGCCGGAGCCACTGCAGGCCGTCACCGGTTACGACTGCGCCCTGCTGTTCGTCAACTACGAACAGGCGCCGGTCAACGGCGTGGACGTGGAGGTGGTGTCCTATACCGAATCGGACATCCAGTTCACGACCGGGACGCCGGGCGTCACGCAGGCCTGGGTGGACAGAGGGCAGGACTACGGTTTCCCCGGCACGGGCGACGATAGCCTGGAGTACTGCGTCTGCATTACCGGGGCAGATCTGACCCGACTGGAGCTGACGACGCCATGGGGCAGCAACTTCGACTCGGCGACGTATCTCGGGATGGTGTGGGACGGCGCGGGCCTCGAATATGAGGGCGCGGGCTTCTGGTTCGAGGCCGAGACCGTCGACGGCGTCCAGACGCTGGAGGCCGGGTGGAAGGACCTGACGGCCGGGCAGTGGGACGACCTGGCGGTTTACAGCACTTCCATCATGACCACTTACATCGGTGGAACGTGGGAGGCGAACACGGGCTTCACGCCGGCTCCGATGCCCACCGAATCCCCGGGGATCGTGTATCCCTTCCACGAGGAGACGGACGTGCCCCTCACGCCGACCATCCAGTGGAACCTTTGGAGCTTGCCCGGCGTGACGGCCGGCATTTGGCTCGGATTGGAGGAGTCGGCAGGAGAGGTCCTGCTGTACGATGAGTGGTTGGCGGAGGACGAGACGGAGTGGGCCCCGCCCGAGCCGCTCGACGAAGGCACTCTGTACGAGTGCGAAGTGGTCTTCAGCAACCGGCACAGCGTCCTGATTGGCGGCGCTCCCGTGACTTGCGAGTCCTGGACGGAATCGGACGCGCAGTTCACTACGGCGGGCCAGGCGCAGCCGGACGTGCCCGGCGACACCATCGCGGACGCGCTCGTGACAGCCCACGACGGCTCGGACAAGGTGCTCTGGTACTCCTACGACATCGGCGACGGGCTGTACGGGACGCTGGACGTGGACATATACGAGGTCCACCTGGACGACGCGGGGGACCTGCTTATAGCGGACATTGACGCCGAGCAGATAGGTTCCGGGCTGGACTCGATCCTGCGGGTCTTCGATTCCTCGGGCGCAGAACTCGCCTGGAACGACGATTGGGACGTGTGGGTCGACAGCCTGATCGAGTTCACGGCGCCCGCTCCCGGCACTTACTATGTCGGCGTCTCGAGCTATGACAACTTCTTCTATGAGCCGTGGACGGCCGGGAGCGGCAGCGTTGACGTGGGGACGACGGGCTACTACGACCTGCGGCTGGCAGTGCAGGATGCCCTGGCTGGCGCCGTGACGGCAGTCGGCCTCGAGCGGGGCTCCGACGACGGTACTCCGGAGCCCGGCGACGAGTCTTTCCAGTACGCGGTCCTGGTTCAGGGCGTCGAGCTGACCCGCCTGGAGCTGACTACCCCCTGGGGCGAAGCGTTCGACTCGGCGGACTACCTGGGCGACGTCTGGGACGGAGCGTATTGCGAGTACGGCGACGTGGGCTTCTACTTCGAGGCGTGTCCGCTGGACGGCCAGGGCGTGCTCGCCGTCGAATGGACGGACCTGTCGGGCGGCCAGTGGGACTTGCTGGGAACCGCCAGCACGGACCTGACGGCCACGTTCTCGGGCGGAAGCTGGACGGGCACGGTCGACTTCGCCGAGGCGTCGCAGCCGGCGCAGGTGCCGCAGATGGTCTATCCGACTCACGGCGAGGTGGACGTCTCTCTCAGCCCAACCGTCGAGTGGGCCCCGTGGGCTTCCCCCGGAGCGGATGCCGGCATATGGTTCGAACTGGTGGCCGACGCCACGGGCGTGCAGCTCTACACGGAGTATGACAACGCCGCTGACGCCACCAACTGGGCCGTGCCTGACCCGCTCTCGCCCGGCTCGGTCTACCAGTGGGCGATGGACTTCCACAATCGGGCCGTCGTCCCCACCAACGACGTGGATGTTCAGGTGCTGTCCTGGACGGAGTCGGACGTCTTCTTCACCACGCTTGTGACGGGTCAGGATGTGCCGGCTGACACGATCCTGACGGCGACGCTAACGGGCCACGACGGTTCGGACAAGCTTCTGATCTACTCCTACCAGATCGGCGACGGCCTGCATGGTGACCGCGACGTGGACATCCTGTCCGTCACGCTCGACGATGCGGAGGACGTCCTGATAGCCGACGTCGACGCGGAGGAGATCGGATCCGGGCTCGATCCCGTTTTCCAGATTTTGGACTCCTCGGGCTCCGAGCTCGCCTACGACGACGACACGGACGGCCTTGACAGCTACCTGGACTGGAGTCCGGCAGACATCGGCCTTGGGGCCGGGACCTATTACGTCGTTGTTCACGGCTTCGGCAATGACGACTACGATCCCTTCACGGCCGGAAGCGGCTCGGGCGGATCGACGGGGTACTATGACCTGTGGCTGGAGGTGCGGGATGCGAGCGCCCCAGGCGCAGACGTGCCCGGAGACACGATACCGGACGCCTTCGTCACGGACCACGACGGCTCGGACAAGGTGCTCTCCTATTCCTATGACATTGGCGACGGGACTTACGGCGCCGCGGACGTGGACGTCTACTCGGTGTACCTGGACGACGCGGCCGACGTGCTGATCATCGACGTTGACGCGCAGCCGATAGGCTCCCCGCTCGATTCCGTCGTGGAGGTACTCGACTCGGTGGGGAACGAGTGGGGCTGCAACGATGATAGCGACGGGCTGGACAGCTACCTGGAGTGGAGCCCGGCGGATTGGGAACTGGGCGCCGGGGCCTACTACGTGGTTGTGCGCGGCCTGGGCAACTCCGACTACGACCCGTGGGAAGGCGGATGGGGCTCCGGCGGCTCGACGGGGTACTACGATCTGGTCCTCGAGGTCCGAGACGGAGGCGCGCCCGGACTCGATGTTCCCGGCGATACCATCGCGGACGCCTTCGTCACCGATCACGACGGCTCGAGCAAGGTCCTGTCCTACCGGTACACCATCGGCGACGGTCTGCACGGCGCCCTGGACGTGGACATGTACGCCGTCCTGCTCGACGATGCGGGAGACGTGCTCGTGGCGGACGTAGATGCGCGCTCGCTCGGCTCGGGGCTGGACTCGATCATCCGCGTGTTCGACGCCGCCGGCACCGAGATGTCGCTCGTCTCCGAGTGGCACGGGTTTGACAGCAGCATCGAGTTCGAGGCACCGTCGCCCGGCACTTACTACGTCGCAGTCTCCGGCGTCGACAACGTGAGCTACGATCCGAACGTGGCCGCAAGTGGCACCGCTGCTTCCGCCGGCTTCTACGGGGTCACGCTCGAGGTGTGGGACGGCGGCGCGCCGCAGACGGACGTTCCGGGCGACACAATGGCGGACGCCCTTGCGACTGCGCACGACGGGTCGGACAAGGCGCTTCAGTACTCGTACGCCGTCGGCGACAACGTTCACGGGGCGAATGACGTGGACATGTTCCGCGTCGTCATCCCCATGGCGGCAGGCAGCTCCTTCCGTCTCAGCGCAGACATCGACGCGTACGCCATCGGCAGCGCGCTGGATTCCGTTCTGAGGCTCTTCGATGGCGCGGGCGAGGAGCTGGCTTACAACGACGATGCCATGGACCCGGCGACGGGCCAGTTCTCCGTTGATCCGCGGCTCTCCGTCCTTGTCGGGCCTGGCACCTACTACGTGGCGGTCTCCAGCTTCCCCAATGACCTGTACGATCCTGCCGTCGCGAACTCCGGCGTGGGGGAGACGACGGGAAGCTACAGGCTCAAGCTGGGCCTTGCTTCGGTTGTTGCTGCGCCGGACGCCGGGGACCTTATCAGTACAGCGACGCCCCTGACGCTGACGGCGAACGCGTGGACGGAGGCGCGGGGGCACATGATCGAGCCGGCGGCGGACGTGGACCTGTTCAGCTTCTCCGTGCAGGCCGGCGCCACGGTCACGTTCGACGTGGACGCCGAGGAGTTCGGCAGCAGCCTCGACTCCGTTCTCAGGTTGTTCGACGCCACCGGCACGGAGCTCGACTGGAGCGACGACGAGGCGGACCCGGAGACCGGCTGGTTCAGCGCCGACAGCGCGTTGGTCTACACGTTCGATCAGGCGGGGACGTACTACGTCGGCGTTTCCGGCTACCCCAACTTCGACTACGATCCGGTCGTGGAGGGCTTCGATGTCGAGGGCTCGACCGGCGACTACTTGCTGAAGGCCTTCCTATTGCCGCGCGGTGAGGCCGTCTTCTCCGTGGACTTCACGTCGCCGACGATTGGCGCCGTCGGCGGGACCGTCGAGGTCGGTCCGGGCTTCGAATACAACAGCTACTACGGCCAGAATTGGCGCATGACGGTGCCGGGCTCGAGCTACTTCGCGGTCTCTTTCGATCTGCTGGCGCCGCGGGCGCTCGATCTGTCGGTTGCCCACTTGAGTTCGGCGGCCACAGGCGCTCCGGGAGGGGGCTACGCGCCCGTGGACGTCGTGGTCAACGACCCGGACGCCGATCCGTTCAACGAGACGGACCTGTTCCTTGACAACTACGACGTGGCCGAGCATCACGACTACTCCCACGGCTGGCAGGTCGACACGTTCGTGATCCCGGCCGACCGCCTTCAGGCGGGAACGAACACGATCGTTTTCGCGCTCGAGGACTCGCCGCGGGCATACACGCAGTACTGGGTCAAGGAAGTGTCGGCCAGCGTCTACGTGGAGGTGCCTGCGGCGTGGGACATCTGGGATGCGGACGTGGTCCCGGGCGCGGACGCCGACGGGGACGGGTACTACGCGGACGTGTCTCTGGAGTGGGACGCGGACACGACGCGGACCTCGGCGGACGTCTACGCCGTCATCTATGCCAGGAACGAGTCCGGCGCCGAGGTGACCTCCTGGCAGACGGCAGCCTACACGGTCTACGACGCTGAGTACGACTGGGCCTCATCTGACGTAAGCGGTCTTTTGCACGGCCATTGGGACTTCCGCATCGATTTGTATGATGCTACCAAGGACGAGGTGGTGGCCCGTCTGGCTTACGGCGACGACATGGACTGGATCAACATCCCCCTGGAGACCGAGCAGCAGGACGCCGAGCTCTTCCGCGCGGACTTCACTGCTGCCCAGATCGTCTCCAGCGGCATAGTCATCCAGCCTCGCGGTCATTTCGGGTACGACAGCCAGCGAGGCAGCCAGTGGCGCATGATCGAC
>Ga0114922_10000781_pt1 | contig 30664 bp, 22 predicted proteins | sample AartaG_FD_100975 | JGI IMG/M metagenome (GOLD analysis project Ga0114922, IMG submission 100975) | Deep subsurface microbial communities from Aarhus Bay to uncover new lineages of life (NeLLi) - Aarhus_00045 metaG | ecosystem: Environmental > Aquatic > Marine > Oceanic > Sediment | place... | reverse complement strand
TGGTCCGATCCGATTTGTATGGGTCCCCCGATAAACACGGATGATCACGAATTCTATCCCTCCTTGACAAAGGATGGCACTATATATTTCCAATCACACCGCCCTGGCGGTATCGGAGCAAGTGATATATACAAAGCCGAATTGGAAAACGGCGAATATATCGAAGCCAAAATATTGCCTGAACCGATCAATAGCCCTGGGTTTGAAGGGGATGCCTTCATCGCCCCAGACCAAAGCTACATTATCGTGTCCACATACAGAGAGGGAAAAAATGTTGGGCGGGCAGCCGATCTTTACATCAGTTTTCAGAGGGATAATGGATCGTGGTCTGACCTTTTGAACATGGGCGAACGGGTGAATTCAATCGGAGTGGAAAACTGCCAGATTCTCTCTCCTTGTGGGAAATATCTGTTTTACACCAGCCGAAGATATAAAGATGAAAAATCCGAGCAAGTTATGACCTATGATGACATTTGGCGATTTTGGTCGAATCCTCAAAATGGCTATGGGGATGCATATTGGGTGGACGCAAAAATTATCGACGACTTAAAGAATAAGCTTTCAAAAGACGGATATTAAAATAATTGAGAAAAACTTCATTCATCATTATTGTTTTTTTGTGTCTCATTTGGCCTATCTTTGCCGACAATACATTGTTTGTGGCTTCCCCAAAAAGAGTTCTGAATCCGCCTAAAATAGATGGTCGTCTCGACGATACCGCATGGACTGATGTTCCTTTAGTGACTGACTTCATCCAGTTCGAACCTCACAAGGGGAGTTCCGCCACGGTCCGAACCGAGGTGTCTATTGCCTATGATGAAGCCCACATCTACTTCGGGTTCAAATGCTATGATCCGGAACCCGAAAAACTTGTATTGGGGACACGCCGGGATGGTTTGCTGATGGGGACAGATAGCGTGTGTGTTACTTTGGATACTTTCCACGACATGCGTACAGCCTACTATTTCCGCACCAATCCTCTTGGGGTTCAGCATGACGGCCGAGTGTCAGACAATGGCCGAGTGGCTGATACGAACTGGGATGGAGTTTGGGAGTCGGCAGGTATCCGAATCCCAGAGGGATGGAGCGCTGAAATCGCAATCCCATTAACGACTATTAAATATCGGTCGGGCTCTAACCAGACTTGGGGATTCCAAACCAGCCGATATTTTCCCCGGAATCTGGAAAAAAGTTTCTGGACCGGTCCTTTAGAAGACTACCGAAAGATGGACGGGAACGGGACACTGATTGGCTTAGATCTCACCAAATCTGTCCGCCGCCTGCAGTTCATCCCTCATGTTATCTCTCGACTTGAGGAAGGAAAAAAAACAGCTTTGGAAGCAGGTTTGGACGCCCGATACAATTTTACACCATCTATCTCCAGCCATCTTACCGTCAATCCGGATTTTGCCACAGTTGAGGCTGACCAAGAGCAGGTAAATTTGACCCGATTCGAGCTCAACCTCCCTGAAAAGCGAAATTTTTTCCTGGAGGGAAACGATATTTTTAAACAGAGGATCCAGCTTTTCTATTCACGGCGCATCACGGATATCTACGGCGGAGCAAAAGTTTACGGGAAAGCGAATAACAGCGAATTTGCCGTTTTATCTGCCCAGACCAAGGAGGGAGAATCGGGAGAGAACTCTGCAAATTTCACGGTATTCCGTTTGAAGCATGATGTCTTGAATAATTCCACTGTGGGAATTTTGGCTGCCAACAAAATGACAAATGGCCGAAGCCAGGGGACAGTAGGTCTGGATACGGCCCTATATTTCACAAAGACTGTTAAGTTCACGGGCCAACTTGCTGTCAGTTATGGTGCTGCTGGAAAGGCTGATGTCGGACTGTTCCTGCGGCCGAGCTACGACTCCTCTTCTTTTCATATCCACCTGCGATATACTTATCTAGGTAAGGATTTCGGGGACAATGCCAATGCAGTTGGATTCATCCAGGATGACAATCGTCATGAACTGGACTCAGCCATAACGAAGATTTATTGGCCAGGCGGGTCACTCTTTGATCGTATCGTATATAGTTCAAATTACAACATTTACTGGGGAGTGGATAAAACACTTCGCAGTTGGGACATATGGCAGGCTCTTGCATTTGACCTTCGGAACAAGGTCAGTTTCAAGCTTCGGCATGAAGAGGAATACAAACTTTTCGAGAAAGAGTTCCGTAATATGAATACTCAGTTCATTGCCGGATACAACATGCGGGAATGGGAATCTGTGGCCCTGAGCTACTCGTTCGGGAAAAATTTCGACTCGGATTTCACCCTAGTATGGGCCACGATTAGCCGTAAACTTACCTCAGATCTCTCGCTTACGTACAGGCTCTCGAAGTTGTCTTTTAGACCTGATCCCACAGATCAGAGCACATGGATTCATTCCTTTTATGCCACCCAATATTTTCATAAGGACCTTTTCCTCAAGCTCTTTCTCCAGACGAATTCGGCAATCGACAAGCGCAATGTCCAAATTGTTTTTGCTTACCGCTTCCAGCCGCCTTTTGGTCTTATCCAACTGGTTTACCAGAAGGGAACAGGCCGTCTCGGGGAGAAGGGAGATCAAGGCCACACCTTGTTTTTTAAAGTGGCATATGTGTTTTAAATTGCTTTATATTGTATAATTTTGATTGAAAAGGGAAGTTTTGTTATGAGGTGGCATCATGAAAACAAAAAGGCTTAAATTTTTGTTTCTAGCGCTATTGTTTTTGTCCTTTATCATGATTTCTTTTCCGAAAAATACAGAAATCCGTGCTGGAATAATAATCGATCAAGAACGTTCGTTTCAGGTCGAAGAATGGGAGAAGGGCCTGAACATACGCCAACCTCCTGTTAAGATAATGGATGCTATCGGTCTAAAACAAGGTATGAGTGTCGGGGAGGTCGGGGCAGGTACAGGCAGGATGACGATGTGGCTGGCAGATCGAGTGGGAGAGTCTGGAATGGTGTATGCGAACGACATAGATAGAAGCGCTCTCGATCATCTTAAAAGGCGATGCAGAAGAGATGGATTCAAGAATGTCGAAATGATCGTCGGAGACATGAATAATCCTGGATTTCCCTCGGATTCTTTAGATATCGCCTTCATGATCAATGTTTACCACCATTTGGCTGATCCTGTGTCCATTCTCAGGAACCTCCGCCCTTGCCTGAAGCCTGATAGTGTCCTAGCTATCGTGGAGTGTGATCCAGACAAAGTGGATTGGGGGGATGAACATGGGTGTGCTCAGAAAGAGGATATGATCAAGACCCTGAAAAAAGCGGGATTCGAAGTCGTTAGGATCGAGACATTTTTGGATGAAGACAGTCTTTATATCGCGAGGCGGATCATTTCCTTTTGACTTTTATCCTGCAGGATGTGTCTTCGAAAGATATCTCTATGTCTAGACTGCATCCGGAAAAGTTGCAAGGATAAAAATCCTCTGTTGTTATCAGAGGCCCTTCTTCAAAATCTCCCTGTTCGATCCCTTGTTTAAAATGTTTCAGGGTTTCCCTTACCATCTGTTCCTCTTGGGGGCCCGTTTGGGCAGTATTAGGAAAAAGCCAAAAGGAACTACATAAAAAACATAGAAATATAAAGAAATGGATAACATAGGTGCTTGATTCATTTTTTAGGGTTGACTTCATGATTCCCTCTTTATGATATGGGTATCACTGTTTGAATACTTCTGTGTAAAGCCAATAGAGGAATCCCACGGTGTAAACGATTATCAGAATCCAGACGATGATCCCGATTGTTTCACTGATGTTTTTAAGGAAGGATGAACGCCCCTTGGTTTTTTTGCCGATTTGTGAAACGACATAGGCGACAGCAATGATCAACAGGAAATACAGCCATTTGCGCATGGGATTCTAACGCATTATTCGAGAAACATCGGGATTAGTCAAGAGGCTTTTTTCATTCCGGAGCAGGATTATCCCTGGCCATCTGATCTTGTCAAATAGTCAATTTTCCCAACGGACCAAGTATCTTTTGATGATGTTGAATCCTTCCTCATTTTCGTCGATGGCATAGGCTTTACCATTTTTCCAGACACTGACATTGATCTTTGAGGTGAATTGAGAAATGAATCGACCTTCAGGATCGAAAACGTCGTGAACGAATGCCTCTTCTTCCTCTCCTTTCTTCCAGGTCCGGACAATAATTCGGCCGGCTTCATCCAATGTGAAAAATTGATAGGGAGGAAACATCTTGGGGAAATCGAACATCTCCCTTAAATTGACAGCGCCCGCGGCAGGAACTCTGTCCATCCGGCCCAATATTTCTTCCTTGTCCTCCTCGGTGATTATCTGTGGTTGGTAGTCTTTGCGGATGGATTTCACATGTTTTCCTTCAGGGGTGTACATATTGATTTCATACTCACGGTTTCGGCCGTAGTAAATGTTCCCGGTCCTATCGACTTGAAAGATGGAGATCATGTCCATCAAGTTGATTTTGTTTCCCGAACCAGGAAGAGGAATTGGGAAACCGATCTTATCCAAAGAAAACAGAGTCTCCATTTCCGGATCTATCTTAACGATCTCGAAAAACATCTCCTGTCCCTCTAACTTCAGTTCTCTCCCTATAAAGTTTCCTTGTGAATCCATAACGAGAGTAGTCAGCTGCATGCGTGTAGCGTAAGATTTATGTTCGATGTAATTGCCCTGTTTGGTGAAATAAACAATTTTGCGTGCCTGAGCATCGTTGACTACCAATCGATTATCAGGAGAAAGAAAAATACCTGCCGGCATTTGCAATTCCCCAGGGCCTTGTCCTTTTTCACCAAACGCACGAACGAATTCCCCTGAATCATCGAATACTTTTATTTTTTGCTCTTTAAAATCGAGGGCATAGATGGTTCCGTCGTCGTCAATGACAAAACTCGAAAGCTGAGAAAATGCCTTGTCAAGATCATTGGATTCACCGATGACCGTTTCCAATTCTAAAGTAAATTTAGTAGGGATTCCCTTGGGAGGATCGGGCTTTTTTTTGTTCTTGATGATTTGGACATCATCTCTTGGTTTGATTGTTTGTCCGCCCGTGTACGAAGCAAGAACAGCGATGAAAAAACCAAAAATCGCTATGCGCAGGATGGCTTTCATGACTGACCTCCATAAATCTATACGATTATAATGGATATTATGTCTACTTTAAACATGTACATTTTGTTTTCAAACCAAAAGGATTAAAATAGAACCAGGTATGAAAAACCTCAGAATATACGGTAACTCACCCTATAATACAGCGGTCATACATGGGGGGCCGGGCGCGCCAGGAGAAATGGCGCCGGTTGCCCATGAACTTTCTACGTTGGGCGGAATTCTGGAACCACTTCAAACCGCCACTACCATCGAAGGACAAATCGAGGAAATCCAAGACATTGCCACAAAACATAGCGTTCCACCTTTGACATTGATCGGGTGGTCCTGGGGAGCCTGGTTAACTTTCATCTTTGCTGCTCAGAATCCGGCATTGGTAAAAAAACTCATCTTGATTGCGAGCGGTCCGTTCGAGGAAAAAGGTGCCCAAAACATCATGAAAATCCGACTAAATAGGCTGAGCGAAGAAGAGCGTGCAAAAGCCCTCCTTCTGATCAATACCTTAGAAGATCCTGCCATGGCAAACAAAGATGGTGTTTTGATGCGGCTTGGAAAGTTGATTTCCATAGCCGACTCCTATGATCCCATACCACACAAAAGTCAAATTCTGGAGTGCCGGTACGACATCTATCAAAGCATATGGGGACAGGCCACAAAGCTTCGAAGCAGTGGGCTACTTTTAGACTACGGGAATAAAATCCAATGTCCGGTGGTTGCCATCCATGGCGATTTCGATCCTCATCCTGCCGAGGGGGTCAGACGTCCTCTAGGTCGAATCCTCAAGGACTTCCGGTTTATATTGTTGGAGAAATGCGGCCATACTCCATGGATCGAACGAATGGCTAAAGACAGATTTTATGAATTACTCAGGAACGAACTGATTTGAATTTCTTTAAAGTATCAGGTATGATTTATGAGCAAATAGGCTACACACTATGAGGGGAGTTCTTCGTTGATCTGCCGCAAGTGCCGCACAAATAATCCCAAATCTTCTGTTTATTGTGAATCATGCGGCCAGCCCTTAATCCGTAGACCAAAATCAAAAAAGAAAACCTTACGCAAGTATATTCTCATTGCATGTGTGGGTGTCTTATTCGTCGGGGGGTATTTCATTGTTAAGATTATCTCCCAATCACCCAAGAAGGACACTCCATTTCATGCCTCGACCACAAGGGGAGGGGCTACCCAGGCAGTATCTGCGATTAATAAGGAACTACCTTTGATTTTAGGGGGAGTCGTCGTTCAAGATCTTGAGGGGAAAGAAATATCTGGATTGCCTTTAGCCGTTTTTGGTGACGACTGGATCGCTTTCCCTGTTTGGTCTCTTCTGGGAGGAAAAAACCTGGTCTTCCAGAGTGGAGAATCGGAGGAGGTCCCGGTAGAAATAGGGATCTGGACAACCGGAGATCCCATTATACTTTTAAAACTTGAAGCTGATCAAAGTTGGAAAACGCACGAGTTAAATCCCTGGAGACAGTACAAGCCTCTGGAATGGCGCTCAATCATCAAAAAAGACTCTCATTTTCAAGTGGACATCGCCTCTCCAGAAAAGAGGGGCACGTTCTTGAGTTTTCCGTTGCCAAATGAAATTCAAGAACCTGGCGTATTCATGCAGGAAGGCCATATCGTGGGTTGGTCATTCCCCGAACAGATGGACAAAGGGTATTTATGGGCTGGTCCTGCAGGAACAGACCTCTCTCCCAATGTGCGCAAGGATCGGTTTTTTCGTTCTGTTCTCTCTCAATGGCGAGAAACACATTTCCACGCCGTCTTGAATATGGAGAAGGAAATACCAGCTGTGAGAAGGCTGGAGGCTTTTGCCGAAGGATTTCGTATGAAATCCCCATTCTTTGAGGACGATGTCCCGTATGAACTCAGGCTTCAATCCATTGTCGATAGAATGCACGCCCTTGCCTCGGAACTTATAACAAATGGATTCGCAAGAGATGTCGTGCGCATACTGGATGAGGTCCTCATCATCGAATCTCAGAGTTTATCTCTTGTGAAAGATTCCACTTCGGCTAGAGTAGAATCAGAGGACTACAATAAAGCCATCCAGTTTCTGGGGAGAATCAAAAGAAATATCTTCGAGACAAAAGGATATGGGATCTCCGGACTCGACCAATTCCATGCCAAACTTTACAAAGATTGGCTGAAAAAAATCCTGGATCAAGGAGGCTACTACAGCGGCATGGTAGCGTTCGAAGAGGCAAAACGTGTTTTTCCTGACGATATAGAAATTCATCTACTGGGAGTGGAAGTCGCACTGGCAGAAAAAAACTGGGATAGAGCGAGAGATTTGCTCCAGATGCGGGATTATCCTGAGAATATGAGAGACTGGGTTGGAAAATTGGAGAACAACATCCAGGAAGTGCAAGAAAACGAAGGAGCGATCACGATTCGGTTCAATCCGGGAGCCACACATATCCCTGTGAAAGTCTATCTCAACGGAACTCATTCCTACAGATTTATTCTCGACACAGGCGCTACGATGTGTTCCATCCCGTCTAGTGCAGTAGATCGGTTGAGGATAAATATAGACCAAACCACACCTATCAGGCTTATATCGACAGCGGGCGGATATGCCGAGACTTATGAGGTTAAACTTAAATCTGTTGAATTAGAAGCGTATCGCATTTCCAACGTGGAGGCTTTGATCATCGATATCCCTGGCTATCGGGATTACGGGCTTCTCGGGCAAAATTTCCTCAATAACTTCCACATCGAGATCGATAACCAAAAAGGTATTCTCCGTCTGAAAAAAAGGTGAATGTCCTGCTGGGGTTCAATTTTCGTCACGTATAATCTGTCCTCCATGGATGACCATTCTGATATCCAACAGGGCCTCAACATCTTCTAGAGGATCGCCTTTCACGATCAAAACATCCGCTATTTTTCCCTTTTCCAGGGTGCCGATGCTGTGTCCGAGATTACAGACTTGGGAGGCGTTTTTTGTGGCCGCAATAATAATCTGCATCGGAGTCATCCCCGCTTGTTTCATCCATCGGATTTCCCTGATCGGCATCCCCAGATCAAATTCACAATCGTAACCTTCATAATCTGTGCCTAGGGCTACCAAACCGCCTGCTTGGACAAACCGGCGCAGGTTCTCGATGGCTGCATCTCCAAGTCTTTGTCTTACCCCATGCCACAACTCCAGTGTCGGCACCCAATAAACTCCTTGATCAACGACTCTTTTGATAAGATCGTCAGAGAGGGTATCCACAACCATATGAGCGATGTCATCCACGCCCGCATCGAGGGCATATTCGAGGTCTTGGGAAACCAATACATGTGCAGAAACGATCGTACCTCTCTGGTGAGCGACAGCTGTGATCACTCTTGCCTCATTCAAGGATAGTTTCGGGATGTTTTGGTTAAAACTTGCACCGCTGTCCAGGGCAATTTTGATGATATCGGCTCCATCATCGAGAAGTCCTATCGTTTTTTTTCGGGCATCCTCTGGAGAAGCGACAGGCATTGCCGAAGGTGAGCCCCAAGGTACCGTGGGATAACCTCCAGGCACGGTGATCATCGGCCCTGCTGCAATCAGTCGAGCACATTCCTTTTTTTTTAGGACAGAATTGCGAAAAGCAAAAAGGTTATTTTGAGGATTCCCGCCTAGATCTCTGACAGTCGTCACGCCATTATAAGCCCAGGTCTTGAGATTATGCTCATTGTATCCCCGATGAACATGGGAATTGATAAAACCTGGCAGAATGGTTGTTCCCTTTAGCGGAATGACCTTCACACCTTGGGGGATTTCTGAATTTATTCGGCTTCCCACAGATGTGATATATCCGTTTGTTATGATAATCAATGCATCGCTCAAAGGAGGATTCCCAGTCCCATCGATTAGCGTTCCGCCTGCAAGAGCGTAGATTTCATCAATGGGGGCGGATGTTCCAGGTTCCCCACAGGTTAGAAATTGGATGAGACACAAACCTAAAACAATCAAATAAAATTGAATTTTTTTCATTATAGATACCCTTTTTATTGTTGAATGGCTATTTTCATACAGAATATAAGCGAAATGCAACATCTCCCCCTTGATTTCTTCAAAGCAAACAGGCTAAAGTGAAAGGAAAAAAATGGACATCATAAAGCAACTCACATCCGAACTCAACCTAAGGATAGAACAAGTTTCCAGCACCCTTGACCTCCTTGCTGAAGGCGCTACAATTCCTTTTATTGCTCGTTACAGGAAGGAGCGCACGGAAAATCTGGACGAAATACAAATAAGGAGTATCGCACATAAATACCAATATTATAAAGATCTGGATGAGAGACGGGATACCATTCTCGAATCCATCAAGTTGCAAGGAAAGCTCACTCCAGACCTTGAAAGAAAAATACAAAATACAATAAATAAAACAGAGCTAGAGGATTTGTATCTTCCTTATCGGCCAAAAAAGTCGACCCGTGCTTCTAAAGCTAAGGAAGCGGGATTGGAGCCTCTGGCTCGTTGGCTACACGATCTTCAGGAAAACACGGCTGATCTTTTGTCAAAGGCAAAAGATTTCATCAACGAGGACAAAGGTTATGATACGCCGGAAAAGGCTCTTCAGGGAGCTTGTGATATCCTGGCCGAGGAACTATCCGACGATGCAGACATCCGCAAACGACTGAGGAGTCTTGCTTTACGAGAAGGTTTTTTTGTTTCGACTGTCAAGAAACAACACGCCACCCAAAAAACCAAATTTCAGATGTATTACGATTTCAAAGAACAGGTGGACCGGATCGTTTCCCACCGGATGCTGGCCATGCTGCGGGGTGAGAAAGAAAAGGTTCTGAGCCTTAAGCTTGAAATTCCCACAGATAAATCCTTGACACAACTAGAATCCGTCTTTATCAGGCATCCTCGAAGCGCTGCCTCCGAAATCCTCAAAGATGTCGTGAAGGACAGTTTCGAACGTTTGCTCCTGCCCGCTACCGAAACCGAAATTCGACGTGATCTTCGGGAAAAATCGGAACTCGAGGCCTTCAATGTGTTTTCCACAAATTTGCAGGAGCTCCTTTTGGCAGCACCAGCCGGACACAAGCCGGTTTTGGGCATTGACCCCGGCTTCCGGACAGGCTGCAAAACAGTCGGTTTGGACCAAACAGGGAAATTTTTGGAGTATCAGACTATTTATCCGCATCTGCCACAAAACGAAAAAGATGAAGCAGAGAAAACGATCATGAATATGGTTGAGAGACACGGAATCGAGTTGATCGCTGTAGGCAACGGAACAGCCAGCAGGGAAACCGAAGCTTTTGTCCGGCAAGCAATAAATAAAATCCCAGAAGACAAGCGTCCAACCTGTGTTATTGTCAGCGAAGCCGGTGCCAGCGTTTACAGCGCCTCAAAGGTGGCAGCAGAAGAATTTCCTGATTTTGACGCAACGGTCCGCGGGGCCATTTCTATTGGCCGCCGGCTTCAGGATCCGCTGTCCGAATTGGTGAAAATAGATCCCAAGGCAATCGGAGTGGGACAGTACCAGCACGATGTGAATCAATCGAACCTCAAGTCTACCTTGGAGGATGTGGTGGAAAGCTGTGTCAATATGGTGGGAACCGACCTCAATCTCGCATCCGTCGAGCTATTCAAGTATGTGGCAGGTCTGAGTCGGATAACGGCAAAACATATCGTGGAATACAGGGATAAACACGGGGCGTTCTCATCTAGAGAGGAGATAAAAATGGTGCCTGGGATAGGGGAGAAGTCATTCGAACAGGCAGCCGGATTTTTGCGGATTCCCGACGCTCCCAATCCTCTCGACAACTCAGCCGTTCATCCTGAGCGCTACGTTTTGGTCGAAAAAATGGCCTATGCCGTGAAGATGCCCCTGGAAAAGATCATCGGGAATGTCGATCTTGTCAGGAGTATTCCAAAGGAAAAATTTATCTCTGGGGAAGTGGGGCTTCCTACCGTGGAAGATATCCTGAAGGAACTGGAGAAACCCGGCCGAGATCCCAGGGAAGAATTCCGATGCGCCCATTTTTCAGATGAAGTGAAGGAAATGGCAGACCTTGAGCCCGGCATGGTTCTCGAGGGCACAGTCACCAATGTCACCAACTTTGGGGCATTCATAGACATCGGGATTCACCAAGATGGATTGGTTCACATCTCACAGATTGCAGATTGTTATGTGGATGACCCACGGAATTTTGTCAAGGTCGGTCAGATCGTTAAAGTCAAAGTGCTCCAGGTGGATGTGGACCTGAAGCGGATAAGCCTTTCTCTTAAGAATACATCTTAGTCAAAAAGTTGTTTTATCTTGCAACTTGATTTTCTTATTATGTTGCTATAGTTTAAAAACTTGTATTCATCCCAAAGGAGGTTAAGGCCATGAAGTATCGACACATAATAATTTTAACAGTGACGTTATTAGCTTTTTTTGTGAATTCACAATGGGCACAGGACGACTGCTCCAGTTTTTTAGTAACCAAAGGAGCATCCCAAGATGGTTCTGTGATGATCACTTACACCTGTGATGGAGAATTCCTGCCCCATCTGACATACACTCCCGCTCAAGATCATACGCCGGATGAATACATTGAAATCACAGGACGGGATGGCAAACTCAAAGGCAAAATCAAACAGGTGCCGCACACCTATGCTGTTGTTGGATTGATGAACGAACATCAGTTAGCTCTAGGAGAAACCACGTTCGGAGGACGGAATGAATTGAGGAATCCAGAGGGTTTGTTGCATTATTTCACCTTGATGAACCTTGCTTTGCAACGGGCAAAAACGGCAAAGGAGGCTATTAAAGTCATGGCTTCTCTGGTGGATGAATATGGATACGCGAGCACCGGTGAATCCTTCTCGATCGCAGATACACAAGAAGCCTGGATCATGGAGATGATCGGCCCTGGCCCTGGCGGAAAGGGAGCTCACTGGGTGGCGCTGCGAATTCCCGATGGCTATATATGTGCGCATGCCAACATGTCTCGTATCGGAGAATTTTCCTTGAATGATCCCGAAAATTGTTTGTATTCGGAACATGTGATTTCGTTTGCCGAACAAAAAGGATATTACGACATGAAATCTGGCGAACCATTCCGTTTTCGTTATGCCTATGATCCGCCCAAACCTTCTTCCCTCCGAACGTGCGCTGCGCGTGTTTGGAGCATGTTCCAACGGAGTGCTCCATCGCTAAATTTATCCCCTGATTTTCAACGCGGTGCAAAAGACGCCAAACCTTATCCACTCTGGATCAAACCCGATAATAAGCTTTCCTTGCACGATGTGATGGATATCATGCGCGATCACTATGAAGGAACTCCCTTCGATATGACTGTCGGTATAGATGCAGGTCCCTTTGGAACCCCGCTCCGCTGCCGTGGACTCACATGGGAAATCGAAGGAGCCGAGTACAGCTGGGAACGCCCCATCTCCACCCAACAAACAGCCTTTTCGTTTATCTCCCAATCACGGAACTGGCTGCCCGATCCCATCGGGGGGGTGTATTGGTATGGTTGGGATGACACATTTACAACTTGTTATGTCCCCCTATACTGTTGTATCGACGCTATCCCCAAATCCTATGCACACGGTGACCTGCAGAAATTTTCCTGGGACTCGGCTTGGTGGGTGTTCAATTTTGTGGCTAATTTTGCCAATCTGAAATATTCTTACATGGTCAAAGATATTCTAAAGGTTCAATCCGCTCTGGAAAAACAATTTATCTCCCTCCAGCCTATGATCGAAAAAACGGCCCTTGAATTGCACGGAAAAGATTCCGATCTATTGGTTCCGTATCTGACCAATTATTCTGTCTCCCAGGGAAATATGGTGGTGAAACGATGGATCGAGCTGGGTGAATTTCTCATCACCACATACAATGATGGATATGTCAAAGATGAGAGAGGCCGTCCTCGTGGCATGGGCTATCCTTCGGAATGGTTAAAAAAAGTGCTGGAATCAAAACCAGAACAGTTTAAGTTGCCGAAATGGGGAGATGAAGGCAAGGATGGTAGACTGCACTGAGTCTAAGGCACGAGCACGACCTTTCCTATATTTCGACGTTCTTCGATATAAGAATGCGCCTCAGCTACCTTCTCAAGCGGAAAAACGCGATCCACATGGGGTATAAGCCAGCCATCTTCAACCCCTTTCATGATTTCTCGCATCCAAGTAAGCACTTTTTCCTCGATCCCCCACATATGGCCGATATTAACGCCGAATATTCCTTTGTTGGCATTCATCAATCTTACAGGATGAAACCGTGGCATTTTCAACACTGTTCTCATCAGGTTAAACTTAACGCTAAATCGTGTCTGAGTAGCTGTCGATAATCCAAACAAGCCTAATCGTCCGGTTCGTGCTAGGGCTCGATAGCACTTCCAAGTATTTTTCCCTCCGATCGGATCTATGATCAACTCTACACCTTGGTTTTCCGTTATTTTATTTATCTCTTTGGCCCAATCCTGAGTTCTATAATCAATCGCACATTCTAAACCTCTTTCCAATAAAAAGACATGTTTGTGGGCACTTGCTGTTCCGTATGCAACGGCGCCGATATGTTTTGCGATATCCAGAGCAGCGAGCCCGACTCCACTTCCAGCATTATGGATCAGCAGTCGCTCATTTTGTTTCAGCCCTCCCATAACAACCAAGAGTTGGTAGGCGGTCATATAATTCACAGGAATGGCCGCTCCCTGTTCAAAACTCAACGATTCTGGCTTTTTGAACACATAAGAGGCAGGTGTGATAGCTTTTTCCGCATAACCGCCAAATCGCATGATAGCGATAACCGGATTTCCCAGCAAGGACGAATCCACACCCTCTCCGACCGATTCGATCAGGCCAGAAACCTCGTACCCTACAACACACGGCTTTTTCGGTGCGTCTGGATATATTCCCTTGCGAGCCATAATATCCGCAAAATTGATTCCGGCCGCTTTGACATCGATCTTCACATCCCCTTTACCTGGTCGAGGTTCGTCGACTTCATGGATATTCAAAACCTTAACACCTCCAGCTTTTGTCATCACGATTTGCCGCATGCTTAATTCCTCATTTTCTCGTTAATATCGAGTCGGGAGCATAGCACAGGGAAATCGATGTCGTCAATGTGGATAACGTTTTCCGAATTGAATATAGATTGAGTAACGGATATAATGACGAGGCTTAGGGTCTTGTTAGATTCAATGAATAAAAAGGGAGAAGTCGTGTGAATTCCAAGTATATTTTCTTCTTCGTTTTGTTGTTTTTGTTTGTTCTTTTTAGTGCAAATCCTGCACCTTGTCAGGAGACGCTTAAAGTAGGTGAAGTTACCTGTTCGCCGGGAGAGTTGAGGTCGGGATTCATTTATGTTCCTTCAGGTTCGGATGGGGCTGAAATTCGGATACCGATAACAGTGGTGAATGGAAATAAGAAAGGCCCGGTTCTGGCTTTGACAGCCGGAATTCATGGCTACGAGTACCCTCCTGTGCTGGCTCTCCAGAGACTCAGACAACAGCTCGATCCTAAAATAATGAGCGGAGCAGTTATTATGGTGCACGTCGTGAATATTCCCTCATTCCTGAAACGGACGATCTACTATAATCCTTATGATTGGAAAAACCAGAACCGTGTCTTTCCAGGAATCATCGATGGCACAATGACCGAACGGATCGCATTTCAGATCACGAACCAAGTGCTCAAACGGTGCGATTATCATCTCGATCTTCACTGTGGGGACGGCAATGAGGATTTGATGACATACCTGTACTACACAGAAACGGGCAATCCCGAATTGGACAAAAAAACCATGGAATTGGCCATAAATTTCGGATTCAAAACCATCATACATGTGAGAGCTAATCCAGAAAAGCAGAAAGCCTCCATGTGTGCGAATGTTTCGTTATTTATGGAGAAGCCTGCAATTACAGTGGAATGCGGAAAGCTTGGCCGGACCGATGAACAGGACATCGCAACCATCCTCCAGGGTTGCTCGAATATTCTGAAATATCTCGGAATGATCGATGGCAAACCCAAGTTGTTGTTCGATCCGATCTGGGTTCGGAAAACCACCTATATCAGATCGAATCACGAGGGCTTGTTCTATCCATTGAGTCATGGAGGAGCCCATGTCCAGAAGGGGGAACTGCTCGGATACCTGACGGATTTCTTTGGGAACATCATCCAGAAAGCTGTGGCGCCTCATGATGGGATAGTCATGTACATCATTGCTACACCTCCGATGAGCCAAGGGGAGCCGATGGTTAAAATCGGCGGTTTTTAACTTTTTTGAAAACATTGGTTCATAAAGGAGGATAAAGTGGCCCAAAATAAATCGCGATTCATGCTTTTCGCTTTATTGATCGTTTTGGTATGGGCAGGATTCAGTTGTTCAAAAGTAAAATATCCTGACGGTCTATACGCTGAGATTTACACCAACAAAGGCTTGATTGTGTTGTCTCTCGCATATGAAAAAACCCCGATGACCGTAGCTCATTTTGTCGGCCTTGCAGTAGGGAAGATACAAAACAACGCTTTACCCGAGGGCATCCCGTTCTTTGATGGCTCCAAATTCCACCGAGTTGTGCCAGGACATGTGATCCAGGCTGGTGCCCCCGCTACGGAAGGAGAAGGCCGGCTGGGCTACGTGTTCCCGAACGAGATCCATCCAGATCTATCCCATAACCGTGCGGGCGTTTTAGGTATGGCAAACGGAGGGCCTCACACGAATGGGAGCCAATTTTATATCACGCTGAGCGATAGGTCTTATCTTGACGGGGATTACACCGTGTTCGGCGAAGTTTTCGAAGGAATGGATGTTGTTAACACTATCATGCAGGATGATGTGATCCAAAAGGCTAAAATCGTGCAGTGTGGAGAGGGCGCCAAACGATTCCGAGCCGATACCCAAACGTTTCAAAACCTTATGGCTCAGGTCAAAAAAAGAATGGAAGAGCAAGAAAAAGAGAAAATTTCCCAGGAATCGGCAATCGTTCAAAAACAGTGGCCGGATATTATCGAGACAAATTCTGGCCTGAAGTATGTGATAGTCCAACAAGGGAAAGGGAAAGTTCCTGTGGCCGGTTCCAAAGTCTGGGTCCGCTATATTGGAGAGGTTCTGAACGGGAAAAAGTTTTTCAGCACATCAGACGGTTTACCGGATGGCGAACCGCCGACTGAAGAATTTATCATGCAGATCAGCCAAAGCCACGTTACGCTAGGATTCGATCGGGCCGTTATTCAGATGCGAGTGGGGGAGAAGAGGATCCTCGTCCTCCCATCTCAACTGGCGTACGGAACGAGTGGATTTTATGCCAAGGAAATTCAAGGGAAAAAGCGTTTTGTCATTTCTCCCAACTCCACGCTGGTTTACGAGGTGGAACTTCTCGAAATAATTTCCTGATTACTTGCCGATCACGATATCCTTAGACAACACGCCGCCGCGCGTCGAAGTGTATTTGACAGAACATTTTGTGCTTTCGATATCATTAAAGCGGAGTTTGAATGTCACCTTGATTTTATCGTTTCCTGGTATTCGGCCTATTTCCACATACGGCTGATTTTTTTCAGGTGCGATAATCTCGACCTTTGATTTTTCCGTTTGTTCCGTTTGCTGGCTCCTCTGTGGCCCTCCGTACATACCTCTGAATCGCCCTCTCCCTTCAGCACGCCTTGGGAGCATTCCCGCGGGAAACTCGAGCTCGATCCTATCCGGCCGGACGATTTTGACAAGTTGCGCCTGTTTGAGTGCTGTCGGGAGAAATCCTTTGTTCTCGACTTCGACCTCGATGGTGAATTCTCCATCCTTTTCTTTGATCACAGGATCGCGCATCACGACCATAGGAAGACTGCCAGCGAGCATCAGGTTAAAGCGGGCCTCCTTTTCTATCCAAACTTCCAGCAATTCCGGGGGTGGATTTTGTCGGTAGAATTTGCCATCCCATCCCCCGACTTCGACTTCTCCATAGACCGGATGGATCACTTTTATCCATTCCTGGAACCGGCTCACCAACAGCTCTTTGTTGTTGTACTGCAATCGATCCCACTCGTCTGTTTCACCATCCCCATCATAATCACCGATCCGTCCGCCATTCCAGAGCTCATCCCCATACCAGATGGCACCGTAGTACCAGTATCCGAAGTCTGGGCTGTGGCCAAACAATGGCCTTCCTCTCCCGTAATCCTGATAGACATCTCCGGCCCGTTCGTAACCCGTGATCTTTTTTCCTTTTTCATCGAAGTGCTTGTACAAGGCAAGATCTTCAGGATACATGCGTTCTTCACTCGGGGAGGTCGACGGCGGCCTTAAGTGCATGGGAACGGTGGTATCCATGGTATTCATCACTGAAATATTCGGATGTTCGAGTACGAACACAACCAGTGAGCGTGTTTCCACTTCAGATAGCGGATAGGCACCAGCGCCGCGTTGTGTGAAACCGCGACCTGTCGCTTCCTCCATAGGACGCCAGTTTTCTGGGTAATTTCTGTGGAGATCGAGACCTCCGACACCATCTTCGTTGATTCTCCCATCTCCATCATTGTCGATGCCTTCTGACATGACGTTGTAATCCCCATCTCCTTTTTCGACAAATGTCATCAAACTGCCTTTGGAATCACGTGGATCTATCATGAAGCTCCCTTTTCCTTTTTCCACTTTGACGCGCATCTGCCGGATCTTGCCATCCCCATCGAGATCTTCGGCAGGATCCTCGTCCAAAAGCCCGTCTCCATCGTTGTCATAGGGGCGCACAGTGCTTCGGAGGGATTGAGCTGTTTCTAAATACAGCAGACTGCCGTCCGGATTATTCTTGGGACGAAAGTAAAACGCGAAATTATCTAAAAGGCGTGTGATCTCGGGATCGCTGCCATACTGGGTCAGCATGTGGTGCAACATCCAAAAGGCTGATTCTGCCGCCGTCACCTCGCCACTATGCCGATTCCCATCGATAAACATCGCGGGTTTATCCGTGTCTTTCCCCGTTTTTTTATTTGTAACCGTGAGCTGGTAAATATCCCTTCCTCCAAAACTTTTGGCCGCAACATAAAGGTCGACAAGGTCAGGATATTCATCCGCCCATTTTTTAAACCACCAAACCATTTCTGTGTAAGTATGGTAGTGTTTGAAATCCATCACGCCTTTTTCGAGAGGTTTTGTCTCCTCATAAAAGCTGCGGGGAAAAAAGCTCGGACCGTGGCGATATCCTGCAACCGTCCAATATTTTGGTTCTTTTTCTTTCTGAGCCTGTTCCTGCGCTAAAATAAAGCATAAAGAAAGAGCCAAAAGACCTGAAAGAACGATCGAAGCCGCGAATGTTTTTTTTGTTTTTCCCATAATGTCTCCTTATTCTTTCTCCATTCCCTCAGTAATCGCTCGTCATGATAAACAGAGGCTTATCTGTGAAACTCTTGTAATAAGGCCGAAGCCTTTCTGTGTTGTAATATTTGGCCACATCCACTACTTTTTTGGTGCTGGTGACCGCTTCGATAGGGACATTGTCGTACTTTCCATTTCTCAAGCTTACCAAACGCCCCGACGTTCCTCCCAAAACAAGGTCCAAAGCCAGGTTTCCGAATGCCATCGGGACAATGGAATCGATGGCATCCGGATCACCGGAACGTACAAGATAGCTCAGTCTCTGGTTAATCACGTTGACCTGGCGGCCGTTGTTGTATTTTGGAGATAGTTTTTTTAGCTGGTTGGAGACCAAGTCTCCTATACCACCAAGCTTCTTATGGCCGAACATATCCTGATCGCCCCCTTCAAATACCATATCGCTACTTTCGAACATCGCTCCCTCCGAAACAAGCACAACAGAATAGCGGCTGGGATTTGTCTCCCTGTCTTCGGTTAGTAACTCGCACAGCCGTTCTATCTTGAATTTATGCTCGGGGATTACGCACCGGTTAGCCGCCCCAGCCATGGTAGGGAGAAGAGCAGTAAATCCTGCATATCGACCGAACACCTCGATGACAAGAAACCTTTCATGCGAACCCGCTGTAGTTCTAAGGCCATGAGTCAAGGATATGGTTCGGGTTACGCATGTGCTAAATCCGATGCAGTAATCCGTCCCTGGCACATCGTTATCCATAGTTTTTGGGATCCCGATTACCTTGATCCCTTTTTCGTGAAGACGGACTCCGTAGCTCAATGTATCGTCACCGCCGATGGGAATAAGATAATCTATACCGAGGACATCCAGATTTTTGAGCACTTCGGGCGTTAAATCGTTTATTTTTTTGTTGTATTTATCACGATGGTGTTCGGGAACATTGACATCCGGGACGTGGCTAGGTCGGGTACGTGAGGTGTGGAGAAATGTTCCGCCTGTCCGGCCGACTTTATTAACGTGTTCTTCACTCAACACCTGACAATGGACAGTGTCCGGACAAGCGATATCCCTATTCATCTCGATCAGACCAGCCCAACCTTTTCGAATGCCGATCACCTCGAATCCTTCCCTGATAGCACGGATCGTAACCGCCCGAATCGCTGGATTCAATCCTGGAACGTCACCTCCCCCTGTGAGGATCCCGATCCTTCCTTTAATTTTCTTCACATTTGCCATAACTGTCTCCTGATTCAATCACATTACGCTCAGAATGATGGAATGTCAATCTAGGTTTCATTTGTGCGGCATGTTGATTAAAATATAGGTAGGTCAACATGACGATTTGGCGTTTTTTCAAGAATAAATGGATGCTGTTGTGGATACCGTTCACAGTAATCATCTTTATTGTTGCCTTCGTTGTCTATCTCTTTTTAAGCCTTCCCGATATTTCAGATTTGAAATCACTCAATCCTAAAAAGACAGCATTCATGGTAATGCGGATTAGACAGGCTGAGAAAAAAGGAACAGAATATGCAATCAGACACAATTGGATGCCATTTGTGCACATCCCTCAACTACTGAAAGAAACGGTGCGAATTGCAGAGGATGCCGGTTTTTACTGGCATCGAGGAATAGATTTCGAAGAACTCAAAGAAGCGATCAAAAAGAACATTCAGGAGAAAAAGTTTACCCGGGGGGGAAGCACCATCACCCAGCAGTTGGCAAAAAATTTGTATCTATCCACTAAAAAAAGCCTCTTCCGGAAAATCAAGGAATATCTGATTGCACGAAAGCTGGAGAAGACCTTGTCCAAGGACAGGATTTTTGAGCTTTATCTGAACGTGATCGAGCTCGGACCGGGTGTTTTTGGAATCCAGGCAGCCTCTCAATATTATTTTGGATGTTCTGCTGCTGAACTCACACTTGAGGAGATCGTTCGATTGGTGGCTGTGCTCCCGCGTCCACTGAGCACAGATCCAAGGGAAGATGGTCAATGGCTCAAATGGCGGTGTCGCTGGCTTCTTCATAAACTCCAGCTCTATGGATACATCAGTGAAGAAACCTATCAAGAAATTGTTGGAATATTCAAAAATGATGTGATCGAACAGCGTGATTTGACTTTTTCTCATGATTGAGAAATGATATCTTTTTTTTAAAATAAAGGAGGTAAAAAAATGAAACGCGTTATAGCTTTTTTCTTTACTCTGATCTTTATTGCTTCTCTGATAGGCGCTGCTGAGATCAAGCTCGACATCAAGGAACACACGCTAGCAAATGGACTGAAAATCTTGATGATCAAAAAGGCCGATGTCCCAAGAGTCGTGTGCCATATCTACTTCAAGGTCGGATCGATCAACGAACGTCCGGGAATCACCGGTATCGCCCATCTCCACGAACACATGATGTTCAAGGGCACCGAGTTGATGGGGGTGACAGACTTCGAAAAGCACGCAGCCATCAACGATAAGATCGATGCGATGATGAACAACATCTACCGGGAGAAATTCTGGGATGCCGATGGTGGCGACACGGAAAAAATCGCCAGATGGCAGAAGGAATACGAGGAGCTCGTTCAATCGGAAAAACAATACATCATCAAAGATGATCTCTGGACTTTGTACATGAAAAACGGCGGGACGGGTCTCAATGCATCGACATCGAATGAGGTCACTGGATATTATGTGACCCTGCCGTCTAACAAGGTCGAGCTCCAGATGTGGCTCGAATCCGACCGGATGATGAACGCCTATTTCCGAGAATTCTATTCCGAAAAAGACGTTGTCATGGAGGAGAGACGCCTGAGTGAAAACCGGCCGGGATTCTTTTTCAATGAACAGGTAAGCGCGGCTTTTTATGCCGCTTCGCCTTACCACTGGGGTGTGATCGGATGGATGGATGACCTGCAGAAGATCAACAAGGCCGATCTTGTGACATTCAATAAATCCTATTATGTACCCAATAATGCTGTTGCCATCTACGTCGGTGACCTGGATTTCCAGAATATAATCCAGATGGCCGAAAAATATTTTGGGCGCATCCCCAAAGGGCCTGACATCGAACCAATCCGAACATACGAGCCTCCTCAATATTCTGAGAAGCGTATGTACGGGGAAGGCCCTTCTCAAACAAGCCTGCAAATGATGTTCCATGCTCCCTATGCCGGAAAGCCGGATGCAGCCCCATTATCCGTCCTGGCCAGCATTCTGGGCTCCGGTGGAGGAGATGGCTTTCGCGGCCGTCGCGGTGGCGGAGGAGGGGGCACAGGACGCCTGTATAAGCTTCTTGTCGAGGAAAAACAAATGGCTGTCAGCGTGTCCGCATCCAGCCGTGCCATGTGGTATGTCGGAGCTTTTCAGTTCCGCGCCACCCCGCGTTTTGATAAAAATGTCCAGCCTGAAGACCTGGAAAAAGAAATCCTAGCAGAGATCGAGAAGATCAAAAAAGAGGGCGTGACACCGGAAGAGATCCAGAAGGCCAAGAACAAATTCGAGGCCAGGTTCATACGGAGTCTTTCCAGCACGGCTGGTTTGGCCCGCACACTAGGAAGGACAGAACTCCATAGAGGATGGCGTACGGTCATCACAGATCTCGACGACCTAAAAAAAGTGACGAATGACGATATCAAACGGGTTGCCGCAAAATATTTTGTCAAAGATAACAGCCTGACTGCCATCTACAAGCGGCAGGGAGGTGGCAGGCGAGGAGAACGAAGATGAAAAAAACATTAACCATCCTGCTGGCTATCGGTTTTTTGTTTGTCTCGATGGGATATGCCCAGGCTCAGAAACCCTCTGACCTGAAATATCCCCCGCTCAAATATGATCCTCCCGACCCGAAAGATTTCCGCATAGAATTCACCAATGGTCTACGCGGTTACATCAAAGAAGACCACAGTCTGCCGTTGTTCGATATCTCTGCCCAGATCAATTTCGGTGGGTTGTATGTCTCTTCGGAAAAAACAGGACTCGCAGCAGTCATGAGTGGCACTATGATCAAAGGCGGCACCAAGACCAGAGAAGGCAGTGAAATCGAAGAGCGGATCGATTTCATCGGGGGCTCTCTGAGTTTCCGCGCCGGCGAGCGGACGGCAACTCTAACCCTGTCTCTTTTGAGCAAAGACATGGACGAAGGACTGGAATTATTTTTCGATGTTTTGATGAATCCGGAATTTAGAGAAACGTCTTTGGATCTCGAAAAAGCCCGTCTTATCTCACAACTCCGGCAGGCCAACGACCAACCGAATGGAATTTTAAGCCGCGAGTATGAGCGTTTGATCTATGGCGACCATCCGTTGACACAGCAACCGACCCAGAAAACATACGAAAGCATCACGAGTGCAGAGCTGAAGGCAGCCCATGCTCAGTATTTTTTCCCAAAAAATATCATCCTTGCAGCATCGGGTGATTTTGACAAGACAGAGCTTAAAGGCAAGATCGATAAGATCATTGCCGGATGGAAAAACAAAAGCCTTGAGGTTCCGTCTTTCTATAAAAATTTCCCACAGCCGGAGCCCGGAGTCTATTTCATCCAAAAACAGATCAACCAGGGCTACATCAGTCTCGGACATTTAGGAATCGAGGATACCAATCCTGATTATTTCGCCGTTCAAGTGATGAACTTCATCCTCGGAGGGGGTAGTTTTACGTCCCGCATAACCATGAAGGTTCGTTCCGATGAAGGCCTTTCCTACAGTCAGGGAAGCCGTTTCCGCTATCGTTGGGGATTTCCGGGAACATTTTCTGGATTTGTACAAACCAAGTCCTCCACAGTCGGATACGCTATTTCCTTGATCCTCGATGAGTTCAACCGCATACGGAAGGCGCCAGTCAAGGATTCCGAGATGGACACAGCTATCAACTACTACCTGGAGAGTTTTTCCAATTCTTTTGAGTCATCCCAGCGCACCATGTCTGCATTCGCTGATCTCGAAATGACCGGAAAATCCATGAACTACTACAAGACCTACAGGGATAAAATCAAGGCAGTCACAAAGGCCAAAATCCAGGAGGTTGCCAACAAGTACATCCATCCTGACAAGGCCGTCATCATGATCGTTGGAGACTTCGATCCGTGCAACGAGGGTGGGGATAAATGGGCAGGCTCCCTGGATAAACTGGGAAAAATGCACACAATCAATCTCAAAAATCCGCTGACTGGAGAAGAGCTGAAATAAGATACTGTTTTTATAGATATTATAGAGTTTATTTGATATCATAGTTGCATATCCAGAATAGAGGAGGAAATTATGCCAGAAAAAGCTCCGCAACCCATACCTGAGGGAATGCATACAGTCACCGTTCATCTTTGGTTTGATGGAAACTGTAAGGATGCCATCGATTTTTACCAAAAGGCATTTGATGCTGAACTCGCAGGACCTCCGGTACCGACACCTGACGGCAATGGAATCATGCATGCTATGTTGAAGCTTGGGGATTCGAATATCATGATGGCCGATGCCAATCCAGAACAATGGGAACAGGGACCCAAGGGAAGCGCGACCGCCGGTATGTGGTGTTATGTGAATGACTGTGATGCCCTTTTCAATCGAGCAGTCGAAGCCGGGTGTGAAGTAGTGTATCCATTGATGGATGCCTTTTGGGGTGACCGGAACGGCAAGGTCAAAGATCCCTTCGGCCATTGCTGGGGGTTCGCCAGCCATAAGTGGATACTCACCGAAGAAGAGATGCAGGAACGCATGCAGGAATGGCTAAAAAGTTTGGAACAGGAATAAAAACATCAGCGTAGGGTAGAAGTTTCTGATTTTTTTTCGAGAAACTCCAGAATCTTTTGATTCACCACATCTGCCTGCACGACAGATAGATCGTGCCCCGCACCGGGGATGAATTCTGTTTTGATCTGGGGGGCTATGTTATTGAGACGGTCCACAGCTTGGTCGGGAGAATATATTTTTTCATTTTTGCCCACCATAAATAAAACGGGCATTTTAAGGCCTTTCAATTCTGTGTCCGTTAAAACGGTCGGACTGACCGTCATTTTCGGTTTGAAGCTTCGGAGACCAAGATCCAGGTGATCCACCCAATTTTCAAAGTATGACCGGCCAGCCTCATCTTTTTTCAACAGATCAGCTAAAATCGATTCCATTCCTATTTTCACAAAGTGACGATGAGGCAATATGCTGAGAAGAGCGGGACCAAGGAATCCGGGTCCCAGAGGGAGCACGGTCGCTGCTGGAGCTAAGAGCACAATTTTGTCGAGTTTTTCGGGATGGTTAATTGCGTATTGACTGGTCAACCACCCGCCATATGACAATCCCATAATGTTGATGTTGACTTCAAGGTCGAGAGCAGAGAACAATTCATCCATCCATTCGACGAAGTCATCCGGGCCCTTGAATGTTTGTGTGAAAACGCTGCGCCCAAAATCATAAATATTGTCCACCGCAAATGTTCTGTAACTTTGAGATAAAGCTTTTATGTTTGGCATCCAGGAAAGCGATGTGGCACCGGCACCGTGCATGAGCACAAGGGGAGGTGCGTCGACCGGTCCGCTGATCCGCACAAATGTCTGGCCGTAAGACGTCTCGATCATCCTGGTCTCTGATTCGACCGGCCAATCTTTCGCAATTTCATCATAAAACGCCAGGTAGCGTTGTTTCGCCTTCTCTGAGCGAAAAGGGTGATATGGTGTCATTTCTACAAGAGCGAATTTTGCTATCAAGAGGGGAAAAGCCACATTCATCACGAGGAAAATGATGGTCACTAGCGCGTAGAAATAGGATTTATTGAATCTTTTTAGAGTGTAATTTATGCCCGATTGGCTTGATTTGGAAAATGCCTGAACCATAGAATACAGTTTTAGTAATAGAAAAAAGAATATGACAGCCGCCCACAATAAAAGTTCCTTTGGACTTTTGAAAACAACGATGGCGAACAAGCAAAGAGAAAACAGCAAGAAAACTTTCAACATAATCCCCTTGAACAACTCTCCGTTGTAAACCTGCCCTAAGCCCATAGAGATCAGGCTCAAAAAAGCGGATAATAAAGGTCTTCTCTTTTTTGTGTCCGTTTCTGGCGTCATTTTCACCTCTATCTGAAATTAAATAGAATATTCTAAAAGCAGAATATCAAGAAAAAAAAGCTTTTTCAAATTTTGACGCTTGACAAAAGGAATGGCCATTTTTATATTAATAAGGTCGCGGGGTTAAATGGATATCCAAGGATCATTTATCTAGCTGTTTCAAGAGCCGTATTCAAAGGGGTATTAGTCTGTCATGCATTTTTTTTTAAAATTTAGGTTGAAAATGTATGTCGAACAAAGATATTAAATAGGGAGGAGGGCATTAATGAAACAAACCACTAAATTTCAACACACTATACGGTTAATCGTTTTGGTAATGGTTGTATTAGGATTTCTGGCGCAAATCACTTCAGCACAGAAAAAAGTCACATCTCCCGAAGAATTTTTTGGGTTCCAGCTCGGCAGCGACAGAAACATCGCGCGCTGGGACAAAATCGTTCATTACTTCGAAGTACTGGAGAGGGAAAGTAGTAATATCAAAGTCATCGACATGGGGCCATCCACGATGGGCCATCCTTTTTTGTTGCTTATCATTTCCTCTGAAGAAAACTTGGCCAACTTGGACCGGCTCAAGCAAGTGAATGCAAAGCTGTCAGATCCCCGAGGAATTGCTGAAGCTGAGATCAAAAAGTTGATCAAAGAAGGAAAGGCGGTCATGTGCCAATCTATGAGCCTTCATGCCACCGAGATCGGCGGGGCCCAGATGGCTCCGGAGCTGACACATGACCTTTTATCCAGGGAAGATGAGGAAACACAGCGGATCCTGGACAACGTGATCTTTTTTATGATACCCAGTTTCAACCCGGACGGTCAGATCATGGTCACCGACTGGTACAATAAAACTTTGGGAACGGAGTACGAAGGCACAGGTCTTCCCTGGCTGTATCACAAATATGTCGGCCACGACAACAACCGGGACGGCGATTTTCTCAACATGATCGAATCTGTGTACGCGGCCAAAATCATGTACCGGGATTGGGTTCCTCAGGCGTACATCGACCATCACCACATGGGAAGCTCCGGAGCCAGGTTTTATATTCCTCCCTATTGTGATCCGATTCGTCCTTATGCCGATCCGCTCATATGGAGAGAACATAGCTGGTACGGCGCCCACATCGCCTACAAACTGGAAGAAAACGGCAAAACCGGCATCCTCAACGCTGCCCAGTTCCCAGGTTGGGGACATTTCGGGTGGCACTGGATCACGCCATTCCATAACATCGCAGGCATGCTCACAGAATCGGCCAGCGCCAAATTGGCGACCCCCCTGTACATCCATCCAGAACAGCTGCAGGGCGGCTCCAGGCAGTTCCCAGAATACGAAGCCCAATCGACCTTCCCGAATCCCTGGCCAGGTGGATGGTGGCGACTCCGGGATATTGTCGAACAGAAGAAAATATCGGCCTGGGCTTTGCTGGACCTTGCGGCTCGAAACAAGGAGACCGTGCTTTGGAACGCCTATCTCAAAGCCAAACGCCAGACAGAGCGCGGTGCTCGAGGCAAAACCAAGGCCTATGTCGTTCCGATAAACCAGCATGATCCACTGACCGTGATCAAGATGATCAACACACTACTTTTGTCTGGGATAGAAATCGAACGAGCCAACAAGGAATTAAGAGTCGGAAACGCCGTTTACCCAGAAGGTTCTTTTGTCATCACGCTATCTCAGCCCAAAATGGGATTGATCAGAAACCTGCTCGGACGCACCTTTTACCCGGCGAATGAGTGGACCATGGAGGATGATGGAACCCCACTTCGACCCTATGATCTGGCAACACACACCATGAACGAATTCATGGGAGTTAATGTCGATCCGATCGATGAGGAGGCAAAAGGAGATTTCCAGATACTCACCGATCAAATCCAAGTTTCTGGAAAAGTTGAGACTGGGGGAGCGAGTTATGTGCTCGATAGCCGCCTGAACGCTAGCTTCAAGGCCGTGAATCTCCTTCTTGATAAGGGCATAGCTGTTCAAAGGATCGACAAACCGGTGTCCGGCCTGCGCCAAGGAGATTTCATCGTTCACAAAGGACCTGAGGCTGTTCTCAAGGATGTTGCCGGTCAAACCGGTGTCGATTTTGTAGCTTTGAAAAACAAGATCGACAAAGGAATCCATGAGGTGAAGAAACCCCGAGTTGGCATGTACCAGCGTTACTATGGGGGTAACATGGACGAAGGCTGGACCCGTTTTCTCCTCGAAATGTTCGCTTTTCCCTACACATCCCTGATGGATGCCGAGATCAAGAAAGGAAATCTCAATGCCAAGTATGACACGATCATTCTTCCTCAAGATTCTCCGGAAATGATCATGGGCGAGATCCCTCCGCAGTATCGCCGCTATATTTCAGCCGTTCCGCCCGAGTACAAGAGTGGAATAGGCCAGGAAGGCATAGCCGCGCTGAAAGAATTCGTGGAAAAAGGTGGAATGCTGGTGACCCTGGGTGAGGCCAGCAGCTTTGCGATCGAAAAATTCGGATTAGGTGTCCGCAACGTCATCGCAAACCTCAGTTCTAAAGAGTTTTTCTGCCCTGGTTCTACCCTGAAGGTGAAGTTCGACAATTCACATCCACTGGCATACGGGATGCCTTCAGAGGGATTCGTGGTTTTTTCTTCCAGTCAGGCCTTTGCTATCACCTCAAGTCAGAACAGCGAACGATACGAGTCCGTGGTCCGTTACCAGGATAAAGATATCATGCAAAGCGGCTGGCTCATCGGAGAAGATCACCTCACTAAGATGCCAGCCATGGTCAATGTCAAACACGGCAAAGGCCAGATTGTTTTGATAGGGTTCCGGACCCAGAATCGGTGTCAGACTCACGGGACATTCAAACTCCTGTTCAACACCATGTTGCGCTGAATTTGAGATAGCTTGTGGGTGAAATCACCCATGGTCCCTGGACAGGTATGACATACAGAGGACAGAGCGTAACCGCTGATTCTCGAGGTGAAATAATCGCTTTAGCCAAAGACCGAGACCGTGAAGTGGAAATCGTCCAAATTAATGATTCCGGAGGAAAAACATGACACTTAAACGAAGAGATTTTTTAAAAATGGCAGGGACTGCTGCGGTTGGATCAATGTCTTTAGCCGGATTTTCAGCCCAAAAGACCTCAGATAGCTTCGATCCGTTGAACGAAAAGGGGATACACCCGATCTTGGAAAAGGATCATCCCTATATCTTTATCGACTCCTGTATGCAAATCTGGCCGGATGCACAGTTCCAGGATGCCCATCGGTATGGAGTGACATCCTATGCCGTTACGGCTTGGGATCCTCATGCTGACCTGGATCAAGCTCTGGAAGAACTGATGTTCTGGCATCTCATCTCGCAGAAATATCCAGATCTGTCCATCGCATACACAGTCGAAGATATCAAAAAAGCAAAAAACAATAAAAAAGCCACCCTTCTTTTGGTTTCCCAATGCGGTGACTTCATCGGCTATAAAATTCACCGTATCGCAGCATTCTACCGACTCGGATTGCGCATGATGATTCCAGCCTACAGCCTGTCAAACAGGATCTGCGGAGGATGCCTGGACAGGACCGATCAGGGCCTAACATCTTTCGGAAAATTGGTTGTTGAAGAATGTAATCGCGTGGGGCTATTGCTGGACTGTTCCCACCTTGGAAAACGTTCGAGCCTTGATATCATCGAACACAGTCAGCAACCTGTGGTTTTCAGCCACTCCTGCACAAAGGCGCTTGCCGATAATCCCCGCAACATCACAAATGAGCAGATCAAATCATGCGCTGCAAAAAATGGTATCATAGGCCTTTCTCCCTGGGGACCGATGGTGATGAAAACAGGCCAAACAAAACGTCCGACTGTAGATGACTTTATCGATCATATCGATTATGTTGTGCAAATGCTTGGCTCGACAGACAATATCGGAGTCGGAACGGATATGAGCTTGGGGACCTACCCCGACCACGAGTATGATCCCTGGGGATCTCCCGATTATAAAGATGTGACTGGTGGCTACAATAAATATGTCACCCCCAACATACGCTCGCCTCTCCGCATGGTCGAGGGTTTCAGCAACTACGCCGAAGTTTTGAAATTTGTCGAAAAACTCAAAAAACGAGGGTACAGCGAGTCAGATGCCCAAAAAATCCTTGGCGAGAATTACATGCGTGTATTCAACCAAGTGTGGAGATAAAGACGAAAAGGAGGGATCCCATGAAACGACAATCCATCCGGCATTTTACCGATCTTGAGGGAAACATCAGCAGGAGAACCATCCTCAAAGGAATGTTCAGCAGTGCTGCTGCCGGAATCTTGCTTCCCTATAAGAGTCTTGAAAAACAAATCTCACAATCCGAATCTCTGCAAGAGGCCGTAAAAAAAATAGGCGAGAAGGAAACCGGCGATGAACGATTTTGGGGAATCGTCAAAAGACAATTCATGATCAAGGAAGGGCTGATCATGCTCAATGCAGCCAACCTCTGCCCATCGCCATTGAGCGTACAGAAAAAACTAATCGAACTGACAAAAGATGTGGACAGCGATCCGTCGTTCACGAATCGCGCCAAATATGCTGGCATCAAGGAAGAAGTTCGTGAAGGGATCGCTAAGTACGTCAATGTCGATCCTGAGGAGATCGCCCTGGTCCGGAATACGAGCGAGGGAAATAATATCGTGATCAACGGCCTTCGACTTGGAGAAGGGGATGAAGTCGCCTATTGGGACCAGAATCATCCGACAGCCAACATTGCTTGGGATGTTCGGGCCGAGCGTTACGGTTATCGCGTTGTAAGAGTCCAGACTCCGGAGAATCCCAAAGATTCTGAAGATTTGATGAAACCCTTTGAACAGGCGATAACCTCGCGAACAAAAGTTTTGTGTTTCTCTCATGTCTCGAATATTTCCGGAATACGGCTTCCTGCCAAGGAGCTGTGCCAACTGGCTCGGTCTAAAGGGATTTTGACTCTGGTCGACGGGGCGCAAACCTTTGGGACATATCCCTTGTTTCTTCATGACATCGGATGTGATTTTTACACGGCCAGTTCCCACAAGTGGTTTTGCGGACCGAGAGAGATGGGGATGCTGTATGTCCGAAGGGGAATGGCAGAATCTGTGTATCCCAGTATCGTCGGAGTAGGATGGGAAAATGCTCGTGCCAGCGGTGCCATAAAGTTCGAAACCCTCGGACAACAGGCCGTCGAACGGTTCGGTGGCATGCTGGAGGCAATCAAGTTTCATAACACACTCTGGATGCTCCGGATATCCACGCGGGCCCGCATGTTGGCTGATGCCGTCCGGGATGGAGTGAAGAAAAG
>Ga0114922_10000780_pt1 | contig 30667 bp, 26 predicted proteins | sample AartaG_FD_100975 | JGI IMG/M metagenome (GOLD analysis project Ga0114922, IMG submission 100975) | Deep subsurface microbial communities from Aarhus Bay to uncover new lineages of life (NeLLi) - Aarhus_00045 metaG | ecosystem: Environmental > Aquatic > Marine > Oceanic > Sediment | place... | reverse complement strand
TTTCCGCGCTTATCGTGTTTCCGATCGACTTTTTTGGACCTCCAAAAAGATTTGGATATTTTTCAGTACGACTAGAGGCAGTACTAGCACATATATCGTATTTAGAATTTTCTCCTAAAACTCTAATCTTTTCTAAAGTAGACGGCACTTAAATCATCAGTTAAATATAATTGTATTTTTTAATAAGGTGTATAAATCTATTTCTTGATGTTTGCCTTATAAATCGAGGGGCATATTGAATTTTTAAAATAAATTGATATTTTTATAAAAATTTAAGTTCTAATTTCTTTTCTGTTAAATATTAGATATTTTTATTTTATACTTAAACCATTGATTGATAATAATGCCTAAATATACTGGAGGCGAAATAATCGCCAAATATCTGATTAAAGAAGGTGTAAAATATATTTTTGGGATACCCGGGCATGGGTGCTTAGCGTTCGTGGACGCACTATATAAAAATAAAGATAAAATTACATTGATTCAACCAAAGCAGGAAATGAGCGGGGTTCACATGTCAATCGGGTACTATAGAATCACTAGTAAGCCGTTATGCGTGTTCACCTCAATTGGACCGGGTGCTATTAATACCGCAATCGGATTGGCGGATGCCTTCGTAGATAGTTTTCCCGTCCTCTGCATTACTGGAAACACTCACACGCACATGCGAGGTAAGGGAGTGCTTCAAGAGATTGAAAGAAATAGAGATTCTAATATGCCTCGAATATTAGAGCCTGTTGTTAAACGTTCTTGGCAAGTAAATGACGTAAAACAATTGCCTACGGTTATGCAAAGAGCTTTTAATCAAATGATGACAGGTAGAATGGGACCAACTGTCATTGATCTTCCTATGGATGTTCAGGCGGATGCTATTGATGTTGAAATATCCGAGCCTCTGGAAAGAAGGGCGAGTGGAAAAGTATTAGGTGCTCCAGAACAAATTAAAAAGGTAGTAGAATTATTAAAAAAAGCGAAAAGACCAGTCCTATTGTTAGGTGGTGGCGCAGTTACAGCTAACGCAAATGACGAAGTTAAAGAATTAGCAGAGAAACTTGGTGCTGCTGTCGTCGTTACAATGATGGGTAAAGACGCATTTCCAAACGATCACGAGCTATTCGCTTGGAGCACTGGTAGCAAAGGAACTACTGTCGGGTTGAAAATGACTTCAACTGCAGATATGCTTCTATCTATAGGTTGTCGATTTGCCGACGAAACTGCTAGCTCCTACAGGGATGGTGTAAGCTTTTCGATTCCGCCAACAAAATTAATACAAATTGATATCGATCCACACGAAATTGGTAAAAACTATCCTGTTGCAGTTGGTGTAGTAGGAGACGCTAAAGCGTGTCTGCGTCAAATTATTGAAGAATTTGGCGATTACGAAAGAAATTACGAGAAAACTGATTATTTTAAAGAAATACAAAAAGAAAAGCAAAAGTGGTTCGAATTTCTTAACGAGCATCGAGACGATTCAAAAGTACCAGTAATGATTTCAACCGTTTTAAGTGAAATAAGAAAGTTTTTCGATAGAGACGCAATAATTGTAACTAGCTCCGGTAATGTACAAGCTCAAATGATCCAAGAATTAGAATTTTACGAGCCTAAAACTTGTATTACCGCTGGAGGATTCTCTACGATGGGATATAGTGTTCCAGCCGCAATTGGCGCAAAACTAGGTTTAATAGATATAGGAAAACCTAATTGTCAAGTCGTAGCACTCGTAGGCGATGGTGATTTGATGATGACGATTTCGGAGTTATCTGTAGCAGTTCAATTAGGATTAACTAACATCTTCTTTATAGTCTTAAATAATCATGGTTGGATTGCTATCAAGGATCTTCAGCAAGCAGCATTTGGCGAAAATCGAAGTTATGGCACTAGTTTTTACTATAAAAGTGGAAATACCTATTCTCCTGATTTTGCAAAAATAGCTGAGGGTTTCGGATGCTATTCTGAAAAGATTTCTAAAAAAGAAGAAATAATTCCCGCATTAGAGCGAGCGACCAAATCAAATAAGCCTGTGGTTATAGAGATTCTTGTAAATAGAGATTATCCTCACACCGGAAGCCCAGCATGCGGCTGGTGGGATGTACCAATTCCAGATTATCTAACAGAACGTAGAATGAAGTACGAAGAAGAAATAAAAGGAGAAAAATTATAAATCTTTTTCAATATTACTTATTTTCTGTTGTTTATTGATCCTTGAATTTTTCAGAAGCAGGTTCTCCACCAATTCCCCAATGAGTCTTTGGGATTTCGTGAACAATTACTTCTACAGCGTGTTGAGGAACGCCTAAGTCAACAAAGACTTTGGTTATGTTTTGTATTACGGTTTTAACTCTTTCATCTCCAAAGCCCTTCCAAACATTTACATGAATAATTGGCATTTTTTCACATCTAATTTGTATTATTACGTGATATGATTCAACCTTTTAATTTTACTTTTATCATAAAAATAAAAAAAAAGAAATTTAATAACCAATTATTATATTGAGTGATAATTGTTATGAAAGATTTTTTGGAATTATTTGAAGAAAAAAGTATTGATTACATACAATTTCAATTTACCACGATTTTGGGGGAATTTAAGTGTGTTGAATTTCCAGCAAAAATCTGGGAAGATATGAAAGAGGGGGCCGGTATTGACGGTTCTAGTCTTGGTTTTTTAAAAACAGAGCAAAGCGACATGAAAATCGTGCCAGATTTAAATACATTTGCGATACTTCCATGGGATCATAGGGTGGGGAGATTTATTTGCGATATAACCGACAATAAAGGAATTGCCTATCCTACCTGCCCAAGAGGGATATTAAAGAGAATTTTAAGCGAGGCAAATTCTAAGGGCTATGAATTTCTAACAAGACCAGAATTAGAATGGTATTTACTATCAAACGATCTAGAATTTACCGATAAGGGCGCTTACATGGATATGCCTCCTAAAGATTCATTTCACGAATTGCGACGCAAGATGACCGATGATATGATTGGTATGGGCATTAAGCTCAAAACAATTCACCACGAAGTTGGACCGAGTCAACACGAAGTAGAATTTATCGCTAATAATGCGTTATTTCAAGCTGATAACGTCCAAACAGCAAAAATGATAGTACACGTCGAATCAAATTGTAAAAATCTAATTTCTACATTCATGCCAAAACCATTTCCGTTAGTAGCAGGAAGTGGTTTACATATTCATCAATATTTAGTTAATAATGGGAAGAATATATTTGCTGATGCTGAGGAAGGTGTCAGCGACCTCCTCCGCTACTATATCGGGGGGATTCAAAAGCGTGTAGATGCAATATCAGCCATTTTAAATCCTATTTCAAATTCCTATAAGCGACTTATTCCTAATCACGAAGCGCCAGTTTATGTGTCTTGGGGGGTAGGTAACAGAACCGCTTTAATTCGCGTGCCAGGATACGAAAAATCCGCTAGAGTAGAATATCGCGCTGGTGATGCGGCCATGAACATTTATCTTGGAACTGCCCTTTTACTTGCCTCTGGCTTAGATGGCGTAAAAAATAAAATCGAACCCAACACTCCAACTACTGAAGATATAGACTCTTTAACTGAAGAGAAGCGAAAAAACTTAGGTATTAAAAAATTACCCCAGAGTTTGCAAAAGTCTTTAGAAGCGTTCGAGAACAGTAAATTTATCAAGAAAATTCTTGGAAAACAATTGGTAGATCTTTATATAGAAGTTAAACGAGAAGAAATTGAGCAATACCAAACTGCTAAAAACGACGGAAAAGAAGGTAAATGGGAATTGGATAAGTATTTGTTGTTATAAATTATTTATAAATCGCGTAATTTTCTTCAATAATATTGAGTGAGAATCATTATGTATGATTTTTTTAAAAGAACTAAGACTTAGTTTACCAGAATAATAAATAAACACAATAGAAAATCAGTTTCATATTACTTATAATTCCAGATATAAGTAAAAAATTGGTTTTGAAATATTAATGAAATCGTTATTGTTTTTTAGAGATTTGATCAATATTTTTTCTAATAACTTTATTAATTAACTCTTTTAATATTATATTTGATGTTTTCCAAAAATTTAGCTTTTAGGTTACTAATTTCCACAATCTCTGTTGTTATTGCTTTTATGGGAATTATCATTTTACTAGCATTAAGATCGATTATTATTTTAGTTTTATTCATTTCATTATGGATAATAACAAATTTTTCTGGTGGAATTATTTGTTCACAATGTCCTTTTCAAAATAAAGTTTGTCCTGGAGTTTTTCAACTTTATTTTATGCCCTTTTTATCAAAAATTGTATATAAGAAAAAAGAATATAGTAAAAAAACAATAGAAATCAGTGCAATTTTTGTAGGTGTATTTGGCTTATCATATTATTGTATAGGATTTATTTCTCTAATAATTTTATATTGGAATGATTCTCTTCTTCTTATTGTACTAATTTTACTTGGTTTATTTATCACACATTTCCTAATATCTTTTTTGTCATTATGTCCTAATTGTAATAATAAGGAAAAATGTCCTATGTCAAGAATAAGTAAAACTTTGGGAAAATAATAGAGGAAAATAGATTTTAATACGAAAATTTTACCTTATATCTATTTAGAATTTAAAAAAATTAAAATTTAAAAAATTTTATTAAATAAAATTCCTTTAATATATTAGAATTCAATGAATTCAACAAAAAATAACCGCCGGATTGAAAATAAGTCGTCTAGAACGGCCGCTTTTACTTGTGTTTGCAGAGCATCGTCTTTTTATGAAAAATCACCCCATTACAAAAGTAATGATTATATAGCTCCTCGGTTATTGCCCCGGTTTTTGCATCCCTTAATTAAATCTAAAAGAATAAGATCTTTTCTCTTAAAGAAAATCGGTCCAAAGGGTATTTATGAATATGTTATCGCTCGGACGAAAGTTATTGATGAAATTTTCTTAAATGCAATATTAAATAATTTTGATCAGATCCTTCTTTTTGGAGCGGGTTTTGATTCTAGAGGCATTCGTTTAATTGATACAAATGAAAAAACAGCTATTTTTGAATTAGATGTAACCACCACAATATCAGACAAATTAAAACAATATAAAAAGCGAAAAATAGACTCTGGAAAGGTTTTATATGTTGAAATAGATTTTAATATCGAGAAGATCGAGGAAAAACTGAAAACAGCTGGTTTTCAATATAATAAAAAAACACTCTATATACTTGAAGGAATTACAATGTATTTGAACGAATCTACTGTAAATCAAGACTTTAAATTCATCATCGAAAGTGCTGGTAAGGGAAGTGAAGTGGTTTTTGATTATATTTATCAATCAGTTCTTGAAGAGAAGAATCTATATTATGGAGAACGAGAAATTTATCAAAGGGTCAAAAAAGATGGTGAAGGGTGGACCTTTGGATTATTAAAAGGAGGTATCAGCAATTTTCTTCAGGATCGAGGATTAGAATTAATTAAGCATTTGGATTCCCATAAACTACAAGAAAAGTATTTTCAGGATAAAAACAGAAATATCGTTGGGAAGATTAATGGAACACATTGTATAGTTCATGCAAAAATTAAAGATTAATATGGTTGAATAAAAAATCTTATGTCCGAAAAAAATTTATATTATTTTCACATTAGTATTAATTTTATTTTCTTCAATTGCTCTCTAAGATGTTGTATTCGTTTTTCTGCTTCTTCTTCTCTATGTTCAGACCTAAAAGATACGAGAAATATAGCCGTCCTATTTTTATGAAATGATGGTGGATTCGATTTCTTTTTTTCTATAATTTCAGATTCTATTCAGAATAGTTAAGTCTTTAAAGGCGTTCGAGAACAGTAAAATTATCAAGAAAATTCTTGGAAAACATTTGGTAGATATTTATGTAGAAATTAAAAGAGAAGAAATTGATCAATATCATATTGCTAAAAACGATGGATAAGATGTTAAATGGGAATTGGATGAGTATTTGTTATTATAAATTAATTATAAATCGCGTAATTTTCTTCTAATTTTTTTTTTAGTTTTGATGAAAAATTAAATCTTACAGCATAAAAATTAAAAATTATATCATCAATTGATTTCTGTTCAGGTGTATAATCATAACCTAAGTTTTTTTTCTTATTTTCAATTATTTGTTTAACCAACACTTCAACTTCTTCTTGCGTTTCTTTGTTGGGCTTAATAAAAGGCAAAGAATGAATCCCAGATATTTGAATGCTGTTGGTATTGTTTATAATTCCTTTAGATAGATAATTATACAGAGAACTATTCAATAGTCCCAAGAAATATTCAATAGAAATCGATTTGTCCTTAGCGATAAAACCAATTGCCTTATTCGAGTCCCAATAGCAACCTTCTGGCATATAACGAGCGGCTAACCTCGAGCTAATACCGCTAATAACGATTCCTTCTTTTTCAAAAGGCACGCTACTTGGAATGTCGTAAATAGAGATCGCCTTGTCGTCCCAATCTAAAGCTTCCATAATAGGTCTATAGTATTGATCTCCCCCACCTCTTTTTAGATAAGGTTTCCATCTCTCTGTTTTCAAATCGCTTCTTAAAATAATTTTGAATTTCTCATTTTGTTTAATTCTTGTATAGTTTTTCTTTCTGAAAACATCTGCTAGTTCCGTACCATCAATCGCAGCAATGTATTTCTTATTGTTATGAGTGTGCATTCCAATGTACCCTTTAATAAAATTATATAGTTTAGGAGCGTTTTCAAACAAATCAATTATTTGGTCCTCTACTTCAAAAAAAAATATGTTAAAAGGTAAAGATTTATATCTTCTCTGCTTGATTTCGTTTACAACTTGTGGTTTCCAATATTCGTCTTCATTTTTTATTCTCGAAACTATGCGCATTAAATTATTATCTCGAACTTGCTTATTGCTATCTCCGGAACGCTTAGTTAAAATGATTATTGCTGGATATGTGCTAACTTTCTGCTTATCAAATAAATTAGTTGGTGCGAGTAATATTTCGTTTATTATACAATTATTAAGAATGAATTCTCTTAATTTTTTATGAGTGCTTAAAGTTAAGAAAGTATCGCTCGTGATGAAGCCTAATTTCCCTCCCTCCTTCAAACGCCATATACTATTCACTATAAACATTGAATAAGTTTCGTGAGCGTTGGTTTTCCCATAAATCTTTTTTAATTTTACCCTATTTTCTCTCACGTAACTACTTGCTTTATTTAAGTAAGGAGGGTTTCCAACAATAAAATCGAACTCGTCATAGCAATCCGAATCAAACGATATTAAAGTATCTACTACTTTAAAGGATATACCTAATTCTTCAATATCTGTTTTATAAGCAAGATTCACGTCATAAGCAGAAATCTGTGTTTTTTTAATTCCAGCTTTCAATAACGATTTAACAAAAGCTCCGGGACCTACGCACGGATCTAATACTTTTTGATTGTTTTTAAATTTACCTAATTTAGATACGATATAATCTGCCGTTTTTGGAGGAGTTAAGACTACTCCTAAATCCTTTTTGCTCGAGTCTATTATTGTTAAACACTTTAAAATTTAATATCTAAATTAAGTTTGGTTATCAAATACTATTAAGTTTTCGATGATCATCTCACATAAATTTTTTAACAATAAACTGTCTACTTTGTCTACTGTATCTCGAGTCGAATGAAGATATTTATACGATTCCAGGTCGCCAATTCCTATCCCCTCAAACTTAATCTTTTTTAAATAATACCCATCCGAATGAGAGCCAAAATATATTTTCTTAGGATTTCTTTTAATTTCCAAACCCTTACTATTATTTAAAAACGCATTGTAAATGGATTTAACGTTTCCTGACATTTTTTTACCGGGGAATAAATATATATTTTTGGCGATCGCATCAAAATTGAAAATTATGGATTTCTTTTTGTTAATATGTTCTAATTTATAGCAGAAATTCCGGATTCCCATAGTTCCACATTCTTCCGCGCCTGTAAACACGAACCATAAATTGAAATGATTTAACCTAAATTCTGGATTTGAGTAATAATTTAACAATTCAAGTACGCACGCAATTCCAGAAGCGTTATCAATAGCTCCTTTAGATTTGTTATTTGTGTCGTTTAATAGGATAAAAATTGTAGATATTAGGTTAATTGCAATTGGAAATGCTCCGATGATGTAAAACAATAATGAATATGAAATGAAAATATAATTCTTGCAAACTATTATAATAATTATTGTAAGGGATGAGAAAACCCAAGCTCTTATAACTCTTATTCTTACAAGAATTGAAAACCTTTGCCCTTTTGAATCTAAATGGCAAAAAAATAGAACATCTTTTTCGTGTTTTCTATCATCGATTTTGTTAATTTCTGCCTCTTCATTCTTGGGCATTAAATCAAGTTTAACGTAAAGGTTTGATGAATTTAACTTCTTTCCTATTTTTATGCGTTCCGGTTTTCTTGTAATTGTAAATAAAAAGCCGAATAACAATAAAATAAGTATTGAAGAAATTGGAATAATAATTATTATAAAATTTAAAAACAACATTAGTAGAAGCGCAAATCCCGATAAAAGCGCAATTTTGGGGTATAGTCTGGCATAAAAAGTACTAAATTCGAACTCTTGACTTAACGGTTTAAATTTTAATTGTTCTAGTTTCTTAAATGCTAAATTAAAAGCTTTTCTTTCGTCGTCCGTACCTGATAATCTTGGAAAGGAAAATGATTTTAAGTTTTCCCTTATGCGATTTTCGTCGATCATTTTGATTTCTATCAATTTATTTAATCTAAATAAGCCCCGTATTTTGCAGAACTTACAATTTTTCTGTATACATTTAAATAGCCTTTCTTTACTTTAGGTTCGGGTTTTTTCCAATTTTTTAATCTATTTTTAATTTCTTCTTCTGAAACTAATAAGTTCAATAGACGTTTTTCTAAATCTATTTCAATAATGTCTCCATCTTGAACTATTGAGATTGGACCCCCTTCAAATGCTTCGGGACAAACATGTCCTATGAAAGGTCCTCTTGTTGCGCCAGAGTACCTTCCATCAGTTATCATTGCTACAGAATCTCCTAACCCCATACCTATTAGAACGGCTGCGGGGATAGATAATTCCCTCATACCCGGCCCCCCTTTAGGACCTTCGTATCTAACGACTAAAACATCCCCTTCTTTAATTTTATCACTCATTAAAGCGTCTTTTAATTCTTCTTCCGCTTCAAACACTTTGGCAGGTCCTTTATGACGTCTCATTTTAAAATCAACTGCGCTCTGCTTTATGATTGCTCCATCTGGCGCTAAGTTTCCTTTTAATACCGCAATACCTCCTTCATTTGAAATCGGATCGTTTAGGTCGCGTATTAACTGATGTTCTAATATTTCAACTTTTTCAAGATATGTTTCTAACGACTCTCCTAAAATATTTACAGCCGATAAATCTAAAAGCTTAGATAATTTCTTGGTAAGAACTTTAACGCTCCCCGCTTCGTGAAACTCTGTGAGGTTATATTCGGAAGCCGGTTTGAATTTAGCCAACAACGGAACAGATTTACTCAATCTATCGAAATCAAAATGGTTTAAAGTGCCGCCAATTTCGTGAGATAAAGCACACATATGAAGAATCATGTTAGTGGACCCTCCAAAAGATAAAGCAACTTTGCACGCGTTTTCTATCGATTTATTTGTGATCAAATCTAGAGCGGTAATATTCGCTTCTACCAAATTCATTATCGTTTTTCCCGTTTCTATACTCAATTCTTCGCGTTCTTTTCCTATTGCGCTTGTAGTAGCACAGTCAGGTAACGAAAGCCCCATTACTTCAACTATACAAGCCATTGTGTTTGCTGTGCCCATCATATTACACGCTCCTGGAGAACAACAAGTTTCAGATTCAATAAGAAAAAACTCTTCATTACTAATTTTTCCTGCTTTAAATCTACCAATTGCTTCTTTGATATCAGAAGTTACAAAAGTTTTTCCTTTTAACGGACCGTCGTTGAAATATTTTGGCTTCATAATACCTCCAGTTAAAAATATCGTAGGAATATCACATCTGGCGGCTGCTAAGAGCATACCTGGAATAATTTTATCACATGAACTTACCATTACCATTCCATCAAAATTATAGGCTTTTATCGTACTTTCAATTGACGCTGCTATTATCTCGCGCGAAGGTAAGACAAATTTTGAATAATTGCCTGAATTGGCAATACCATCGCATGTAGCAATTGTATTGAATTCCATTGGAGTGCCTTCTGCTTCTTTTACGCCTTCTTTGACATATCTACTCAACTTCCGTAAATGGATGTGTCCGGGATTAATCTCATTCCATGAATTAACGATTGCTATACGCGGTTTAGCTAGATCTTTATAAGAATAGCCGCAACCACGAAATAAAGCTCTGGAATAAGCTTTCAAAGAATCTAAATCTTCTCTTTCTGCTGGCATTTTAAGTTCTATTACTACTTATTTATATATTTTAATTTAATGTTCCTTCTTGATATTATCCGAAAACCAATTATTTTTTAAAAATTTTTGTTTAATAGTAATTTAGAACATTTTCAGAAATAGAGTTATATATATTAAATTAAATCTTTTACTAATTGTCATGCTGAAAGTAGGAATAATTGGTACTGGCGTTATTTTTGATCTTAATGTATTAGGATATTTAAATAATAATGATGTTGAGATTACTTGCCTATGTAATAGAACTACAGAGAAAGCTAAAAGTAAAATCAAACAGTTCAATTTAGATAAAAACATTAGAATATATTCTGATTATAAAGAAATGTTGGATAAAGAGGAATTGGATATTGTTGAAATCCTCCTACCTCATCACCTACACGCCGAAGTAACGATTTACGCTGCCGGGAAAGGGGTAAAAGCAATTTCAGTTCAAAAACCCATGGCTTTAACGCTAGATGAAGCAGAAAAAATGATTAAAGCGTGTAAAGAATCCGAGTCACTTCTTTCTATATACGAGAATTTCTTATTTACTCCCCACATATTAAAAGCCAAAGAATTAATCGATTTAGATTATATTGGCGATCCCTCATCAATTCGAATAAAAATTGCGATGGGCGGTAAAGGCGGTTGGAACGCGCCAAGTAGTGCAAATAAATGGAGAGAGGACCCAAAAATGATAGGAGGCGCTAAAACGGGCTCCCCAGTTTTACTTGACAACGGGTGGCATGCGTTTGTGTTAGCAAGGTGGTTCTTTGATGAAGACATCGAAAAAGTATTTGCGTGGACGGATAATTTTAAAGGTTTAGATGCTCCAGCGTATGTAATGTTCAAATATAAGCAAAGCAGAGAACACATTGTTCCACAATACGGCCATATGGAATTTTCTTTAATGCCTGAGATGATACTTCCTTCAAAATATTATTCCACTGATGAATTTATTGAAGTTATCGCAAGTAGAGGAATTATGAAAATAAATCAAGGGACTTCTATTGGAAACCCTATGTCAAATTCAGCCATTTTTGCTCCTATTGTTATAATTCGCGATGGTAAAGTGGAAACTTATAACGAATTTGAAAATGACTGGAAACAAAGCTTTATTAATGCTACGAAACATTTTATAGAAGTTGTTAAAGGAAAAAAAAAACCAATATTATCTGGTGAACAAGCCAAATACAATTTAAGATTCAATTTAGCTGCTATAAGATCTTCTGAATTGGGCAAAGAAGTATCATTGAAAGAATTCCCTTAAAATAAATTAAAGTTCGTATTGATACTTAAATTCTTTATGCTCTAATCCTTCTTGAATCCCCTTTTTTAAATCCATTCTAATATTTTTAAGATATTTTCTAAATGTACCTCCATCAACTTCCACAGGCTCCTTCACGGTACAAGAATCCTTTTGCTCATTTTCTGGAGTAATTTCCTCCCACCTTACAATCCTCTTCTGCTGAGTCGATATAAAAGGCATTTTAGCAAAAATGCTTAAATCCCTCCCTTGTTCGCCGGTATAAATCGGCTCGCTCTTTTCTTGTATAGCACGAATAAAATGTTCAGTAGAATTAATAAAAGAATATCTCCAATCCCTTGGTAATTCTTCTCCATAAGTTTTGACTTCACCACCACTATACACAACAATAGGGGGATATTGAGGTGTTTTAGATACCAGATTTCCCCCACTAGTACACTGGTTTAACCATATCATACCTTTCGTTCCAGAGATTTCAATGAATTCGTCACAATCGTAATAATTACTTGGATAATAAACATTAGGAGCAAGAGTAAACTGCATTGAACCGTATTTAGGGGGATCATCTAATTCTTTTTTAGGGTATTTCCAAAAAATGAGACTTGGTGAATCCATCACCGTCGAAAAATAATCGATCCAACTGTATAATTCATCGACTTTCTCTTGATCCATTAACCATAGCGCCATTGAGAATTTATGAATTCCATCATCATATATCCATGAACCCCCTCCGCATTTATCAATATTACGACGCCAAAGAAGAGCTTTCATATCTACTGGCATACTTGGACCTCCCATGGAAATGGTATTTATTCTGAAATTTAAACATTCTCCTATTATTCCTTGATCTAACAGCTCTTTTGCTCTTAAATAAACTGGATAAAACCTAAAGTTTTCATATAGTTTAAGTTTTACCTTTTCCTCTTTGCAAACTTGAATCATTTTCTCGCAATCAGTTATCGTATGAGCCATTGGCTTTTGTACCGAAATTCCTGGAACTCCCGCTTTAGCACAATATGCTGTCATTGGAGCGTGAAGATGATGTGGAGTTAAAATTTCTACGATATCAAGATCTTCGCGATCAATCATTTTCTTATAATCTTCGTATATTGGGACTGTCCGTAAGCCCCATCTTTCTAACTTTTTACCGGCAGTTTTTAAATCAGTATCGCTTACCCCCACAAGCTCAGTTTCTTGGGAATGAAGATATCCTAACACATTTAAATTTGCGATATCACCACAACCAATTATCCCTACTCTCAACATAATAGAACAGAAGTCAAGTCAAGTATTTAACGTTATTTTATTAAGTTTGCATAAAATTAAAAAGTTTTAGATGGAATTGATATAAATTAATTTCTAAATTTAAAATTTTTAAAGATATATTTTCCTTCCGTACATCCTTAAAAAATAAAACTTTAAATAAACTTCGATCGTAATTTATAACTGTAACCTTAATAAAAAAAAAAAAGGTAGAAATTAAAATGGTTGACGAGAATTTAATAAAAGAATTAAAAGAAATGAGAGCAAAAGGTGCAAGCCAACCTTCTGACGCTCTAAAAATGTATGAGTTTGTCAAGCAAATGGTCGAGGAAAGCGAAGATTTAAAAGAAGAATTAGAAGATATCGATCCTATGGCGGTTCAACTCGTAGTGTCTGATGTTAATTATAGGTATTGGGTTAAACTGGGAGACGGAAAGATCGATTATGGCGAAGGGGACGCTGATGACCCGAGCGTTACCATGTCCGCTTCAGGAGCAACTTGGGCAGGATTATCCTCTGGTGAATTAGATTCTACTAGCGCGTACATGTCTGGAGACCTAGTTATAGAAGGCAACCTTCAAGATGCTATTGCCTATGGGGAAATTGTTGGGCTAGCTACGGAAGAAGGAGCAGAATATTTTGAAGATTAAATCTTCTCTTATTATTTAAACATAATTTCACATCTTTTTTTTTATTCTTTTTTAAAAAAAATAAAATTGTAATTACAGTCTAAATTTGATTTTATAAATATTATATTGAAGATTTTTTTGCGATTATGGTTGAGGATGCTAGGCCCCGGGAGTTATTGGGATTTCGATTAATTGGTTATTCAATTGGAGACTTTGGAATATCATTAGTAAATATATTATTTGGAACGTTTGTTTTCCAATTTTATGTGTATACAATTAATCTTAACTCAATTCTTGTCTCAATTGGAATTTCAATGCAATTAATTATCGGTGCCTTTTTCTCAATAATATTTGGAGTTATTGTTGATAATAAAACACCCGGAAAATTGGGAAAAAGACGACCTTTTTTACTTTTTGCACTGCCATTATGGGTTTTAACAAACATTTTAATATGGTTTCCTCCGTGGTATGCTCCTCAAGCGGATTCTTTTTTTTGGCCAACGGCAATTTATTTCTGGTCTATGACGATATTACAAGCTATATCGGGCACGTTAATTTTTAATGTTTACTTATCAATGTTACCAGAACAATCTCAGACTCAAAAAAACAGGAAAGTTGTTGCTTCTAATAGAGCCTTATTTTCAATTATTGCTTCAATATTAGCATTAATGTTACCCTTAATAGTACAGAGTATACTTGACGACCCTGAAAATGTAAAATGGTGGCAACCTTCAGGAGAATTAATTCTTCTTTATATTCCAATGATAGGTATAACATTCGCGATTTTTGGGTTAATAACAATAATTTTCACCTTCTTTTCAGTAGACGAAAAATTTCATAATAGCACCTCAATTAATGAAAAGAATAGAATATCGATTGTTTCGACTATTCAACAAATTGCTGTACCTATTAAAGATAAAAAATTTAGAAGTTTTTTGGGAGTTAGGTTCTTGCATAGTATATCTGGCATAACTTTGGGAATTTTGGTAATCCCTTTTTTAGTGATTGTTCTTAAATTTAAAGAAAGCGAATTTTTTATATATATAATAGTCTCAATTTTTAGTAAGTTTACCTGGTACTTTATATGGAGAAAAATCCTTACTAAAAGAAGCCTTACAACAAGATATTTTATATGTATCGGACTTGCGACAATTGCTTCATTATTAGAACTTCTCTTTTTGCTCGAGTTCCTTTCTTTTGAATTAAAAATTTTTATTTTTATACTATCAATTGGAACGATATTAGGATCTATGTATGCGTTTCCATTATTTGCCATCCCTATTGGTGCTACATTGGTTCATGAAGCCTCTCATAAAGATGAAAAATTAAATACCAGTATAGCAATCTCTAAATTATCAGGAGCTTATTATGGATCATTGACCTTTATTGCATCTATTGGTCAAGCGCTTTCTTCAATCATATTAGGCTTTCTTCTTTCTGGACCGAATGAAAACAATCCAATTATAATTACATTTTTAATATCATCCATGGGTATCTTCTACTTGATAAGCCTTCTATTTCTGAAAAAAATTAAGTTAAACGAAGATTTAAGTGAAAATCCCCCATCAAATAACGAACTTTCCCAATAAATGATAGGTTCAGATTTAGCAAAACGCGCGATAAATATTAGCCGTAAGAGAAGAAATATCTTCTATTTCCATAATTTAATCATCTATTTTTTACACCCTAATTAATAATATATAATAGAGTGAATGCATAAGAATAGATTTTGTAAAAAAAAAATAAAATGACTAAAGATTCATTTCTTCTATTTTCAATTTGATATCTATAGCCTCTTCTTTTGATATTTTATACAGGAAGATAAAAGCAACCGTACCAATTAAAGTTATAATCATTGGAATTATTGACATTTGAAAAAGTAAACCAAACTTTGCAGCATCAGTGTTCCCTGTTGTTAGAATTGGATCGTAACTCGTAAATATTGCGACAATCGCAAAAATTACTGTCTGTAAAAAGTATGAGAAAGCTGTGAAAATCTTGTAAATACCTGAATAACTTCCCTCTTCTCGTTTTCCGGAATTAACTGTTGCGTTGTCTATACCCTGCGCTCTCAGTAACCCAAAAACTACTCCCGCAGTTGCACTAAATCCAATACCTGCAAAGGCATATACTAAAGTTAAACTAATTATATCAGTAACAAACACTAACATGAAATATGCAATAATATTGCAACACATGCCCGCTATATATGCTTTTCTAACACCTATTTTTCTAGAAATCCATGTCCAAAAAGGAGCAAGAAGAAATCCAACACCATTCACCATCAAAAGAGGTAGAGCAGTATCCCCTATATCTAATCCTAAAGAATGTTCCACATAAAAATTAAGCCCATATAGAAAACACGCCCCAGCTACAGACCAAGAAAAACCTGCGATTGTAATTCCCATCCAACTACGATCCTTAAAAACCCGTTTAATAACTTCACCCACAGGGGATGATCCCCTTTGTGAACTATCCAATTCTGCACGAAATACCTTCATTTCTTTAGGTTCTCGAATTCCAAAACTATATGGAATAACCAAAATGTAAGCAAAGATTGCAACAAGAATTACCGTTCCTAAATATCCAATTGATGATATGAATCTAGGGATTAAGAAATTGATAAAAATTGTTGCTATACCCCCTATAATTGCTCCTATAACGATTACTTTTCTTCTATGGGGATCTTCCCTAAATAAATCGGGAAATAAAGCCATTTCATTAATCTCCCTTGACGTCATAAAAGTTTCATATACCACCATAATAAATATTAGCCAAATTACAGATATCAGAATGTCAGGTGAAATTTGGATAAAACATATGATTAAAAAAATTGGACCTATAACTAAACCTCCAATAATCCACGGAAACCTCTTTCCAAATCTTGAGGTCAATTTCTTAGAATTATCAGCTAGGTATCCAATTATTGGATCATTTATACCATCCATAATCGAATATATTAAATAGATCAATGGAATTACTGCTGTTGGTATTAGTAGAATTGAAACCGCGAAATATTGAATTTGACCCCACATCGTAAACAATAAACCACTACTTATACCCCCAAGAGTATAAAAAACCATTTTTTTTGTAGTGATTGAATCAGAAAATTTCATTTTCTGTTGTTCTGTCATGATAAATTCACTTGAAATATTGCATATCTAATTTAAATAACGTAGTATTTATAGGTTTTTAAAAAACCTAATTTGGATAAAAAAACTATTATGACAAAAAGAATAGCATTCTTTTTAAGATTGTAACACTTAATATTCGAATGAGTGGGATTTTATTTTTAATAAATTAAGCTTTCTCTGGTTTATTAATAATAACTATTAAAAGGACCGAATTTTTATGGATATTTTATTAGATTTACTGATTTTACTATTAACATTTGTCTATGTTTTTGCAACTATTTTAATACCAGTTCAGTTGAAGAAGAGAGATAAAATCACTAAATTCCAAGCTCGTAAAGTGGTACATTTATTCGCTGGGTTAAGTATTTTAATAACTCCATATTTTTCTTCTCCATGGTGGGCTGTATTATTGGCTAGTTCAATGACAATTTTAACTTTTTTAAGTTCAAAAAAAAGTAAGGTAAAACAGCTAAGAGATTTATACGATTCAATAGGAGAAGAAGCTGAAGAAAAAGCAGGTTATTTACAGGGGCCATTTCATTATTGCTTATCGATTACAATATTGATAACACTTTTTGCTATTATAGCTCCAGATCAAATGTATTTCCCAATTGCTGGAATTCTATTAATGATTATTTCAGATACACTTGCATCCTTAATTGGCAAAAAATTTGGAAAAATAAAAATAAAACTCCCGTGGACTAACACTACGAGGACTTTGGAAGGGTCGTTAGCATTTTTTATAAGTGGATTTATGCTTTGTTTCATTGCTTTTACATTTTTAGGAGTCACAAATCCAATAACGCAAATTCATATTTCATTAGAAGCTGCGCTTCTATATTCGTTAATTACTAGTATTTTAGCAACCATAATAGAGCTAATTTCTCCTAGTACTTGGGACGATCTAACTGTACCTATCTTAACAACGCTAATAATTTTTCTAATAACATTAATTTAATCTTAAATCTAACTTTTTATTTTTTATTATCATTAGAGCTATTTTAATCATCTAAAAAATATAGAAAATCAAAATGGAAAATCTAAAGAATAATTTTGATGTAATCGTAGTTGGAGCGGGAACAGGAGGCAGTACAGCTGCTAGGTTTGCCGCTGAAAAAGGTTTAAAAGTTTGCCTTATCGACAGGAAGGAAAAAAATAAAATCGGTGATAAAATTTGCGGGGACGCTGTTGGAACAGATGTGTTTGATTTTTTAAGTATTAAACATCCAAAAGGAGAAGAGCTTTCGTGTCGTATCAAAGGCGCAAAATTGTATTCCCCCGACCTAAAAAAATGTATCGATTTAACTGATTCAAAACAAGCGGGTTATATTGTTAATAGAATAGAATTTGGGCAAAGACTACTTAACGAAGCGTTAGATGCCGGTGTAGAGCAGTTTATGGATAAAACGATGGTCTTAGATTTATTATATAACAAAAATTTTGTTGCTGGAGTAAAAGTAAAGCTAAAAAATGGCGAAAAAATAGATTTAAAATCTAAAATTCTAATTGATGCATCTGGATTTTATTCTCCAATAAGAAAGAATGTAAAAAGCGATTTAATCGAGAAAGAGATTTTAAAGGAAGATAGCATTCTTTGCTATAGGGAAATTGTAAAATTCTCTCCTCAAGACCTAAGCGTTAAAGATCCCGAATACATTTCAATATGCTTAAATAGTGAAAAAGCACCGGGAGGATATATTTGGTATTTCCCAAAAAATGAGTCATCAGTCAATATTGGTTTAGGGATTTTTATGGATTACAAAGGTAAAGTAAAAAACCTATACCAACAAAATGTTTTTAAAGAATATATTAAAACTTCAAAGTTTGAAATTATCTCTTCTGGAGGAGGCGTAGTGCCCGTTAGAAGGCCTATTTGGTCGTGCGCAGACGATGGTATAATGCTCATTGGAGACGCCGCTTGCCAAGTTAATCCCCTTCATGGAGGTGGGATTGATCCTTCAATGAGAGGAGGTTTTTTTGCTGCCAACACTGCTTTAGCCGCTATTGAAAAAGAAGATTACTCAATCAACGCATTATGGGGCTATAATTATAGCGTAATGACTAGTTTCGGCGCGGAATTTGCCTCATTAGATTTGTTAAGAATGACTCTCCAAGTTCTATCCAACACCGACCTAAATTTTGCTTTGCAACAAGATTTACTAAGTGGAGAAGAAATTCTTGAAATCTCTTCAACTGGACGAATTGATTTATCGTTACTTAACTTGGTAACAAAGGCGTTTAAAGGGCTATCTAAGCCAAATCTATTGTTAGATTTAAATTTCCTTAGAATAAAGATGAACGAAATTTCTAAATTATACAAGAACTTTCCAAATGATATTGTAAAATTTGAAGAATGGAAAAGTAAAGTTACACAAGTATATGATAAAATTAAGAAAACGTTAATAAAGACTAAAATAGTAAATTAATTATAATTAGTGAATTTTATGGTTGATAAATTGACTAAAAATACCCTGAAGACGAGCACTTACGAATATTTAATTAATAAAATAAATAGCGATGGTACCCTTCATTTTTCTTTAATAGATCCAGATCCCACTAAGCAAAATCCCACCAAAGCAGGAAGAATGGCTCTTTTCGCAGAACAAGCTGGTTCAGATGCCATTCTGATTGGCGGAAGTACAGTTTTTGACCAGAGGTTTGTTGACGAGACAATATTGGCAATAAAAGAAAAAGTAAGTTTACCAATTATAATTTTTCCAGGAGGTATCGCAAATGTTTCAAAAGAAGCAGATGCTATTTTATTTATGTCTCTATTAAATTCTGAAGATCCATATTTTATTGTTGGACAACAAGCGCTTGCTTCATATACAGTGAAAATGGCTAACCTTGAAATAATCTCCACAGGATATTTAATTGTCGAACCTGGTGGTACAGCAGGATGGATCGGGAAAGCCAAATTACTTCCAAGAGAGAAACCTAAATTAACTGCTGCATATTCATTAGCAGCTGAATTTTTTGGCTTTAAACTTATTTATTTAGAAGCAGGGTCCGGTAGTGAAAGACTTCCCACCGAAATTATTCGACTTTGTTCAAATATGTTAAGTATTCCAATAATTGTGGGTGGAGGTGTTAGTAGTATAGAAGACGCTAGAAATTTTGTTGAAGCGGGGGCAGACATCATCGTAATGGGAACATTTTTGGAAAACCAAGTATTAAAAGACGATGGGAACTCTTTAAAAGCTATTATTGACGAAATAAAAAAATCTGGTAAAAGCCGTAAAAATAACTATTTAAAATAAAAATTTTTAAATTGCTTTTAATATGAGATTTAAAGACGCTTTCGAAATTATACGGCCTATAAACTGTTTAATGGGGGCTTTAACAGTAATTATTGGCTTATTAAATACCAGATTAGGAATTCCATTAGATAAGTTATTAATTAATATAATTTTAGGCGTTTTTACATATATTTTTATTGCAGGGAGTGGTATGATAATAAATGATATTTACGATATTGAAATAGATAAAATCAATAGACCAGAACGCCCTATTCCAAGAGGTTCAATAAATTTAAAGCAAGCAAAATTACTCTATTCAATTTTTCTTATTATTGGATTAGCTCTTAGCATTTTCCATAGTATTTTTTTTAATCTAGGTTTATTAAATATCGTGTTAGCGTCTTTTTTTGGGTTCATTGGATGGGTATACGCAAAATGGGGTAAGAAAAGCGGTTTTTTTGGAAATATGGCAGTTGGTATTTCTTTTTCAATTGGTATGATTTATGGAGCGGTATTAAACAGTTCATCTATACCTCCTTACATTTATTTCTTCTTTATAACGGCTTTCTCTCTTTTAATTTCTCGAGAAATTATTAAAGGTTGTGAAGATATTGAAGGAGATAAAAATCATGGGGTTAAAACATTCGCTATTAAGATTGGAATTAGAAAATCTACCTATATTTCTTTAGTTTTTTCAATTACAGCAATATTATTTTTTATATTACCTATTTTTACAAGCATTCTAAATCCAATTCTTTTTATGGTTTTAATGGTTTTTGGTCTAGTTGACGTAATTTACGCAATTATTCTAATGCTTACTACGAAATTGGAAATAAAAGATTTTAAAAGGATTAGTTTACTGTTAAAAATTGGAGCATTTCTAGGGTTAATTGCTTTTCTTTTTGCTAGCATTTAATACGCTTATATAAACTATATGCTTTTTAAAAAATCTAATATTCCCTCAAAATCTTTACTAGTAATTAAGGATTTCAACTCTTGCTTTTTCGCTGAAGTGAGCTTTCCATAGGGGAATGTTTCAATCAATTTTCTCGTTTGATTTAAACCTAAATATTTCCGCGTGTATTCTGCTTTAGAGTATTTGTATGTTGTTAAGAATTCGCTGTCTAATTTAAGTCTAAATTGCTCTAAAATAAAATTAAAATAATCTCTTAAGAGAAACTGCTCTTCTATGGAAATAATTGGCTCTAAGAAGATTTGGATCGGATGAGTTCTATAGGTTTTATGGGACACGTAAATCGCACGAACATCAAAATCTTCGTTTATTTGCCCTAATCCTACTCGTCCATTATAAGAACCAGTATCTACAGTTCTAACATACAAAATATTTGATTCAATTGTTCGCTTTAACTTTTCATTTACTTTAATGTTTAATTTTACGTATTGATTGTTCTTGTACTGGTTAGCGTCAATTACTTCGATCTCAAAAGCGCCTTTATTTTGCGAAACTTCTTCTTTCAATAAATAATACTTGACTATTAATGGATTGGTCGCTTTATAACTCTCTAAAAATTCGTCAAATTTGGAACCTGCTCTGTATTTATATTTTGGGTTTAAATTGTAAACCAACTTCAAAATATCATTTTGTTTTTTGGCCTTTAACCCCGTAAATGTCTGAGGTTCATCTTGGGGAACATTTTTCTTCTTAAAAAAGCCAATACAAATATTTGAACCTGTATGTTCAAAGATTTTTGTTTCAAGAATTATCATTTTAAGAATATTATAATATTTTAAAAAGTCTAAACGAAATTTATTAGAAACAGATGCGCCATATAAAAAGTTAGTAGGAATTACGTAAATCAAATTCTCAACATTGTTACGTAAGTCATTAATCATAGCGATTTGATATAAATCTTGATACCCCTTATTTTCTTCTTTAAAATATTGAAGAAACTTTTGGGTTTCGTAGTGCTTCCTAATATAACCTAAATATAGGTATGGTGGATTGGTAATGTGAAAAATAGGAAACTTTTTTCTTTTTAAAATTTGAGGAAAGCTTTCAAGATTATCACGTTTTTTTATATTATTTTCTGCGATTTGCTTAGGAATTCCATATTCCTCAGCGTTATAAATGCACTTTTGAACCATATCTTTCTGAGTATCAAACAAAAAAATATGACCTCGGAAAAAACTTTCTCGCTTATCATAGGGGATTTCGTTTAAAATTGGTAAAATTAAATTACCCTCACCTGCGTATAGATCAACCCATAAGTAATTTTCTAATAGATCTTTAATTTCAGGAAAAATGTATTTATTGAATATTTCAACTGAAGTTAAATGAATACCGAATTTTCGCCTTTTTGTTTTTTCCTTGGAATTTCTTGAATTATTATACATTTTCTGTTATTCTAATCTTGTTCTTATGTAGTCATAGACCTAATTTTTAACATTCAATGTGTTCTTACATCTTGATACGAAGTGATATTTAAAATTGGTCTCCGTTTTTTTTAATAGAATATTATTATTATTAGTTATTATTAGAATATTGAAATTTTATCTAATAAAAATGTGATTAAATAATAAAGTGGATAATAATGAGTGATTCTGAGAATAAACTTGTAAAAAATTACATTGCTCAAGTTAAACAGAAACTTCCAGAATGGTTGAAATGGAAAGAAGAAGAATTAAAAAACATATTAAACGATTTAGAACAGCAACTTTATAACGAGGCAAGAGCAATTTCTGGAGGAGAATCATTAACTGACGCAGATATACAAGAAGCGATCATCCGAATGGGGACTCCTGAAAGCATAGCAAAATTATATAAACGTCGGGGTACACCAAGGTTCTACATTACACAAGAACTCATCGAGTTTTATTTAAGAACTTTGTTTTTTTTCTTTGGTGTTGTGTTTTTTGTCAATGTTTTAGGCGCAGTTTTTCAGTTCTTTTTTAAGAATTGGTGGGAAATATTGGGAGGGATGCTAAATGGAATCTGGATTGGATGCTTAATCTCCGCAATTGTAATTACAATAGTATTCGTTTATTTTTCTATGGAAGGTTTCTTACCCGAAGATTTTGGAATAATTCCCAAGCGTTTGGCTATACTTTTCCCTTTCAATTTTAACGAAGAACAATTGGAAGAATCGAAAATATATACCAAACAAAAAATACAAGAAGCTAAAGTACTTCGAGAAGAAAAAATGGTAGCAGCTAAACATCGTGTAAAAGAGAAGATAATTGAAATGAAAGCCATAGAAAAAGAGAAGTTAGCAACGGCTAAAGTACTTCGAAAACAAAAAGTGGAAGAAGCTAAGCTAAAAAGAGAAATCGGTAAAACACAACCGGTCACTATAGGAGAACTAATATTTGGAACCTTAGCTGGAATAATTTTTGGTTTAATTCTAATAATCCAACCGTTTGCGGTTGCGGGATTAATGCAACAAGCTTTTCTAGATTGGCTTAAGATGATGGGATTTTTAATTTTTGTAAGTGGTTTATTTAGTCTAGTTCGCCTTGTAATTGGCGTTAGTAATTACACGGGACAACAAGTCTTTTTGGTATTTGGAGCCATCTATAATTTAGCTTATATTCCTTTATTCGTGCTACTTATAAACCAACCAGAGATATTCCCGATTTCTCTGTTTTCAGGAGGTAATATTACAGCTATACCAACCGATCCAACAAACATCATCTTCATCGTTTACTTCTGGGTTATTATTGCAATAATTTTAGGAACTATAGGCGGAATGATTGGAAATTTCTTTAAAGTAGGAAAATATTCAAAATTAAAAAGGGCCTATTAAAGCCTTACTTATATTTCTTTTTTTTTAATTTTATTTTTAGGTAATATTAAACACAAATACAAATTATAAAAGTAAATGAGTAAGTTTAATTTATTATTTTTGAAGATTAAGCGTCTTTTTAACCGATTTTTAAATCAAAAATTAATTAAAATATGTATTTATATAAGTTTATTAACTTTTTTACCTGGACTTCTTATTGGGGCGCTAATCGCGTTTTTTTTTGGTCCAGAAAGTTATAACATAATTGACAATTACATTAGTGATTTAGGGTCAATTCGTTACACTCCCGCTCCTTTCATTTTAGACGCTATCGCAATGACAACTGCTTGCTTTCTCGTACCAGTCTTTTTCTACATAACAAAAATAATAGTTTCAGATACAAAAAATATTATTTTAGATTCAAATAAGTCTATTTTTAAAAGAATTTTTTGTATATACATCGATTTACACGCGTTTTTTGGTTTACTTTCGCTTCTCTTTGGAGCAGTCGGATTGTTTGGGATAGGATTATTTAGCGAGGACCGAACTACTGAGTTAGGATTACATTTTACTTTTTCAATTATAATATTCGCAGGATTAGCTTTTGGAGCGTTATTTAATGGCATAGTTATCCTATTAAAGTTAAAAAAAACAATGTTTCCGAGACTTTTAGGGCTCTATATGATGGTAGGCCCATTCATAGCAAGTGTTTTGTTTTTATTTCCACCGAATTCAGTGACAAGACCCTTTCTTGAATGGATGATGCTTCTTACAGCTTTTCTTTGGTTAATCCCTGAATCGTTTCTTATATTAAAAAATTTTAAGTTAGCAAAAACACTCTAAATTATCTAAAATTCTCAAAAAAAAATAGAATTTAGGGTAAATATAATTAAAAATTAAAAAAAAAGAAGTTGATTTATACTTTATATTTTTGTATTTTGAATATTTTGTACATATCTTCTGCTAGTAATAGTACGGAACCAACAATTATGAGAACTAAAATATTCCTGTAAATGCCATAGAATTCGGGGGCAATTCCTATATTGACAAATGTTTCAGTGACATCATCCCAATTAAAGAATGGGAAGATTTCAGGTTGATTCATCAAGATTAACATTAATGGTATTGGTGCCAACTTAACGACGATCGTGATGATGTGAATAAGTTGGTGGGTACTAGGTTGTCGATTACCAATAATTCCTCTCGAAAGGTCTAACGCACCCTCAGCAGCTATTAAAGCTCCAAAAATGCGAAGCAATATAAGAAATTGTACATCCATTAAATCTGTAAGAAATGGCTGAAATAGGAACATGCATCCAATTAGTATTAAAAAACCACCACCAATAATTTCACCGATTGGTTTTATGAATGGTTTTAACGGTTTACCCGTTTTCTGGGAAATTGGCCAACCTTTCTCCTCAGCAGTTTCAGCTAAAAGTTTCTCCTTCGTTAAGTCTTTTTTAGATTTAAAATCCTCAGGAAAATAGCCTTCCATCGACAGTAATACGAAAACAATGGATATAATAATAAAAGATACTACTAACCCCCCTTGAATAGCCATAATTAGTGAACCAAGAACCTCTAAGAAAGGTTCGCCTCCAAGGATTAAGTCTAAAACTATCTGAGTAACTATATTTATAGCGACTATGACTGAGAACACTATCAACAAAACTTTCGTGTATAATGGCCACATTTCTTCGGTTATATATACTTTTGGCGTTCCACGGCGCTTATATTCTTTAGCAATACTCTCTGGAGTTCCCATGTGGGTAATTGCTAACTCCACTGAGCTTTCTATAGGGTGTCCAGTTTCTGACAATTCTTCTGCTTTACTCCAAATGTGTTCTTCAAGTTCAGCTAGTATATCTTTATGTTCCTTCTTGTCTTTTATCCATTCGGGTAGTTTTGCCTTCACTTCTTTTAAATAATCCTTAATTGTTTTTTCCATAATTTTTTCACTCATATTTTTAACCTCTTGTATTTAATTCTTTTTCTATATTGTGACCGCATACATCACAAAATCGGAGTTCTTCATTATTAAGATCTATTTTATTAGCACACATTGGACAATAAAGGTACTTATCTTGTTTTAAATTTACTTTTACATCGAATAAAGGCGCTATTGCTTCAGTAAGTTTGGAAAAAAATCCTGATAGATAATAATATATTTTTTCACCGTATTCGGTTATATAATAAAATTTTCTTTTTCTACCAGTTTCTTCTTTTTTAGATTCGATTATCCCATCAGATTCTAACTTTCTAAGAATTGGATATAAAGTACCTTCTACAATGACTAACATGTCATTCGTTTGGTCAGATAAATCTTTTAAGATTTGATAACCATGTGAACCTTCCTCACCAGCTTGTATAATTATGGATAGTACACAAAGTGAATTTATTCCTCGATTAATCTCAGATTCAATTTTGGATGTATAATCCTGAAATTTTGAATCCATACCTTTAACGCTTTTTATCATGTTTTTCAACTCCATTTATTTTATTTTGTATTGATTTTTTAAAATAGTATTTTATCAATACTGTTTTATATATAGTATGGGATGAATGATATATAAATCTTTGGACCATCCTTAAATTTCATCAAAAATTGTTGAACAAGTAGTATTAAGCCATGATTTGCTTAATTTCTTCTTTTAAAATATATATCATGAAAAACTACAGCTCCGAACAAACCAAAAAGATCAAAAGTGAACCAGAATATACTAAAGAGAACTAAAATAAAAACGAATTCTTTATAAATAAGGATTGATTGTATCACTTTTACAATAACATTACTTATTGCTAAGAACCATATTATTTGCTTTCCTTTTAATTTCAACTTAAAAAAATACCAATTTTTATTAGAGCTATCCAGTAGAAGAAATATATTCACTCCAAGTAACCCTCCTGAAGCTAAACCAATAGGAAAATAATAAATTGTCATGAAACCATAATATAAAAAAATCCAGCTTAAGATTAGGTTGAATAAACCACCTAAAACAGAACAAGATACAAATAAAAATAATAAAAATTTTGGACCATATTTATTCTCAATAGTTCTGATATAATAGTAAGAACAAACTAATAATATGATAAAATAAGCTAATTCGATTGGGTTAGAAAAGTAAATAACGAAAATTGAAGTGAATAAAGTCCATATAAATGAATAGGTCTGCATATAGGGATATAAAACTAAAGCAAAGTAGTTAATACACATATAAGATGGATAAAAATAAGCGATTATCGAGGAAATAAGTAATATTGTGTATAAAACGAGCGTTCCACTAATAGATCTTTCTCCTCGGACACCTATATCTTTGATTATTCTATATTGTGCCCTAATTCTTTGTTTCTTCTTAACTTGCTTTTCAAGATATTCAACATCTAACTTACATTCATGATTTTCTGGTAATCGGTGTTTACCACAAAAATGGCCCCCACAATAATTACAATTAAAGGGCATTATTCCAGCTTCTTCACCACAAAATTCGCAATAAGGCAATAAATTTCTCCAAGGTTAATTTTTGAATAAAATTCAATTTATGTCTTCAATTATATTTCGATTTAAATCTATTTAAATCTTAGTGATGTTTTAAATTTTGAAGAAAATCTTATTTAGAGATTAAACTCTAAATCTGAATGCTTTCCTCCACCACCAAAAGATTAATTTAGGTATATTTTCTTATTTAAAATGATATGAATTTATCAAACGATCTTAACCAAAAACTTGGAAAACTAATTCAATTTTTAAAAAACAAGAAAATTGTTGTTGCTTTCTCTGGTGGAGTTGACAGTAGCTTATTAGCGTTTATTTCAACTAAATATGCTAAAAAAGCATTACTTGTAACAGAAAAATCAATACTTTATCCTGATGATGAAATTAAATTAACGAGCGAATTTGCAAAAAAATACGGCATAATGCACTTGATAATCGAGCGCGATCCTTTAAAAGATGAAAAATTTAGGGTTAATCCTAAAAATCGTTGTTATATTTGTAAAACAGGTTTATATAAGGATATAATAAAAATCAAGGAAGAAAGGGATTTCGATTTAATAGTAGATGGATCAAACATCGACGATCTTTCAGATTATAGGCCAGGAATGCAAGCTTTGAAAGAATTAAATATTACTACTCCTTATATAGATTTCAAGATTAACAAACAAGAGATTAGAGAGATATGTAAATACTTCAACTTAGATGTACAATCGAAGCCTTCAATGGCGTGTTTTTCGTCGCGTATACCTTACGACCAAGATATCAACGAGGAAAAATTAGATATGATTAGAGAGGCTGAATCTTTCTTGAGAAACACATACAATTTAAACCAATTACGAGTTAGACTACACGAAGGAAAACTAGCACGAATTGAGCTGATGCCCGAAGACATTATGAAAGTTATGACTAATGAAAACTTTAAAAAAATAAAAACTAAATTCAAACAACTAGGATTTTGCTACATTGCGATTGATTTAGAAGGATTTAGGTCTGGATCACTAAACGAAGTTCTTGCTTTTAACGAAGAAGACTAAATTTTAGGGTATAAAGAAACTTTAAACACTTTGTTTTTTAACGTAATCAATAATTTTTTGTCTTTTTTTCAAAGCCATTGTAGCTGCTTTTTCAATTTTCTTTTCCATTTCTAACTTCAATTCAGGAGTTTCTTTCCCTATTTCTTGTTTGATTTTAGTGTAAGCAGATTCTCGAAATTGAGGGAGAATTGATCTTTTTACTTCTCCTTCGTAAATCATAGTTACTTGCTTAGAATTGTCAACATAACCGATTTCAGCACATCTGATATTTATTGCAGCCAAATCACTAATTATTTGTTCCGATATTCTGTCTGAGCAGTAAATTAAAAGCGCATCTAGCGATACACCTAAGTAATCAACTCCCACTTTTTCTAATAACTCCAACACTACGGGATTAACAAGTCCTCGTACGCGATCTTCATAAATTGTTACGCCTGATTTCGCTTCGTAGTTTATTTCGTATAAATCTCCTCTAAGGCCCCCGTTTGTAACATCACACATCGCCCTTATCTCCTTACGATATTCTTTATTTAGCAAGACATTGCAAGCTTCTAAGAATTTGATATTCATCGTTTCGTTTACAACATTATGGTTTCCCGAGTATATTGCTGTTGTCGTTATAGTTCCACCTCCCGCACCCTCTGTCATTAATATTCTATCTCCAACTTGGATGTTACGTCTCGCTAATAAGTTCTTTCGAACGAGTCCGATCGCACTTATTCCCCCTACTAAACGATCTCCAATAACCATATCACCCCCTATTCTTAATGTAGAACCGGCTGTAATTGGTACATGTGAAAGTTCTGCTACTGCCGAAACTCCGGCCATAAAATCAAAAAGTTTTCCTACATCGGCGTCGTCTCCTAAATGGACATCAATCATTATGGAAATTGGTTCTGCTCCTTTGACATATAGATCACGTAAGCACGCCCGAGCAACGTGAAACCCGCATATAAATGGAAAATCGCTGAGCCGGCTATGGATTCCCTCCATTTTAGAAACAATTATTAAATCCTCCGTTCCTTCAAAACCTTTAATATCCGATAGTTTAACCGCTCCAGCATCGTCTAAGGAACTAGGAGATAAATATGGTTGTCGATTCGTTTCCGATAGTTCGGCTATCAATTTATGAACAAAAAAATCCCCAGCACCTCTACACCCTACTCCTTGCTTTCCCACCGTCACGTTGGCTTTATTAATATCTAATAAATCTTTAATGAAAGGTTCTGAAATTTTTGATATATCGCTCTTCTTACATTCTATTAGAACAGCATTCGCAAGCGTATAAGCAGACTCTTTATCAATATCCTTAAAATCAACATATTCCTGAACTAACCTCTTAAGAATTTCTTCGTCAGTTTTTTTTTGTCTTATTAATCTTCTTGTTAACCCTTCTAAGTCGCTCAAAACTCTACACCTAATAGATACTTTTAAAATTAGATTGATATTAGATTTGAAATTATATTTTTAAGAATGATAGCAATAATTAGCAAAAAAATCTTTGCTCTTAAAACCGTCTACTTAGAAAAAAAAACATTTGCTAAAATTATTTTACCTCTAAAATACTATCCGTGAATTTCAATTTTTTCTATAGAAGCGGCTTTTTCAATGTTATTAAATAACCTTTCGAGCGAAAAAGGTTTGTTTTTAAAACTAGTAACCCCTATCGAAAGTGCTGTCTCTTTAATTGAGCGATCAGCGCTTACAAAAATAATTTTTGGCTTTATATCGATAGAATTTTGGAAAATTTCTTTTGTTGCTTCTATTCCATTTTTAATAGGCATCCTATGATCCATTAAAATAACATCTGGTTTACTCGAAAAACGGTTGTACATATTTACGGCCTCTTCACCATCTTTAGCGGAGCCAACGACATTATAACCATTTAGTTGTAAAGCTTTTTCATAAAGTAACCTTAGGGAATGATCATCCTCAACGATAAATATGTTTATTATAGGAGTACACCTCAAACGCTAATTTAATTTAATTAATTTCAATTTCTCTCAATAATTTCTTCTAATTAAAACTAAATGATTAAGTAAACCCTATAAAAAATATATAAAATATCTTTATAAAAACTTGCTCAATATTTTTACATCATTGTCTAAGAAATACAAAACCACGATTACAAATAACAATATAAGATAACTTTTTTTATAATTGTTTGTTTGTAATAATAATACAGTTTTTGATCTGCTATTTTTTGCCTTTTAAGAAATTAAGTTAAAAATATTAACGAAATTTAAATAATGATAAATTAAATTATTAAAATTTAAGATTTTGGTTACATATTTCCTTAAATCAAAAACAACTATCGTTCTTTTGAGAGAAATTTTTTGATTAATTAACTAAAACTAAAAGGTTTAAATAAGTAGAATCTTTATTTTTAATTGGTAATAAAAACTTTAATAAAAAAAAATAATGCCATTCCAACCACATCACCCTAGACACCCTAGACACCCTAGACA
>Ga0114922_10000779_pt1 | contig 30688 bp, 26 predicted proteins | sample AartaG_FD_100975 | JGI IMG/M metagenome (GOLD analysis project Ga0114922, IMG submission 100975) | Deep subsurface microbial communities from Aarhus Bay to uncover new lineages of life (NeLLi) - Aarhus_00045 metaG | ecosystem: Environmental > Aquatic > Marine > Oceanic > Sediment | place... | reverse complement strand
GGCTTCAGCAAGTGCAGCCACATGCCTGCCGAGTTCGACATCACTGACCAGGTGCGGTCGGGAGAGAACCTGCTGGCCGTTCAGGTGTTCCAGTGGTCCGACGCGAGCTATCTCGAAGACCAGGACATGTGGCGTCTGAACGGCATTTTCCGCGAAGTTTCGCTCCTTTCCAAGCCGCCCGTCCACGTACGCGATGTCACCGTTCGCACGCGGTTCGATGAGCACTACCGGGACGCGGTTCTCGATGTGGCCGTCATCCTGAGGAACTGCACCAGCTCTCTGGCGAGCGGCTGCTCCGTGAGCCTCCGGCTTTGCGGCGAGAACGGCCAAACCGTCGCCGAGGGTCGCTCCGACGCGCCGGCGGTCGGCCCCGGAGAGGAGGGAGACCTCTCCATCGAGGTGCCGGTTAGCGCGCCCAGGAAGTGGTCGGCCGAAGAGCCGAACCTCTATACGCTGGTGCTGTCCTTGCTGGGGCCGGACGGCAGCGTCACGGAGGTCCAACGCATCGCCGTCGGTTTCCGGCACGTCGAGCGAAAGGGGGTGCAGGTGCTGCTCAACGGCGTGCCGCTGGAGATCCGCGGCGTCAACAGGCACGACACCCACCCGGACCTCGGCTACGCCGTCTCGCTCGAATCCATGCTCCGCGACATCACGCTGATGAAGCAGCACAACATCAACGCCGTCCGCACCTCCCATTACCCCAACGACTGGCGCTGGCTCGACTTATGTGATCGCTATGGTCTGTACGTGATAGACGAGGCCGACCTGGAGACCCACGGCTTCGGCTACGAGGACCCGGACATTCCCGCCCGCCGGCCGGAGTGGCGAGAGGCCTTCGTTGACCGCGCTCGGCGCATGGTAGAGCGGGACAAGAACCACCCCTCGATCATCATCTGGTCGCTGGGCAACGAGTCCGGATACGGCCCCAACCACGACGCGATGGCCGAATGGATTCGCTCGGCCGACCCGACCCGGCTGATCCACTATGAGGGCGCGCATGACTCGCCGATGGTAGATGTCGTGAGCACTATGTACCCAACGGTGGACCGGCTTATCGAGGAAGGGAAGCGGACCGGTGACGACCGGCCGTTCTTCATGTGCGAGTATGCCCATGCCATGGGCAACGGCCCTGGCAACCTGAAGGAGTACTGGGAGGCGATCCGCGCCCACCCGCGCCTGCTCGGAGGGTGTATCTGGGAGTGGGTGGACCACGGCATCCGTCAGCGAACCGAGTCCGGCGAGGAATGGTTCGCCTACGGCGGCGACTTCGGCGATGCGCCCAATGACGGCAACTTCTGCATTGACGGCCTCAATTTCCCCGACCGCATCCCCCACACCGGGCTGATCGAGTACAAGAAGATCATCGAGCCGGTCCACATCGAGGCAGCTGACCTCAGCGCTGGCAAGATAAGGATTGCCAGCCGGTACCAGATCCTATCGCTCAGCCATCTACAGGGGCACTGGTCAGTCACATGCGATGGCGAGTTCCTTGATGCCGGCGATTTGCCGCCACTGGACACTCCGGCGGGCGGAACGACAGAGGTCACGCTTCCCTACACGCTGGAGGTAGGGGCACACAGCGGCGCGCCCCTGCTGGATATCAGGTTCACGCTGGCGAAGGACACACTCTGGGCGAAGCGCGGCCACCAGGTCGCGTGGGCCCAGTTCGAGCTGCCCGTCGAGGCCGGTCCGACGCCGGTCGTTCGTCTCAGCGACATACCGCCGGTGACCGTGGAGGAGTCGGAGGCCGCCATCACCGTTCACGGCGATGATTTCGCACTCGTCTTCGACGCTGTGAGGGGGATCATTTCGTCTTGGCAGTGGCGCGGCATCGAGTTGGTCACTGCCGGCCCCCGCCTCAACCTGTGGCGCGCCCCCACGGACAACGATGTACACATCGCCCGCGAGTGGCGCAAGGCCGGCCTGGACCGCCTCCAGCACCGCATCGAGCGAGTCGAGCTCCTCGCCCGCCTCCCCTTCGCCCAGATCGAAGTAGCCTCGGTGCTCGCCCCTTACTCGCAGGCGCCCGCGTTCTCGTGCACTCACCTTTACACGATCTACGGCGCCGGCGACGTCGTCATCGAGACGAAGGTCACCCCGCGCCGCCCGCTGCCGCCCCTGCCGCGCCTCGGGCTGCAACTGCGTCTGCCTGGCCCCTTCGACCGGTTCGCCTGGCAAGGGAGGGGGCCGCATGAGAGCTACGCCGACCGCAAGGAGAGCGCCCGCGTCGGCGTCTACCGGGGCACGGTGCAGGACCAGTACGTCCCCTACGTATTCCCACAAGAGAACGGCAACAAGGCAGATGTGCGATGGGCTGCGGTCACGGACATGGGCGGAACGGGCCTGTTGGCGGTCGGCATGCCGCTGCTGAACGTCAGCGCCCACCACTACACCCCCGAGGACTTCACCGATGCCAGGCACACCTACGAGCTGGTCCGCCGCGATGAGACCATCCTCAACCTCGACCACGCCCAGGCGCCTCTCGGCAGCGCAAGCTGCGGCCCCGGCCCCCTCGACAACTATCTGCTCAAGCCCGAGCCTACCGAGTTCTCCGTGCGCCTCCGCCCATTCTCAGAGAAGACTGACTCGGCAATGCGACTGAGCAAGGAGACGTTTGAGCGGACGACGACGCGCTAGTTAGGCCGCGGATGTCCCCCCGAAGAAGACTATCTGGGCGTTCTGGGGCACCTGCTTCCGTCCGGGGTCGCCAGTATCCTGTGCGCCGTGAGCGCACTCTGGCGCGCGGATGAGTTCTTGGACACTAAGAATCTCTACTCTAGCAAAACTCTGGTCCACCGCTGTCATTCTGAGCGGAGCGAAGAATCCCGCCGTTTCCGGCCTGTTTGCAGCTCTAGAGTGAAGAACTTCGAGGTTTTGTTAGAGTCTCTAAGCGTGTGTTACATGCGAATGAGACAAGTCTGGGGCCCGCAGAACTCGTCGCCTAGGCGCGTCAAGATCGTGTGAGAAAGGCCTTGACTAATCAGAGAGCCTTATAAGGACACACGCACCCGGCGCCGTGGCCGCGCGTCTGGCGTGGCCTTCTCGCGCTCATGGTGGCAGAGCTTGCCGACGCGCGAACCATCGGAGACACCAGCGACCACGGTACCAGAGTGCAGGTCCGCCTGTGCACCTGCCGAATCCATCCCCGGATGAATGTCGGAACACTTCGGGCAGAGGACAGCCCACCGACGAGACGCCACCAGCCGAAACAATCTATTAGTGGAGTGTGCGGGGCCAATGCCTCCCAAGGGATTCGACAACGAGAAGTACCTCCAGGAACAGACCGCGGCCATCCTGGAGAGAGTGGACCGCTCCGAAGGTAAGCTGTACCTGGAGTTCGGCGGCAAGCTCACGTACGACCTCCATGCAGCGCGCGTTCTGCCCGGCTACGAGGCCAACGTCAAGATGCGCCTGCTGCAGGGGCTCAAGGATCAGATCGAGGTCATCTTCTGTGTCTACTCAGCCGACCTGGAGCGGGGGCGCATCCGCGGCGACTTCGGCATCACCTACGACCTCGCAACCCTCAAGTCCATCGACGACCTCCGCGACTGGGACATCCAGGTCTCCTGCGTTGTCGTGACGCGGTTCCACGAGGGCACCGCCGCCAAGCGTCTCATGCAGCAGTTGGAGCGCAAAGGCATCGCGGCCTACACCCAGCCCGAGATCCCCAACTACCCCAATGATGTGGGCCTCATTGTCTCGGGCGACGGGTATGGGCGAAATCCGTACATCGAGACCCACGCCCCCATCGTCGTGGTGACTGGCACCGGGCCTGGCAGCGGGAAGCTGTCCACCTGCCTCTCACAGCTCTACCACGACCATCGCCGCGGCATCGCCTCAGGCTATGCCAAGTTCGAAACTTTCCCCATCTGGGAGCTTGCGGTTGACCACCCGGTCAACCTCGCCTACGAGGCAGCCACTGCCGACTTGGGCGACATCGTCATGATTGATCCGTTCCACCTCCAGGCCTACGGCGTCACCGCCACCAACTACAACCGCGACGTGGAGAGCTTCCCCATCCTCAAGGCCATCATGGACCGCATCGCGGGTGATGGCGGCGGAGCGCTGCTGTACCAGTCGCCCACCGACATGGGCGTCAACCGGGCCGGTGCGGGGATCGTGGACGACCGCGCGGTGCAGCATGCCGCCACGCAGGAGGTCATCCGGCGCTACTACCGGCACGTCTGGGAGTGGAGTCGCAGCGTATGTTCCCGCCAGCCCGTCGAGCGCACCGAGAACCTCATGGCCCGGCTGGGCGTCACCCCCACCGATCGGCCCGTCGTCCAGCCGGCGCACGAGGCTGCAGCCGAGGCCCAACGGAGCAAACGCGGGAAGGACGGCTTCTACTGCGGGGCCGCACTGCAGCTCTTGGACGGCACCCTCGTCACCGGGACGAACTCCCACCTCTTCCACTCTGCCTCTGCCGCCATCATCAACGGCGTCAAGCACCTCGCCGGCATCCCCGCTACCATTCACCTGCTGCCCGGGAACGTCATCCAGAGCCTCACCGATCTGAAAGCCAACTATCTGGGCTCCAGTTCTCCCAGCCTCAACGTACAGGAAGTCCTCGTCGCCCTCGGCATAAGCGCCGCCGGCAACCCGGCGGCCAAGGCCGGTGTGGACATGCTGCCCAGGCTCCGTGGCGCTGAGATGCACCTCACGCACGAACCCGGGGCCGGGGATGAGACGGGCCTCCGCAAGCTCGGCATCTCGGTTACCACGGATGCCGAGGCCACGTCGCGGGGCTACTTTCTCCGTTAGCGCAGCCGCACCGAAACAGATTGTAGCTGTCAAACGGCGGCGGGACAGCTCTGACGGCCGTGCTGCCTTGCCTGCGACTCCCGGTCACTCCATCGCGACGCCAGTGTGCGCGATCCCGACGCTAGCGTTTGACCCGGGTCGGAGATTGTGGTACAGTACAAGTAGTGTGCATGCCTGACTGGTTGGACAACGACTAGCCAAGGTCAAAGGGCACAATCAAGAGCGAGTCACCTCGTCGGCTAGAAGAGCGCCGCTGTGGCGATATGACTTCCTCTAGCCTGCGAGGCAACCATAACCTTCACTCAGTTTCGCCTTTCCCCCGAACTCGTTCGGGCCACTCACCAAATGGGTTTCGACACACCGACGCCCATCCAGCAGGAAGTAATTCCTCTTGCGCTCGCCGGCCGCGATATCATCGCCACGGCGGAGACGGGAAGCGGCAAGACCGCTGCCTTCTTGCTCCCGCTGATCCAGCGTCTCCGCGGCGGCCGGAACGGCCGCACGCGAGCGCTGATCCTCTCCCCCACTCGTGAGATCGCGGCGCAGACCACCGAGCAGTGCGCGGTGCTCACCCACGGCACACCCCTGCGATCAGTGGACGTGTACGGCGGCGTCGGCATGGCCCGCCAGCATCAGGCCCTGAAGGCCGGTTATGAAATCGTGGTGGCAACGCCTGGTCGGTTGCTCGACCACTGCCGCCGACGTTCGGCTCGGCTCGACACCGTCGAAGTACTGGTGTTGGACGAGGCCGACCGGATGATGGACATGGGCTTCATCCCCGACCTGCGGCGCATCCTATCGCGGCTGCCCAGAGAGCGCCAGTCCATGCTCTTCTCCGCCACCATGCCGATCGCCCTGATGGAAGTGGCGTATGAGGAGATCCTACAGAACCCGATCCACGTTGAGGTCGGCTCTCAGTCCGTCCCGCCTTCGGCCATCTCACAGTCTGTCTACTTGGTGCCGTCTGCGGTCAAGACGGACTTGCTGCTCGAGTTGTTGGAGCAGAAGACGATGGAGAGCGTGCTGGTTTTCGTGCGCACTCGGCGCCGGGCCGACGTCCTGGCGAGACGACTCCAGCGAGAGAGGATGAAGACGGCCTGCATCCACGGTGATCGCTCCCAACGCGAGCGGGAACAGGCCCTCGACAGATTCCGGCAGCGCTCCGTGCGAGTATTGGTGGCGACTGATGTGGCCGCTCGAGGCCTCCATGTGGAGGGCGTGACTCACGTCGTGAACTATGACGTTCCTGCCATGCCGGCCGAGTACCTGAACCGGATCGGGCGGACGGCGCGAGCCGGAGCATCCGGCGACGCCCTGACGCTGGCGAGCCGCACGGACGCCACTGCTCTGGCGAGCATTGAACGCACTCTCGGCGGACAGTTGCCCCGGGTGGCCGTGGCGGGGCTGACTGAGCCCGAGCCTGCCTGCATCTCTCCTACACCTGGGACCTCTCGCCTGCGTCCGCGCGGTTCGCGGCGGTCCCCGGGCCGACGCCGGCGAAGGTAGCCGCCCAGGCACTATCCGCCTCGCTTCTGTCGCACCGCGCCCTGGCGCGCGGTTAGGAACCGGGGCTTCAACAGCACCCATCGAGCTGTCGCCTTGGAGCCAGGCCGGGGGCAAGAGGAGGCCACTGTGGCCGACAAGAGTCTGTATGTTGGGAACCTGAGCTACTCTGCAACTGAGAGCACCCTCCGGGAGTTGTTCGCAGAGTACGAGCCGAGCGGAGTCCGGTTGATCGGCGACAAGGGCTTCGGCTTTGTGGACGTTCCGGAAGAGAAGGCGGCCGATGCGATAGCTGCCATGAACGGCCGTGAGGTGGATGGTCGAGCCATCACCGTCAACGAAGCGCGCCCTCGGACCGAACGCGGCCGCGGTGGTGGCGGCTTCGGTGGGGGAGGCGGCGGACGCCGCTGGTAGGCATGCCTGACCGGAAGCTGCAATGCGAAGTCTGCGGCGAGCCCTTCATCTACGCGGAGGCGGAGTGGACTGAAGACGAGCGACGCGGGCTCCCACCGCCCCGCCTGTGCTCGAGCTGCCACCAGAAGCGAAGGGCCGCCAGGGCTGCTGAACGGGCCGCCAAACGCCCCCGCAGAAGGCGCTTTGGTCGCTGACAAAGACGACGGTTGATCGGTATCCTCTCTAGAAACTCCGTCCAGGCATTCGGACGCGTCGTCCGGGCGCGGTGTCCGGAAACTCATCCCTGCCCCCAAAACGCCCTCAAAGCGGTCTCACCGGCGCTCGCCATCCCCATCAGCGGTCGGCCTGCTCGGAGACGATATTATCATTGAGCACGCCGGCCGCGCCGTCGCGACCTATACCAGATGAAGTGTTCAGCTTTGGAGTTACAGGACTGTTCATTCTTGGATGTTACCTAACATGTTTCTCCCCGCAGGGATATGCACGAAGGGAGAGAATACCACGAGACAGACCGCACTAGCACCCCGGGAGCCAGATGAGTTTCCGGACAGCACGGGATGGACTTAGTAGTGAGCAGAAGCGGCGTATGCCAAGAGACTACGAACCGATGATCCCGTCCCTCAAGATTGGCTCGCTTCAGGTGAAGCTCCCGATTATCCAGGGAGGAATGGGCGTTGGGGTTTCCCGAAGCGGGTTGGCATCTGCAGTGACGAAAGTCGGTGGCCTCGGTGTTATTGCATCGGTTGGGCTCGGACTGCTTACAGAGGGCAGGAAACAGGATCTCATGTCTGCCAACAGTGAGGTGCTTGCGGGAGAAGTAAGGCGTGCCAAGGAGATATCGGGCGGTGCAATCGGCGTCAACGTAATGGCGGCGGTTTCGGATAGTGCCCAGCTGATCGAGACCGCGGTGGAGAGCGGCGCCGACATCCTGTTTCTTGGAGCAGGACTGCCCAGGCTGCCGCGTACCGTCGCGCGAAGGCTCGATGAGCTTCCAACGCATTTTGCGGTGATCGTCTCCTCGCTTCGGGCAATGAAAGTGATGTTCCGATTGTGGTCCAAGCACTACTCCGCCGTGCCTGACGCAGTTGTCGTGGAAGGCCCGATGGCTGGAGGACACCTGGGGTTTCGCAAGGAGGATTTGAGTGACCCCGGGCACTCGCTTGAAGCAATCCTTCCCGCTATTGTCGCCGAGGCGGCGCGCATGGAAATCGAGCACCGTAAGCCCATTCCCGTTATTGCGGCGGGAGGGATATTCACGGGTTCCGACATCTACCGCATGTTCTCCCTGGGTGCGCAAGGGGTCCAGATGGGAACCCGGTTCGCCGCCACGGTTGAGAGCGACACTTCCGATGAGTTCAAACAAGCCTATGTGAACAGCTCGAAGGAGGACATGGTCATCATTGACAGCCCGGTAGGTATGCCGGGCAGGGCGATAAGAAACCGTTATACGGAGGATGTCGCACTGGGGCTGGAAAAACCGTTTGTGTGCCCATACAAGTGTCTCACAGCCTGCAACCCTGAGACAGCACCCTATTGCATTTCCGAGGCGCTTGTCAGAGCGCTGCGGGGAGATATGGCGAACGGTTTCGCCTTTGCAGGCGCCAATGCTTGGAGGGTGGACAGAATCATCACCGTCAACGAACTTATCACTTCCTTAGTTGATGAATTCGAACAGTGTGTAGATGCCGAGCGCCCCTCTCAACCTCCCGTGAAGCCGGCCTGATAGCCGCCCCGGCGGGCCCAGGACTCCCAGACATCGTGTAGTTCCCATCCACGGGCGAGACGCCTCCGTCTCGTCACTATCTTGCCTGGCACCGGATGAGCGCGAGAAGGCCACGCCTGCCTGTTCCGAGAGCGGACATCGGAGCTTCTGCTCTCTCTTCCTCTGAATCCATCAGACTTGCGCCAATCCGTCCGGTACAGAGACAACGCAGGCAATTGCTGGCTTTGTCGAGAGGGGATTCCGAGGTCCCACTCAGGTCAGCGCGGAGTAACAGGTCCGAGCCAGGAAGAGATCCCATGTGGTCCGGCGAACAAGGCGAGATGATAGCAGGGGCTTACCCTGGGCCTGCCCAGGATCTGCCTCAGGACCAGCTACTGCGACCATGGAGGGAACTATATGGGTGCTTCAGGAGAACGCGGAGCCGCCAAGTACCACCGCCTGCCGGAGGACCCCGCGGACGCGGGCGACGCCGCCTGGTTCGGCCGCCTCAACGCGTTCGAGCGGGTTGAGACGCGACGACAGGTTCAGTTCAAGCGAGATCATTGGCCGCAGTTGCCGGACGGGCAGTGGGCTGGGCGGCGCGGGTACACATACCCGCACATTCTGCCCGAAGGCCATGAGCACTTGAACCTCTACCCGGCAATCCAGGACGGCATTCTCGCCTACCTTAAGGCCGGCGACATCGCAGCCCATCGCGAGTTCGCGAATCTCCGAAGCTCTCAGGTGTGCTGCCTCAACTTCCTCTTCCCCTTGCGCCAGGAGCCAGCCAAGGCCGCCGTCGCTCTGCGCCCTGTTCTCCCCGGAGTTGCGGCGGTCACATGCATCGAGTTCGAGTACACCGGACCGGACGGGGACGGGGCCACTGCCTGGCTGGGCGAGCCGCCGGGCGGGAAGCGCGGCCAGAACCGAACCAGTGCTGACGCAGCCATCTGGTGGACCGACGGCGAGGGCCGCAGCCGACTGACCCTGATCGAATGGAAGTACACGGAGAGGCAGTTTGGCGCGTGTGGCGGCTTCGCCTCAAGGGGGAACAAGCAGAAGGAGAAGTGCCGACAGTGGGCGCGGGATACCTTCTCGCCGAGGCGGGACTGCTATCTTGCCCGTGGCGACACGTCTCGCAACCGCCGCCACTACTGGACCCATCTCGCCGATGCCGGCATCACGCTCGATGCCTACAGCGGTCAGCCCTGCCCCTTCAGTGGGCCGTTCTACCAACTCGTGCGATTGCACCTTCTGGCGGCCTACCTCGCGCAGGAACGAGTGGCAAGCAGGGTCGATGTGGCGGCGATTCACTTCGGTCGGAACGACTCCCTCGAAACTCCGCCGCGCGAGCTGCGTCATCTCGGAGCCGACATGCAGTCTGCCTGGCGGCGACTGCTCCTGCGACCCGACGACTTTCGCGTCTGCCACGCTGAGGACCTCGCAGCGGCCATCCTGGAGAGCAGTCTGGACACCGAGCTGTCTGACTACCTGAAGGAACGCTACGGAGTCTGAGACTCTCGGACTCGGTGTGGCTGCCCAGGACGTGCGGAACCCCCCCGACTGGAGGTGGTCCCGTGTGCTCGAATACTGAGGAGACGATCAGGGCTACCGCGGAGAACGCGTAGAACCTCCTCGGTCAGCTTGGGCCGCTGGCGTGGGCGCTGCATGTGATGCGGTAGCCCCCCGGACCCACCAACTCCTCACTCCCCCCACCCGGCCCCGACCCCGCGCTCAACCCGCGAACTGCGGAAGGTGCTCCTTGTGCTCCTCCAGCAGATCCTCCAACACCGCCTTCGCCACCCGCGCCGACGGTACCAGCGGATTCGCCACCAGCGCCTGCAGCGCCACCTTCCGATCCCCCGTCACCCCCGCCTCTATCGTCAGCTCCTCGTACGCCTTCACCTGCTGCAGCAGCCCCCGCAGCTCCGGCCCCAGCGGTCCCACCGTCAGCGGGCGCGGCCCCTCGCACCCTATCACACAGCTCACCTCCACCACCGACTCCGCCGGCAAGTCCGACAGTGCCCCGCAGTTCCTGGTGTTAACACACTGGATGTCCCGCCGGTCGCTATGAATCGAGCACATCAACCGCACCGCCGCCTCCGAATACAGTGCCCCGCCCCGCTTCGACAGCGCCTCCGGCTTCTCCGCCAGATTCGCATCCCGGTAAAGCTCGAACAACTCCTTCTCTATCCCGATAATCTCCTCGCCCCGGGTCGGCTTCCCTTCCGCCTCCGCCTTCTGCAGCTTCGCCAGCATCTCGTCACCCGAATAGTAGTAGTGGTGGTACCCGCAAGGAATCGCCCCCAGCGACTCGATCAACCCCGGCGGCCATTCCCCCTCCGCCTCCACCTTGGCCAGCAGTCCCTCCGTCACCTCCTCGCCCCGCGCGAACACCCGCGTCACCCACAGCAGGTGGTTGCATCCCACGAACTCGATGAACATCTCCTCCGGCTCGACCTCGTACTCCCGCGCAATCCAGCGCTCCATATTGATCGCGTTATTGCACAGCCCAATCACCTTTGTGCTCGTATGCCGCGTCACCGCCTCCGTAACGATCCCGCTCGGATTCGTAAAGTTGATCAGCCACGCCTCCGGCGCTAGCTCCTCCATGTCCCGGCAGATATCCAGGATTACCGGAATCGTGCGCAGCGCCTTCGCGAACCCACCCGGCCCCGTTGTCTCCTGCCCGATCACCCCGTGGCGCAGCGGCACGCGCTCGTCCTTGATGCGGGCCTGCATCCCCCCCACCCGAATCTGCGTCACCACATAATCCGCCCCCGAAAGCGCCTCTCTCCGGTCTACCGTCAGCTTCACCTCAAACGGATTGCCGGACTGCCCCACCATGCGCTTGGCCAGCGTACCAACCACCTCCAGCTTCTCCTGCCCCGCCGGAATATCCACCAGCCACACCTCCCCAAGAGATAGCTCCTGGGCGCTCCTGATCAGCCCCTCCACGATCTCCGGCGTATAGCTGCTGCCGCCACCTATCACCACTACCTTGCATCCCCGGTCACCGGTCATCGCCGTCTCCTTCTCTCGCCCCACTTGTGTCCTCCACCAACCACCTCTTCGCGGCAGTCGAACGCTTTGCTTCCTCCCACACCTCTTCGGCATCTGCTCCGCAGGCCGCCAGCGCCCCCCGAACCGCCCCCATCACCGGCGGATAATCGGACAGCACGACCCTCGCCCGCGGCGCCGCTTTCAGCACTTCACGCCGAAACACCTCGAACAGCAGCGGCCCCGTCTTGACGAACCGCGACCCCGCGGCCACCACCGCCGGATCTCCCTCAGTCAGTCCGTACCGCCGTATCAGATTCGTTGCGCACAGAGCAAGCTCACACCCGAACCGCGTCACGATTGCCCCCGCCACCTCATCTCCCTTGGCCGCCACTGCAAACACGGCCCGGTTCAACAGGTGCCCCGATACTGGATGGCCGCCGCGATGCACATCGTAGACCAACTCCGTTGTGTTCTTGTGCCCTGTCTCCCCCAGCACGGCCTCCGTCAGCGCCGTCGGCCGCCCTCGCCCGTCCGCCGCGCGGACCACTGCCTCGAACGCGTATCCGGCAGTGCCGGTCCCGCCTCCAAGGTCCGTGAACCCCCCGTAGAAGTACTTCTCCCCATCAGGCCGGACAATCGCACAGCAGATCCCCGTCCCCGCCGTCACCCCAATCCCATGACCTTCGGGCGCCCCGGCCCTCAGCGTCAGAAAAGAATCGTTCTCCAGCGTCAGCCCGCATTCCCATCCCGCTGCCTCCAGCGCCTGCCGTAGCCGAGGCCCGTCATCCGGCCAGTCCACCCCCGCCATCCCCATGTGTGCCTGAGCGACCTCCTCCATCCCTTCTCCCGCCATCGCCAAGGCCTCCCCCACCACCTCCGTGATGACCTTGGCAGATCTCTCCTCACCCAGTTGCTCCCAATTCCCACACCCCCCGCGGCCGATCCCCCGCGCCCTGCCCGACGGACCGCACGCCACCGCCACCGTCTTCGTGTTCCCAACATCGACGCCAACCGCCAGCTTCATGTCGCCTCAGTTCTGCCCACCCATCCCGCCGACCACCCCGAAACGATACTACCCCGACCCCGCCTCTCTTTCCTCTCTCCACCGCTCTGCTTCTGCAAGCCATCGCCAAGTCGCGCAAAAGGGGTCGCCCGCAGGCGACCCCTGCCAATCAAGATCTCATCACTTCTCAGTATTATCGCAGTTCGAACCCGTTGGCCCTGCTAGTCCTTGTGCGCTCCTGATCCTTCCCCGGCCACCCGCTCGTCCACACTACAGATGAGCGACGTCAGCAGCAGCCCGAGGCTCAGCACAACCCAGAAGTCAGGCCAGAACACGCGAAAATGGACGGACTCGGAGCACATCAAGCCCACAACGAAGCAGGTTACCGATGCCGGACACAGCCAGAAGCTGTGCCGCGCACGCGCCATCCCGAACATGAGTGAACCCCCCTAGTGCCTGCCGTGGAATCCCCTCGTTTCCTCGGCCGGCATCTCAAGCCAGTGCCAACTGCTCCTGCTGTCGCCGCAGCAGCGAATTCACTGCCGCGCGCAGCTCCTCTGAGCCGATCCCTTCCAGTAACATCTCCCGGTCGTCTTCTCTCAGCCCTGCCAGGTGCCTCGCGAGACCCCCCTGCTCGCCCGTTCGAATGCAGGCGCTAATGGCCCCTCGCCAGCACACCAACTGAGTGTCAGTCATCTCATCCCTCCCAGCTCTCAGTCTCGACCGCCCAATCACACGTGCCCTTGACCCCTGAGTCCGGTCGGTCGCCCCCAAGACACGCGGCTTCCTCTAGCGACCCAAGAGTAATCTTCCATAATTCGCCCGCCCGCCCGCGCCAGCCGACCGGACAGGTCCGGGCGCCTCATATCCCGAATATGTCTCCGAACCGCGTTCCGCCCTTCGGGGCCGACGCTCTATCTGCATCCCCGCCCGCGCGGAAAGGAAAGAGCAATGCTCCCCATCAATGACAGAATCGGCATCTCCACCCACTTCATGCCGAGTACCCACGGCGAGGATATCTACGACGCCATCCACATGGTCCACCAGGCCGGCTTCGCCGGCTTCGAGATCGTCCCCACACTCGACCAGGCCCAGCTCGGCTATCCCGAGAACTACCCGAACGTCGGCATCGACCTCTTCGAAGCCACCGAGGCCGAACTCGACCGCCTCGCCGACGCCCTCTCCATCTTCGAATGGGTCACCGTCCACTCCCCACACCTCGACTGGAACCAGGCCAGCGCCAACCGCCACCTCCGCCGCCTCACCTGGGACTGCTACGACAGATGCATCGAGCTCGCCGTCCGCCTCAAGGCCGCCGCCATGACCTTCCACATGGGCGGCACGACGTGGGGCTACCAGCGCAGCCCCGACACCATGTGGCAGCACAACCTCCAGTACGCTCACCACGCAATCGAGCTCGCCCGCCCCCACAACCTCCCCATCGGCTATGAGGTCGGCGGCTTCGACCTCCTCAAGTTCGTCTGCGACCAGGTGCAAGGCTGGGGCATCAACATGGATATCGGCCACGCCTACATGAGCGTCCACACCGATGAGCCCTACTTTCGCTTCTTCGACGAGTTCAAAGGCCGCATCGTCGAGATCCACCACAACGGCGTCAACCACTACTGGGGCAAGTACATGGAGCACCAGCCTCCCCACCTCAACAACACGATCGACTTCCAAGGAACCTACCAGCGCCTCAGAGACGACGGCTACGAAGGTCCCATCGTCTGCGAAATCCAGGGCATGGACATCCCCCAGGTCATCCGCCACTCCCAGGAATCAAAAGACATGATCTGCGGCATCTGGAACGACACCCTCACCATGCCCAACCGCTGGTACGAGCCCTAACACGAAAACCGCCCCGCGCCTCTTGACCTGCCGCCACACTGTGGTATAATACCTCTGAAGCAGAGGCATATCGAATTCAGAGGCGCGCCATGAAAAGCGACACCCAGCACCTCAAGGGCACCGTCCGGCTCCTCATTCTCCGGCTCCTCGACCGCGAGCCCATGTACGGCTACCAGATGATCCAGCACCTCAAGGACCGTAGCGAGGGATACTTCCAGCTCGGCGAGGGCGCCCTCTATCCGCTGCTGCACGAGATGGAGGAGCATCGCTTCCTCCGCGCCCAGTGGCGCGACCAGGACGGCCGCCCCAAGCGCCGCTACTACCACCTCACCGCCAAGGGAAGGAAAGAGCTCGCCCGCCGCCTCGAAACCTGGCAGGGCTTCACCAAAGCCGTCGATCTCGTCCTGGAGGCCACCCATGTCTGACATCGACACCTATCTCGCCCAACTCCGCTCCCACCTCAGCGACCTCGACCCCAAGCGCGCGGACGAGATCGTCGCCGAGGCCAGGACGCATATCGAGTCACGTGCCGCCCAGTTGTGCGCCGGCGGAATGAGCGAGGAAGAGGCAACCTCGGAAGCGACCCGCACCTTCGGCGATCCATCGCAAGTCGCCCAGGATCTCGTCCAGGGCAACTCCCGCCACCGCCGCCCCATCGCCCTTCGCGTCGTCGCCGCCATCGTCATCACCTTCGGCACCTTTCTGGCTCTCAGTTTCCTCGTCCTCGGTCTGCTCGTCCTCTCCAGGGAAGGCGTGACCATGCTCCCTGCCAATCTCGCAGCAGGAGCCGCGACGATTGTGAGGTGGATGGGGTTTTGCGGCTTAGGTCTCCTTACCGGTATCGTAGGCGGACGGAGATTCTGGTGGATCGCCGCCTTGCCGGGGTGTGCGATGATAGCCTGGGTCCTGCTTTCGCTCTCCCTCACGCCGCCGACCGTCCGCGCCGAGGCGGGTCTATCTGTTCTCACTGTCCTCAGCGGACTGGTCTCGCTTGCTGTGTTGCCTGCACTGATGGCGAGTCTCGGCTGGCTGGGTTCCCGTCTCCCGCGACCAGGACGTCTCTCCGTCGGCCTCACCATCATCGCCGGATCAGTCGTCGGCCTGATCTGGGTGGGCGCGATCATGGTCCTCGTGACAGTGTCGCGCTTGAACCAGGCAAAGACGGAGCTAGAGGTCCAGCACTATGGCGCACTCGCCGCCATCGTGATGCCTGTGGTCCTCGCCTTCCTCATCGCCGGCCTCCGCGACCGTTTTCTCAGTCGCGGCGCCTTCATATCGTCGGTGTCGGGTCTCTTCGGCGTCGGCCTGCTACTTTCAGCCTTGGTGGCGGGCGTACAATGGGACGCAGGACCCGCGCCGGGGCTCCTTGCGATACCCATCCTCCTCTGCTTCGCCGGGCTCGTCGCCATTCTCATCTACACAGTGCAGACCCGTTCCACCGCCACCAGTTCCCCCCCGCCCGCGGATTCAGAATGACATAGCGTGCGCGGGCGGTGTCGGGCGTGAAGGCAATGTTGATCGAATCGCGATGGCGATACGCAAGAGTTAGAAAGCTTGTGCCGAAGGTCAGCCATGTCTGACCTCGAGCGCTATCTGTCAGAGCTCCGCTCCCACCCATCCTCCCGCACCCCCTCAATCGCCAGCTTCACCCGCGCCCCGTCCGTCTCCGGATCCACGACCCCCACATCGAACTCCACGACTCCCCGCCGTAGCCAGCCCACGCCAGCCGCCTACCCCTGCTCCTTAGGCCCTCGGCCTGCCTTCTGACATCTCCGCCGCTACCTCCGCGTGCCCGCCGTCCAAACGCCCAGAACGCCCTCAAATCCCCCACAGCGGTCCTCTGCGCTCTTTTGCACTGTCCCGCACGATTTTTTTCGCCCGGGAGGGTTGACAACCCCCCAATCCATGGTATACTACTGGCAAAGAGCTTTGCTATGCAGAGTATAACGCTACACAGTGTTCTTTGCATAAACCAAGAGGAGAGCCACAATGTCAGAGACGACCGACCTCAAGGAACTCGAGCGCAGAGCCTACCGCTCCTTCTTCAAGGATGGCATCTGGGACATCTGCCTCGGCATCATGCTCCTCTCACTCGGCGTGGGCGGGGCGATCTCCAGAGCCGGCATAGCCCGGGGCTACATCATCCCTGACCTCCACGCCATCACCCTCTCACTCTACCTGCTCTCGATGGCGGTCCTGATCGGCGGCAAGAAGTACATCACCGTCCCACGCCTGGGCGCAGTCAGATTCGGTCCGGCTCGCAGAGCCCGACTCAGCGCCTCCATCCTCATCCTCGCGGGGTCAGCCCTCCTCGGTCTGGTTGTCTTCCTGCTCTTCGCACGCGATAGCATCCCTGCCGGGTGGCTATCCGCTCGCACCCTCGGCCTGCTCGCCTTCGTGGTCAACTGCCTCGTCGTCTTCAGCCTGCTCGCCTACTTCCTCGACTTCAGACGCCTCTACGGCTACGCCGTGCTCTGGGCGATGGCTTTCCCCGCCGCCGACGCGGTGGCCAAGTACGCCGAACTCTCCCGCGCCGTGTCCTTCCTGGTCACGGTCGGCGCGCTCGCCAGCATCATGCTCGCCACCGGCTTGGTCTTGCTCATCCGCTTCCTCCGCGACTACCCACTCCCCGCACAGCAGTCCTGCAACGGAAACGCCTGACGAGTACACAGGAGACCCATCATGTCCGAAACCATCGACCTCAAAGAACTCGAACGGAAAGCCTACCGCCAATCCCTCCAGGACGGCACCATGGAGATCGCGATCGGAGCTCTCATGTACCTCTGCGGCCTTCTGATCGCCGATCCCGAGATCATGATGGTCTTCACGGCCTTCTACGTCCTGTACCTGGCCTTCCTGCCGCGCGGCCTAGAGGCCTTCAAGCAGCGCTACACCTATCCCAGGCTGGGCAGGGCCGTGCTCCGCCGCCAGAATCCCAGGCCGCTCCTCACCGGCGCATCCCTCTACATACTGGGCACCGCAGCCCTGATCGCCGTGGGCCTCGCGGTCTCCGGCCGCCTGACTGCCCCCGAGTGGTACCGGTGGTTGCCAGCGTGGTTGGGCCTCTGCCTCGCGGGAGTATTCTGCTACATCTACTCCAAATCCGCCAGCCTCAGATACCTGCTCTACGCGTTCGTCGCGCTGGCCGCTGGGGCCGTCGTCGCTTCTATCCACCTGCCCTCCGCAAAGGACTACCTCGCCGTCTACCTCATCTGCACCGGCACGCTCTCCGCTCTCACCGGCGCCATCACCCTCATCCGATTCGTGCGCGCTCATCCCCTGGCCGCACAGGAAGTCCCCGATGAGAACGCTCAGAGCTGAAGGCAAGGAAGAGAGTCCCATCATGTCCGAAACCATCGATATGAACGAACTTGAGCAGAACGCCTACAGGGAATCCCAGCAGGATGGCTTCGCCGAGATCGCGCTCGGCATCACCCTCCTCGCCTATGCCGCCTTCGTCGCCTTCCGTGGTCCCTTCACCGCCGCCCTCGTCGTCGCCCTGCTCATCTTCCAGGCACGGGGATGGGAGATCCTCCGCGCGCGCTGCACCTACCCCAGGGTCGGCTCCGTCAGACTGCGCCGCGAGAAGACCGGCCCGGTCCTGAAGGGCGTCCTCGCCTACATCTTCCTCGTCGCCGCCGCCCTCGTCATTGGACTCGCCGTCTTCGGCGGCCTGCGGAGCCCCTCGCTCTGGTGGAACTGGCTCCCCTTCTTCGTCGGCATGATGCTCGTCGGCGCCCTCGCCCACGCCCACTCCAGATCGGGAAGCGCCCGCTACCCCGTCTTCGCCCTGCTCGCCGCGGCAGCCGGCCTTCTCGCATCGCTCCTCAACTTCGCATCCCCTGAGACCAGGTTGACCGCATATCTACTGGCCATGGGCTTCTTCTTCATCCTCGCCGGAACCGTCGTTCTCGCCCGCTTCCTCCGCAAGCATCCCGCATCGGCAGTGGAGGCCATCGATGACAGACACTAGCGACAACACCGAAGGCCGGCAGCCTCTCACCGACATCGACCGGATCATCCATGAGCCGGCCCGCTTCCTAATCATGGCCCACCTCTACGTCGTCGAAAGCGCCGACTTCCTCTTCCTCATGCGCCAGACGAGTCTCACCTGGGGCAACCTCTCCTCTCACCTCGCCAAGCTCGAGGAAGCCGGCTACCTCGACATCGAGAAAGGCTTCAAGGGGAAAAAGCCCCACACCATGCTCAGCCTCACCGCAGAAGGCCGTTCCGCCTTCCGCGACTACCGCCAGAACATACAGCAGGCCCTCGACGACCTGCCCGACTGACACCCTGTCGTCTCCGCCCGACAGGAGGCCAGCGCGGCGACACAGAACTCACCCCCCCAACCCCGACGGGGCCCCGTGCTGCTGCCCTCCCTCATAGGAGCCTCTGAATGAACGCAGTTGAGATGCGCGACGTCACCAAAACCTTCGGTGCCCTGACCGCCGTTGATGACCTCACCCTCAACGTCCCAACGGGCTCCGTCTACGGCTTCATCGGCCCCAACGGATCGGGCAAGACCACCACCCTCCGCATGATAATGAGCATCCTGCTGCCCGACTCCGGCTCCATCCGCGTCCTCGGCGAGGAGCGGCACGCGGCAGCGATGGACCGCATCGGCTACCTCCCCGAAGAGCGCGGACTCTATCGAAAGATGAAGGTCCGGGACGTGCTCCGCTTCTACGGGAACCTGAAGAACGGCAGAGACCTGCACCGTGAGGTCGACGCATGGCTCGAGCGGCTCGAGCTCACCGATTGGGCCGACAAGCATGTCGAAACCCTCAGCAAGGGCATGAGCCAGAAGGCCCAGTTCATCGCCGCCGTCGCCCACCGCCCCGACCTCGTCATCCTCGACGAGCCCTTCACGGGCCTCGACCCGGTCAACGCCGATGTCCTCCAACAGGCCGTGCTCGAACTCCAGGCGAACGGTGCCACCGTCATCTTCAGCACCCACGACATGAACACCGCCCAGAGCATGTGCGACTTCATCTTCATGATCTTCCAGGGCCGCAAGGTCCTCGACGGAACGCTCACCGACATCCAGGACCGGTACGGAACCGACACCGTCCGCCTCCGCATCGACGGCGACCGCGCAGCCCTCCGCGATATCCCCGGCGTCGAGCGAATCACCGACCGCGGCCAGCTCCAAGAGCTCCGACTCGCCTCCGGCTCGGACTCCCAACAGATACTCGCCGCCATCATGTCTCGCGCTCGCGTCAGACACTTCGAGCTCGGCAGACCCTCCCTCCACGACATCTTCGTCCGGATCGCACGACCCGGCGCGGAGGAGGCCAACGATGCGTAAGGTACTGCTCATCGCCGCCCGCGACTACAACGCTGCCGTCCGCACCAAAGGCTTCGTCATCGGCCTGCTCTTCGTGCCCGTCATGTTCGGCGGCATCTTCGTCGTCATGAAATTCACCGAAGGCCGCGTCGACACTACCGATCGGCACATCGCCATCATCGACCACACGGGAGTCGTTGCCCCCGCGCTTCTCGAAGCCGCCCAGCGCCGCAACGAATCTGAGCTCTACGACGAGGAAACCGGCAAGAAGGTGCAGCCCGCCTACTTCCTGCACGTCGTCCCGCCCGACGAAGCGGACATCGCGGCCCAGCGCCTCGACCTCTCGAACAGAGTCCGCGCCGGCGAGCTCTCCGCCTTCCTCGAGATAGGGCGAGATGTCCTCGAACCGGGCGATGACCCCGATGCTGTCCGCATCATCTACTACGCCGAGAACCCTGCCTTCGACAACACCCGGAACTGGTTCGTGAACCCCATCAACACCCGTGTCCGCGGCCTCCGCGTCGCCGCGGCCGACGTCGACATAAAGACCGTCGAGCGCGTTACGCGCTGGATGTGGATCGAGGGGCGCGGTCTCCTGACCCTCGACGAGCAGACAGGCGAAGTGCGAGGCCGGCAGGGAGACGACAAAGCCACGTCGCTCCTCCTCCCCTACGCCTTCATGATGCTCATGTTCATCCTCATCATGACCGCGGCCGGCACCCTCATCACGGCCATACTGGAGGAAAAGGGCCAGCGCATCGCCGAGGTCCTTCTCGGCTCCATCCCACCCACTCAGCTCATGTGGGGAAAGCTCCTCGGTGCCATCGGTGTCTCCCTCACAATGGTCGCCATCTACCTGGTGGCCGGGCTGCTCGTCGCTCGGCAGGTGGGCGTCGGCGAAATCGTCCCCTACGACGCGCTGCCGTGGTTCGCCGCCTACGGTTTCGGCGCTCTCTTCATGTTCGGCTCCCTCGCCCTCGCCCTTGGGTCCACGTGCACCGACCCCAAGGAAGCCCAATCCCTCATCATGCCCATGTGGTTCATCATAGCGGTCCCCCTCTTCATCTGGGTCCCCCTCGTCAGGGACCCCGGTGGCAGCCTTGCTACCTACATATCCCTCGTGCCGCTCTACACCCCGTTGATCATGCTCCTCCGCATCGCCTCCCCCGTCACGATCCCCTCCTGGCAGCCCTGGCTCGGCCTGCTCGGCGTAGTGCTGGCTACCACTCTGTCCGTCTGGGCCGCAGGCCGCATCTTCCGCGTCGGCATCCTCATGCAGGGCAAGCCCCCCAGACTCACCGAGCTCCTGCGCTGGGCCCTGCGCGGATAGGCGCCGGAGGGTCAGCCCCCCTCCGTGCCGAGAACGGCTCTCAGGCCGATTCCAAGCTCCTTTCACCGGTACAAGCGACCCCAACCCAAGTGACGGCTGCCTGAGGTCAGTCCCGCTGTCACTTGACAGCGACAATCGCTTCTGGTACAGTATAGACAGCCTAGGTATAGAGGCAGGCCGTTATGAGCAAGGAGTCCTCTGAGCTGCTGCGCGGCACTTTGGTTACCCTGGTGCTGTCCGTGCTGGAAACTCGAACCCTTTACGGCTACGACATTGCCAGGCACATCCGAGCACTCACAGGTGGCGTCTTGCACCTGAGAGAGGGCAGCCTCTACCCCGCGCTCCACTCTATGGAGCGAGACGGCTTGCTCGTCGCAGAGTGGCTTACCGTGACCCGTGGGGCGAGCCGGAAGTACTACCGACTGACGCGCAAGGGGAGGGCGGCCCTGGCCAAACGACGGTCCCAATGGCGGAAGTTTCGGGATGCTGTAGATACCGTTGTCGCCATTCACCCAGCGGACGGAACGTCATGACTCAGCCCGAGCTCGACCAGTACCTGGCATCCGTGGCTTCCCACCTCTCCCTGCCGGCCGATCAGGCTCGACAGACCGTCCTGGAACTGCGAACTCACCTCTATGCAGACTTCGCTGACCGGCTGAGAGCGGGCCAGGAGAAAACCAGCGCTGTGCAGCAAGCTGTCGCTGAGATCGGTAGCGCCGTTGACGTGGCGATGCAGCTCAATCAGGAGCACGGGACGCAAGGGGCCGCGTTGCGCACGATACTTGCCCTGGAGCTCTCTACCCTGGGGCTTGCGCTTGGGATGGCCGTCCTGGTGAGCTGCTCGCGCGGCGAAGAACGCTCCGCCGCGTTCCCCCTCGGACTCTCGGTCATCGTTGGGGCCGCCTTCCTGGCAGGCTACATTGCACGTCGGCGCGGCTGGGCGTTCGGCCTACTCCCCGCCGCTGTGCTTCTGCTGCTGCCGACGTTACTGCTTGCGGCCTCGGGCATCGCTCCGCCCGCCAACAGCGAGAATCCCCTGTTGACCCTTCTTGGCCTGTCGGCGGCAACGGCCATCGCAGGAGGTCTGGGCAGCAGTTCTGCCGCCGCCGGAAGTGTCCATCGCGCGTCGGCCAAAGCAGTGGCGGGCTACCTGAGTGCGGTCATTGTCGCGGCCCTGATCTCTTCTGCAAATCGTGGCAGAATGTTCTACGACATCGCGGCACCGGCTGCCCTCGGGGTCCTTCTTATCACGTTCACCTGGGTCGCCCTGCGCACCCTCGAGGACATTCCTCACGGTGATATGTCCCCCGGTGACCCTGACGCGGGAGGCGGCCTTGCCTAAGCGACGGCCGAACCGGGCGAATTCACAGTTGATTCTTGTCGGCCTCTCCCTGGGGGGCGATGAGAGAAGGACGCTTGGATGCCGCTCGTGATAGAGGCGAAAGGCCTAACCCGCGTTTACCGCGGTTCCACAAGGCGACCTGCCATCCGCGCAGTTGACGGCCTTGACCTGCAGGTCGCGCAGGGCGAGGTCCTTGGGTTGCTCGGGCCCAACGGCGCGGGCAAGACCACAATGGTGCGCATGCTCTCCTGCATTCTGCGTCCCACCGATGGCACCGCGCGGGTTGCTGGCTACGACATCCGTGAGCGCCCGGGCGAGGTACGGGCCGCCTGCGGGGTCAGCATGGAATCGCCGGGGCTGTATGAGCGCCTGACGGCCCAGGAGTATCTCGCCTTTTTCGCCCGCCTATGCGACGTAGCCGAAGGTCACGTGCTTGCCCGTGTAGAGGAGCAGTTGCGAGCGGCAGCCCTCTGGGATCGCCGCGACGACCCACTCGCGACTTTCTCCAAAGGTATGTGCCAGAAGGTAAACATCGCCCGCGCTCTCGTGCATCATCCTCGACTCGTCTTCCTCGATGAACCCACATCCGGTCTGGATGTCGAGGCCGCAACCGCAGTGCGGGAGCATATCCGGGAAATGAGCCAGCACGCCGAGACGACCTTCGTCATCTGTACCCACAATCTGCCCGAGGCCGAACGCCTCTCCCACCGCATCGCGCTGATGAAAGCAGGCCGAATCGTGGCCGCCGGCGCGCCGGAGGAACTGAAGCGCCGCGTCTTCCGCGCCGACGCCTTCCGGATCCGCCTTCGCCAGGTCCTTCCGCACCACCGCGAGGCGGTAGCTTCCCTACCTGGTGTCGCAGCGGTCGAAGTCCAGGACAACGTGTTGGCCGTTCACATCCCTGCTGCTAAGGAACAGACCACCCGCGAGATTCTCCGCCGCTTAGCGGAGTCGCGTGCAGACATTATCTCCTTCGGCCCCGAGGGGCCGAGTCTGGAAGAGGCATATCTTCATCTCCTGCGCCAGGACAAAGAGAAGGAAGAGGCCGACGAATGAACAGAGCGTTGCTCATCGCTCGCAAGGACATGAAGGAGGCGTTCGGGCAGCGCGCTCTCATGCTGCGCGTGCTACTGCCCGCGATCGTACTGCCGATACTCTACGGGGTGGTGACTGGCATCCTTATCAGAGGGAGTGATCTGGATCGCGACCAGGCCGGCTTTCTATCCGGCATGATCTGGCTGTTCGCGGCAATCGTCGGTGTCGTCGGAACCTCCACCGGCGGCGTTATGGCCGCCCAGGCCATCGTGCAGGAGCGTCTACGCCGCACCATAGAGAGTCTACTTGCCACTCCCGCAAGTGACTGGGAGATCTTCGCGGGAAAAGTGCTCGCCGCATTTCTGCCGGGCTTGGCCGCTGGCTATGGAGCTGGCTTGCTCTACTTCATCAGCGCCCGTGCGCTCTGCGATGTCACACCGTTGGCCGTCCCGGGAGTGATGTTCTTTGTTCGCTTCATCGCGCTTGTCCTCCCCATTGTCGTCGCCATCGAGGTGGCAGCAGGTGTCACGATATCCGGCCGCTGCGGGACCGTCACCGGCGCTGCACAGGCGTCTGCCCTGACGAGCATCCCTGTTATCGGAGCCATAATCTACCTCGCTTATCGGGCGCGCGAGTGGCCTCTGTCGGAGGTCTTCGCCCTTGTCAGCAGCTTAGCAGCACTTGCTGTTGTTCTCCTCTATCTTGGCGCCAGAGTCATGGGCCGCGAGGAGATCATTGCTCGGCTGGACTGACTCTTTCTGCCCATACTGCTCCCATTGTGGTTGCCAGCGGCGCCTAAGACCGCAGCCCTGACCGGTTCCCCTCCACCCCGTGCCACCGCCCCTTGGCCCCGGTCTGTGAGTTCGGACGGGAAGGGTGCTCCTCCCCTCTGCCTGTCCGCACGACGTGAGATCCTCCTGGACACGGTGGGTCGTCGCCGCCGCAGCCCCCCACCCCCTGCAGCTACAAACTCTCGCAGGAACAGGGCAACTCATGATCGATCACGGAGCCGTCGTGGTTCCGCAATCGGAAATCGCAGCCTCCCCCTGTCGCCTGCTGCGAAGCACCTTGCGCTAACGGAGTCTCGCCATGAACCGCCTCTCTCCGAAGCTGCTGTTCCTGCTCGGCATCCTTGGGATGTCCGTCTCTCACCTTCACACCGCGCAAGCAGATGCCATCGTCGTCTGCGAGCGTCACCTCCGCACCGGTGAGTATGCCGGAGACATAGACATCGTCGCTCAGCGCATCTCTCCCCTGGGTGAGATCATCTGGCAGGAGGGCACCCAGTCCATCGCTGTCGCCGCCGGGACTCACGCGGAGCGCAACCCGCAGGCGATTCCTAACAGCTCCGGCGGTCTCATAGTGGCCTTCGAAACCGAGGCCCGCACCGGCGACCGCGCCGGCGACTCAGAGATTCGGTGTTCGGTGTTTCGGGAGCTTGCTCCCGAAACCGGCTCGCCCTCCCCTAACTCACCAACCCAAACGCCCGCGCCACGTACACCGCCATCTGATCGCGGGTGACGGCATTGCCGGGGTAGTAGTACCCGTCGTCATACCCCTGGACGACGCCGTGCTCGACGCAGTACTCGATATGCTTGTAGGACCAGAAGGTATCAGGCACGTCCGGGAAGTTCCGCGGGTCGGCCGGGAAGTAGTCGGCCAGGCCCGCCTCACCCTCCGGCGCCACCATCGCCCGCGCGACGTACACGGCCATCTGAGCCCGCGTCACCTCCGCCGCCGGCGCGTACGTCACCGCGTCATACCCCTGCACAACGTTATTCGCGTAGCAGCACTCCACATGGTTGTATGCCCAGTAGCTGGTGGGCACATCCCCAAACGTTGCCTCCGCCGGACCGTCCGGAACGTTGTCCTCACCACCCGCCAGCGCCCGCGCGATATACACCGCCATCGTCGCCCGGTCCACCGACCAAGTCGGTCGGTACGTCCCATCCTCGTAGCCCCCCACGATCCCGGCCTCGACGCACCCTTCCACCTGCTCGAAGGCCCAGAAGTCTAGCGGTATATCATCAAACGGCTCCTCTGTCCGATCCGCGGGCACATCCCGAATCGTGATCTGCCGGTTCACCGGCACGCTGCGATGGGTCACTACGCTGCCGTCGGGGAACAGCACCCGCACACACACCACCGCCGAGCCGCCAACGCCGAAGTGCGCCACCTGCTCGTTCTGGCCACAGAACCCTGACCCACCATCTATCTCGCGAAGGAGAGTGCGACCCGATGGGAAGCTGTCGTCGTTGTCGAGGCTCAACTCCACTCGCGCCCCGATCGCGTCGCGAGTGGGAAGCTCACTGACCGTGGCCGCGCCGGTCACATTGGTCAGAGCGCGCAGCCGCAGCCAGTTCCCGGCATAGCCCACGTTGTGGAACAGACGTGAAGTAGGTCCCCCGACGGCCTGGAATAGATCGAGTCTGCCGTCGAGGTCGACGTCTGCCCACATAGCCGCCTCATTCGGCCGGCTCCCGGCGACGCCCGCGGTTGCCGTCACGTTCGTGAAAGTCCCATCTCCGTCATTGTGGTATAAGAAGGGCTGGTTGTCCGTCTCCAGATTCCCCACATATAGATCGAGCCAGCCATCGTTGTCATAATCAGCCCAGGCTACCCCCGTTCCCAGAGAGGCATCGCCGGCCATGCCGGCCGATGCCGCAACGTAGGTGAACGTCCCGTCCCTGTTGTTGCGGTACAGATAGTCGCGGCCCCCGAGCGAGTTGGCAAGGTAGCAATCGAGCCAGCCATCGTTGTCATAGTCGGCCCAGCCAAGGCCGGAGGTGTAACTCATGGGATCTAGGTTTGCGGCATCTCCCACCTCCGTGAATGTGCCGTCGCCATCGTTGTGGTAGAGCAGGGGCCTGCACCCGAGCGTGCTCGCCATCGTGGGCCTGGGTCCAACCCTGCTCACCATCAGGTCCGGGCGACCATCATTGTCGTAATCACCCCAGGCCGCAGCGTTCCCACCACTCGGCGCGGCAAGACCGGTCATCCCTGCCGCCGTGTTGGCATCGCTGAACGTGCCATCCCCGTTATTCCGAAGCAGATGGCAGACGTTGGCCATAATGTTGCAGATGAAGACATCCAGCCACCCATCGGCGTCGTAGTCACACCAGGCCACTCCCCGCCCAAGTCCGTCGGCGACATCCACCCCAGCCGATCCCGCGATGTCGCTGAACGTGTCCCCGTCATTCCGATAAAGCTTCACCGAGCCACTGCCGCACGCAACAATCAGATCGATGTCGCCGTCATTGTCGTAATCGGCCCAGGCCGCCCCATCCTGCTCCTCTTGATCCGAAGGAAAGCCCATCGCCCCACTCACATCAGTGAAAGTGAGGTCCTGGTCGTTGCGTAGGAGCATGGGCCCGTGCCCCGAAGGGCCTACCACACCGGCCAGAAAAAGGTCCGGGAACCCGTCCCCGTCGTAGTCCCCCCACGCCGCACCGACGCTGCCAGGGATGTTCAGTGTCGGACCGACATCCCAGAACTGCGCCGCCCCCGCGCTGCCCCCCGCCGCGCACACCACACCCACAACCAACACAACCACCCATCTCGCTCTCATCGCGCCAGCCTCCCGGGGAGGAACACCCGACCATTCTCTGCGCGAAGCCCCTGCGACGTCCCCCCGCGTATCTTCGTTACGGGCCCCATTATAGCACGGATCCCCGTGCCCGCAAGCTTGCCAAGCTTTTTTTTGCTTGATTGCTAATCCCGCTCGCCTGCAGCTGTCCCGGATCCAGCAGCACCTCCTACACCACATCCACAAACGCCACCGCACACCACCCATCCTCCCGCACCCCCTCGATCGCCAGCTTCACCCGCGCCTCCTCCGTCGCCGGGGCCACAATCCCCACATCCAACTCCGTCACCCCTTGCCGCAGCCAGCCCGGAGCCGTTATCGCCTCCTCAAACCACGTATGCCCCGGCATCCACTTCCGCACATCCTGCTTCGAGTGAATGACCTCCGACCGCTTCCCCTGCCGGAACCGATACGCAAACCGATACCGCCGGTAGATCGGAGCCACCCCCACATTGTCCATCCAAACCGGAACCCGGAATCGCTCCCCCGGCTTCACCTCCAGCGGCAGCATCATCTGCCGCAGCACGAACCGGTATCCCATCCGCCGGTTGAACTCCTCGATCTTCCCCATCCATTCCTCGGGGACATAGCACGACTTCGGCATGAAAACCGACAGGTGGTACTTCAGCCCCTGCTCCAGCATCCAGTCCACATCCCATCCCTGCTTGTGCCAGTGCCCCACCGTCCAGCACGTCTCGAACGTCACCGGCGCCGTCTTCCACGCCTCCGCCACCCCGTTCTTCACCACCTCCATCGGATACGCGTCGTACATGTGGTTCCAGCACAGCCCCTCCGGCACCACCCCGCGCCCATCCGTCCGCACATCCCCAAAGCAATCCGCCCGCCACCCGATCCTCCGCCCCTTCTTCTTCGCCGCGTACGCGCACCCATGCGTCCCCAGCATCGACAGCAACTGCGTCTTCCTGAAGCTCCTCAAGTAGACCTCCACCAGCTTCGCCGCCGTCGCCTTCCTCGCGTTGCCCCCCATCTCTCCCCACGGCCCCCCATACGCGATATCGAAGCTCTCCAGGTCCGGATGCCCGTCATATCTCTCCCCGAACGCACGGATCACATCCCCCCAGTGCTTCACATACGCCGGATGATTGATGTCCGGCTCCCGGAACTGATACGTCGTCGGTCTCCGCTGCCTCACCCCGCCCATCTCCCAGAACCACGGGGGCAGGTCATCTCCCGCATACGGCTCCAACCTCACCTGCAGCGTCTGTCCCCGCTCCCGCGCCGCCTCCAGCGCCCCATCTATGATCTCCCACCGATACCTCCCCTTCTCCGGCTCGATCACCGACCAGATCCACCGGCAGTACGCAATCGTCGTATCGGGGTACCGCGGGTTCTTCACATTCCCGTCGAACGGCTTGAACTCGACCGGCCCGTGCCGATCGCTCCACGTATTCCCCGGATACAGCGGATCGCCATTGAACCGCTGAAATGTCGTCGTCCCCTTATGCGGATTGCCCAGGTACGCAAAGCTCTCCCGCGGCCTCACCCGCTGAATCGTCTGCCCCGGTGCATACCCGCGCCGCCACGCCGTCCTCGCCTTCGTATCACAGTCGCCCTTCGCCATCTGGCTGTACCTCCTCCGTGCCCTTCGTGCCGGCGCGTTAGCGCCGGCTATCCGCAGCTATTTGTGTCCATCTGTGGTTCCCGGCCGTTGCCCTCCGGGGGTTCGAAAGGGGGGCCGCCCCCTTTCCGGCTTCCGCCGGGATGGGTAATCCCGGCGCCACCTGTCGTCCTCAACTCAGGCCCCGCGGCAATACCCCCCGGCCTCTGACAAGACGACTGCGGGTGCCGCTGGCACCCGCAGGGGGTCTGGGGGACGGCGGTTGAGTCCCCCAGCTGCCTCCCCCCGCTATCACTCCCTCCACCCCGCTGGCAGCCACGGCTCCAGCGCGGTGATGAAATCCTCAAGCATCGGCTCGATATCATAGAGATCGGGGACATGGGGATCGAGGAACAGCGCCTGCCCTGCGGCGTCGCGGTCGCAGTGCAGCGCCGCCTGGATCGACAACTCGTGGATCGTCGTCCACCGCTGGACCAGCGAATGCACCGCGGGCGGCAGCGTCACCTGCGGGCCGCTCACCTTGCGGCCGGCCACCGTCACCATCACCTCCACACACGCTGTTCGCGGCAGGCCGGTGACATACTCCCCCTCGTTCAACAAGTTCATCCCGCGGGTATACGCCTGCCCCGTGAACCACGACCACAGCAGCTCGTGCGCGTGCTCCGTGGTGAGCAAGTGCATGTCCCCGACGGGTCCGTCTCCATAGGCCCACTCGCGGACGATCGGGTGCGGCTCCGCCGGGCCCAGCCGCTCCCGGCCGGGAATGATCTCCCGCACGTGCAGCCCGAGCTGCTCCCGCCGCCGTGGGGTGAGGAAATACTCGTAGAACTCCGCCAGGTGCGTGTCTCCCGTGCTCGGCCAGCACCCGAGAACCCGGAAGATGTCCTGCTGCAGCCGCACCTCCTCCCGCCTCGTCTCCAGCAGCGTATCCTCCAGCTTCGCCTCCGACGCCAGCGTCGCTTCGAGGATGTCCTTCGTCCGATCCCGCCCCTCGATCACCAGCTTCGTCACGAACGACTGGTGGTTCACCCCCGCCAGCTCCATCTCCACCGCCGACTTCTTCACGCCGAACACCTTGCCGAAGTACTCGAACAGCTCATCCGCCGAATGGCACAGCCCCCACACCGGCAGCCCCGTCTCCCGCGCCATCACGCCCGTGATCACCGACATCGGGTTCGTGAAGTTGAGGATCACGGCCTCGGGGCAGATCCGCTTCACGTCCTTCGCGATCTGCACCACCACCGGCACCGATCGCAGATTCCTCGCCAGCGCCGCCGGCCCGAGCGTATCCCCCACCCCCACCGGAATCCCGTACTTCGCGCACACCTCGAACGACCGGAAGTCCGCCTCCCGTCCCCCCGTTGTGATCGACAGGATGACCGCCTCCGCCCCCTTCAGCGCCTCCTCCCGATCCAGCGTCCGCACCACCGTCATCTTCGCGCCCGCCTGCCGGATCATCTTCTCCAGCAGGTCCCCGACGAGCTTCAGCGGCTCCTCGCTGATGTCGTGCACCACCAACTCGCACTCATCGAACCCCCCCACCAGCAGCATATCCCGCACCACCTTATGCACGAACTTATACGACGCCCCCACGAACACGATCCGTCGTTTCCCCGCCGACCCCTCATTCCGCTCGTACTCCTGCACCGGCCCCACCCAGCCCGCCGACTTCCCAACACGCGCCGCCATCATCTCCTCCTCCATGCTCGGCCACGTCGCCGCCTCCAGCTCAGCTCACGGCCTCAACAGTCTGTCAACCTCCTGCCTCGCGGGGATCCCTCTTCTACCGCCCAGCGCCCGGCAGCTCAGCGCCGCCGTCGCCGCCGCGAACTCGACACACCGTTCATATCCCCATCCCCGCGCCAGCCCATACGCAAACGCCCCATGAAACACATCCCCCGCCCCCGTCGTGTCCACCACCTCCACCGCGAACGCCGGCTGCCGTTTCACTTCCCCGCGCACGAGGAAATGACACCCCTCCTCCCCCGCCGTAATCCCCACGAACTCCGGCCCGTACCGCGCCAGCGCCTCCAGCCTCGCCTCCCATGACGCGCCCAACTCCTCCCCGCACGCCTGCGGCACGATCAGCGCCGCCACCAACCCGGCCAGCTCCTCCAGCCCCGCCCGCGGGCAGAAATCCCCCACCACCGGCGCCCCCGCCTCCCGCGCCCGCCGCGCGAAGCACACGCTCGCCTCCGGCCACACCCCGTCAACCACCACCGCATCGGCGCGAATATCCAAGCCGGCGACCTTCTCCACCTGCTCCGCCGGCGGCCGCGCCCCCCGCCGGTG
>Ga0114922_10000778_pt1 | contig 30704 bp, 27 predicted proteins | sample AartaG_FD_100975 | JGI IMG/M metagenome (GOLD analysis project Ga0114922, IMG submission 100975) | Deep subsurface microbial communities from Aarhus Bay to uncover new lineages of life (NeLLi) - Aarhus_00045 metaG | ecosystem: Environmental > Aquatic > Marine > Oceanic > Sediment | place... | reverse complement strand
TTAGATAACCCATTGTCAACTGATTCTTTTGCTTGTTGGACATCCATTTTCATCCATCATTATCCACTCCCTGATCCCTTTGATCTCACACAGAAAGCATGGAGTGGAATATGAGCGTCGATTGACTTTGAAAAGCCCTAAAAATATAATGGGAAAGCTATGCTCAATGAGCTCAAGACCAAACTAGGCCGCACAAGAGAAAACTTAAAAAGCAAGCTCGATGAGTTATTCATACCTGGAAAATCCAGGGAAAACATCCTGGATGAATTGTCGGAGTCACTCATTCTTGCTGATGTCGGGATTCAAACAACGGAAAAAATTGTCGAATCCATCCGAAAAGAAACAAAAAAATCCGATTCTTCCCAAAACATACAAAACCTTCTTTTAACAGAAATCACGGATATCTTTGCAGAGCTTCCGTATAACTCCAATCTTGATCATCCTCCCTGCGTTCTCATCATGGTCGGGGTGAATGGAGGCGGGAAAACGACTTCCATGGCTAAACTGGCTTTTCGCTATCAAAAGGAGGGAAAAAACGTCCTGATGGTCGCGGCCGACACCTTCCGAGCTGCCGCACAAGAACAACTCACCATTTGGGGAAAACGACTCAATATCCCTGTCCTTAAAGGCCAGTACGGAGCGGATCCGGCCTCCATCGTGTACGATGCCATTCAATCCTTCAAAGCCAAGGGATACGATTACCTCATGGTGGATACGGCAGGAAGAATTCATACCAATATCAATCTCATGAATGAACTGGAAAAAATCCGGAGAGTGATCTCCAGAGAACTGGACGAAATTCCGCAAGAAATCCTGTTGGTGCTGGATGCAAGCATCGGACAGAATGCCCTAATTCAGGCCAAGGAATTTACTCGGTTTTCAGGTCTGACGGGAATATTCCTCACTAAACTGGACGGAACAGCTAAAGGAGGAAGTGTCATAAGCATTGTGGATGAGTTAAATCTCCCGATAAAATTTATTGGAGTGGGAGAGGGGGAAAAGGATATTCTCGATTTTTCTCCTCAGGAATTCGTTAGCGCCCTGCTTTCATGAATACGAACAAGGATCTTGTTTTTCTCGAAATGGCCTATGGCCTTGCCGAAAAAGCCAAGGGTTGGTCAAGCCCAAATCCCTATGTCGGGGCGGTTATCGTCAAAAACGGCACGATCATCGGGACCGGGTACCACGAAAAACCCGGCAAACCCCATGCTGAAATTATCGCTCTTCAAAAAGCGGGCCTTCAAGCCCGAAACGCCACAGCTTACATCACGCTCGAACCCTGTGTCCATTGGGGAAGAACCCCGCCGTGTGTGGACAGCTTGATCCAAGCAGGAGTCAAACGTGCCGTTATCTCAGCCCTGGATCCCAATCCACTGGTCCATAAAAGGGGTCTCCAAAAAATGCGGGAGGCCGGCATTCAGGTGTCCATCGGCCTCCTCGAGGAAAAAAATCGCCGATTGAACGAAGTTTACGACAAATACATACAACAAAAAATCCCGTTTGTGACCGCAAAAGTAGCCACGAGCCTCGACGGGAAAATGGCCACCCGAACCCATGATTCTCGGTGGATAACGTCCCCGCAAACACGGAAGTATGTTCACCTTCTTCGCGGAGAAAATATGGCCATTATGGTGGGAATCAATACGCTGCTGCAGGATGATCCCAAGCTGACTATCCGGCACCCTATCTGGAGAAACAAAACGATCGTGCGTGTTGTCATCGATTCGCGTCTTCGATTTCCCATCGATGCAAAGATCCTCAAAACAAAAACTAAAGGGAAGATTTTGGTTTTCACGCACCGGCCGGGAACATCGAAAAAGGCAAAAGAGCTGAAGATAAAAGGAGTAGAAATCATATCCTTCCAGAAGAACCGGCCCGGCAGACTGGATTTAAAAAAAGTCCTCAAATGGCTTGGGCAGAATGAAATCTCCAGCGTTATGGTGGAAGGAGGCCCTCTCCTCATCACAGACCTTATCGAAAAACAATTGATAGACAAGATCTTCGTTACGCTTTCCCCAAAATTAGTAGGAGGTGAGAAGGCCCCAACTTTTTTCGGGGGAAGGGGTTTTCCCGCTATCGCGAAATCAATCCAGCTGAAGAAAACGAGTCATTTCTCCATCGGGAACGATATGATCTTGAAAGGATACTTTTAATGTTCACAGGAATCATCACGCACATCGGGATCTTCAGGGAATACAGAACAGGAAAGCAAGAAATGGCGATCGAAGCGCCGGAACTGGCATCACGCTTGGAAATCGGTGACAGCTTGGCTGTCAATGGGGTTTGTCTGAGCTTGACTAGGAAAGAAAAAGCCAATCTATACTTCGATCTATCGAAGGAGACGCTTGCCCGAACAACCTTGGGTGCTCTCCACCGGGGGAACCGGCTCAACCTAGAACTTCCCCTCACGCTTTCCTCGCCGCTCAGCGGACATCTCGTCACAGGACACATCGATTCCATCGGAAAAGTCATGACCATACAAAAAAGAGGAGCCGGAAGAAGGATGACAGTTTCATTCCCTGCTGACCTGCGTTCATTTTTGATCTCAAAAGGGTCCGTGGCTGTCCATGGGGTCAGTCTAACCATAGCCAACCTCACATCCTCGGCGTTCGAAGTGGAGATCATCCCCATCACCCTGAATAATTCAAATCTAAGCCTGTTGAAACCGGGAGAACTGGTGAACATCGAATGTGACATAATCGGTAAATACGTGTATAATTGGCTATCTAAGACTAAAAAATAATCCAACACAACAGGTCCGATAGAATGGAAAAAACAAAAGGAAAAGTCTCAGTCGAGCAGGCTGTAAAAGCGGTCAAAGAAGGAAGACTCATCATCATCACCGACGATGAAGACAGGGAGAATGAAGGCGACCTCATGGTGGCTGCGGAAAAAGTCACTCCTGACATCATCAATTTTATGGCTAAATACGGACGCGGCCTTATCTGCCTGCCTTTGACAAAAAAGAGATTGAAGGAGTTAGAACTACCTCTGATGGTCGCGGACAACACAGCCACCTTCAAAACAGCTTTTACCATCTCCATCGATGCGAAAAAAGGTGTGACCACAGGAATTTCAGCGCATGACCGATCCCACACGATCCAGGTGGCTATCGATTCCAAGTCAAAGCCCTCCGATCTTGCCAGGCCCGGACACATCTTTCCTCTAGAAGCCAGAGGGGGAGGTGTGCTCGCAAGAGCCGGACAAACAGAAGCCTCGATCGATATTGTTCGACTGGCTGGGCTGAATCATGCTGCTGTGATATGTGAGATAATGAATGAAGATGGAACCATGGCTCGGATGCCCCAACTGGAAAAATACTCTCAGACATATGACATCCCGATCTTAACCGTTGCTGATCTGATAAAATACCGGATGAAGACGGAGTGTTTGGTCCACAAAATCGAAGAAATACCCCTTCCCACAAAATTTGGCGAATTCCGGTTGATAATCTTCGAAGATACCATTCACAAAGAAAATCATATCGCTTTGGTTAAAGGAAAAATCCAAAAAGACGATTCCACTTTGGTCCGTGTACACTCCCAATGTTTAACTGGTGACATATTCGGTTCAAACCGCTGTGATTGCGGAGATCAACTGCATAGATCCATGCAGATGGTCGAAAAGGAAGGAAAAGGAATTATTCTCTACATCATCAACCAGGAGGGCAGGGGCATCGGCCTCGTGAACAAAATAAAAGCCTATGCCATGCAGGACAAAGGTTTGGATACGGTGGAAGCCAACCAACATCTTGGATTCAAACCTGATCAAAGAGACTACGGAATCGGAGCACAAATACTGGTTTCACTGGGAGTGAAAAAACTTCGGTTGATAACCAACAATCCTCGTAAGTTCATCGGCCTTGCAGGGTATGGCCTCGAAATCATCGATCGTGTCCCGCTGGAAATTCCTCCCTGCAAATCCAATGTCGATTATCTCAGGACAAAAAAAGAAAAAATGGGCCACATCCTGGACATGGTCTAGGGCCTCCTCAGATTGAACTGGCACGGTTTTTGTTGAACCGGTTGAACTTTTTTCCATTCTATTATATAAATAATTCGTAACCAAAAAGGGCAAGCGGATCTGATGACAGAAAAAAAAACGGGATTTTTATTCCCTGCAACGAAAAAACCGCCTGAGGATACCAAGCCTAAAAGATCCAAAAAAAAATCCGCGATGGAAGAGGCCCAAAAAAAAATCCAAGGAGCCAATGATAGACAAGGTCGCATGAAAATCATCGAAGGAATCGCCAAATCCAAAGAACATTGGGCCTGCGAGGTGTTGATCCAAGCACTGGAAGACCCCAGTGAAGACATAAGAGACTTCATAATCGAGGAGCTCTCAAGCAGAGAAGATCTCGACCCTGGTCTCGTTTATCAAAGACTCCACAAACCTCCATGGTATGTCAAAACAGGGTGCCTCCGAATCCTGGGATTGAAAAAAAACCCTTCATCCGTTAAGTATATCGAGGGTTTGGTGAATGATCCCAACATCGAGGTGCGACGCACATTGGCCATCGTTCTGGGTGAGATCGGTGGGAAAAAAGCCCTGGCTCTGCTCACAAAACTTTCTGAGGACAACAGTTCGTTCGTCAGGATTCCAGCACTTCAGGCTCTTCAAGATGTCAGCCAGGTCAAATTCAGCTGATAGAATCATTCTTCTGCAAGATAAAAGTCACAGGGCCATCGTTTATCAGTGAAACCTCCATCAATGCGGCAAAAACTCCTGTTCGGACGGTCAAACCATAGCTTCTGACTTGTTCCACAAAATAGAGGAATAGGGATTCGGCGCGAGAGGGTTCCTCCGCCCTGTCAAAACTGGGCCTTCTTCCCTTTTTGACAGAGCCGGCCAACGTGAATTGGGAAACAGCCAAGACTTCACCACTGACATCGGATAAAGAACGGTTCATCTTTCCTTGACTGTCGGGGAATATCCTCAGCTCCGCGATTTTGCGCGCTAAGTATCGTGCATCCTCTTCCGTATCTTTTTTTTCGATACCCACAAGAAGACAAACCCCAAATTCGATCTTTCCTTCGATTTTTCCCTGAACAGAAACCGAGGCTTCTTTGACTTTTTGCAGGACAATTATCACATCAATTCCTATTTTTTCAGTATTTCATCTTTGGAGAGCACATGTTTGAGGCTTTTCAGGTCTTCATGGCTAAATAGAAGATTCAAGACGAGATATACGACAATTCCAACAGAAATAGCGGCCGTGAGGATCCCCAATTTCTGAACAAAAACCATCTGTTCAAAATCAAAATTTCTTACGAAAAACCACACAACAGCACCCATTCCTGCCGCAGACATGGCTGATTTAACAGCAGAGACCCCTATGCTTTTCTTGGGTATGCGTCCGATTTTCCTCTCCAAAAGATAAAAAAGCACAATAAAATTAAAAACCGAAGAAATGGACAAAGCCAGTGCGATGCCTCCCACCCGAAGGGGATTCATCAACAGGATAGAAAGAGATATGTACAAACCCATGATAAAAGCAGCCACGATCACAGGGGTTTTTATGTCCTTTAAGGAATAAAAAGCCGGCGCCATGATCCTCACGCCGGAAACGAACGGAAGTCCTAAGGCAAAAAAGAACAAACAGGATGCACTCATCAATGTGGACTGTTCGTTGAATTCTCCTCTCTGGAAAAGTACATGTATGATCGGACGATTCAACAGCAACAGGCCAACCATAGCTGGAAAAGTCACTAAAAAGATCAGCTTAAAGGAGTATACCAACGTTTTTTTCATCCCATTGATGTCTTGTTGAGCCGCTTGGTCGGAAAAGGTGGGGAGAAGGGCGATGGAAAGAGCGATCGAGAACAAGCCAAGTGTCAACTCTTGCACTCTTGCCGCATAATAAAGCGAAGACACGCTTCCTTCTTCGAGCAATGAAGCGATCATACGACTGATGGCATAATTGATCTGGTAAAGGCCTGCCCCGAATATCCCTGGAATGATCAGTTTTATCACTTTGCGTACACCCGGATGGGTGAAGGAGAGCATCGGCTTAAAACGCATCCCCTGGCGCCGCAGAAATGGAAGTTGAAAAGCCAGTTGAAAAACTCCGCCGACCACCACCCCTGCGGCAAAAACATAGGAAGGTTCATCAGCCCGGCCCGCAAATAGACTGGCGATCGTGATGATGGAAAGATTGAATAAAACGGGCGTAAAAGCAGGGACAAAAAATTTGTGGAATGAATTCAGGATAGCCATGGCGAGCGCAGCAAGGCTGATCAAAAAGATATAGGGAAACATGAATCGTGTCAGGCCGATGGTCAAGTCCCACTTTCCTGCAAAATCCTTGAATCCAATGGAGATCAACTTCACCAAAAAGGGAGCAAACAGGATACCAAGGACCGTGATCAGAGCCATGATAACGGTCATATCAAAAAAGAAATAGTGGGCAAACTTCCAGAGTTCTTCTCTCGATTTCTCCTTTTTCTGTTGCGTAAATACGGGGATGAACGCCGCCGTCATCGCCCCCTCTCCTGTCAAGCGCCTCAGCAGATTAGGTATGGTATAGGCGATCGTGAACGCATCCATTCCCCTTCCCGTTCCCATGAAATTGGCCTGGATCATATCTCTGAAAAGCCCAAATATGCGACTCAAAAGAGTGGGGGCAGAAACAGCGAGCGTCGATCGGATCAACCTCTTGTTATGCTCTCTCTGTTCCATCACTTGTCTTTTATTTATCGGAGTCAGACTTTAATCACTTGAGTACACAGACTCTACAGCCATGGAATCGAGTCTGACCCATATTCCTGGTTGACTTCAGTCTGCAGATATCTTATCATATTTTTTTATTCGAGGAGAGAGAAATGGCACTACATATGTCGGCAATTCGGCAAGAGAGACGATCTCTTCGCCGCAATTTGATAAATAGAAAGAACAAGTCAATCCTGCGAACACGCATCAAAGCGATAAGAACGGCCATCGATAATAAGAATCGTGAAGAGGCAGAAAAACTCCTGCCCCAAACATTCTCAACGATCGATAAATCTGTCAAGAAGGGAACGATCCATAAAAACACAGGCAGTAGGTACAAATCCCGACTGAGTCGCCAGGTAGAAACGATTAATCCCTCTCCTTCAAAGTAGCCACCATTCCTTTTCTCATCTGACAATAATGAAACAGAAATCTTTCTAATAAAGTCTTGGCATTCAGATCGGTCGTCTTGATCTTCAAATCGATCTCGTTGAGCTCAGAAATATAACAATTCAATTCGCTCATCGGGATTCTCTCCACCAGCGCAAAAAAATCCCTGAACTTATTGGTGTAAAAACTGCCGAACCTTTCTTGTATCTGGGGACGTAGTTCTTTGAAAACGGCTTTCCTATCCTTTTCTTTCTCGCGCAACCACAGCTTTGCTAGAAATATGTCTCGAAAAAATTTGGCCGTTAAGCCGAGAATGAATTCGGGCCTGACACTTTTTTTGAACAGATTATCCAATACAATCAGGCTTTTCTCAAAATCCGCTTTTTCGAGACTATCCACTATCTCCCATTCATAGAAGGACTTTATCCAACCTGAGACCGCATTCACATCATCCACTTCGACGATCTTTTTTTCTCCAGTGAATGCGGATATTTTATCCAACTCGTTGTTCAGATGGGCAAGATCATTGCCAGTTAGCTCTGCCAATCTAGCCATTGCATCCTGGGTTGCTCCTTTTCCCAGCAAAGAAAGCTTCCGATCCATCCAGGTGTACAAAGCTCTATCTTTGAGCGGTTTGAGCTCCATGACATAAACAAGAGAGGAAGGAAAGGAGGAAAACAATCGGAATACAGGAGCGCCTCTCCGGAGCTTTCCAGGATAAATGACGACGAGAGCTGTTTGATCCGAAGGGGAGGAAAAATAGTCCTTTATGACCTTTTCCTCTGTGGAGGAAAGCCGCTCTCCTTTTCCACTGGTAAGAATCACCTGGATGATTCGCCAGGATGAAAAAAAGAAAGGAATGGACCGGGCAAGATCCATGATCGCCATCCAAGAATGTTCCTCTAGATTGCATTTTTCTATGTTGTAATCCTGATCTTCTGGAGAAATCAGAGCCTGTTTCAGCTCCCCGATAAATTCCTCAGCAAGAAAGGGCTCTTCTCCATAGAAAAAGTAGCAGGGATGAAGGGCTTTCTCGTCGATTTCTTTGCGAAGAGAAAAGCTGTACACTCTTCCTAAAATCCCTCTAGAATAGACACCACAAGGCTTCGGGCGAATTTCACAGCCATCTCATCGATAGCTTCGGTTTCTACCGACTCAAAGTCCACGCCTTCCGGCACATCATACTCTCCCTGGTACACAAATGAAGAATTGGAAAAAATCACTTTTTTCTGAACCATGTCCCTGAGGATCACCTTTGCAACGATGGCTATGTTATAACGGTCAGCCGTTGCATCCTCCCCGAAACCGATGGGATTGGCTTGAAAACGGAGGATTTCTCCGATCAAAACGGCATCCGCACTATCCACATCATCTGTGATTTCAACTTTTCCCCTAGAGATCATCTCATCGATCACCTCTTGAGTCAGTTTCAAGTCAAGCTCAAAACGAGTTGTCCTGTTGGCGAACATAGGAACGCTGAGCACCTTGATATGAGGAGGAAGAGAACTTCCTGTCCCACGAAGATGGTAACCGCAATGGAAAAGCATGAAACAAGCCAAAAAAATGAAGATCATTTTTTTCATTCCACCCCCATCCTCAAACAACGATATTGATCAACTTATTCTTGATGTGTATCACCTGTCTCACTTTTTTTTCGCCGATGAAATGGCGAATTTTATCCAAACCAAGGGCAATCTCTTTCAGCTTTTCCTCTTCTTCGTCTCTTTCCACCTCGAACTTATCCCTTAATTTTCCGTTGATCTGCACAACGATCGTCACCCGCTCCTCTTTTGCCCATTCCGGATCATAGGCAGGCCATGGAGTCTGCGCAAGGAGAGTTTGGTATCCCAGTTGTTCCCACAGTTCCTCACATAGATGCGGGGCAAAAGGTGATAGAAGAAGGATCATTTTTTCCACGGCCTCTCTTAAAAATTTCTTGCCTGTGCTGTTTTGGGTAAGCCCATCCTTATCTGCCTTGATGAGGTTGAACAATTCCATGATCGAGCTGATGGCTGTGTTGAGATGATACCTCTTCTCGATATCTTCAGAGACTTTTCTGATGGTCTGGTGCATCTTGATTCTTAGCCGGTGAGATTTATCTGGCCCCGTTGAAGAATCCGATTCTTCGATCGCCCTCCCTTCCAAAAGGAGATCTTTGTTCTCCTGAAAGAAGAACCAGATCCGGTTCAAAAAACGGTAACATCCTTCTATGCCCTTTTCATTCCAAGCGAATTCCTTCTCAGGGGGAGAGGCAAAAAGGATATAAAGCCTTACCGTATCGGCTCCATAATCTTTCACCATGTCATCTGAATCCACAACATTCCCTTTGGACTTGGACATCTTGGCTCCATCCTTGGTTACCATTCCCTGAGCGAGCAGTCGGGGGAATGGTTCATCTATGCTCGTCAAGCCCTCATCTCTGAAAAATTTGCAGAAAAAACGGGCATAGATCAGGTGTAAAATGGCATGCTCCACTCCTCCTATGTAGAGATCGACAGGAAGCCAGTAATCGGCCGGTTGGGGATCGAACGGGAGCTTGTCCTCTTCTGGGGAACAATACCGAAAATAATACCAAGAAGAATCAAAAAATGTATCCATCGTGTCTGTTTCTCGACGAGCTTCCTCACCACATTGGGGACATTGGACCTGGACAAAACTCTGCGCATTTTCCAGCGGAGACCCCTCCTCTCCGGTAAATTCGACATCCGGTGGCAGCGTGACAGGAAGATCCTCGAAAGGAACTCCCACGACCCCACAGGTGGGGCAGTAAATGATCGGGATGGGCGTTCCCCAATACCGCTGGCGGGAAATTCCCCAGTCCCGAAGTCTGTACAGGGTTCTTTTTTGCCCGAATTTTTTCTTCTCTGCCAACTGTATCATTTTATCCGAAGCTTCTGTGCAAGTGAGACCCGAAAAGTCACCGGAATTGACCACATACCCTGTCCCCTCGTATGCCTCCTCCAGCACATCTGGTGATGTGTTTTTCTCAGGAACGATCACGACACGGATAGGCAAGTCATACTTCTTCGCGAATTCAAAATCCCTCTGGTCGTGGGCAGGAACAGCCATGATAGCGCCTGTTCCGTATTCCATGAGGACATAATTGGAAACCCAGATCGGGATTTTTTCACCGGTGTACGGATTTATCGCCTTTTTTTCTGTGTCGATCCCCTGCTTTTCTATTTCCTCTGGATCTTTGTGCATCCGCTGCTCAACAATACTCTTTTTGATCCACTCCCTTGACTGGTCTTCCTGGGAAGACCCTGTGATCAATTCCATCGCTAACGGGTGCTCAGGAGACAAAGCCATAAAGGTCGCGCCGAAAATAGTATCCACCCGGGTCGTGAAGACTTCGATACTCGCCGATGAACCATCAATCGGGAATGAGATGTGGCCTCCCGTGCTTTTCCCGATCCAGTTTTTTTGCATCAGGAGAACATGTTCGGGCCATTTTTCCAGCGCTTCATGACCAGAGAGGAGTTCTTCTGCATAGTCCGTGATCCGCAAAAACCACTGTTCCATCTCCTTCTGCGCCACGCTGGTATCGCAGCGCCAGCATTTCTCGCCGATCACTTGCTCGTTGGCTAAAACGGTTTGGCAGGAGGAACACCAATTGATCCATCTTTTCTTCCGATAGGCCAGACCTTTTTCCAGCATCTTGAGAAAGATCCATTGATTCCATTTGTAGTATTCTGGAAGGCAGGTGTTCACCTCACGGGACCAATCATAGCTGAACCCCAACCTTTGCAGTTGTTTTTTCATGTGGGAGATATTACCGAGAGTCCACGTTTGCGGATGGATCCCTTGGGTTATGGCCGCATTCTCTGCAGGCATGCCCAAAGCATCCCACCCGATGGGATGGATGACATTCAATCCCTTCATCATCTTGAACCGTGCGATCACATCCCCGATGGCATAATTTCGGACCTGCCCCATGTGAATTCGTCCCGATGGATAGGGATACATTTCCAGGCAGTAATATTTCGTTTTTTGTGGCTCCGCACGGAAAGCAAAAACGCCTTTATCTTCCCAAGTTTTCTGCCACTTTTTCTCAATGCGACCGAAATCGTAATCTTCTTTCATCAGTTCCTCTGTGTCGTTGACCATAGTCGGAAACAATCCTCAATATTAGATTCCTCACCCTTAAAAGTCAAGAATATGCCCAGAGAAGGCCCGGATCAACATCGGCTTTCCAAAAATAGTCCAGCATAGTTGGTTGAAGAAAAGAGGAGAAAACCGTAAACTCTGTAACGCCATGGCTATCCTCGAAATCCAGGATCTAAACGCCGGCTACGGAAACGGAGACATAATCAAAAATGTCTCTTTCTCCTTGAAAAAAGGGGAATTCCTGTCCATCTTGGGCAGGAATGGATCGGGAAAAAGCACGTTGATAAAGTCCATCCAAGGTCTTCTGAAGGATATATCCGGGAGGATCCGGGTAGAGGGCAAAGACATATTGGCCCTCAAATCCCACGAAAAAGCCCAAAAGATCGCCTATGTTCCCCAACTGTTTCAGGTCGCTTTCGAATTCACCGTAGAAGAGATCATCGGGATGGGCAGATATGTTTATCAAGGAAAATTTTCAGGTTCCCGAGCCCAAGATAAGAGCGCAATCCAGGAAATCATGGATCTCACAGAGACGACCTCGCTGAAAGATAAAAAAATCGCTCATCTGAGCGGCGGGGAAAGACAACGGGTTTTTATCGCAAGGGCATTGGCACAGGATACCCCCCTCCTCTTCCTCGATGAACCCAGCGCCCACCTCGATATAAGCTATCAAGTAGAGATCTATCGCATTCTGAAACGACTGCAGGAAGAAAAAAACAAAACCATACTCTCCGCCGAACACAATATCAATCTTGCCGTCCCTTATTCCAAGAGACTTCTTTTCCTCAAAGACGGAAGGATTCATTCTTTAGGGCCCCCTAAAGATCTCATCACCAAGCAGAATATACAGGAGGTGTTTCATGCCGATGTGGACGTGAGGAATAATCTGCACTCCGGACTTCCCGAGATTTCCTTGACTTTTCAAAAACCAGAATGAAAACAATATTGAAATTCGCAGCTCCGGCTCTTTATTTTCTATTCATCTTTAATCCTATCTCACACGCGAACCAAAGTTTGACCATCAAAGACGATCTGGGCAACACCCATGTTCTCGGAGATCCTCCGCAGAGGATCATATCCCTGGCCCCCAATGTCACAGAGATCCTATTCGCCCTAGGTCTTGAGAATAGGATCATCGGTGTGACCCGCTTCTGCAATCACCCGCCAGAAGCCCAGACAAAAAACCGTATCGGGGGAATGGTCGATCCCGATCTGGAAAAAATCATCGCCCTCCATCCGGACCTTATCATTGCCTTCCGAGGCAATCCCCTGAGATTGGTTCAAAGGATAAAATCCCTCGATTTGCCCGTGTTTGTCCTGGAGTCAGGAACCACGTTGGAATCCGTTCTCTCACTCATCCAAAGAATCGGTCGGGTCACAAGGAAAGAAAAAACCGCCAAGAACCTCACCGACCATTTGAACCGGCGTTTCAATAAAATAAAAGAGCGTTTGAACAACGTAAGGACAAGGCCAAAAGTATTCATCAATCTCCATGGGAAGGGACTGTGGACGAGCGGAAAAAACAGTTTCATGAACGACATGGTTAGGGAAGCCAGGGGAAGGAACATAGCCGGGGAAGTCACGAGAGCGTGGTTCAGCTACAATCGAGAGGAACTCATCCATAAAAATCCAGATCTCATCCTTGTCCTCGCCAAGACAGAAAAGGATTTTCTAGAAGTGAAAACATGGTTCTCACAAGAAGCTCATCTGGAAAGTATCCATGCGGTACAAAATGATAAATTTTCTTTTTTAGACGAGGATTTGGTCACCCGGCCTGGACCGAGGATATTCGAAGCATTCGCCCAGCTCGCACGTATTCTGCACCCTTCCTGTTTCAAGGATGAAAAGTGATGCCGCAGAAAAAAAGAATCCGCCTCCTCTCCCTCTTGTTCCTTCTTCTGTTTGCAGGACTTTACATCTCTCTTGTGAAAGGTTCAGTCAAAACAAGCTTTGTGGACCTGTGGAATTTTCTCGTCCACAGCGACCAAACACACGCCCAGATTTTCATACATCTTCGGCTATCCCGTGCCATCCTGGCATTTTTAGTCGGGGCAAGCCTCTCCCTCTCAGGAGCCATACTGCAAGGATACTTTCAAAATCCTATGGCAGGGCCTTTTGTTGTCGGTGTTTCATCCGGAGCATCTTTTGGCGCAGTCCTTGCCCTTATTCTTGGATTGAACATCAGTTTTTGGGGGTTTTCATTGCAGAATGTGTTCGCTTTCGGCTCTGGGTTCGCCATCGTTTCTCTGGTTTATATCCTCTCTCAGAGAAGAGGCGTTTTCAAGATGGAGACCCTGCTCTTGACAGGAATTGCTGCCGGGGCTTTGGCTTCATCACTAACATCATTTCTGATTTTTTTTAAATCCGAATCCTTCGAACAGGCCGTGTTTTGGCTTTTGGGAAGTTTTCAATTAGCCGACTGGAATCACATAAGAGTGATATTTCCTATTTTCATCCTCTGTTTCTTGATGTCCCAACGGCTTGCCAAGGACATGAACCTTCTTGTCATGGGAGACGAGATCGCTCAATCTCTTGGCTGCTCTGTCAATCGAACACGAAAAATTTTTCTGGTTGTTTCAACTCTGTTGGCGTCCTCATCTGTCTCTGTGAGCGGCATCATCGGATTTGTGGGTTTGATCATTCCCCATTGGGTCCGCCTGCTCATCGGACCTGACCACAGATATCTTTTTATCTCTTCCTCCATCATGGGGGGTGTTTTTCTGATGTTCTGCGACTTCCTGGCCAGAACGATCTTTTCGGGATCGGAACTCCCGATCGGCATCATCACCGCTGCTGTCGGGGCGCCTTTCTTTATCTATCTCCTCAATCAACGCCGCTGATCCTGAATTATTCATAAATTATTCATAAAAAATGCCACCGTTGTTTACGAGGTTTTATTTGTTTCTTTGTGTCGAATTGTTAAAATAGGACAATGCGTTTCTTTTTCGTTAAGGATTACCGAGAAAAATACAGATATTTTTCGGGAAAACCCTTTCACCAAATCCAAGTCAAATTTTCCCGCTGGAAAGAGATCTGGGAAAAAGCCAGACAAAAGCTTATGCTGATGCCTCGAAAGAACCTCGAGCAGGAACAGGCATTTGAACAAGTCTTGCAGATAGCGAAAGACCAGGTGGAAATCCTGCATTCTGGATGTTACAGCGAGCAGCGGATAAAGGTTCGATTTTTCTTTTTTTTACAAAGGCAAAGAACAAAACATATTTTGCTGCTTGTCGGAGAAACCCTTCTGCTGCCGATAAGTGGTCTGGCCGTCCTACTGCCGGGTCCGAATGTCTTTTTCGGTGTTTTGGCCTTATTGATGGTCACGCACTGGCAGGCACTCCGCGGCATCAACCGCCTGGCAAAAAAAACCCACCTTTTCATCCCCACCTCCTCTCTGAAAGAATGGGAACTGGTCATCCAAAAAAAGGACGAAGGGGAATTTGGCCCCATCCTCGAGAAAATCGCCAAAAAATACGAATTGGAGCACCTCCAAAAAATTCTCTGGAAATAAGCCAGCCTATCCACTCTAACAATATTTGACAAAAGAAGGTTTTTATTTTATCTATGTATTATAATGTCGCTAACTCTCAATCAATTTTTATGGCTCGTTATTACCATCGCCGTTGTTATCGCTGTTACTTTCCTGGTCATCTTACTGCGTCAGCTCCGTAAAACAGCCCAGGAAGCAGAAAAAACCATGCTCGAAGTTAAAATGTTAGTCGCAGAGGCCAGAGAAACGAGCCGGAGTGTTCAGCTGAAGCTCGAGGATGTGGGCGAATTGGTCCAGGCCTCGAAAAAAGCAGCACTGAACATTTCAGACATCGCTTGGTTTGTGACAACAAAAATCTTAAGACCACGCTCAAAATTCTGGCCATTTTTGTACCCGCTGATGCGTTTAGGATGGCGGCAAGCTAAAAAATTAAAGGAGGAAAAAAATGTCAGATAAAGGTTCGAGTGCTCTTGAAGTCACCCTCTCTTTTCTTATCGGGACAGCCACGGGCTTTATCTTGGGAGTTCTGTTTGCACCGGCGAGCGGAGCCGAAACACGAAAAAAAGTTCAAGATTCCGCAGCCAAAACTGGAGAAAAGGCAAAAGAAAGTTATGATAGAATAGCCAAAGAAGCCGAAAAAGGAATCAAGGTTGTCAAGGAGAAGACGACCGAAGGAATCGATGCTATTAAGGAATTCGTCGACAAAAAAAAGAAAGAACTCTCCAAAAAACCCGAAGAAGTTGGTAAGGAAGAAGTTCCCACAGAAAAGTAGTCCCCTTTTTTCTCAGACAGATTGTTTTCAGCACAATAACATCATATATCAATGGATTAGGTCTAAAAAATGTCGAAAACCACAATCACAAAAATCAAAGCCAGTGAAATCTTGGATTCGCGCGGCAATCCAACTCTGAGGACGTGGATGACCCTTTCATCCTCGGCCGTGGGAACTAGCTCCGTGCCTTCTGGAGCATCTACCGGAAAACACGAAGCCCTTGAATTGAGGGATGGAGACCTGGACCGTTATCTGGGAAAGGGCGTATTGAAAGCGATCGACAACGTGCAGGAAATTATCGCCCCAGGAATCATCGGAAAGGATGCAATGGATCAAAAATCTCTTGACGACCTCCTCCTCCAACTGGATGGGACACCCAACAAAAGCAGGCTGGGAGCCAATGCCATCCTATCCGTGTCGATGAGTGCCGCTCAGGCCGCAGCTCAAGCATCGGGCTTACCCTTGTACGCCTACTTAGGGAAAACCGAGAATTACACCCTCCCCGTCCCGCTCATCAACATCCTCAATGGAGGTTCGCATGCGGACAACAATGTGGATATTCAAGAATTTATGATCGCACCGGCAGGAATGCCCAGCTATTCAGAGGCCATCAGAGCAGCGGCAGAAGTGTTCCACCATTTGAAAAAAACCCTTAAAACAAATGGTTACAGCACATCCGTCGGGGATGAGGGCGGATTCGCTCCCAATCTCGGTTCCAATGAAGAAGCACTGGAACTCATTCTGCAAAGCATCCAGAATGCGGGATATGATCCAGGGAAAGATGTATATCTTGCATTGGACGTCGCTGCATCGGAGTTCTACATCGACGGCAAGTACGTTTTTAGAAAGTCCGATGGCTCGGAAAAATCCATCGATCAAATGATCGATTTTTACAAGGCCTTGATTGAAAAATATCCGATCATCAGCATCGAGGATGGATTCGACGAGGATGACTGGGAAGGCTGGAAAATCATGACCGAGGAGCTTGGTGAAAAGATTCAGCTGGTCGGAGACGACATATTTGTCACGAACTTAGAAAGATTCAAGAGGGGGATCGCCGAAAGCATAGGGAATTCCATCCTGATCAAGTTGAATCAGATCGGGACCTTGACAGAAACGCTGAGCACCATAACCTACGCTCACGAACATGACTACACGGCCGTAATATCCCATCGCTCAGGAGAGACAGAAGACACATTTATCGCTGATCTGAGTGTCGCCACCAATGCAGGACAGATCAAAACGGGTTCCCTTTCACGCAGCGAGAGGGTGGCCAAATACAATCGGCTCCTGGAAATCGAAGATGAACTGGGACATAAGGGGAGTTACGCCGGAACCCACCCGTTTGCAAAATTCATCCGTGGCCTCTGATCTCACCTTTCTCGATAACGGAAATGAATAAGGAGAGCAAAAAAAAGTTCTTGACCTCATCTCGAATCGAAGTCAAGGATGTTTACACCCACCGAGACCTTCTCGATCTCGATCCTGAAGAAACCCTTGGCCAGCCGGGAGAATATCCCTTCACACGGGGGCCTTATGCCGATATGTATCGGGGAAAAGTGTGGACCATGCGGCAGTATGCCGGTTTCGCAACAGCGGAAGAATCCAATAAAAGATATCGTTTTCTCCTTGACAAAGGGCAGACCGGATTGAGTGTGGCCTTCGACCTTCCCACACAGATCGGACTTGATTCAGATCACCCTCAAGCGCTAGGGGAAGTCGGAAAAGTCGGCGTGGCCATCGATTCGCTAAGGGACATGGAATTGCTGTTTTCGGATATTCCTCTGGAAAAAGTCAGCGTTTCGATGACGATAAACTCCACAGCCGCCATCATCCTTTCGATGTATTTGGTTTTAGCCGAAAGGCGAGGGATCGCGTGGGACAAACTCAGGGGCACCATACAGAATGACATCCTCAAAGAGTACGTCGCTCGGGGGACATACATCTACCCCCTGCAACCGTCGCTCAAGATCATCACGGATACGCTGCATTTCTGCCACACAAATGTTCCCCAATGGAACACCATGAGCATCAGTGGGTATCACATCCGTGAAGCAGGAGCCACAGCCGTCCAAGAACTGGCATTTACCTTTGCTAATGCCATCGAATACATCAAAGCTGTCACACAGGACGGACTGGACATAGATGCTTTTGCACCGCGCCTTTCATTTTTTCTCGCGGCCCACAACAACTTTTTCGAAGAAATCGCCAAGTTTCGTGCGGCGCGAAGAATTTGGGCAAAAATCGTAAAAAACTCCTACAAGGCCAAAAATCCTCTCTCATGGAAATTCCGATTCCACACACAAACAAGCGGTGTGACCCTTATCGCAACGGAGCCCGAAAACAATGTCGTCCGCGTGGCTCTCCAAGCCTTGGCAGCTGTTCTCGGCGGCACACAATCTCTCCATACCAATTCCAGGGATGAAGCGTTGGCCTTGCCCAGCGAAAAATCCGTCCAGATCGCCTTGCGCACCCAACAGATCATTGCCTTCGAGAGCGGTGTAGCCGATTGTGTGGATCCGCTTGGTGGGGCCTATTTTTTAGAAACATTGACCAACCAGATCGAAGAAAAAGTCCTCAAATACTTGCAGAAAATCGAAGACCTGGGAGGGATGGGACTTGCCATCGAATCAGGTTTTATACAAAAAGAAATCCAAGAAAGCGCCTATCGGTATCAAAAACAGGTAGAAGAAAAGGAACAAATCATCGTTTCTCTGAACGAATTTAAAAACACAGATGAGAAAATCCATTTCAGCCTCTACTCTCCTCCGGAAGAAGTGGAAAAAAACCAACTGGAAAGACTGAAACGAGTGAAAGAGGAAAGGTCGGAAGAACGGATCAAAAAGTGCCTTCGAACGCTGAAACTTGCCGCGCAGGAAGGGCAGAATCTCTTCCCTCCGATATTGGATGCAGTCAGAGAGTTGGCAACCGTGGGAGAGATCACATCCACTCTTAAGGATGTCTACGGAATCTATCAAGAAAACATCAACATCTGATATGGTATGATAAATCCATGCGCATAAACCATGTGCTCAGATCCCTTGCCATCTTGATCAGTCTACTCACAACATTCCTGATGGGAATGGGAGTCGATACCCAAACAGCCCGTTTGATCGACCAAGAGATTCAAAAATACAAGGCTGAAATCATCCGCACGAGACGTTTTCTCCACATGAATCCGGAATTGGGAAATCGAGAATTCGAGACTGCCAACCTGGTCGCTTCAAAACTCCTTTCCTTCGGGCTCGAAGTAAAAACGGGAATAGCCAAAACGGGTGTGACAGGATTGCTGCGAGGCGCGGAGCAGGGATTGACCATCGGTTTGAGGGCAGATATGGATGGTCTTCCGATCCAGGAGCTGACCGATCTATCGTTCAAATCTCTCAATCCAGGCATCATGCACGCTTGCGGCCATGACATCCATGTTGCCATCGCCCTGGGAACGGCCAAGGTTATGAGTGCTCTCAAACAAAAAATCAACGGGAATATCAAGTTCATATTCCAGCCCGCAGAAGAAGGCGCTCCTGCGGGTGAAGCGGGGGGAGCAGATGCCATGATCGAGGAAGGAGTTTTAGAAAATCCTCCGATTCGTGTCATTCTGGGTCTTCATGTTTGGCCGGAAAACCTTGGACAAGTCTATTTCTCGCCCGGCCCGATCATGGCAAGCTCGGATTGGTTTCAGATCGTAATCAAAGGAAAAAGCGCGCATGCCGCGCGTCCCCATGAAGGAATAGATGCTATCGCCCTTTCTTCCCAGGTTATCGTCAATCTTCAGTCCATCGTGAGTCGAGCTGTCGATCCGACGGACCCGGTTGTTGTCACTATCGGAAAAATCGAGGGAGGGACAAAGGCCAATATCATCGCCGAAAAGGTGACCATCGAAGGAACCATCCGCACCCTCAGCGAGACAAACAGGAAAAAAATTCCTCAGTTGATCGAGAATGTAGTGCGCGGTATCACGCATTCGTTCGGAGGGAGCTATGATTTCAAATTCAAAAAAGGAGCGCCTCCATTGTACAATCACCCCGATCTGGCCTCGATTTTAGCTCCCACCCTATCAAGAACACTCGGTGAGTGGAATGTCCGGGATATCAAACCGCAAATGGTTGCCGAGGATTTTTCTTATTTCACCCAAAAAATCCCGGGATTTTACTTTCTCCTGGGTGTCAAAGACCCTGAGAAGCCATCCATGGCTCCTCTGCACAGCCCCTATTTCAATCCCGATGAAAAAAGCATTGTTCTGGGCATGAAAATCATGTGCCACCTATTATTCGACTGTCTCGAGCATCAGAGACATATCGGAGAGGTTCCGCGTCAATAATATGTAAGATGCTTTTTCCTTTTTTTTTTCTAACCATAAGCCTTGCCGGCGGAATACTTCTGTCCTCTTTTACATCCCTCTCCATGGTGATAGGGGTAGTCTCCATGGTTGTTTGCCTCCTCTGCGCTTGGATTTTCCTTTCGGCTCTTAGAAAAACAAGGATGGCTTTCGCTCTCACCCTATTTGCTGCCTTTTTTCTGGGATGGAGCCTGCACGCATACCAGAACATCTCATTCGAAAACAATCTCCTAAGAAAGCTGACAGCAGAGGACTACATCGATTTTCAAGGCAAGCTGTACAAATCTCTCGCTCGAGGCCAAGAAAGAGACTATCTTTTTTTAAAGGTAGAGAAAATCCATGCAGGTAACCAGGAAATCCAAACACGTGGGAATCTGAGGATTTCCGTTCCCCATTCACAGGACATGCCTTCCCAGATCCAGCTCCACACTCACGATAAAATCGAAGTTTCTGCAAAGCTATCTATTTATCGAGAGTACAGAAATTTCGGCTCATCTGCCGTCGACCAATACCTCAAAGGCCAGAATCTTCACAACAGGGCTTTCACTAAAAGTCCTCTGCTCATCAAAAAACTGGAGAATGGGAAAAAAACATCATTTCCGCGGCTTATGTCCATCATAAGGCGAAAATTGCAGTTGGGGATCGAACAACACTTCTCAGATCATCGAGATTCAAAACTTTCCTCGCAGGGAGCGGTTGTCGAAGCCCTTCTTTTGGGAGAAAGGGGACGAATGGATCCTGAGATATCAAACAGTCTCCAAAACGCCGGGATTTTTCATCTATTCGCCATCTCCGGAGCTCATATCGCGATCATTTCTTTTTTTCTTTTTTCCGTTTTCAGGCTTCTGAGATTTCCGGACCGAATGAATTATATCCTCCTGATTCTCTTCCTCCTTTTGTATGTTTCGCTGGTCGAAGGAAGGCCTTCTGTCATGAGAGCCACGATCATGGCACTGGCTTTTCTGTTGGGAAAGCTGATTTGGCGAAATGTCAACTTTTTGAACACGCTTTCGATCAGTGCGTTTATCCTCCTTATGCTCAATCCCTACAGCCTCTTCAACCTCGGATTTCAGCTCACGTTTACGGCAACCCTATCCATCGTTTTGTTTTACCCAAAAATCATAAAGTGCCTCCCCAGGCTCCCTCTGCGCATAAGCGAAATCTTCGCCCTCAGTTTGACCGCTCAAATGGCCGTTCTGCCCTTTGTTGCCCTGGCTTTCAATCGCATAACCTTTTCGGCTCTCTTTCTCAACTTTGCCGCCATTCCTCTTGTGGGTTTGATCATGGCAAGTGGCTACATCTTTCTTTTGATCACGATGATGAGCCCTCTTTTGGCAGGTATTCTAGCGAAATGTATCCATTTTCAAGTTTCCCTTTTGATCGCGACCTCACATCTCTTGGACCCTATTCCCGGGGCATCCTACAGGATTCCAACTCCTTCCGTTTTTATCGTTCTCGGATACTTTTTTTTCCTCGGGCTATTCCTGCTCCCGACACGGATGAGACGACAGAAAATTTTCACATCCGCATGTTTCGCCCTATTCCTCGGGATTCTTGTGACTTATCCTTTTCCTTCCCACTCCAATACCCTCAAGCTGACATTTATCGATGTGGGACAGGGTGATTCTATCCTTGTCGAGTTCCCAGGCACAAAAAAAATGCTGATCGATGGAGGTGGGACACCAGAAGATACGTACGATATCGGGGATCGAGTCCTCTCTCCTTTTCTTTGGGAAAAAGGGATAAAAAAAGTCCACTATCTCGTTTTAACCCATGCCCATCCTGATCATATGAATGGTCTTAAAGCCGTGTCAAGAAATTTCAAGATCGAGGAGTTTTGGGAAGCATTCAGCCCTAAAGACAACCACGCTTATGCAGAACTCAGGAGACGGCTTCCAAAATTTACGACCCGCCAAAGAATGTTCAGAGGACATGTAGAAAATATCGATGGTGTGAAGATCGAAATATTGAATCCCTCTCGGGCAGAACCGATCGTATCGAAAATCCTCAACGATCAGTCACTCGTCCTCAGGATATCATACGGTCAAACTGCATTTCTTCTTACCGGTGACATAGGTAAAAAAGTCGAAAAAGAGTTGGTTCGATCCACTCATACCCTGCAGAGCGATGTTCTGAAATCTCCGCATCATGGCAGCGATTCATCCAGTTCAGAAGAGTTTCTTATGGCCATCCATCCTCGGTACGTGATCCTTACGGTGGGGATAGGAAACAGATACAATCTGCCAGATCCTGCTGTGATCGACCGGTATCAGGGGATGGGGTTTAAAATTTTTCGCACCGATCTTATGGGAGCCGTGGAGATTTCCTCCGATGGCCAGGACCTATCCTTCCGCACGGCTTCTGGAATCCGCTAGTTCTTCTTTTCCCCTCCATTCGTCGACTGAATCCTGGCAAAAAACAGGATTGACAGCCTTTCCCAGGCTCCTTGGTTGGAATTCTCCTCGTCATTCATCGATATCAAATCGTTCGAACAGCGCTGGCAAGAGGCAAAAAAAGACTTAGATGAGGTGCGGAAGAAAAACCAAAAAAAAGATTACCGAAAATAAACGAAGGAAATCTGAAGCCCTAATTCCCTCATATCTTTGGAATTGGGGAAAATATCCGCAGGAACAAACACTTTATCCGTCGCTATGATCAAGAAAAATTGCTCTCCCTCGCCGACCATTTCTTTTTTTATATTGTAAGATTTCTCAAAATAACTTTCTTCAGGAATAAATTCGTCGAATATCCGATCGTTGATCCTGATGATGACTTTTTGATCTTCCAAGGCATCAAGATTCACACCTCCTTTGATCACAAGGAGTGCATCTCTTCTCGGATTATCGATAATGCAACGAGCCTCTTTGGCTGTCCATCGCCATTGTCCGAGAAAGGCATCAGGGTTTATCTCCAGATCATACCATCCGTCCTCAAATATTTTCTCCGGAGTATCCAGAGGAGGAGGAAGGACTTTCAACTTTTTTTCAAAAATCTCTTGTTGTGTTTCATCCGTTCTATCATAAGGAGAGGAAATACCAACGGAGAGCCGCAATGTTTCTTCTCCCTTGAATTCGGGATCGAATTCATCGATGAATTCAGGAATGTAGACTCTCCGCGTGTAGACATGTTCTTGATCGGCATCCCATTCGGAAATCGGGACCTCAGGGATATGGTCATCCTGAAAGAGTAGATTGTTTTTGTGCCAAAAATGAACATAAACTTGCATTTCCTGTTCGCTTTTTACGTAACTTGAGTCCGTCTTCCATGTGTACTGCAAATCCGTGATCAAGTCATCTGAAAGCTCTTCCTCCGAGAAAGTCACATCGAGGGTGATTCCCTGAACCTGGCTTTTTTTCTTACATTGGAATGAGATCACGGCTATAAAAAAGATAAACATCACAACAACTATTTTTCTCAACATCTGTATCCTCCTGTTCCAAAAATCAGATCGTATTATAGGAAATCGCCAGCAAGAAGTAAAGACGCCTCAGATCAAAAATCTGCCTATATGTCAGGGAAGCTGAAGAGGAAGCCACGCGGGGAGGCGAGCGGGCTGACGTTTCAGCTCATCTGACATATTTTCTATGCTTACTGTTTGAATTTGATGATTTTCACAGGAAAAACATGAGGAATATTGTTCGTGATCAGCAGTTCATTCAAACGCGGGATGTCCGATTGCGTGATCTGGTTTATCCTTTCGATCGATGTTTTGAGCTCCTTCCGTTTTTCTTCTATCCGTTGAAGCTGACGAGAAGAGGGAGCCTCGGAATATCCTCCTATGGCATTGCCGATCATGGACAGGCTTCCCTGGATAGAGTATTGTCTTCCGCTGAATCCCAGACTGGGGTCCCCAGCCAGTTTTGTCTTTAGCTCTTTGAGATCTTTAGACATGGTCTTAATGTGTTCGGTTATGGCTTCGGGCACGTCTTTCACCTTTTTAAGCGTCTTCTGGACATTCTCTAGCTGTTTGTTCAAATCATCGACCGCCTTGACAGCCGCAGTCACATACGGATTCAGGTAGTGAAGATCGATCAAGGCATCGTGTTGGGCTTTTCTTTCCGCCAAGGAAATATCGATACGGGGATCTTCCGCCACGTGAAGAACTTTGGTCATTTCCATATCCCCCACTTTTAGCGTGACATTGTACTTTCCGGGAAGCACCAAGGGACCACGTCCTCTCCTTGTCCGGCCCAATTCAGGAATGTCCGGTGCTCCATAACGCAAATCCCAATTCGCACGACTGATCCCGACATTTTTTGGTCCTTTTATCTCGATAATCTTTTGGCCGCTATCGGTCGTGATGAGGATCACGGGGGCTTTTTTGGCTTTCTGTTTCAAGTAATAGCTGAATATCGCGCCATAGGGAGGATTGGGCGCGATAAAGATTTTGTGGCCCGTGTTTCCCTTGTGATAAAAGAGACGCAACTGGGTTGCCTCCTTTATTTCGAACAGATGCATTGCGGAATCTTGCACATTGGGCGTCAACTGTTCCAACATGGTGATGTCATCCAATATCCAGATGCTCCGCCCGTGTGTACCCAAAATCAGGTCATTTTCTCTGGGATGAATGGCGATGTCATCAACAGGCACCCTCGGGAAATTCCCTTTTATCTGGGTCCAAATATTTCCTCGATCGAGGGAAAAATAAGCGCCTCTTTCTGTTCCAACGAACAAAAGGTCGGGATTGCCGTGGTGTTCCCTGATAACATTGACGGTGCTCCCCACGGGGATATTGCTGGAAATATTCTTCCAGCTCTCTCCATAATCCGTGCTCAAAAAAACATACGGTTTAAAATCGTTATTGCGGTGACCATCCAGCGTGGCAAAGGCCGTGCCTTCTGCAAAATGAGAGGCCACAACGCGGCTTACATAGGTGTATTCAGGAACGCCACGCAATTTATCGATCGCATTTTTCCAGGTTTTTCCGCCATCTTTTGACACCTGAAGGTTTCCATCATCCGTGCCCACATAAAAAAGACCTGGTTTAACCGGAGATTCGGCGAGCGTGGTGATATTGCCAAAAAAAGCGATCCCATCATGTTTGGAAAGGGTATTTTTATCCGGGAGCACCCCCATCAAAGGTTTTTTCTCTCTGTCCTCCTGTTTTGTGAGGTCGATCGTGGACTCCCAGGAGTCTCCCCTATCATGGGAGATGAAAAGTTTGTTTCCTCCATAATAGATGGTTCTAGGATCATGAGGGGAAATGTGAATCGGGCAGTTCCAGTTGAAACGGTAGGTCTCCTTTGAGTCTTCCGCCACTGGCCGAATGGATTTGCTCTCACCGGTCTTGAGATTCAATCGGAAAAGATACCCGGTTTGGGACTCGGCATAGATGGTGTCGTTGTCGGAAGGATCGACTTGGGTGTAAAATCCATCCCCTCCTCCGATCCGGATCCACTCCTCATTGGTGATGCCCTGCACATAATATGTTTGACTCGGTCCGCCCCAACTCCCATTGTCCTGAAGGCCTCCATATACATTATAAGGCTTTCGCATGTCAAAACCGATCTCATAAAACTGCCCCAGCGGCAGGGAATTCACAAAATCCCATGTCTTCCCACGGTCATAGGAAAAATGAATTCCTCCATCCGACCCGACTATCATATGGTTGGAATTTTTGGGATCGATCCACATCGCATGATGATCACCATGGATGCGGGTCACATATCCAGTGTTGAAATTTTTACCTCCATCATCAGACATATACATGCGTGCCCCGAGAATCCAGATACGTTGATCGTTGTTCGGGTCGATCCGGATTTTGCTGTAATACATCGGTCGAGGATTGGTGCGGGACATCTTTTTCCATGAAAAACCTTTGTCTTCCGAGCGAAAAATCCCTCCCTGCTTGTGTTCGACAACCGCGTACACGATACGTGGATTCTTTCGGTAGATGTCCAGACCGATCCGCCCTGTCGTTCCCTTTGGCAATCCCTCGGTCAAACGGGTCCAGTTCTCCCCGCCATCCGTTGTCTTGTACAATCCGCTGCCCGGTCCTCCGCCATTAAAACCCCAGCCACGACGGCGTCTTTGATAGGCTGCCGCGTAAAGCGTATCGGGGCTTTCATGGTCGATAGCCACATCCACAAAACCCGTGTTCTCATCGATAAACTTGGTGTTTGCCCAGGTCTTTCCTCCATCCGTTGTCTTGAAGAGACCTCTTTCCTTATTCGGTCCCCAGAGATGCCCCAAGGCGGCAACATAGACAATGTCAGGATCTTCCGGGTGGATGACGATGCGTCCTATATGGTGGGTGTCGGTGAGACCCATATTATTCCATGTTTTTCCTCCATCGGTTGACTTATACACACCGTCACCCCAGGAAGAACTCTGCCGGTTATTGGGTTCACCCGTCCCTACCCAGACCACATCATGATTTGAAGGAGCCACGGTGATATCGCCGATCGAACTGGTCTCCTGAGTATCGAAAATGGGTTCCCAAATCACCCCATTGTTTTCCGTTTTCCACACGCCCCCAGAAGCCGTTCCGACAAATATGATGCCTGGTTCGCTTTCCACAACGGCAAAATCGTCGATCCTCCCGCCCATGTTGGCTGGACCTATATTGCGTAATTTAATGCCATCAAGAATAGATTCATCGATTATGGCTCCTTCTTCCCCCTTGGCCTCAAGCATGGTCGCGAACGAGCAGAACACCAGGCCGACACAAATCAATAAAAAATACCGAAACCGGATCAATTTTCTGATCATTGTCTACCCTCCTTTATTTTTTTGTTATTGGTTTGATTACATACCACATTGCATGTGTCCAAGTCAAAACGATATTCGCTCTTTTCTGTCTGTTCGTTGGTCTTGAAACGGGGAGGGAGATGGTGTATAGTCCTCGAAGAATGAATTGGGTGCTGCATCCTCTCACTCTGGCTTACCAGATGGGAAGCCGGATCAACAATTGCCTGTACAACAGAGGGATCCGGAAAACCTTGCGGACATCCCTTCCTGTTATCAGCGTGGGAAATTTGGCTTTTGGTGGTTCGGGAAAAACTCCCCTCGTTATGCACGTCCTCTCGTTTTGCCTGAAAAACGAACTCAGCCCCGCTCTGATCACCAGAGGTTACAAAGGAAGGTGGGAAAAATCTGGGGGAGTCCTGTCCGATGGGGACAACACCTACGGGACCTGGCAGGATGCAGGAGACGAGCCCTACATGGTGTCACGAAAATTCCCTCAAATTGGAATTTACATCGGCCGTAACCGATTGATCTCCTGCGATAGAGCCAAACAGGCAGGCTTTACTATCGCCATCCTGGATGATGGTTTCCAACACAGAAAGCTCCATCGAGATTTGGACATTGTCCTGTTCGATCCCGGTGAGAGAATCCCTCTTCGAGAATCCCTTTCTTCGCTCCGCCGCGCCGACATTATTTTGGTAACGGAAAACGATCGATCCCTTGCCAAAGACCAATTAAAGCGCCATTTCCCCAATGCAAAAATTTTCTCCTACGCGACCGTAAACGCTGGGTTTTTCTCTTATCCTGATGGCAGTCCTATCTCTGCGGAGCGCTTGCACGAAAAAAATCTCCTGTCAGTTTGCGGGATCGCTCGGCCTCAAAGGTTTTTCTCTCTTCTTGAAAAGGAAGGGATCAAACCGCTGCTTTCACTCGCATTTCCCGATCACCATACATATCCCAGCTCCTCAAGGAAAAAAATTATCCTGGCCTACAAAAAGGTCAAAGCCGACGGAGTGATCACCACGGAAAAGGACATTTTTAAACTGGACGACCTTTTCAAGGCCGGACAAATTCCGTTTTACATCAACAAAATAGATCTACAGGTGGAGGAAAACTTCTACAAGGAACTCTTGTCCTTGAAGAAGGAGGGTTGATCTCGACGATGGCCATCATTCGCCAGAAAGCAGAGTATTTGGGTTTCCAATTTCTCAAAATCTTATTCTTTGTCCTTCCGCGCCCATTCTGTCTAGCCATTGGAGGAGCTCTTGGATCCATGATTTACGGCATCGACAGGAAACACCGGCAAATCGCCCTATCCAACCTGAACACCGCTTTTGGCTCTCAATTCTCCCTCCCAAAACGCAAGAAGATAGCGAGGGCTTCCTTCAGACATTTTGGAAGATTTTTCGCCGAAATCATAAAAAACCGAAGCATGAGGAAGGAAAGGATCCAACGGTTCATATCAGTCGAGGGAACAGAACATATAGAGAAAGCTCTTCAAGGAGGAAAAGGAGCATTGATTTTTTCCGCCCATTTGGGGAACTGGGAAATGGCCACCGCCTTGGTTTCTCAGATCGGGAAAGTCAATGTTATAGCCCGTCCGCTGGACAACAGACGGCTTGAAGACGAGCTTTTGCAGATTAGAAAAAAACTGGGAGCCACTGTTATCCACAAACAACAGGCAGCTCGGCCCATACTTCGCGCACTCAATGATAACGAAATGGTGGCCATCCTGATCGACCAGAATACCGTACGCAATCAAGCCGTATTCGTGGATTTTTTTGGAAAAAGAGCCGCCACGACGCCAAGCCTGGCTGCATTTTTCTTGAAAACGGAGTCCCCGCTTATCCCTGTTTTTTGCTATCCCATCCAAAGGGGCAAGTATCAGTTGAAGATCCTCCCGCCTGTAAAACCCCTCATCACGGGCGATGAAGAACAGGATGTGTTGAAAATCACTCAATTATGCACTAAGATTATACAGAATCAGATTCAGGAGAATCCGAATATCTGGCTATGGTTTCATGACCGCTGGAAAACACGGCCAGAAGAGGAAGGAAGATCCGAAAAGAAAAAAAATGAGATATGAAAAACGAGCTTCCGACAATATCCGCCCCGTGTCCATCCAACCAGATTACTTTGACTTTGCCGATGGATCAGCCCTCATTTCTATCGGAAAAACCAAAGTCGTAGCCGCGGCTACCATCGAGGAAAAAGTGCCTTCCTTTCTCAAGGGGAGCGGGAAGGGCTGGATCACGGCAGAATACGCCATGCTCCCCTGTTCCACAGAAAAAAGATCGCCACGGGAGAGAGGCACAGGAAGAATGTCTGGCCGCACCCAAGAGATCCAACGGCTCATAGGCAGATCCTTGCGTACGGTGACAGATCTCAGGATTCTCGGCGAAAGAACGATCATGATAGATTGTGATATCATCCAAGCAGATGGAGGCACAAGAACAGCATCGATCACTGTGGGCTGTGTCGCTTTGGCCCTGGCCTTGAAAAAAATGATGGACTTGGGAGTCATCGACCAGATACCTCTACAAAACTTGGTGAGTGCCGTGAGCGTGGGGATAGTCGATGGGAACAAGTTGTTGGACCTGGATTATCAGGAGGATTCCTCGGCAGATGTCGACATGAACGTCGTCAAAACAGATACGAATAAAATCGTGGAAATACAGGCAACGGCAGAAAAATCTCCATTCACGAAAAAAGACTTCGACACCTTGTTGGATTTGGCTGACAAAGGAACCAAGGAACTCTTCAAAGCACAAAAAGAAATTCTCAAGCAGAGGAGCCTACTCTTCATGGCCTATAGGTAAGGAGAAAATGAGCAAAAAAATGAATCGGATTCTCATCACCGGCGGAGCAGGATTCTTAGGAAGTCATCTGTGTGAATTTTGCGTGGAAAAGGGAGAAGATGTTATTTGTGTCGACAATTTTTTCTCAGGGAGCAAGGACAACATCCGCCATCTTCTCACCCACCCTCATTTCGAACTTATCCGACACGATGTTATACACCCCCTTTTCATTGAGGTGGATAGAATCTATCACTTAGCTTGCCCTGCCTCCCCCATCCATTATCAGCATAACGCCATCAAAACGGTCAAGACCAATGTCATGGGAACCATCAACATGCTCGGGCTGGCGAAACGAACGGGAGCCAGAATTCTCCTCGCTTCTTCTTCCGAAGTCTACGGTGACGCTCAAATTCATCCTCAACAGGAATCTTACTGGGGTCATGTCAATCCCATCGGGCCTCGCAGTTGTTATGATGAGGGAAAACGTGTGGCGGAAACCTTGATGATGGATTATCATCGCCAAAACAAAACCGATATCAAGATCGTCCGTATTTTCAACACCTATGGACCACGAATGGCTGTGGATGACGGAAGGGTCGTGAGCAATTTCATCGTCCAGGCCCTGCAGAACAATCCTATAACCATCTATGGGGATGGAAATCAAACAAGATCCTTTTGTTTTGTTTCCGACCTTATTTCAGGGCTCTTCACTATGATGGAGAACGAGGATTTCATCGGTCCAGTCAACATAGGAAATCCGGATGAATTCAGCATCATGCAATTAGCCCAAAAAGTCATTGCCCTGACGGAAAGTTCTTCTGAAATCAGCCACAATCCGTTGCCTCAGGACGATCCTATCCACAGATGTCCGGATATTGCGTTGGCAAAAACACAACTGGGATGGGAGCCGAAGACACCCCTCGAAGATGGCCTCAAAAAAACCATCTTTTATTTCCAAAATATACTGGGGCTTACGACCCATCCAAAAAAACAACCATGAAACTATCCGTGATCATACCTGTTTTTAACGAGAAGGATACGATCGAGGCCGTGATTTATCGAGTCCGCGAGATCGATGTGGGGATGGAAAAGGAGATCGTCATCGTGGATGACGGTTCCCAAGATGGGACGCAGGATGTCCTGAAAAATCTGGATTTTCCCGAAATAAAAGTTTTTTTTCACTCCCAGAACCAAGGAAAGGGAGCTGCCATACACACAGGATTTTCCAATGCCCGGGGAGATATCATCCTCATTCAGGATGCAGACTTGGAATATGATCCCTCTGAGTATCCAACTCTTCTAAAGCCCATCCTCGATGGCCGTGCAGATGTCGTTTACGGATCTCGCTTCCTTGGAGGGCCCCACCGGGTTCTTTTCTTCTGGCACTATGTCGGCAATAAACTTCTTACGACG
>Ga0114922_10000777_pt1 | contig 30713 bp, 13 predicted proteins | sample AartaG_FD_100975 | JGI IMG/M metagenome (GOLD analysis project Ga0114922, IMG submission 100975) | Deep subsurface microbial communities from Aarhus Bay to uncover new lineages of life (NeLLi) - Aarhus_00045 metaG | ecosystem: Environmental > Aquatic > Marine > Oceanic > Sediment | place... | reverse complement strand
TGGGTGCCAAGTATCCACCGTTTCAGAAGCGACACGGTCAGATGCACTTTGGGCAGGAGGTGCTCGCCGGGCGCCTGATCGCGCTGGACCTCTCGCTTGTGGACATAACCTTCCAAAAGGAGTATTCTACATGTAGTGGGTGGTTGAGTCAAGTGCATACCCACAAAACCGAATGAGGTCGTTATCCAGTCGGCGGCCTTCGACAATCTCGGGGGGCGGTAACGTACGCCGTGGGCGTCGGTTGCCACGAGCTGGGCGGCGCGGGTACCAAGCCAGTGCCGGGCGGCGGCTTCCGCTGCAGGGCCGAAGTCGCCCAGTATGCTCCCGGCTGTGAGTTGGAGCAGCGCTCCGTGTGCGACCCAGCGCATTACCTGCTGATGAGAGTTGATGAGGCAGGGATTCCGCTCAGGGTGCGTGATGATCGTCCGTACGCCCCGATCGGAAAGCTGCTTCACCAGGGGCAGCACGTCGATGAAGATTCCTTCCTGCAATTCGAGTAAGAGGTATCGGCCACCGTCAGCCACCGTGTTCACAAGGTCTCTTGTGAGCAGATCCGGTATGCGTTCGTCGAGGCGCACGTCTGCGCCGGGCAATACTTTCAGGCTTATTCCTTCGGTGTGGAGGGCATCTTTGAGCATTGCAACGGCCTCTCGTATGCGGCCGGGGGTATTCCGGCCCTCGTAACGGCCGAGTTGATGGGCACACGCTACCACTACACCAATGCCGTCTTCGGCCAACGCGCGACAAAGAGCCAGTGCCTCGGCCATCGTGGCCGGGCCGTCGTCGAGCCCCGGAAGGCAATGGCAGTGGATGTCTGCGAAGCCTGTTGCCTCGGGGTTTCTAGCGTGTTGCCCGAAGGCGTGATCGTGGTCTAATGGTGCTGGGTCCATTGCACTCGAACAGCCTGCCACACGTGGCGCGTGGTTTCATGATGGGTCTTTCGCGGTGGCATTAGAGGCTACTCCTTTTCGCGGCCTTCATAACGGTAGTGTCCATAACCATAGCCGTATCCGTAACCATAGCCATATCCGTAGCCATAGCGCCCGCGGCTGCGGGGTACTGCGTTGACCACCACCCCGAGAAGGCGCGCTCCGACGCTGCGCAGTATCTCGCATGCTTGCTGCGTTGGCCTGCGTGTCGATTTTTCGGCCGAAACCAGGATCAGAGTGATGTCGCACATCGCCCCGAGAATTCGCGCGTCGGCAAAGGGCACAATCGGCGGGGAATCGAGAAGGACGCGGTCGTAACGCTTGGCCAACTCATCGACCATCTCGGCAAACGGACGACTGCTGAGCAGCTCGGCCGGATTCGGCGGCACGGGTCCACAAGCCAGTATGTCGAGATTCTCGATGCCGGTCGCCTGGATCGCGGAGCCGAGCGAAGTTTCACCGGCCAAGACGCTGGTAACGCCTTCCTTCTCCTCCACTTCGAAGACCTTGTGCTGCCTCGGACGCCGGAAGTCGGCATCTACCACAATTGTCCGCTGCCCGGCCTGGGCCATCGCGATCGCCAGGTTGCTTGTGAGCGTGGTTTTGCCTTCGCCGGGGGAAGGCGACGACACGACGAGTGTCTTGCCTTGGCCCTCGGGCACACCGAAGTACACGGACGTGCGAATTGTGCGGTAGGCTTCGGCCTCTTCCGATGAGGGTTCCAGGCTCGTACGCCGGCCTCCTTCGGACGGCGTGAGCTTGCCGCGCATCATCGGCACGATACCCAGCACCGGCACGCCGGTCACTGCCGAGATTTCTTCGGACGACCGCAGGCGGTGATCCATCTTGTCGCGCACAAAGGCCAGCCCGACCCCCGCCACCAATCCAAGGAGCAGCGCCACAGTCAGTATGCGTCCTTTCCTGGGGCTCGTAGGCTTCGCCGCGGGCCGGGCAACCTCAAGAATGCTGATGTTGAGCACGCCTGCGTCTTCGGTCACGTTGATTTCCTTTATTCTGTCGTCGAGTATATCGCACAACTTTTCTGTGCGCTTGATGCCCGACGACAGTATCGCATGTGTAGTTGCCGTCACGTTGCGGCTTTCGGCCAGTTTCTTCTGTTCTTCGAACAAAGCTCGTGTCTCGGCTTGTCTTTTGAGGGCAGTTTGCAGTTGCCGCTTTGCGGCCGTCAGGCTTTGGCCCCTCAGTTGGCTTTTCAGGAGATGGACCTTCCTTTTTGCTTCCTTAACGAGGGGGTGGTCGTCTGTAAAATCTTGTTGCAGCCCGATCAGCTCCTGCTGGGCTCTCAACGCAAGCTCGTGGTCTATACGGGAGCCCAAGTTGAGCGTTGCGTAGTCGTAATTCCCTTTCTCAGACTCATCCCTGAGAAGTGTCCGGATAACATCGTGACCGGCTTTGGCTTCTATTACTTCGAGCTGGGCCTGAGTTAGCGCCGTGCTGAGCTTTGCAAGGCGGGCCGTGATGACGTTGCCCTCTCCGCGGTCAAAAGCCAATACTCCGTATTCCGTCTTGAATATCAGCAGAGCATGGAGCTTCCGGGCCAGTTCTTTCTCCCGCTTTGCCTTTTCCGTTTGCAGAATCCTCAACACCTCGGAGGCGGTGCTGCGTTTTCGCCTCACGTGGTAGGTGATGTAGGCGTCTATCACAGCATTAACCACCTGGGCGGCCTCTTTCGGGTACGGTGAATCACAAAGCACATTTATTATGTCGTCTTTCGCACCAACATTCACCCGAACGGCCTTTCTCAGGTAAGGAATCGGATTGTCGACGCCGGAGAGCATTTTCATGCGCCTGATCCCGGCCCTTTCAATTGCCTCAGCAAGGATGGGCGTGGACCTCAAAAGCTCGCACTGTGTGTAAAGGTAGTTCTTGGATTGCGTCATCACGCCTTCGATAGAGGTTAGGACCCGCGGGCCTTCCTGTTCTACGTATACGCGCGAGGTGCTCGTGTAGATCGGCACCGCCCGGTGCATGTATACCAAGCCGAGCAGCAAGGCTGCCACCGTTGCGAGCAAAACTACCCAACGGCTGCGCCAGACCACAACAAGAAGCTCCTCGGGGGATTGTTCGGGTCGAACGGCGTCGGAGGGGGGAGAAACGTTCTGGGCGTGATTCTCCCTATCTTGGGTTTCCGAGTTCATACGCTTCTCCGCCGGTAGCACAACGCATCGATACTATTGAGCCAGATTATAGTTCGCACCCACAAATACGCCGCCTCGGATGAGCTTGGCTAAGAAGGCCCGCATCTTTGTCCCAAAGGTATGGTCCACGGCAACTATGTCACCCGGCTTTATGAGGAGAGAACCCGCCTCGGTGGCATTGCTGCCCTTGATCGTCACCTTGGCCGTCATCAGCTTGCCGTCTTTTGTGCTGCGATATATTCGCGCATACGGCGGCGAGTGCGTCTCACGAATGCCGCCCGCAAAGGCAATAGCCTGCGCCAAGTTATATTTCTTCCCGGTCTCATAAGGAATTGCTCCGGGCTTGTTGACCAACCCCACTACCATGAAATATTGGGGCTGCAGCCGTTCGACCTCTATCGTATCTCCCGGCCGCAGGCCGATGTCCGAATCAGAAGCGTCCGGCAACTTCACCGGCAGCGTCAACTTTTCCGGCTTTCCCGACGCCTCAATGCGTCGGATGTGAATCGCCCCGGCCTCGCCGCTGACCACTCCGCCCGCCTTCAACAGCGCCGAGAGCAAGTTCATCTCATCCCGTCGCAGGTAGTAGATGCCCGGAGCTGCAACCGCCCCCGTCACCGAGACGGCGCAAGTGTGGTACTCTTCAATTCCGACATGGACGTTCGGCCTGCGGATGACATATCGCGGGTGATAGGCGGATGTGATGTCCGCCCCTATTTCGACAACGGTTTTACCCGCGACCGTCATCGTGCCGACGATAGGCAGGATGATTTCGCCTTTGCTGTCGACCCGACACAGGAAGGTTCTTTGAGCGTTTTCCCGCCATGTATCGCGACCGACCACTTTTGACAGGGTGACCTTCAACACATCATCCGTTCCGACCTTGTACGGGGCGAGGGAAGGTCTGGTCGGAATGCCGGCGATCGGGTCGGCTCGAGGAGGAATCGGACCGATCTGCTGAAATCTTGCAAGCTCTGAGCGCGACGACAGCCCCGCGCCGCAACCCGCGGCAGCCAGAGCCGTGACGAGAATACAAGCGGGACCCTTGCGCGCGGACAACAACGTAAAGAGCATGCTCATGCGAACGGCCTCCTCCTTGCTACATCCATTCGCTTCAAGTTGAGGGCCACGCGGCCCGGGTCTTCTCACAGTTGAGCTGTCGAAGTTCTCAACTGCTTCAGTTTTACACTCGGCACAACGTACCGCCGAATCAGAGGTATTCAGCGACCCCTGCATGAAGTAATTCTCAACACGCGCTTTATAGTTCCGGACGCCTGCGCCACATGGGCGGCCAAACCTTTATTGAGGGACGCGTGCGTTCAACGGCCCATGAACTCTCACGGAAGACCATCAGAGCGGCCGTTTCGCCGGAGCCCGCAAGCCTTACGTTGCTGGGGACTGCATTCCTCGGCCTGATCGGATACCGCCGCATCCGTCGCGTGAAGCGGCCGGCCGGGGGGCTTTTCAGGACCACCAGGGTGTTGAGAACGCGCTTGCCATTGGAAGGTAACAACTTCGCACGAAAGGACGAACCGGAACGGCGGGATACCCCCCGCCTCTGCCCCATCCCCATGCGGTGAGCACCGCGGCGCTGCCAAGGCCAAGCCAATCGCCTTCCTCGAGTTCATCAATATGCACGAAGGGCGCTGTTGTGTCATCAGTTCCAACGACGGGGTACTGCATGCCCACCGACCAGAACGAACTCATGACAATTCCAGATGCCACGAGGAGACCCAGGCCGAATCGCCAGTGGCTAGCCTTTTTCATCATAATTCATCTCCAGTTGCAGACCTTGGTTTCTCATCACAACACCGGCCTGCGCTCTAAGCTATTCCGCTTTAGGCCGGTGCCCATGTACTCTTCTCTAACATTACTTATTGAAGCTCGCTTCCAAACCGGATGCTGGAGTGTCCGGCGCGAACGCAGTGCGTGGTCTTTGCCAACAATGATTGAGCCTTTTCCAACAGCCCTGCAACAGACCGAAAGAAGGAATGGGCCGCCGACTAGGAACCGTGTCTCGATTAAGAAGGCTATTACTAGGACGGGGCCCATTGTCCCATGGTCTCATGGTCCTATTGTCCCATGGTCCCACCGTCGGTTACGGCACCGGGGGCTCGGGAGTGTTGCGATGGGGGGCCGGCATTATCCCGTGCGGCACGAACCGGCTGTCGCTGATGAGGAGGATCTGGTCGATCATCACGCCGTCTTCGAGGTTCTGCAGGCGCAGCTCTACGGCCCCGCCGGGCAGGTCGACCCGTCGAGCCGATGCCACCCAGTGCCACCTCCCGAAGATTTCATCGGAGATCACAATGTGATTGCCAAGCAAGACGCACCCGATGGAATTGGAGCAGCCGTCTGTCCACCGTGCCCTCACCCACACGGTGCAGGGCCCGGCGGGGACGTTGTCGAGCCTGTAAGAGGCGCTGCCTTTGCCCTTGCCACCTCCGAGGGGTATGGTCAGGACCTTGTTGCCCGAGGCATCGTTTGCGGGTGCGACGGTCATCGCGCCGTCGGGGGTGGCCAGCGGTTGCTCTGCCTCCACCAGCCAGTACTTCGCGCCCTTGTCTGCCTGAGGATCAATAATGACCAAACTGGGAGGTGGCTCGCCTTGCCGCACCGGGGCGGCCATGCACACCACGGCCACGGCAACGACGGCCGCAACTTTCGGAACCCAGCCACGAAAAGCAGACGGGCGAGGCACAACTGCCGCAGCCGCGCCCAAGACGAACGCCGAAGCAATGCCCGTGTTGCGCGTGAGGACGACGGTAAAGACCCCCGATAGGGCCAGGGCGAGCGCCGCACCAGCGACCGGGGAGGCTTCGGCTTCTTTTCGCGCCCGAGCCACGGCACGGCCGACCGCCGCCACAAGAAGCACAACGAAGAGAACGGCAGCCGGCGGGCCGGCTTCGACCGCCATCAACGCAAAGGTGCTGTTTGTATCGGGAACAATACGCTCATCGCCGGCATCGGGGAAACGCAGAAAATAGTGCTGGATGGCTTCCTTATAGCGGCCGAGGCCGTGTCCTGTCATGGGCGCGGCCACGACGGCCCGGGGCGTGGCCTCGTACTCCACAAACAGCCTCTTGAGGTTGCGGGTGTCGGAATTGCGGGGCAAGAGAGTTTGCCACGCTGCCCCGCCGGTCACTACCGCCGCCAGCACGATTGAAAGGATCGCAAGGGGCAGGGCGAGGGCCGTTTGCCTTTTGTGGCGCAAGAAGACGCACACTACCCCGCCGATGAGCCCGCACAGGAGCAGGCCGCCGTTTGAGGCCGCGATTCCGAATAGCGCAAAGGCGGCGACGAGCGCCAGTGCTTTCCATTTGAACCGAAGCAACAGGTCAACGAGGAAAGGAAACGTGAGGGCCATGAGCAGAGAGAGGCGGGCGTCGCTGATCGGCATCGGCAGGCCGGCAAATCGCCCGGCGAGGCCCCAGCCCATCAGGAGCGGCGACAGGGCGGCGAACGTGATTGTCGCCGGGCGCCGCTCTGCGTCGCGTACCGAAGCGAAGAGTGTAAACGCGACGCCGAAGACCGCAAAGCACTGCATGACCTCCCTGATGCCCCCTGCCAGATGCTCCCGGGAAAGGGGGATCAGCCCCAGGCAGAAGACCGCGAGAAAGGCGACATGAAGCCAGGACGGTGGCGGAAGGGCGTTCTTGCCGCGACGCAGAAACAGGATCAGCGTGATCGCAAGCGCCGCCATCGACAAGGGCACGCCGTACACCGACGCCCCGCTGACATCGAGGATCAACAGCGCCGACAGCAGGATACCAACGGCAACACTCACTGCCCTGTTGCGACCCATTTCGGCTCCCCGACGCAATATGTTGTCCCGGCGTGATTGCCCCAGAATCCCGCCAGAAGATAACCGGCGTTGCTGCTGTTTCCGATGGTCAGCGTGATCTGTTTGATCCCGGTGGTCGATACGTTCTTTTGCTTGAGCATCCCGCCGATGTCAATCCGCAGGACCCCCTCGCTGGGAGCCGCGTCGCCGAGCATCATACTTTTCAGTCGGGCGCCCTTGATGACCGGCCTGCCGTAGAGGAAAGCCTTCTCCGCCGACGGCGTCAGTAAGTATTCCATGTTTTGCAGGGGGCTGGAAATGCGCACGACCCACGGGCGGCCGTTGATTTCCAGATGTAAGTTGATCTTGGCGTCGGGGTCGAGCCGCATGGGCAACTCCAGGATGGGCGTGCTCGACAGGTCGACCTGCGTGTGCGCTCTAACTGCAAACATCCCGCCGCCGGCCGGGTTGCGGACCTCGAGGCCGCGAACCGTCTCGCGCAAGAGCACGGCATCCGGATGGAGCGGCTTCCACGTATATTCCCTTTCCTGCCACTGCGCGGCGGCTGCCTGCGGCGATTCGACTCGCCTTTGAGCGGCGACGTTTACTCGCGACGCCACAAAGCCATTGCCCACGGTCCACAGCGCCACGTGGCCGCCCTCGATGGGGGCCGGATCGGCAACATCAAACATCGCGTTGCCGTTGAGCTTCACCACAATGCGGCCGTCGGCCTTCTTGATATCGAAGTTCCACCACAGCCAGTGCACCTCTGAGTGGTTTGTGCCTTTCGGGAACAGGAATTTCGGGTCGGTCGTCGAGGCGATCACCTCGCCGCGCTTCAGGAGCAGCGTTTTTGCGTTGCGCTCGGCGGCGAAGATCAGGGCATAGCCGGAATCGAGATCACGCCCGTTGCTGCAGAACGACACACACAAATCGCGCCGGATGTAATATTGCCGCTCGCCCGGCACTACCCCCCGCAGCGACATGAAGCAGTCTATTTGCTGATCGCCGTAATAGGCTGCCTTGCTGAAAAACGCAGCCAGCGCGTGAGACTGCCCGGCCATGAAATTCCACTTCGGCTGGCATGACCAGCGGGTGTTCATGCCGAACATGCCGTCGTGCCAGTACCACTCCGCCGGGGATTGCTCAAAGAGTTCATTCCACGTGCATTTCGAATAAAGGCCGTGCTGCTCGGGGCGGAAATTGCCGGGCGGCACTATCATCAAGTGCGCCGGCCCCTCGTAAGACGGTCCCAGCGGCTGCCATTCGTTGCCCTTCCTGACCGCAAATCGCCCGTCGCGCCGCCCGAGCTCCAGGGTGAAAACCGCAGAAGAGGAGCCCGCGGACAACCAGCCGCGCACGGTCTTGGTGAACTTGAACTCGGCTGCCTTGTCGGCTGACGTCAGCGCGATCAGCTTCTTGAGAACGATGAACCGGTACTCGCCCCTGGGGAGGTCCGGCATCGACTTGTAAGTGAAATCGCCATACAGCGGCATGCGTACCGTGCCGCGGTGACCGGTCAGACCCAGGGCACTGTCGGGCCCCGACGCCTGGATGAAGGCGTTGGCGGCCTTTGCCCAGTAGTCGAACTCCACCGGATCGCGCCCGCGACCGTACAGAGTCTTGTCGGCGAAGTTGCGGCTCTTGACGTAAACGGGCTGCCCGTAGTCCTCGCGCCGTTGGGCGAACGGGTGCGCGGCTATGTCATCGACCTCGAGCTTGCGCGCCTCGGGGCCGGTGTGAATATGAAAGCTGCCGCTGACCATCGCGTCGAGCCGGGTGCGCCCGAGTTCGCGACCGTCGAGCATTGCAGTGGCCACGTGGCCGTCGGCCACGGCAACGCCCACACGCGTCCAGGTGGATCGCGGGGGGCGTTTGGGCCATGATCGCAGCACCTTCCACGAGCCATTGCCCTGTCTGAAGCACAGCGACCACCGCTCGGGTCCGCCTGGTTTTTCCGCCCACCAGCCGAAGCCTGCCTGGGGGCCGTCGAGCTCGCCCTGGGCGATCAGGAACGTGGGGAGGGGCTGTTTGCGGGCGGACGTGTCGAGCGGCTTGCCGGGACTGCCGAAATAGAAACGGGCCTCGGCGAGGTAGCCGTCGCCGTGAGAGACCGGAGTTTCGTAAAGCACCGTAGCGTGCTGGCCCGCCGGCGCCCATCCGATCATCGAAAACGGATTGACCGCACGCTGAAAGCCGGGGTTCGCCTTCTGTGAGTCCTCAACAGGCAGCCCGCCTCCGTATTGTTTCAGTTGCCAGTTTCCGGCAACGGGCCGCCATCCGTCGTCGCCGCCCAAATTCTTTCGCATGAAGCCGTCTGCCATCTCGAACTCGTGGACGATTGTCTTGGCGGCGCACGGCGACCCGCCGGGCGGGATCAGCTCGAAAAGTTCCCAGCCTTCCCCGGCGGCGACCTCATCCGGGGGCGAGCCGTCGCCGGGATCGCGAACGATTGCCGACGGATACACCGACAACTTCCCGGCCGCCTGAGGGGGGGAGTCGAGTTGCTGGAACATCACAGACTGCTTCTGTGCGGTGTGCCTGAGGTAGAATCCGGATAGTGGGGAAGGCTCCGACAGGGCGTATCGTACGACCGCGGCGCCGGGCGGGAGGTCTGTATCGAGGCGGGCGAGCCTGAATCCCTGCCGGGCGAGCCCGGCCTCGAGTTCGGCAATCGGATCGATTTCCACCGCGGTGCGCGAGTGCAGCAGCCCGAAGGCCACAAGCCCGAGAACAACCAATGCGGAGGCCGCTACCAGTCCGTGTTTCATCGCTTTACAACGTCTTTTTCGATCAGTCCGAAAGGAATTCAGCGGGAAGAAAAGCCTCTGCCGCCTGATATATAAATGATACGCAACGGCGGCGTCCATTGCAAGCTTCGACACGGTCAGTGGTCGTAATTAGTTGTAAGATTTTGTGGGGCGAGGGTGTTCGAGTGCGGAAGGAAGGCGGAAACCAGGGACGAAAACCAAGGACGGCCACCTATTTTCAAAGATAGGTGACTGTCCCTGGTGTTACCAAGTCTTTCTAGTTTCTTGGCTGCAAGCCGGCGCTCTCAACCGGCTTGCCCTTCGTGATCATATCATCTTTTCGTCTACTTCAGAAGCCGTATCACAGCCACTGCGCCCGCGTCGACACCTGCCGCATCGCTTCCGCCGATAACGAGGCCGCGCCAGGAAGCCGGTTCCTCGATATAGATCCTGGCCTCCTGTTCCGACTCAGGCCCGGCGTTGGGGTCCCAGTTGAGCTTCCGCTTGCAATACGGCCTCGTGAGGGCCACAGCGCAGCGCCCGGGCCCCGGAAAGGTGTGGGTGGTTACGATCGGCAAGGGGGCGTCGTGTATCTCCTGATGATCTCTGTTCATCCTCGAACCGGCGTAGATGCACAATGCCGCCACGCAATGGCTCTCCGTGCGGTTGCCGAGGATGATGTCGGGCCGCTCAAGGTACTTGTGCGACTCGTCGCGCCATGCACTCAGCGAATCGTGGGCGCCGTGTATCCGAGGGCTGTTGCGGGTTATGCGTGCCGGCTTGCCGTACCTAGCTTCGAGCGCCTGGGCAAGCCTGCGCGCCGACGGAAGCCACATCGGGCTCTCGCAACTGATGCTGATGCCCTCCGGGCCCCGCTCGTCGAGAAACTGCACAATGTCCTGCCCGCCCAGCACTACGCTGTGGAGGGCCAGGGCCTTGATGCCCGACGTCGCCTCGACGCTTTTGCGCAGGTCCGCATCGCTCCCTCGCCGTTCGCGCCTGCCTTCGTACAGGCGGATCTTGCCATCGGTAGACATAACGAACATCCGCGCCATCGACGGCTCGATCATCGTGTAAAGGGCAGTGCGGTCGCGCCGGTCCTCGATTGGAACGGCGCAGCGGAGCGACACGTCGTACACGTTCCGGATGTCCTGGCGGTTGACCTCCAGTTTCAGCCGCTTGCTTATCGCCGCGAAGTGTATGACACCGGGGTCTAATCCGTAGGCGCCTTCGCGATTGAAGATGGTCATGTAGCGGTTCGGATTCCCCTCACGGCCGCGAAAGGCGATCTCCACGGATCGCGGTTCCGCGTAGCCCCGGCCCCGAGGAGCCGTCGTGCCAGGAAGGGCCGAAATCTTCCAGACGAAATCCCGGTATCCGCCACCCTTGCGTGGCCACTTCCACGCGGGCCAGCCTGCATCTTCGCCGATGGGCCTGGGGCAGTATTCCTCTGCCACCACGCCCTCCGGCCGGAAGCCCATTTTCTTGAGCAACTCCTCAATATACAGGCATACCCCCTGCTGGAACATCGGGCCGTTGGGCCAGTCGGCCCAGTTGTGCCCGAAGTGGAGATGGTAACTATCAGACTGGAAGAATTCGCGGCCGACGGGATATCCGATGGCAGTTGCCACACCCTGTCCGAACTGGTTCAAGATAATGGCCGGGCTGCCGTCGGTAAACTTCGCCAGCACCTCGCCATCGTCGGCCTTAAACGTGCAGTAGAGGTCGCGCCTGATGTCTGCGTGCAGGTCGATATCAGCCACACGTTTTTCGCTGAAAACGTTTCCGCCTTGCCAATGGCTGAAAAGCGCCTCTTGGGTGATGGTGCTTTCGAGAGCGGAGTCGGCGATGACCGCCTTTCCTGTGAAATGGTCGAGCTCCGCGCCGAAAACATCGGCAAGCTGCCCGCCGCCTTTCTTTTCCATGTCCGCACCGTAGGCTGCAGTTGCGCTGGTGGCAATTACCTTCCCGCCCTCCCGAACGAATTGCCGGATCGCCCGGGCAGCGTCCTCAGGCAGAGCGTGAACGGCCGGCATGATGAGCAGTTCGTAACCGGAAAGCACACCCCGGGCTGCCTGGCTCTCGGTCACAAAGTCGTGCGACAGATTGACCATGTTGAGAAGGCGGTCCCAACCCATGCAACCCACCCTGTGGTAGTTTCCGGGCCGGTTGCCGAAACCTCGAGCGCCGCCCTTCGAGCTGATAGCTAACGACTGGTACATATCGGTTGTGGCAGAGAGCAGCACTGCCGTCTGAGGTGCGGGAACGGTGTATCGCATTTCGGGGGCCATGCTCTGGGCCCGCTCCTGGAATACCCGCCAATCGAACAAGGTGGACCACTTGGGCCTGAAATCGGGATACAGGAAATGGTCGCCCCAGAAGAAAGCGCGCAGCATCGGCACCGGCCAAGAATGAACTGCAAAAGACCCGTGCACGTAAGCGGAGCAGGCATACTGTGCGAACGCGTTACCGCCGCCGGAGTGCGTGTTTGCAGTGGCAAAGTGAGTGCCCGACAGGCACCTCCCCAAATCGTCCCAGATGCTTTGCGCTGAGAAGACATGGGGCACGACGCCCAGCTTACTCACGAGCAATTCATTGTTCCGCGACGATTGCGCCGCGTTGTCTCTTGCTGAATAGCCCGATTGCATCACGACCGGCAGGTCCGGAGCCGCCTTGCGCAGCGCCAGTACCACCGGGCGGTAATACTCCACGTAGTCGTGCTGGCGCCAGCGCACGTCGTCGATAGCGGCCAGCCGCTTCTCGGCTTCGGTCGCCGGCGTTGCGGGTGCATGCCGGTTTTTCGCCAGCCAGGCATGCTTACGCGCGTCGGCGGACAGCCCGCCGTACTTGATATCGCTGCTGCCGACTTCAACGGCAACAATAGGAACGCCCGATGCCTTCACATGCTGGATAAGGGCTTCCACATAGCGCGAGAAAGCCCTGGCCACGTCGGTGTTGAACAGGTTGGGCGGATTGGCGCTTCCCGCCGGCGACCCGACCGATCCGAAACTGCCGCCACCGGTAGGACGGCCCCTGACCGGGTTCCCGGCGTTGTCGACCAACACGGCGGCGGTGCCGAGCCGTTCGCGCAGCCACGGGGGCGGGCTGGACTGATTAACGACAACCCGCAGCCAGAGCGAAAGGCCATGCTTCTTCAATTGTGCCAGTACGCCATCGGCTCGGGTCCAGTCGAACTTGCCTTCTTCCGGCTCGACATACTGCCAGGTGAAGATGTCGCCGTCGGTCGGCTTGATGTAATCAATGCCGAAAGCCGCGCCCCTTTCGTACAAGCGGTCGATGGTATACCCGTGCTGCTTGAAGTAGCGCGCGAGGTCGGAGTTGTCGCGCGGCGCAACGCCCCAGGACCACCCGAGCCGAAAACCGTCGCCGGCGATCCCTTCGTTCGGCCCCTCGGCAACCGGGTTGCCCGGCAACGTCTCTATCTCGAACGGGGTCTTCTCTGCCGCGGCCTGGTTCACACGCACCTTCGCATCGGCAAGAGCCTTGGCGGTCTTGTTGTAATACCCCAGGCAGCGAATCGCCGCCTCTGGCACAAAGGAAGCGAAAGCGTTCACTTCCGCCGCGAGATGCGGGTGTTCCTTGGCGCCGGCATAGCTGACCATCGAGATGGCCGTGAGGTCCATCGCCTCGAGGTGATCGAACAGCCACAGGCCCTCGATGAGCATGTCTTCCGGGACTGCCTCCGGCATGTCGAGGCCGAACCCGCGGCCGTAAAGGTACACGCACTTAAGGTCCTGCGCCTGCTTGAGGCCGCGCATGGCCAGGGCTCGGCAGTCCTCAAATCGATCAAGAACCGAGTGCATGCGGTTCAGCTCGCCCGGGCTGCTTACCTGGGCCGAAGCCGAAACACCGGCCAGGGCGAGAAGAACAGCCACGGCAAACACGGCTGGTGCTCGAACGTTTCCGATCCGATCGTTGATGACAGTCATTTTCGCGGCCCCTTTCTGTCAGAAAAAAGGTGAAGACCCGTACCGCCGGGTGTGATTAGAGATCTTGGTTCAAGCCTTGGTCTCGTCGACGAACGTCTCCCCGCCTTCTCAGGCGGGCTTCGCCGCGCCGCCTTCCTAGGCGGCCCCTGTGCTGGGGGAAACCTTTCTGAAGAAAGGCTTTCCCCAACGCCTTTTCCGAAAGGCGCCCCCTTCTCCAAAGACTTTTCACAGCCGTCCCGGCGGCCGGGCCGGCTTGCTTTAACAGCCTAAGGGCTTCTGAAGGTCCTCGCCCTCCCCGTCAACTCTTGGACTCTTACACAAGGCCGAGCCGGCTGCCGGCCCGGCCGTGAAAAGTTTCTGAAGGGGGGCGTGGGGGGAAACTCTTTTCAAAGAGTTTCCCTCCCACCATCTTTGACGGCACACGATTACTTTTCAGCCCCCGCTCGGGGGAGAAGCGCTATCTCCTCTTTCGCGTTTTTACCAGCACGGTGGCAAAACCGTTGGCGGGGATGCGAACGCTGACGGTGTTTGCCGCCGGCATCTTCGCCGTTCCGTCCTTCATCGGCCGTTCCATCAGATCGGTCTCCTTTGCACTGCTGACCGTGCCGAAGCCGACCTTGTCGAACTTGATCTTTGCGGTTGTACGCTTGCCGGCCATCTCGATGAGCCGGATGATTATGCCGTCGTCCTTCTCCGCCTTCTTGAGGGCCGATACAACCACATTGCCCGGCGACACGGAAAGCGGCGCCAGCGAGGTCGGCAGCGTGCCCTTGTGGATGTCGGTGCCCACGACGCGAAGCGGATGGTTGAACGCCTGCGCCGCGCGGGTTGCGTTGGCCGGTGCCATCTCGCCGGCGAACGGCCTGATAGCGAGGGCCATCTTGTGCTCGCCTATCTCGGGGACGAGGTCCGGGTCGCAGGTGCTTCGGATCAGGCTGATGCGCAGCACGTTGTCGGTGAGCGAGTGGCCGTTCTTGCAATCGTTCATCAACAGGAGGCCCGCCTTGTCGTCGCCAAGGTCACCGGTAACCTGTGCCCAGCGGAAAGCCGGCACCTCGAGGCCGTTGTATCCGTCGCGCTCGAGCGAGCCGAATGGGATCTCGTAGCGCGGCACGGCGTTTTCGAGCTTCAGCGGAAATGTCATCTTAAGCGATGGCACGCCCTTCTGTTCGGAGCCGCGCTCCAGCCACAAGCCTTCGAGGCTGATGTAGAGGTTGGGATCGCCGTGGCGCATCTCGTAAGTGGTGGTAAACTTCGACTCGTTGATGTGCCACTTGACCGCGAGGCGCGAGATGTAGGGGCCCGACGAAGAAGACCGTGTGCTCTCGATGATCGGCTCCTGAAACTGCCCCCAATCGGCGTGAGACCACGCCGTGCCGCCGTGTGGCCGCTCGATGCCAAACTCGAGCACGCCAATCGGGTCGGCCGGGTCGACGATGTCTGTACCCGACTTCTTGTCGACGAGCGAGTGGATGGCGCCGGTGTGCGAGCTGATGTGGGCGCGCGTCAGGTTGTTTTCGAGGATCCATCCGCTCTCGAGCGGGTGGTAATTGGCCGCCTGGTTGCAGAGCTTCGTGGCTTTCACCTCCCCCGGGGGCTGCGTGCCGGATTGGTCGGTGAGCAACGTGTAAACACCGTAACCGAACGCGCCCACGGGCTCTATGGGGAAGGCGAGCTGCACGTAGCGATGCGTCCAGTATGCTCCCACGTCGATCATCTGCGCTGAAATGATCTTGCCCGAGGGAGTGCGCACCGCGAACTTCATGTCCGCAAGACCCTTGGTCGGGATGCCATCTCCCCACTTTTCGAGCGGCGTGTAGATGACCCACTTGTCGGCCTCCCATACGGTTGAGGTCACCACGTTGGACCGCTCGTGGCCGGTAGGATTGAATATCATGTAGTTTCGCGGCCAGCCGCCGGAGCTTTCTTCGGCCTGCGAGATGCGCCCGCCGCTGGATTCGAACCCGACTCCGGCGCCCATGCCGCTGAGCATGTAGGGCTTCGGCTCACCGGTTTCGACGGCGTCTTCGTCGCCTGATGTGTCGACATTCGCGGCAAGCTCGCGGAGTGCGAGTGTTTCGGCCATCCCGGTCATGGCTACCACTTCCTGGTATTTGCCGTTCACGTATTCGTGTGAATCGTGTACGTTCGTGCCGGTGAGGATGTCGTGGAAGTGCTGGAAGAGGGTATCCTGCCAGCCTTCGCGCAGTTGCTCGGTGGGATAGTCCTCGCCGAAGAGGTTCCAGAGCATTGCCGCAGCCGACTCCGCATCGCAGAGCCGGCTCTCGGCCTTGCGGTTGGCCCGCTTGATGAGCGTTTGGCTGGTATAAGCGCCGGGCGAGAGGAACTGCAGCTCGAAGTCGAGCGTCGGCAGGTCGGTGGCTGTTTCTTCCACGCGTTCGAAGTAGGCCTTGGCCGTGGTGAACTTGAAGTTGGGATAGATCGGCCACGACGACATCTCGCGGGCGACGTGTATGTAGCCGCGCGTGGGCCCGCCGCCGTGATCGCCCGCGCCGAAAACGTGGATGAAATCCTTCAGGCCGGTTTCCTTCGCGTACGTGACCATGTTGCCGACTATGGTCGGGTGCATGAAGCCGTTGTAGCCCCACCTGTCGTTACACACGAGGACCGTTGAGCCGTCTATGCCTTGCCAGTTGAAAAGGAAATGACGTTTCGGGCCGAACCCGCCCGGGCGGGTGCAATAGTAGTATTTTACTGCGCCGCGACTCAGGTACGTGGGCACGCCCAATGAATGGCCGAAGGTGTCGGGCTCCCAGTTTATGGGCACGTCTTCGGGCGTGAGGCCGAAGTTCTCTTCCATGAAGTGGCGTGTGTAGAGGATGTGGCGGGCGTAGCTCTCGGTGGCGCCCAGATTCTTGTCGCCCTCGACCCAGTGGCTGGCGGTCACTTCCCACCGGCCTTCGTGGATGCGCTCGCGAATCTTGTCGAGCATCTTCGGGTTGTATTTCTTCGCGAGTGCATATACGCTGGCCTGGCTCTGCGAGAAATGGAAATCGGGGTATTCTTCCATCAGCCGAAGCATGGTCGTGAAGGTGTCGTTGGTCACGGCCACCGTCTCGGGCCAGTCCCACTGCCAGTTCATATCGATGTGTGCATGACCGACCAGGTGGACGGTATACTGCTTGGCGACCAGGCCGATGGGCGCCAGGATCTCTTCGGCTTCGCAAACGGCCTCCGCCAGCGATCCCTGCTGATCGAGCGCCACGGCCGTCACACGGTCGCAGGCTTTTGCGATGAGCTTGCCCCAGGCGGCGGCCTTGGCTTTGTGCAACTCGCACAGGCCCTTGGCAAACTCGACCTCTGCGTAGAACCGCCCGAGTTGGGCATCAGTGTGAAGCGAGGCTAAGTTCAGCTTGTTCTTCAGTGTGTCCAGATCGATCATGATAATTCCTTTACTCCGTTGAGGACAGTCTGTCAGTCATCAGTCATCAGTCAACAGTCGGCAGTCAACAGTCGGCAGACCCCGGGTGTGCGTTCACACTTTGACTCCCTTCGGCGGTTTCGCATCTCTGAGCAGCACCGCGAAGGGGCCGTTTTTCTGGCTGGGCTTGCTCTTGCACTCGATCTTGAGCACGGCCACGTTGGCGATCTTGTCGGGGTTGGTTTTCGGCAGGCCCTTGATAACCAGGCGCTGGCGGCTCTGCTCGAACTGTGCCGGCTTGCCGGTATCCATGACGGTGATTTTCTTCACGGTGCCGCGAAATCCGCCGATGGCGATTTCCGGGCCGACCCAGCGCCGCGCCCAGAGGTAGGCCGTGGTGCCCTTGAGCGACCATTCGCCGGTGGTGTTCCACTCGAAGCGGCCGTCGGCGCGGTCGACGTGTCCATAGACGGCCTCGCTGTGCTTTGCAAGCCACTTACCGACCGGCATGAGGCGTTCGGCCGCGACTTCCGGCACGGAACCGTCGGGCTTTGGGCCGATGTTCAAAAGCAGGTTTCCGGCCCCGGCGCTTGCCGTGCGCAGCATCGACAGCACGCCGCGCACCGATGCCCAGTCCTCATCCAGCGTGGGCATCCATCCCCACGAGCCGTTGAAGGTCATGCACGCTTCCCACATGCGATCTTCGGCTTGGACATGCCCCTCCGGCGTGCCGAAGTCTTCCGGGAGGCTGGATCGGTTGTTGATGATAATCCCGGGCTGGAACTCGCGGACCATCCTGTTCATCTTCCGGCTTTCCCAGCCTTTGGCGTCGAGAGGCCAGTTACCGTCGTACCACAGGATGTCGATCTTGCCGTAGTCCGAGCACAGCTCTCGAACACAACCGTGGGTGAACTTGACGAGTCTCCGCCGGGCCTGCTCGTCGGACCAGCACCGCCAGCCGTCGGGGTGATGCCAATCGGCCAGCGAGTAATACAAGCCGACCTTGAGGCCGTACTCGCGGCACGCGTCAACGTATTCGGCCACGAGATCCCGGCCCGGGCCGCGCTTCGCTGCGTTGTAATCGGTCTGGCGGGAATCCCACAGGCAGAAGCCGTCGTGGTGTTTGGTAGTCATAACCATGTATTTCATGCCGGCTTTTTTCGCGAGGTGCGCCCATTCGCGTGCGGGTCGGCGTTTGGGCTTCCACGTATCGGCGAGCGCCTCGTATTCGGCGGGTGGAATCCGCTCGCGATTGAACACCCACTCGCACCTGCCGAGTTGGGAGTAGGTTCCCCAGGTAATGAACATGCCGAACCGCGCCTCGCGAAACCATCGCAGGCGGCGTTCCCGGTCACGGTCCGTTTTCTTTCTTGCTGTTTTCGCCGGCATGGCTGCTTGCTCTCCTGCACACTCAGTCTTTCCGAAGTCCGTCGCACATGAATTCTATTGCGCCGTCGCGTGTGTCGAGTTCGTGGCCGCCTTCATGCTCGTTGTACAGGAACTCACCGGAGATCCCCAGGTCGTCGTAAAGCTTCTGCACTTTCCTGGCCTCTGGCCGGGTATGTCGCACACTGAACAGCGTGTCGACCTTGCCCACCTCGATGCACAGACGCCTTGGGCAGACCAGCCCGGCGGTTTCGGCGTCGAGAAGCATGCCGGCCGAGTTGAACCACACATCAGCCGAACACCCGTAGATTTTGCGGTTGTTGAAGAAGCACGAGGCCAGGGCAGACTTGATACGCGTGTCGACAGCCGCCGCCACGAGCGTATTAAAGCTGCCCCACGAGAGGCCGATCATTCCCACGCGCTCGCCGTCGATGTCCTTTCTTCGGGTCAGGTAGTCGAGGCACCTTCGCAGGCGAAGCGTCTCGAACGCGGCCCAGGACCCGCCGAGTTGCTTGAGTTGGGTGTCGAGCGTGTTGTGATTGCACCCGGCCCACACCATCAATTGCGGGGCGAACACGGCGACGCCGCGCTGCTGCACACGGCGGGTCATGTCATTGTAATTCCAACAGGGGAAGAAGCTCGAGCAATATTCGGGGGTGCCTCCCCCGCCGTGTTGCGAAATAACCAGCGGATGCGGGCCGTCGCCCGGCGGGATGAAGAGCAGGCCGTAGGTCTCGACACCGGGGAGGGTCTCAATCCACAGCCTGGTGATACGGCCCAGGTCGTCTTCGGCGACGAACTTCCTCCGCACCTTCGGGCGGGCCGGCGGATCGTCGAGCGTCAGCGGCCAGCCCAGCATTGCCTTGAACTGCCGCCGGTAGTCCTCGACACTTTCGGCGTAGGCCTCCACAGAAGAAAGATCCGGACGGAAGAAGCGCTTGCGGCGCGTATCCGCTTTTCGACGCTCGCGCCGGATCATCGCGTTGAATTGCGCCATGATCTCCTTGCGATACTCGTTGCCGGCGTCCTCGGGTTCGGTATAGAGATTCATCTCAGGTTCTCCGCTATTACGCACCCGCCGCGACCAGGCGGACCATCGCAAGGTATTCGATCTGCGGCACGGTAAAGCTGCAGATGCCATCCTCGAAAGTGAATGGGATTTCCTGAGCCTGCGGTTCGAGCACAATGCGCTCGACTTGCGAGCAGCGCACGCAGCATGGGATGTCGTGCACCGGCTCAACCTTCTCAACGGCGGCAATGGCCGACTGCCCGCCCTGGTGGCCGAGGGAATAGTGGATCAGGTTCAGCAGCAGGTCGTCGCCGAGCCGCATCAGGTTGGCCTCGATCTTCCCGGAAGCATCCACGTCGTAGGGCATCGAGGGGTCAACGTACCGCAGCACCGCCTCCATGAACTGCCGCAGCCACGAGTGATTCGTCTGCCAGTAGATGTCGAAGATCGAACCGGCGATATAAACGGCCTTGCCCTTGCCATAATCGTTCACGGTCGCGAACGAGTATGGGCTGCGCGTGTACGAGGCCGGGCCGTTGCGGTCGCGGAAGGCCTTGGCAGGCGGCTGACTTTCGGCCATCGGGTAATGCAGCGCGGCAAGCTCGGCGGCGCCGTCGAGCACCACCTTGAAGCCTTGGCCGCGAAGCTGCAACGGGATAGCCGGCGTCGCACCCTTGACTTCCGGCGCAGGCACAAAATGCGCGGCGCTGAATGCCAACGGCTCGATATAACGGACACCGAACACGTCCTCAAGCTGGAACGCGCCGTTTTCGATCAGCGAGTTGCCCGTGGCCACGAGGATCCCGCCCTGCTCCACGTACGATCGCAGCCGGTCGTACATCCCCGGCTGATATGCGGCCGGTTCCGGCAGGATCACCATCGGCAGAGAGTCGAGGTCGTCGGCAAGTACGCTGTACTTGATGTCCACCTGGATGTGGCTTTCGACAAGCATCTTGTGTGCGCCGCGACAGGTGGTGGAACTCATCCACCATCCGCCCAGATGATCATCGAAACGAAGCTCGGGATCGCGAACCGGATACAGCACCACGGCGTGGCGCACGCTGTCGGCGTCGCGAAGGATATCTTCGCGCTCCTGCACGAAGCCAAATGCTTCCCGGAAGGTATCGTAGACCGGCGCCTGCAGGGTGCCGTCGACGTTGACCTGATCACCGGAGACCGCAACCGATCCGTTGCCGATCATCGCCGCAAATTCGGTGATGAGTTGCGGGGTGGGCTTGAGCGTGAGATCGCCCCATCCCCGATAGAAGCGAACGGTCATGATCTGGATATCAACGATATCGTTGCGGGCCGTGCGGGATGAGAAGCTGTGCGTGAGGTAGTCGCCGGGATGCGGCTGCGATTCCCACGTGGTGATGTTGAGCAGCTCCTTCTGCGGCTTGGAACCGTGCGGCGTGCCGAGGTCATTGGTGGCAAGGGCAAGCTCGGGGTTGGCGCGGTCGAGGACCGTGCGAACTTCCTTCAGGAAGTTCTCCAGCGACCGCATGGCGAAGCGCTTCTGCAGATTCAGCGGCGCTTCCGGCGTAAGCTCGATGCCGTATTCCTGCTCGAACTTGCGCTTGCAGAACGGACAGAAGCAGATATTGTCGGCAGCGTGAGGGTCCTGGGCGTCCATCCAGATCCCGTCGATGGGGTACTCGGCGATTTCGGCAAGTTGCGGGATAACCAGCTCGTCGCGATAGGGCGTGTTGAGGCAAACGACGCCCCATGGTGCGCCTTCGCCTACGGTCTCGCCGCTGGGGCCGATGAACCGCCATGCGGGGTTCTCGCTCCACGCGTGGCCCTCCCAGCAGAGCGAGTAATACGCAAGGGTGCGGATGCCCCGCCGCCGGCACTCCGAGGCCGTTTCCATCAGGAAGTCCTGTTCCAAGCCGCTGTGCTTGTGGCCCACTTTCGTGTTGTAAAACGAATTACCGAAGTGGCACTTGGAGAACAGCGTTACCATCGAGACTTTGCCGTGCTCGAGGTGATCAACGAACTCCTTCGCGTTGAAGTTGACAATCACGTCGGCCGGAAACTCGGACATGTGGAAGTCCATGTGTACCTGCCGGAAACAATCTCGAAACCATTTCGCTCTCATTTTCAGTTCCTCAGTGTTCAGTCACACAGTCGTTCAGTCGCACAGTCGCTCAGTCATTCAGTCAGCAGTCTTCAGTCGTCAGTCGGCAGTCATCAGTGGCCAGTCGGCAGTCGGCAGTCGGCAGTCGGCGGCAATTAATGGGTGCGACACAGTATTATGGTTCCCGTGAATCGACGGCAACGCAGACCCGCCTTCAGAAGCCGCGCCGTCGCCTTAGCGGCTTTGGCGCGTCGGCGACTTACGGCGGGCAAGTATGCTGTTTCTCGCGCACGAAATACCCGTGTTTGGCGTTTTCTTAGCCCAAAGGGCGATAGTCTGTAGCCACGGGCGTAAGCCCGTGGAAAAGATCGGCCCCATAACCCCAGAGCCCCCGCAGGGGGGCGACAGGGCCGCCAAGAGGCGGGGCGACGACGAGGACGATTCGATCTGTCGCACACCAACCAAGAACCATATTTCGTTGTCGCACCCCAATCAATTCCCATGTTATTCTGATCGTGCCGGGGTGATTCTGAATGTAAGTATCTGCTTCTTGCCCATATTCAGCGGGATCTCGTTGTCTTTGAATTCAACGGGCGCCTCGTCTTCCTCGTTGAGGTCCACGCGGACGCACTCGGCGATGGGCGCTCCGAAAGTGAGCGTGTCGGCCACGCTGTCGTCACTGAGGTTGACGACCCGAACGATATAGGCGTCGTCACTGTCCTCAGCGCGCTTGAGCGCTGTTACGACCACGTCCGGGCTCTCGACCTGCACCATTGAGAGGCACGCGGGCATTGTGCCGCTGTGCAGGGCGCCGCAGCGCGTGCGCAGCCCGGCCTTGAAGCGGCCGCATTCGTTGTAGATGCCCTTCTCGCCGGGCTTGTGGAAACGCATCGCGTACTCGAAACTGTGCACCCCCAGAAGCTGCCCGGAGAGGCTCCCCGAATCGTTTGTAACGTTCGCGAAGCTGCGCATCAGCGTGAGGGCGATTGTCCGCGCCTCGGTATCGTAAGGCTCGACTTCGTACAACCCTTTGGTGAAGATCGCCAGGCCGCCCGCCGCGTCCTCGACGTCGATGTAGCCCAACGTTGGCGAGACGCGCGTATCGACCTCGCGATAGTTGCTCCTGTCGGGCAGGCTGAATGGCCGTTCGATAATGTCCCAGGGCGTGTCCGTGCGCCACGTGTCGGTCTTCAGATGCGTGGGGAACAGCACCTTGATGATATGGTCTTTCGCAGTGTTGCCGATCGTTGTGCGCACCTCTATGCGGCCCGAGCCTTTCCGCAGGGTGATCTCGTGCGTAACGCCGAGGTCAGTGGTCTCTTCGCTTCTCCGGCGGGCTTTGTTGTCGAAGCAGGCCGGCACGGGGAAGTTGTAGCGAATGCGCAATCTGGCCAGATAAAGACCATCTTCTTCGACGGCAAGACTGGCGGCAACGCCCGCGCTCGTCAGAACGAGATCGTTCTCCGGCTTGCGATAGTTCCAGCCGTCGCCTACGTCCGCCCGGTTTTCGAGCAGAAGCATATCCTCGAACGTCTGGCCCGTCTGCTTGTTGGTGACTGTCAGGGTGCCGTTGCCGTTTGCCTTCACGACAAGCACGCCTGTGTCGAACGTGTTTGTGCCGACAGACATGCTCCCGAGATGCCTGACGGGTTCCACCCACCTTGCGTTGGTGTATTCGCCGTGTTTGATCGTCCAGTCGGTATTGTCCGTCTTGTAAGAAAGCGTGCGGTATCCCATCGGCGGCAGGCTGATCGGCACGGCGAGGCGTGCGATACGGACCTTCTCGTCCTTGATCAGTTGACGAAATATATGGACCTGGCAGCTATCCGTGAATCGGTCGATGAGCTGATAGGTGAGGGTGTTGCCGTCCTCGTCATAGAGATGGACGTTCTCGGGATACGTATCGTCGGGGAACGACAGATCGAGCACGCACACTTCCTCGGCCGTGTGTTCGGAAGGATTGAAGATGGCGACCGCGAAATCACCTTTGCAGTTTTCGGTGTCGATCCGCTTCTCAATATGCGCCAGGGTCTCATCGATCATCAGTTCACTTATCATGCGGCACTGATCGAAGCGGAAGTGCATGTCTTTGTGCACCTGGCCGTGCGAACATCCGCAGATGGAATCGTGCGGGTGATTCTTGAGCACGTAGTCCCACGCCTTGCGCAGGAAGCCCATCGGGTAAGGCCTGCCGTTGAGCGCGGCCATCGTGCCGAACGGCTCGGCCCAGTCGGTGAGGAGCCCAAGGCATTGCTCGTTGGCCTGCTTGAGGTCCACGCGCGACGACAGCACGTTGGCCAGCACGGTGCCGTTGATTCCCCTGCGGCCCGGCTCGCGGAGTTCGCCCTGCCATACGGGAAACTCGATGCCGCTTTCGCGCAGGCGTGCGAAGTACTCGGTAGGCAGCACCTGCTTGAACTCGATGTCGGGGAAGCCTTCGTTGAGTACCTCGATTATCCACGGCAGCTTCGGCTCGATCTCGGCGTGGTCGACGCCCTCCATCAGGAGGTAGACCGACGACGCCTGACGGGCGTCCTTGCGTTCCAGATGCTTGCGCATCCGGTCGACGATCTCGTCCTTGTCGTATTCCCTGCCGTCGAACGGCCAGCGGATCGAGAAATAAAAATCGGAGTAGGCGCGATCCGGATCGAGCACGGCGGCGAGCACTCGGTTGCCGTCGGGCGATTCCCACACGATCTCGTATGGGGCCTCCTGCGGCACCCCGCGAAACATAATCGCGTTGTCGATTCCGAAGCCGTTGAGGATCTGCGGGAACTGGCTGTTGTGGCCGAAGATGTCGCACACGTAGCCGCACTTGCACGCTTCCACGCCCCAGGCCCGGGCGTCGCGATGCCCGCGCATCAGGTTGCGTATGAGCGCCTCGTCGCCCACGAGAAACTCATCGGGCATGCAATACCACGGGCCGATTGCAATGCGGCCGGTCGTCAGCAGCGCACCCAGCCGCTCGCGGTTCTCGGGGCGGATCTCGAGGTAGTCTTCGAGAACAATCGTCTGCCCATCGAAGAAGAAACACGTGTAGGCAGGGTCGGTCTCCATGGTCTCGATCAGGTCGTCGATCATGTAAACCAGCCGCTTGCGGAAGCCCTGGAAAGGCGAATACCATTCGCGGTCCCAATGCGTTTCGGCCACGATAGCGCCGAATCTGTTCTTGGTCATGTAGCCGGCGTTCCTCTCACATGTTTCTACAGTCGTTCAGTCGCTTCGGCCTCCGCCAAGTCTACGGCAGACAAGTCCGCCTTCATCCTTCCGCCTTCCCCCTTCATCCTTCATCCTTCATCCTTCCGCCTTCCGCGTTGCCGTCAGAAAAGATCGTCGTCCATCGGCAGTGCTTCAAACATATCCTCGACGCTTTCTTCTTCGTGTTCCTCGCTTAGCAGGCCGTCGGGATCGAGCTTGTCCTTGGCGGCCGTGAAGCGTACATGCCCCCACAGATCGGGGCTGAGCCTCGCCTCGGTGGGCTCGTCGGTTGTGCCGACGGCCATCTTGTTGGCCCAGTAGTTTCGAGCGGTGGTGATGTTGCCCTCTTCGGTCGACAGAACGCCCCAATCCATCTTGAGGAGCAGATCGTTCTTGAGCTTCAGTCCCAGCGCTTTGAGAGGGATGGCCACCTCGACAACGTACCCATTCTCGCCCGAACTGAACGCGGTGCCACCGCCCCTTATTCTGGTGACCTGGTCAAAGGCCGTGGTGCCGGCAGCCGGGGTGGTGGTTTTCCAGGCTTGGTCCTCCGGCGCATCGGGCGCCACGGGCCGGTAGAGCACCGCAACCGGCTTGCCGCGGGCAACGGTGATGAGCAGCCGCACGTCGCCCTTGGCCGGCCTCTGCCTGTCGGGGTCGGCCTTCCGATCGGTCTGGAGCTTGATATCCACGCCGCCGCCTGTTTTGAAGTAACGCCTGAAATCGTCGCCGCCGTTTTTCAGCGGGCCCGAGTTGCGTGTTTGCCAGCACAGATAGAGGTACTTGGAATCGCGGCCCATCCGGAATTCCGCAAGACCGGGAATCTCGGCCTTGTGCTTGGCCCATCCTTCTTCGCGGCCCCATTCGTCCTGACCTATCGTACCGTCGAGTGTGGGAGGAGGATCCAGCACGGCGCACTCTATGACCGGCGCCCGCGAGAACACCATCTTCCGCGTGCGCGCGGCTTCCCACTCCCAGGTCTTCTTGCTGACATCCGGCGTTACCTGGAACTCGGCTCCCAGACGTTTGAATTTCTCAATGCCCTTCACTTCGATCACGCTGGTGTGATCGCCGCCCCCGATGATGTAGTACTTGTTGTCTTGCTCGGTTTTGCAGAAGAAATGGTGGAAGTGCTCCTGGCCGAGCGTGAGGCCGTCGAGGCGGGCGCCTCGCTCGAACCGCCCTCCCATGCCCCTTGACCTGGGATCGCGCGTGTGAAGTGTGACGTGCCCCGCCAGCAGGCCGTCGGCGGTCCAGATGTTCATCTGCCCGGTGTTTGAATGAATGACGAAGAATTCGCCGAGATCCCCCGCGTGGGCCACCGTGTGGCCCGAGATGCCAAACTGGTTTGTGACGTAACCGGGCGACCACGGCGGAATGTACAGGCCCGAAACGCCGGTGCTCGCGGGGTAAGTCCACAGCGATTTCCCCTCGGGCGAGACCACCTCGTTGACGAAGGTTTCGGGATGGCGCACGCTGTAGCGGAAGTAATTGCCGTTGTTCAGGCGGTACAGGGCCTTGAAGGGCATCTTCTTTTCTTCGAAGACCGGCGTGCCGTCGGGCAGGAATTCCTTGACGTCGTAGCGTGTGTCGCCGGCTATTACTCCGAGGTCCTTGTCGAAACGCCCCAGCGCGGCGCCAAGCTTGGGACCGAAGGTCACCTCGTCGATTTGGGGCTTTCCGTCTCCGTTGCGGTCGGCCCAGATGAAACGGAAATCGCTGAGTGGCTTGCCGTCGAGGTGTTTAATGAACTCGTTGGTGTTGATGTAAGGAAATGCGCCGGCGTTGCCGACGGCGGCGACCATCCGCATCGTGAGGGTCTTCTCGTCGTGAAGGAACGCCGCTCCCATTGCCTGAAACTGCTGATGGCTCAGCGGCACCGACACCAGGTATCGCCGGCCGTCGATCATGATCGGCACCATGTCGTGTCGGAAGGATCCCGGCCACCAGGGGCTGGCCTCCCAGTAATTGAGCGACAGCAGGTTCTTGATCCGCGAGGTGCCCTTTTCCCAGTCGAGCTCGAAGACTACGTCCTTGTAGTAGAGGCGCGTCTTGTCGTATGGGTCCAGCGTACCCCCGCCACCGTAATGGGTGTTTCCCAGGAGTTCCTTCACGTAGGCGCCGTCGGTTTTGAACTTGATTACACGGCGCGGATTCTCGTGCGGATACACCATCCAGATGCCATCGGCCCGGTCCACCGACATCGCGCAGATCTCGCCCAGGCTGGCAGGATCCCACAGACCCGCCTTTTGGGGGCCGGGAGTACCGATGCTGTGCAGGTAATTCCCTTTCTCGTCATAAACGCGCACCACACGCCGTTCGGGATCATGATCATACACATACAGCCGCCCGTTCTTGTCGAAATCGAGCAACCTGGGGTGCTTGAGGTCCGACACGAAGTCGGTTTCCTCCAGGGTCTCTTCGTTGACCCTCACCACCTTGGTTCCTCTCACGGTAAAAAGCTCACCGGCGGGATTGAAGGCAATGGGGCCCTGCAAATCGGCCCGCGTTTCCTTCTTCACCTCGCCGGTCTCCGCATCGTGTACGCTGAGCCGCTTGGTGATCAACGGGTCGATCGGCGGTTCCCCGCCCAGGTATTGGAGCGGTGCAACGCCGTACACGCGGCAGCGGGTGGGATCGAGCGCGGTGCCGCCGCGGTCGTAGCGCACGCCGCTCGGCCCCCTGCCCATCGTCCATTGTTTGACCACGCGCAACCGTACGGCGCGCGTTTTGCAGTCCTTGCCGAAATCAACCATGCCGCCGAGGTATCGGGCGGCTGAGTTGTTGCCGGCGCTCGGCTGGGAGAAACTGCGCAGCTTCTGCCGGTAGCTTCCGACCTTTCGCCAATGCTCGTCGTCCCGGATATCGATCGCCCCGTCGTCGGGACCCTCGTAAACGTCGATCTCGGTGAGATCGCCGTCGATTTCCTTGACCGCCAGCCCGCGGACAATCTGCGGCTCTTCCCATTCCATGACGTAAACGCCGGGGTTCTCGGGGCTGATCGGCTCTGTGCGCTGTGCGTCCCACTCGCCGGTCTCGGGATCGAACTTGCCGGAGCTCACGCGAACGGTGGCGTCGGCGAGGAGGTCCTTGAATCGAGCGCGCAACAGGCGCATGCCTTCGATCCGACCGCGCCACATCGTCTTCTCTTCCCTCAGGAAATGCTTCTCCGTCTCTTCCGCCTCAAAGGTCTCGATGCCGAGGTCATCGGGATCGGGTTCCTCAGCCTCGAGTATCTTCGTCAGCTCATCGGTGGCCTTGGCGAAAGTGATGCGCAGCGCGCGCGTTACAGTGTTCTCGGGGACGGGTACGCAGTTCCAGTAGAGCATATCTTCCGTGTCGATCTTCTGCCAGTCGGATTCTTTCTGCAGCCGTGGCGGATAAGGCGCGTCGGGCTTGAGCAGGCTGATGCTGAAATCCAGATCGGGGTCTTCCGGCACAGGGAAGACCAGGCTGCCCAGGGGAAACGGTTTCTTGAGCGACAGCAGGATGTGCTGCTGCCGGCGGGCGCCTTCGGTGGATTCGAGGTAGAGCAGACCGCCGGTGAACCGATCTCCGCCGATGTGGCCGCCCAGCCTGAACAGGCTGATGAAGTCTCTCTGCGGGGTTGCGGGTAGGCCGTAGTTCTCCTCGCGTTCCACCTCCTCAGGCAGTTCCGGAAGGCAGTTCTCGATGTCCACGTTTGCGGCCCACGTGGCATTGTCCATGAGCGGAATCGGGCCGCTGAAGGCCAGATACAGGGCATCGTCTTTCGCGGCCGCGCCTACCAGATTACCTTTGCGGTCGGGATCGCCGCCCATCGCGATGATTCCCTTGAACCGCCGCGTCTCGATGTTGAACATGGAAATGCTGCTCCGCGACCGGGCGAACAATGTCTTCCCGTTGGTGAACAGCAGATCCGCCCCGCGGGAGGTGCCCCAACGTTTCGAGCCGTTCAGATCCGTCTCGATAAACGCATGCCCGCCTTCGGTGCCGCCCGCGGCGATGTAGACATTGTCGCCGACCGAACTCACGGCCCCTATGTTGGCATGGTTGGCCAGCCAGCCGTCCTGCGGTCTGCCCTCCCACGGCCTGTTGTCGGTCGAATGCATCTCTACGTTCGGATACGGTGTGAACTGGTAGTGCAACTCCAGGGGCGGGGCGTAGATCGCTTTCCACCGATACGTGCCGCATTCGACGGGCAACCCGCGCTCGTCCTTCAGGTCCCAGAATTCGTTGTTGTTGCCGCCCTTGCGGGCAACTTGAGCGATGAGATTTCTGACCCTCCCTCCCCGGCTGTCTTCGACCACCATGGCGATCTCGCAGTCCTCGTCGACCTCGTACGGCAACGCCAAAGGTGGAGGAGGATCCGGCGTCGGGGGAGGCGGTACTTCGGCCTGCTCAAGATCCGTCCAGGCGGTGAACTCGTCGATGCCCACAATCCGTCCGCCCTTGGGCGCCGTTTCGAGAATACGTACTTTGATAGCCCGCGTGTCGGCCGGATTGAAAGTGAGCATGCGTGTGGTGGTGCGCGCGTCGCCTTCCTTCCACGCTTCGGTGTACTTGATTCGCTCCCACTCGTCCTTCGGGGCCAACGCGGGGTTTGCGTGCCCAGCGCCGATGAAGGCGTAGAGTTTGAACTCGCCGATGCTCGACCGCAATCGAATAGCGCCGACGCTCCGGATGTCGTCCCACCTCAGAATGAACCACGAAGGAGCAACAGGGCTGACCGGGTAGCGATGGACGATCTTGTCTTCGCCCGCTCCCGCGTTGCGCCACGAGCCGCCCCGGATCACCGAGCCCGGATTCCACGAGTACGGGCCTTGCTCCGCCTGTGCGATTGCGTATGGCGTTACGTTGCAGAGGCGGGCCTTGAGGAAATGCCACTTGCTCATGACCGATCTGTGCCAGCGGCGCACCTCGGTGCACAGAAGCGCGCGCGTTTCGAACCGGCGCGGAAACGTGATCTCGTAATAGCCGTGATTGACCGTAGCGGGAATCTCCTCCCAGTGATCTTCCTTGTCCGGGTCGCCGGGATAGGGCGCGTCGGCTTTCAGGTAGTGAAACGTAATCCCCTTGGTCCATCGCGCATCGAGCTTGGCCATCATCGCTCCAATCGCGATCGGCTTCTTGAACGCAAGGCGATACTGGAAACGCACGTCCTTCTTGGCACCCCTAGGGACAATCCCCGCCCGCCAACTGCCGCCGACTTTCGCCGGATCGATCAGGGAGGAAATAACCTTCGCGACCGACGGTGCGGGCTGGCCGTCCTGAAAAGACTGCGTCGCCTTGAGATCGACGTCTTCGAGCGCAGCCGCGGGATCAAGTGCGCCGCCCGCGACCGTCCGGCAGCATGCGAGCGCACATCCGAGCAGCACAAGGGCCGTTGTGATTCTATATCGCATCATTCGTATTCTCCATGTTACGCGCTTTTCCTCACGCCCCAAATCTCATCCGAATCTGACGTACGTGCTCACCGACATTCGCAAAGGCGATCCGGACGGTTGTTGTGCCATGCGGTTCTTGAGCCTCGCAGAGGCGTTACATTGTTAGCCCAAGGCGTGAGCCTTGGGGATCGTGGTTCCCCCATGAGCGCGCCCTGTAGGGGCGCAACCCGCGGCGCCTCGCGTTGGTTACGTCTTTTAGGTTGCGCCCCTACAGGGCGCATATTTGATTGCTCTGCGTTCCCAAGGCTCACGCCTTGGGCTAACAATGTTTCATCCCCTTTGGGGATTCCTCCGAAAGCCACATAACGTCGGCTTCACACGCTAAACAGGTACAATCTGACAAGAGATTGTAACAGACGCCCGGGAATTTTCAAGTAACTTGTGCGGTGTTGGAGGGGCAATGACGTGACATTGAGGCGCGCACCGTTGTAGGGGCCTCTCTAAGAACCAAAGTCAAGAGATATTTTCCTCGTCCCCTAAGGACGTCTTTTTTGACTTTGGAGGGCATCCGGGCGCGGGGCTGCGAGCCCGCCGAGCGTAGTATGTGTTTAGCGTGCGGTCCGCCCTCGTGCGTTTCACCTGGCCGCGATTCGCGATGGCGCGATGATCTCCGGTGTAGGGGCCGGCCGCACGACGTTCGGCCGACAGGCCGCAACGTCGGGT
>Ga0114922_10000776_pt1 | contig 30771 bp, 25 predicted proteins | sample AartaG_FD_100975 | JGI IMG/M metagenome (GOLD analysis project Ga0114922, IMG submission 100975) | Deep subsurface microbial communities from Aarhus Bay to uncover new lineages of life (NeLLi) - Aarhus_00045 metaG | ecosystem: Environmental > Aquatic > Marine > Oceanic > Sediment | place... | reverse complement strand
GAATATGATACGCCTTGTGAGGCTTATCTTCAAACAAAATGGGCCATGGCATGTTAAAGGAAATACACCTAAAAAAAGATTCAAATTTGGTCTTGACATTTAGACCATTTCACATTCACCGTTTGTATTTTTGAGCTGTAATTAGCTTCTCTGTAATTAGCTCTTCTAATTCTACTACAATTAACTCATAGGTGGGTAAATCTTTAATTTGATTTGTTAATCTAATTTCCCAATTCCTTCTAAAGTCCTCTTTTTTAATGGCGCTTAAAATGCTTGGATAATAGACATCATAACCAAATTTATTATTAAGTCCATTTTTTATTTTTTCAGCGTTAAGGCCCAATTTTAAAAGATACCTCAAATCATAAAGATCGCGCGGTTCATTATCCACATCTAGTATCCTGCATATTTTATCAACAGCAAAAGATTCCAATATATAAGTTTTAAGCTTTGGCTTTTTATGTTTAAATTCCGGATAACTAAATAAAACTCTCTTACTTTGAATAGGAGGGATATAGCTATCTTTCAGAATATCTACTTTTAATTCCTTGACTGCCCTTATTTCAGGAATAATGTCATAGCTAATAAAGAATTGAATCCTATCACTTTCATACTCTAAACGTTTATCTAAATTATAAGGATATTTAGAGTTTATCTTTTCAATTGTTTTTCCCAACTTTGTTTTATAATCTTCAAGATTTTCTTTATCATCCACTAAGAAGTCCAAATCCTCTGAAAAACGATAATCCAAGAAATATATTTTCTTTAAAGCTGTCCCCCCACGAAAAACCAGCCTTTCATTAAAGTAAATATTTTTTGCCATATAGAACAAAACAAGTTCAATGAAATAATCTTTTTCAATTGTTTCAGGTGGCACACCAGCTTTAGCAGCTAATCTTTGACTTTGAAAATAGTCTATCACTGCTATTTATCGCTTTATCACATTTAGAATTTGTTTTTGCCCAACGTTATCAATCAAGCGCCACTTATTTTTATCGATTCTATTCTCAGTTAAATTAGGGTCGAATAAATCATATCGATCTTTTACATATTTTCTCAATTGATTTATTAATCGTGGTTGCTCAATATTAAGCATTTCCAAAATATATCCTAAGCGTTTTGCCACGACATTTTTATTGTATTTTCCGATGTAATTCTGCAACTTCTTGTATTCAATTTTTTCTTTTACTAGCCAAATCCCCTTGGCAATCTCAGTTATACCACCACAATATTGTGGATGAGCTAAAGCATCTATTATAGTCCTTTCTATATCAGATATTCTTACCTTCTCATTCGGAGTTACCCACTCATCTATGATTCCCCAAATGAACTTTTCGCTCACAAAAACAAAAACCAATTTATCTTTCATTTCACGAGGAACAACCTGTCGTTTTGGAGTGGCCACGAAAATTTTTAACAATGGTTGAGTCAACATCCCCCAATAATGCATGGCACTATAAAAGGCTATATAATATTTTCCAGAATTAACCACTTCTCTACTCGCAACTAACCAGTTTCCTATATATCTATCCTCTTTTCCTAGCTGTTGCGGTATAATTAAAAACTTCCCTGCCTTTAATCGGGTAATAACATTTCTTTTGACTAATTTACTCATGAGATCGATCGTTTCATTATATTCTTTACCAAGTATCCTCTGGGCATCACTAATTTTAAAGATTGACTTGTTTTCTTCATAAAGCATGCTGATTAGATTAGCACTGATCTTACCTAATGTTTTCTGATTAGCCATATTTTCTACCTTTTATGTAGATTATATAGTATGACATACTATATTGTAAACAATAATAGTAGATATTTTGTGGCATGTCATGCAAACATAACTTCATGTTTCTAGAATTGAGTACGACTCGTTAAATCGAATAATACAATCAATATTTCCTTCCTCAAATCTTGTTCTCCAGTATTAAGCTGGATTTCTAGAATTAATTGTGAAACATCTCATTTTTGATTATAATGATGTGGGGGAAAAATTCATACAAACAAGAAAAAAACAGCCTCTTATGGTGGTCCCTATTATGGTGCTAATCCATTTTATAAAAAGAGAACATATTTAAAACATAGGAAATTGGTTTTTGGGACCATTTCAGGCTGTTTATCTTTTTATACGCGAGGATATTTTAGAAGTGAGAAATGTTCAAGCGGATGATGCTAAAACGAGATAAAGCGTATTTGACTTAATAGGCTCTAAAAGGAAGCCAGGGCTTTTAAACCCTGGCTTCCCATGAAATTCTAAAAACTATTCTTAGTTCTTAGTTCTTACCTCCCGGTGGGCTTTGTCTTAAAAAAGATCCGGCATTTAAGCTTTATTCATCTTCGACTCTTTTTGCTTCTTCATTTCTTTTTCTTCTGCAGCTCTAATATCTCCTTTTTTATTTCCTTCTTCTTTTCTGGATCGTCAGTTGTTTCGTACTTTTTCTTCAGCTCTTTAATGTACATGTCAATTTTCTTCGCCTCATCCATATCTTTCTTTTTAATCTGTTCGATCATCTGCTTAATCTTTTCTTTCTTCTCCGGATCATCAGTTGCATTGTACTTCTTTATTAGTGCTTCTACTTCGATCTGAGCTGCTTTTGGCGTCTCGTAGATATCTACTTTTTGCGTTTCCTTTAGTTTTTTCCTCTGCTTGTCAAGATCTGCGATCTTCATCTTTATTTTCTTTTTCATCTCTGGATCATCAGTTGCATTGTACTTTGCCTTCAGCTCCTTGATATACATATCAATTTTTTTCATTTCCTCCTGAGCTTGGTGCTGAGCTTTTTTCTCAGCAAGCTCCTTTTTCTTCTTCCGTTCTTCCGTTTTCTCTTGATCTTGCGTCTGGATCGAATCTTGAGAATCTTCCTTGGCAAGCATTGCTTTATCAGCATCATTCTGTTTGGCTAAATCAGGCTCTCTGTTCGTGTTTGAATCGGCAAAGGCCATTACTAATAGTGAAAATACCGGCAGAATCAGTAGAACTTTAAACTTTGCCCACCTCTTAGATTTTCTTTTTGTAATCATGGTTATTCTCCTTTTGATTTGTGAATGATTAAAATTGTTTGCAAACTCAAACAATTTTACGCCCACATGCTGCTCAAATATGAGCAGTTGATACTTTGCTGCGTTACAGCCCTGCGCAATGACTGCATTATCAGCCAAGTACTCATGTGTCTCCTTTAGTGATTTTTTGTATGGCCATACAAAAGGATTAAACCATTGGAAAATCGATAACAATTCCATGATTATTAAATCGATGGAATGATATTGTCTTATGTGAATCATTTCATGGGAGATAATACTTCGGAAGTCATCATCCGATGTATTAGATTTATTTAAAAAGATAATGTTAAAAAATGAAAACGGTGCTAAATCTTTTTTCATAAAAACAACTTTTACTCCATTAAACCTCTGGATGCCGTTTTTTTTGATCAGTGCGAATAATTTTAAAAGTTTATACATGAACAAAAGAAAAAAGAGACCGGCACCAAAAAAATAAATCCGCCATATAATATCTGAAATTCCCAGGGAATTGGTTTGTGTTAAGGCTGCCTGGCTTAAAATATAAGTTTTTTCCATGAATTGGCGTGATACAATAGGAGAAGAAATATTTAAAAATGAAGCATTAATAAACGGCACAATAAACGAAAATAGGATGGAAAAAATTAAGAAAAATCGGTTTATGGCAAAAAAGGTTTCCTTCTTTAAGAAAAGCCAGTAGAGAGAATAAAAGAGTGCCAGGCTGATACTAACTTCAAGGATATATAAAATTAAATCATTCATTTTTTCCCGCCTTTTGCTTTTGTATTTCCCTGTTTATCATTTTTATCATGTCTTCTAATTCGGAAATACTCATATCCTTTTCTTTCGCGAAAAATGAGACCATTTCTTTGAAGGAATCGCTGAAATAATTTGCCACAAATCTTTTCAAAAAATTCTTTGTGTATTCATCTTTTGATACAATCGGATAATATTCATGGGTTTTCCCGTACGCTTTGTGGGAGACAAAGCCCTTCTTTTCCAAAATTCTTACAATGGTTGATACAGTATTATATGCTGGTTTTGGCTTGGGTAAGTATTCAAGGATATCCTTTACAAATCCTTTATCCATCCTCCACAATATCTGCATAATTTGTTCTTCCGCTTTTGTTAGTTCTTTCATGGCATAATAATTATACAACTAAAAACTTAGTTTTGCAACTATTATTTTAGTTTTAAAAAATTATTTTTTTAATCAATTCTTATAATTCCTTTTATATGTATCTTCACAGTGTAAGGAGGGCTCTTGAATTTTATTCTATTCTATTATCCTGGTTAGACTTCAGATTTCTGCTCTGTTATAAGCTTCTTGATGAGCCCTTAGAAGGAATGGACCATAACTATTATGAATTTCTCACTTCTTCTTTCTTCTTGCTTGCTTTGTACCAAGTATGCCGCCGTTTAAGAAAAGACCGGCACCAAGCACAAAACCAAAATTGTACCAGAATCCACTGTTATGGACCTCATAAAAACGCACGCTCTTTTTAAATATGGATATGATAAATGTTATTGGTGCAATAAAACCATGCCACAGCCCTTTCAAGAATCCAGCAATCTTCCCTTCTTTGTTTGGAGTTTTCTCAAGCTTATTTGGACCTGGGACGCAACTGGAAAAAACAAACATTAAAATAAGAAGAACTCCGATAATGCTTACTATTTTCATTTTATCCTCCTAATTCTCACTGAAAAATTTATAGCACAGGAAAAATTTAAAATCTACTTGAAATTGTTTGAAACTAGAGTGTGAAATTGGGGTACACAAAAAATTGGGGGCGGTCCAAGTTAGCTTGTTAATAAGTAAGAAAATAAACCTGATTAGAGCTGCATAACTTTGCCCGATCCCTATTTGGATTCCTATCTAGATTTAGAGGTTGAATGTTGAGACCTGACTCCATATAATTAAAAAAACGAGGAGGACCAATGTCCAAAAATAGTATCAAAAGAAGAGAATTTTTAAAGGCCCTGCTTGGAGGGATGTCTTTGGTTTCACTTGATTGGGCAGCTTTCCCAAAAGGCACGCAGGCAAGTACAGCGAAAACAGAGTTTGATGCAATAATCATCGGCTCAGGCCTTGGAGGATTGAGTTGTGCTGCTTCCTTTGCCAGGCAGGGATTTAAGGCGCTTGTTCTGGAGCACCATTACAGAGCAGGTGGATACGCAACAACATTCAAACGACCTGGAGGATTCGTCTTTGACGTCTCCCTGCATTCCACAGCCGTTGGAGAGAGAGACGGAATCCACAACCTGATACCTGGATTCCCTGAAATAAAAGATGTTAAGTTCGTCCCTCACCCTTATCTTTACCGGATAATCTATCCTGATTACGATATCCGTGTACCACAGAAGGATCTTACAGGTTATATTAAAATCCTAACCGGTCACTTCCCGGATGAAAAACAGGGAATTCATGGGATATTTGATGATATGAAGGGTCTAATCCGGGATATTAATAAATACTCGAGGGCTCAAGGACAGATTGACATGAAAAACTTCCCTCGTGAATACCCTTACTTATTTAAAAGCTACAATAAAACATGGGGCGAGATAGCGGACACACGAATTAAGAATCCTAAATTAAAAGCCATTATCTCCGGTCTCTGGGGTTATTATGGACTTCCACCATCTAAACTTGCCAGCATCTATTATGCTATGCCTACAATAGGTTTTCTTCAAGAAGGAGGTTATTACCCGATTGGCAGGTCCCAGAAGATAAGTGATGCCATGGTGAAATTTATTGAAGAGCGCGGGGGGAAAGTCAAACTCAGAAACCAAGTAAAAAAAATACTGGTAAAGAATCATTCTGCATATGGAGTAAAAACTGCTAATGGCCAAGAATATACAGGCAAAGTCGTGGTTTCAAATGCTAATGCATACGATACTTTTCACACAATGATGGAAGAGGGCAGCTTTCTGAAAAATTATCTGGAAAAAATGGATCAATTCTCAGTCAGTCTTTCATCCCTCCAGGTATTCCTTGGATTAAAAAAAGACCTGATTAACAAAATCGGAATTAGAGACACAGAAATCTTTTATGAGACCGGCTATGATATCGAAGCCAACTATAAGGCAGCTATCAATGCAAACCTGGAAAATACCGGCTATGGCCTCATGCTGTACGATAATCTCTACAAAGGTTATTCGCCTGAAGGTAAGAACACACTGAATATTATCGCGCTCCAGGGATATGACCACTGGAAGAAATATGAAACTGACTACTGGAAAGGCAACAAAAAGGCTTATAGGGCAGAAAAGGAACGGATGGCTGACCTATTGATAGATAAAGTAGAAGAAACGCTTATGCCAGGTCTTAGAGAAGCGATTGAAGTAAAAGAAATCGGTACTCCTCTAACAAATATTTGTTTCACAAAAAATTACCGTGGAGCAATATATGGATGGGACCAGACTTTGGATAACTCCACTCCGAGGCGGCTTCCGCATAAGACGCCAATAAAAAACCTCTATCTTTCCGGAGCCTGGACAAATCCAGGGGGCGGCTATAGTGCTGTAATTGGAAGCGGCCTGGAATGCTTCAGAGAAATTATGAAAAAGTGGAAGTAGAGACTCAGCTTATTAAACTGTAAAAAGTTCCTTAGAGTTTAAGGCAGCTTTAGCTTACAATTACAATAATGCGGGCGAGGAGAAATTTATCCTTGTTCAGCAGATGAACTTTTGCTGATTGCCCGCCGCCTGAAATCTCAACACGATAATCCCTGTTATCATCCAAATTCTTTGGCAAAAGCGTCACATTCTTTATTGTGGAAATACCAACGTCCCCTGCATTCAATTCAATTACATTGACTTCACGGAGGTCAATTCTGTTTTGTAAATCTGCAAAACTGACTTCTCCAAGAGATGCTTTTCCCTTCGCCTTAAGACCACTCTTAGTGCCCACAATGTAATAAACAGAATTTAATTTTGACTCAAAATCTTTATTTTGGCTCTCTATTTCTGTTGCTTTTTCTTTGAGAGATGCACTTTGGGATTTTAGTGCTTTATACTCATTTTCCAGTTCTCTTATTTTATCCTTGAGCCCTGCATTCTCTTCCTGACCTTTTATTCTCTCTTCGGCAATTTTATTCCTCAATTTAACTTTTTCAGCCTCTATGTTCGTCTGCTCTATTCTCTGCATGTCACCAGGGGAAAGGACTGCCTCTCCCTGCGCAAGAAAGCTTGCATAGTCTATACCATCACTGTAATTCCCGACTTTAAAACCAACAAGTATCTGATCCGCCAAAGGAATATCTCTCAGTACTGCTCTTGCATCCTCATCCGATAATCCCCGTTTCTCGGTAAGGTAATCATAAGCAATCCTCCAGTGACTATCTCCCTCCTGCACTTCCCATGATAATGGAATACGCCTCTTGAGACTTTCGTTATCACTTTTCAACTGATTGATCTCAGCATCTTTTGCAGCAACATCTTTTTGCAATCCATTAACTTTTGCTTGTAAGTCCTGAATCTGAGTATCTTTTTGAGCTGCCTCTTCTGCCTTCTTTTTGCTTGAGCAGGAAATGAGAGATAAGAACCCAGCCATCAGAAAAACACAGAGACAGAGGAAGAACAAATTTCCCGCACTGATCCTTTTTTCAATTCCTTTCATGTATACCTCCTTTTTTTTAACAAATAATTTAGATAAGTTAAGGAAAAAACTTATTCAATTTATTTAAAGAAAATAAGTAAATAAAAAAACATTATTTCCGATGCCTTAAAATCTCGGGTATTATACAACAATTTATTCATTTTAAACAACTGAATTTTAAAGAAAAAATTCAGTAAACTGGAACTCACAAGATGACCTATCGCAAAAAATTGGACTAAACAAGTAATGGAAAAGCTACTCTGTCTGGAGGGCAGTAAGTTGATCCCTTGCATCGAGTATTTCAGGAAAATCCTGGCCAGCACTTTCCCAAAGGTCAAGAAATTTTCTATAAAACTCTAAGGCTTTTTCCTTCAAGCCTTTCTCCTGGCAAATTTTACCCAGCATATAGAAGCTCCTGGCAAATATGTCTCCATAAGAAATCCTGCCATAGGTCAGGGAAATAATCTTTTCGTACTGCTCTTGTGCTTTGTCTAAATCTCCTGCTTTGTAATAAGTCAAAGCTAAAGAATCAATATATAATGCGCTAAATGAATGTTGAAGAGATGAAAGAGATAGGGCTTTTTCGAATTCCTTAATGGCTCTTGAAAAATTATTCTTTTTTAACTCTTTTCTTCCATTAAGATAATGATAGTCTCTTATCAGTTTCCTGTGTAATCCCTTTTGAGTCAGTTTTTTAAGCTCCGCTGCAATATTTTGTGCCTCATTCATTGCTCCTTTCCCTAGGTAAACCAATCCTTTAAGTACCAAAACACTTCTTTGATATTCTGGGTTTTTTGCCTCAACAGCACAGCTCCACGCCTTCTCACTCTCTTCCAGAGCCTCCTCAAATCTTCCCAATAATATATATCTATATGCTAATTGGAGATGGAATTCCGATTTCCTCCCTTTTTCACCGAGCTTTTCTGCTAGTTCAATTGCCTGTTTGACCTGGCTCTCAGATTTCTCAAATTTTCCCTGTGATAAATATAAAGCTCCTAATCTGTCCCTACCGACTAATTGCCCTGCATTCTCTACTGTTCCTATAAGTTTCTGGTATTCTTTTTCGGCTTCAATTAAATTCCCTCCTACATAATAAATGTCACCTTTTATATAAGTATTTCTCGGAAAAGTTGGATCAAGGGAAATCGCATTATCCACTTCAGTTATTGCAGATGTATATTCCCCTTTAAAAAGATAATTATAGGCTAAAAGACCTCTTATAATAATATTGTCCGAAAAATTCTCCAGATAAAATTCCAGTGCTTCTCCAGCTTTATCATAATCTCCCTCATACCAATATACGATTGCTAGATTTGTATATATAAAAAAGGAGTCAATCCGAGCCTGTTTTAAAACTTCAAATCGTTCAATGGATTTATCCCATTCCTCTAAACTCATGTACATTCTGGCAAGGTTGATATTTGCTACTCTGTCATCCGGGTAAAGCTGCACTAATTTATTGTATGCTTTGATCGCTTTATCATATGTATCTTCTGACTGTCCGAAAAAATCACCTTGAATGAGATATCGTTCTCTATCCGATACCCGATCTATCAGCTCTAAAGCTTTTTGAAGCTGTTTCCTTTCTCCGGAAAATCTACCAAGATTGTGATAAGATGACGCTATGCCTTTATAAGCCATGGCAAACTCAGTATCAATGGCAACTGCTTTGTTCATTAACTGGATACTTTGATTATAATCTCCTTTATTGTGATACTTCCTTGCATCGATATAATATCTGAGAGCTTCAGGAGAACTGGTTGTGATCTTCTCCACTTCTTTATCAATATCCTGAGCGATCACATCTTCTGAAAGCTTAAAATTTGCCTTGATTTTTTTTGTCAGCTCGTCCACCATTGAGAAGAGTTTCTCCTCCCCTTCTCCCTGCACCGTTTCTGAACCTACAGTTTCCTCAGTGCTTGCCTCCAGAAGCACAACATTGATTCTGAATTCATTTCCGAGCTTGGCATAAGCTCCCTGCAGTATATGGCTGACTCCTCCCCGAACTGCAACATCTCTGAGGACATCTGAAGAATAACTTTTCGCTTCCAGCTGATTAAGTTGGTCGAGAATACTGTAGAGTTTCTGCTCACTCAATACCCTGATATATTTTGATTGAGTAATGTCTGCAATTAACAGATTAGAAAACATGGTCCTCAAATGATCCAGATTCTCATCTCCGGTATTATTCGTAAAGTACATAACAGCAAGGGAAGGTTTGTCAGATGGGATAGGAACAGCTTGTTTTTTGGGAATAAGCTTCGAAACAGCCAACACAATTATAACAAGGGCAATAACAACTATAGCCGGGACAAACAGCTTCTTCACCTTGAGCTGGACTGTTATCTCCTTTGCAGTGAGGGGTATTCTCTTGGGAATCACTCTTTCAGCAGTAGGTATTCCCTGTTCTATTTTGACTAATTCAGTAAGGAGCTCATCTGCCCCTTTAAACCTTTTCTCCTTATTCTTTTCCATGCATTTAAGAATTACCTTGTTTAGATCTCCCGGAATCTGGGCATTGACTTTCCTTGGTTCTTGAGGTATTTCGCTCTTATGTTTTAAAGCTACACTTAAAGCTGTGTCCCCTGTAAAAGGCACTCTCCCGGTCACCATCTCATAAATAATCACTCCCAAAGAATAGACATCTGAACGCTTATCTGCTTGCTTGCCTTCTACCTGCTCAGGTGACATATACTCAGGAGTCCCTATTATCATTCCTGCATCTGTCACACCTTTTGCTTCAAGGGAAAGAGATATTCCAAAATCCATAATATGCGCATTTCCCTCGCTATCAATCATGATGTTCTGTGGCTTTAAATCCCGGTGAACAACTCCCAACCGGTGGGCTTCGGCCAGTCCTTCACAAATTTGTTTGGCTATGCTGACAGCTTTTCCAATAGTTAACTGCTCCATTCTTCTTATGGAGCTCTTTAGATCTTCGCCAGGAACATATTCCATGGTGATGTATGGAGTTCCTTCCTTTTCATTGAGGTCATACATCCGGCACACATTCTTGTGAGTTATTTTGCGGGCAAACTTCAATTCATTTCGGAAGCGCTTAATTGTTTTTTCATCAGAAGCAATCTCTGGATTCAAGAGCTTTAAAGCCACTTTCTCATCTATATCCTTGTCGAGAACTTTGTAGACTCTTCCCATACCGCCTCTGCCTATCTCTTCGATGATCTGATATCTTCCAGCAAAAATACTCCCCACATCCAGTTCTTGTGAGGGCATTTCCAGGGTTCTAGTGTGGGAGATGGGCGCCCCTTCGGTAAGAACAAACTGAGTAGCACACTTGTTACAAAAACGGCTGCCAGCAGGATTTTCTTCGTTACATTTCGGGCATTTCATTACCCAGGTCGCTCCATTGGCTTATCTGAAAAGAGAATAACAATTAAAAAGAAAAGAGTCAAATTGAGCGATTCTGAAAAATTCTCTTTAATTTATATATTCGGTTATAATAAGATATGTTTTAACAACTTTGGTCAAAAAGCAAGGCTGGAAATGTTATAGATATAAAAGAATAACCCAAAAATAGAGGAGCTCTAAAATGAAACTTGAAAAATTATACAAAAAAGCTATCGAGATAGGGGAAAAAAACGATTTAAGAGGGAAAGAGGAAATTAAAAGAATACTAAAGGACGAAAAAGAAAAACACAAAAAGCTTAAAGATGAAGAAGCCGAATACTATGACAAGGATAGATTGTTTAATCCTTTTTCTGATTCAAGAGTCCTGTATGGAGACCTCAACACAGATGTTAAAAAAGTAATTGTCGGAATTGACATGGAAGCCGGGGAGATACTCCTTACCCACATTTTGAACAAAGAACTGAAGCAAAAGATAGACCTGATAATTTCCCATCATCCTGAAGGTTATGCCCTCGCCCAGCTCTACGACGTTATGAAGCTTCAGGCGGATCTGCTGGCTAATTATGGAATAACAATAAGTGTGGCTGAACAGCTCATGGAAAAAAGAATCAGTGAAATAGAAAGAAGGCTCATGCCAGTGAACCATAACAGGGCTGTGGATATAACAAGAATATTGGGAATTCCCATGATGTGCATCCATACACCAGCTGACAACTGTGTCACAAATTATTTGAAAACAACATTCGAAAAAGAGAAACCTTATAAATTAAAAGATATAATGGACATATTAAAGAATATCCCTGAATACAAAAAATTATCCAAATTACAAGTCCCACCCAAAATAGTGAGTGGATCTGAAAACAGCAAATGTGGAAAAATTTATATTGATATGACCGGAGGCACTGAAGGTTCAAAAGAGATCTTTGAAAAATACGCAAACAGCGGTATCAGTACGCTCGTCCTTATGCATCTAAGTGAAGAGCATCTCGAAAATGCAAAAAAAGCAAAGTTAAATGTTGTCATTGCAGGTCATATCTCCAGCGACATTCTTGGCTTAAACCTCTTGTTTGACGAGTTGGAAAAAGAAGAAAAACTTGAATTTGTTTGTGTATCAGGATTTGAACGAATCAGAAAAAAGCGGTAAGTTAATCCGATGTATTTTTGTCTTCTTTTTTGCCAAAAGAAACATATTTGTCCCCCATTGTGGACAAAAAAATAACCACAACTAACAATTTTATCTGCTTTTAATTGGCATGTTACTTGCATTATAATATTAATGATTTAGTACAACTAAAAAGATAAATAAAGAAGATAAGCAGAAAATTTAAATGTTTTTTGGCTTTAACGAGTTTTTTCTTTTAAATTAGGGGAGAAAATATAATGAAAAAAACACTTTTAATAACAGCCCTTGTTATCCTGAGTATCTCTGTATTTTCCCAGGAGATATTTATTAAACAATCTGTTGTAATCAACATAGAAGTGCCGGTTAGAGTGTTTAAAAGCGGGGCATTTATAGACAACTTAACCATAAACGATTTTGAAGTCTTTGAGGACGGCATCCCTCAGAAGTTAGAAGCTGTCTATCTGATAAAAAAGAGAGCCATAGAGAGAAGCGAGGAAAAGAAAAGATTCTCTCCTGAAACTTCAAGGAACTTTTTCATATTTTTTGAAGTGGCAGAGTATACAGCAAAGCTGGGCGAGGCTGTAGATTATTTTGTCCACAATGTTATTCTTCCCGGAGATAATCTTTATATCATAACTCCAATGAAAACATACAGATTAAAGAATAAAGCCTTAGGAGTTACAACAAGAGAAGAAATCGTGATGGAATTAAGAGGATTAATAAGAAAAGATTCTTTGACTGGGAATTCGGAATACAGGGCAACTCTTGCTGAACTTACATCTTTAGCCAGGTCTCTAACAGCAGGAATCCAAACAGATCCCGAAACTCAAACAGGTTTTGGAGAAGGAACCGCACCACCTAAAGAGCTTGACTCTTTTACTTCACTTCAACATGTTGGCATGGATTTAGATGAATTGCTCTGGAACTATGTATCCCTCTTGAAAAGGCTAGAAATATTAAGAAGTGTCGAACAGATGAAACTTTTAGAGTTTGCACAATTCCTAAAAGATAAAGAAGGACAGAAATATGTCTTTTTGTTTTACCAGCGAGAATACATTCCACAGATAGAACCCAGGATTTTAAACGAATATATGAATTTACACATGAAAAATCAATTTGTCATGCAAACTCTGTCACAAATTTCTACTCTTTCCGGAAGAACTGTTTCCATTGATGTCGATCGTGTAAAACAAGCTTATGCAGATTCCTCAACATCAATACATTTTTTATTTATTACAAAGCCGCCGCCGATCTTGCCCGGAATATACTTTGAAGAACATTCAGAAGACATCTACCAGCCTTTTAAGGAGATGGCAAACGCAACAGGAGGATTTGTAGAAAGCTCCTCTAATCCTGCTTTTTTATTTCAAAAAGCTCTGGAAGCATCCGAAAACTATTACCTCCTCTATTATTCGCCCAAAAATTATGAGTATGACGGGAAATTTAAAAGTATAAAGGTCAAATTGAAAAATAAAAATTACAAAGTTACCCATCGTGCTGGTTATTTTGCTTATTAAATCGTTATTCAAAGATATTATAACAACACAAACAGTAAAACGAATTTTTATTCTTATGGCCAATCCTCAGCCCTTTTCTTTCCTGGAAAAAAAAGAATATAATATATAAATAATTTATAAAAAAGAGGATTAAAAATGAAAAAATTTATTTTCCCTTTCGCTCTTTTATTATTATCTTTTTGCCTTTTCTCTCAAATTGAGAAACATGAAGTTTTAGTAACAAATGTTGTCGTCCCCGTAAGAGTTTTTGAAGGAGAAAGATTTGTCGATCATCTTACTATAGAGGATTTTGAACTGTTTGAAAATTACGAGCATCAAAAAATTGAAGCTCTCTATCTTATTAGAAAAACAAATATTGAAAGAGAAGAAGCGCTCAAAAAATTTAATCCAGCTCTAACAAGGCATTTTTATCTCATCTTCCAGATAACAGATTATAATCCCAGATTTGCAGAAGCTTCAGGCCACCTTTTCAATCAAGTGCTCCTTCCAGGAGATACTCTTACTATTATGACACCCATGGATACCTACGCTCTCTCTAAAAAAGCCCTTGAAACCAAATCAAAAGAACGTCTCTCCAGTGAATTGTTGAGTATCCTAAGGAAAGATACAAAGATGGGAGCCGCAAATTACAGGAGCTTGATGAATGACCTCAGAAGGCTTGTCAGATCGATATCTGCATCTACACAAGGAGCAGGGGGCGTTAATCTGGGTTTTGAATCCGAATCTATAACCGGAGGATTTGATCTTGAAACCCTTCTTCAGAGATACCAGGAGACCTTGCTAAAGATGGAGCAACTCAGGCTTGTGGATGAAACCAAATTTATCAGGTTTGCTGCACAGGTGAAAAAGCAAACAGGGCCAAAAAATGTATATTTCTTTTACCAGAGGGAATTCAGGCCTGAGATAACTTCAGATATCCTCACTAAATTAACAAGTCTTAATCAAGATAAGCCTGAAATCATAGGCGAGGTGCAAAACCTTTTTCAACTCTACCGAAGATCTGTCAGTTTTGACGTAAATAAAATAACAACAGCCTTTGCTGATTCCTCTCTTTCCTTTAATTTAATTTTTATGCACAAAGAGCCTGAGAATGTCTCTGGAATCCGTATGAGAGAACAATCTGAAGATATGTTCAGCGCTTTCTCACAGGTAGCAAAAGCCACGGGAGGAATAATCGACAGTTCTCAAAATCCATCTTACGCTTTCAAAAATGCTGCAGCAATTTCTGAATCATACTATCTCCTTTATTATTCCCCCAAAAATTACATAAAAGATGGAAAATTTAAAACAATAACGGTCAGAACGAAAAACTTAGACTATAAGGTCACGCACCGGAAGGGTTATTACTCGAATTGAGATTGTAACATTTTTTTACTGCTGTAAAGATATTTATAAATTTTAAACATAAAATTCACTCTTGCCTTTCATCTGTCTCTTAAGACTACACCTGGTTTTCCTTGAGTAAAAAAATATTTTTTGGATTGTGTTCTAATTAATTTTCACTTGGCACATTATTTGCCTTTATTATTTTGACAACTTATCAGACTATTCCTTTCCAAAGGTATAAAAGCTATAATATAAAATAGTGCTTAAAAAGGGAGGACATAAAATGAAAAAAATAATCTTCGCAATAGTATTTTTATTACTAACTTTTATTCTTTTTGCCCAAGTTGAAAGACATGAGGTCGTAGTAACAAATATCGAAGTCTCAGCAAGAGTTCTGGATGGAAATCAATTTGTCGACAATCTAACAATAGAGGATTTTGAAGTGTATGAAGATGGCATACTTCAGAAGATCGAAGCTTTATATCTTATCAAAAAATCGAAAATAGAAAGAGAGGAAACACTCAAACGATACAATCCCGCTCTTTCAAGACATTATTATCTTCTCTTCCAGACAATAGATTATAATCCCAAAATGGAAGAAGCCATAAACTACTTTATCCATCAGGTGCTTCAGCCAGAAGATACTCTTATGATATGGACATCTGTAAAAAGGTACAATCTTCCCAGCAGTGCCATTAAAACAATGCCTAGAGAAACTATCTCCAAAGAAATGCAAAAAATCGTAAGGAAGGACACAAATATTGGAGCCATGCAATACAGGAATTTGATGAAAGACCTCAAAAGGATTGTTAGAGGAATAGCGAGCAGTTCAGGAGGTGAAATGCCCACAATAAAAGATATGGAAACTGATTCTTCATCCAGTATGTTCGGTATTGAAATGCTCCTGCCAAGATACAGAGAAACATTACAAAAGATGGAAGATCTTCGTATTGTCAATGATAAAATGCTTATTCAGTTTGCAAAAATCCTTAAAAGGCAAGAGGGAGAAAATATCGTCTTTTTCTTTTACCAGAGAGAATTCAGGCCTGAAATACAGTCCAGTACTTTAAATAGAATGATGAGTATTTATCAGGACGATCCGAATATTATGGGCGGGCTGCAAGACCTGTTTCAAGCCTATCACAGAGATATCGAATTTGAAACTGACAAAATAAAAGAAGCTTTTGCTGACTCCTCAATTTTATTTAATTTCATTTTTATGAATAAGACTCCGGAGAATATCTCCGGCATACACATGAGAGAACAATCCGAAGATGTTTTCAGTACGTTATCAGAAGCAGCTAAAGCAACCGGAGGGGTGATCGATAATTCTCAAAATCCTGCAGTGGGATTCAAGAATGCCTTAGACACTTCGCAATATTATTACATCCTGTATTATTCCCCAAAGAATTATACAAGAGATGGAAAATTTAAACGTATAACAGTCAAAGTGAAAAACAAAGATTACAGAATTAGGCATCGAGTTGGATATTACGCAAAATAAGCAACCTGAATTATTCATAAAAAGGTCAAGGTTAAAACCTCTCTTGATAATATAAGCAATAACACTCTGAACACCAATCCAGCCAGAAGCCCATTCTTTTTTTCTTCTTACACCTACAGAATTTATCATAGTAATGATGTACACATCTTCTGGCGTTTTTGACCATATTTAGACCTTGATCTTCGAGCCACTTCACCCTTTGTTTCAGGTAGGCTTTCATTTTCTGCCCCCCGACCAGATCACACTCAAATTATAACACTGCCGAAAATCAGGGGTCAAGGCTCAGAAATTGGGGAAGCCAGGGCTTTACAGCCACTTTTTTCTTTTAAAAAAGATTAACATAGAAATGATAATTCCAACAATTAAACCCCAAACCACGAAATAAGCCCAACGCCATTCTAGTTCTGGCATAAATTTAAAATTCATCCCATAAATTCCTGCAATAAAAGTCAGGGGGATAAAAATAGTGGCAATAATGGTGAGTACTTTCATAATTTCATTCATTCGATTACTGATGCTGGATAAATACATGTCATGCATTCCAGACAACAAGTCTCTATACGTTTCAACCGTATCTATTATTTGTATTGAATGGTCATAAACGTCCCTGATAAACCTTTGTGTCCCTTTATGAATCAGTGATGATTCTGCTCTTTCCAAGCCATTTATAACTTCTCTTAAAGGCCATACCGATTTTCGTAAAATAATCATATCTCTCTTTAATCTATGGATTTCCTGTAAAGTTTCAGGTTTGGGATCAATCACCACTTTATCTTCAAGTTCTTCAATCCTCTCTCCTTGATTTTCTAAAACAATAAAGTAATTATCCACAACTGTATCCATTAACGCATACGCAAGATAATCGGAACTCATTTTTCTAATTCGACCTTTACCGCTTCTGATTCTATTTCTAATAGGTTCAAAAATGTCTCCACTCATTTCCTGAAATGAAATGACATAGTTTTTTCCCATTATCAGACTAACCTGTTCCATCTTAATCAGATTTTCTTTTCCATCATATTGCAGCATCTTGAAAACAATAAATATATAGTGTTCAAAATCTTCCATTTTAGGCCGTTGCTGTGGATTCACAATATCTTCTAGAATCAATGGATGAAGTTCAAAATGTTTCCCGATTTTCTCAATGATATCAACTTGGTGTATTCCATCTATGTTAATCCACATCACGCTCGGGCTGTCTTTGAATGGAAAACACTCCTCAATATTCTTGGCCTCCATCTCTTGAACCTGGTCTTTTGTATAATCAATGATAGAAATCTTTACCTTTTCTTCTTTTTTTTCTCCAGTGTAAATAGGAGTTCCTGGTGGGAGACCAATTTTTTTATCTCTTTTCTTGGTAAATTTATTTAGACCTTTCATGCTTCCTCCTTATACCTATCAATCTTCCAATTTTGATTTTAATACTTCAAGAGGACCATAAATCACTAAATTATCACCACTTTTAATTATTTTTGCCGCTTTTGGAGTAGGTATCCACTTTTTATCTCTTTCAATCCCCAATACTAAGATTCCTTTCTCATTCAGTTTTGATTCCACTAGAGATTTTCCTTGTAAGGGAGATTCTTCAAGAATTATTTTTTTTACAAGCCCATAGCCTTCTAAAAAATGAAGAAGGTCTTCTGTTGCCGATTCTTCAAACACAGGTGATTTAATAAGTTTTTTCTCAATGAAATGCTCCCATTTCCTGGTAAATCCTCTATACTTTGCGAGTTTGTAAATCAATAATATCCCCACAATTAGTATCAAAATATTCAATGGCAGCAGGTATCCCTGGCTGGTTGCCAGTGAAGAGGTTGCAGTAATAATAACTGTTACAATTCCTGCATTCCCCATTATCATAAGCCATCTCATGATTTTTCTCCTCTGGGGATGATTGACAACCGATTCTGCCTCTTTAGTTGTAAAACCAGTGCCTGTAAAGGCAGACAAAGCTTGAAATCTCGCTTTATTCTTATCTAAACCTGTCATCATTAAAGCGATGGTCGCTGCCCTTACAAAAAGGAAAGAAATCAATATGGCAAGCAATGTCGGAAATAGAAAATATAAGCTATTTATATTTCCTCCTAAAATTTGTGTTTTTCTTTTAACTTAGACATGAATTACTCTATCCTTATTCAGTGATATCATTATAATTGATTCTTTTCAATATTTTTACTCGAATTGTAGCCTAGCCTTATACTTTCAAAACATTCAGTATAAATAACAGATAGTGGACCTGAAGTGATTGGCTTCTATTGGCTCAATATTCTTAAATAATTCCAAGAAAGATTATATCGTTTAACTACCTGATATTTTTCTTCGTCTTCTTCTACGGAATAAATTTTGTTTTTGTCAAAAGACGAGGCCTTTCTTTAAGAGGAATTTTAGTTATATATTTTACTTCCGAATCAAAAACATCATAGAAATAAGCCTTTTATCTGGAGACATCTCCCAAGTTTGAACAAATACGCGACCTTATCATCTAAATTTAAAAAAGATATGCCGATTTATATTTAGGAAAATCAAGTTTAAATGACGAGGGAGAAGCTAATGATTCTTTTATTTTGTGTCTTACTTCTCTTGGAACTCATATTAATTTTATAAATGTCCAGATAATCAGAACAGAACTCCACCTTGTATGAGGGAGTTCTGATCCTCAAAGAGCTTAAATGGCAGAGCTAAAAATTGAGTCTTCTTCTATTCTTTCCTGGGTTTGATTTTTTCTGCGAACTTACTTTTCTCCCAAAGGCTTGTAACTAAATCCTTACTTCCCAATCCAAATGCAATAGCTAAAGCTAAACACAGTGCTCCAAAGAGAAGTAAAAAGGTGTTCGTGACGATTTCGGAGGCGATACGAAGCTGGTTAAGAACGATCGGGACGACAAAAACAATCACAATGGCGTAAGCTGTATTCCCGACAACATCCGGTTTCTCGATTCCGATATTTCCAGCAAGCACTTTAACTAATCCTGATACAAATCGAGCCAAATAAAATCCAATGATTAGAATGACCAAGGCTACGAATATATTTGGAAAATACAGCAACAACTGATTAAGAACATCGGAGACGGCAGTAAGACCTACTGAGTTAAACGCAACGATAAAGGTAATAATAATAAAAAACCAGTAGGCAATACGACTGACAATGCTTACAGCATCTCTTTTTAGTTCTCCTTTCTGTAGAAATTTTTCCACTCCTGCTTTCTCGGACAAAATGTGAATTCTGGCCAGTCGGAGAAGTTTTTGAATAAGAAAGGCAAATAGCTTTGACAGCAACCATCCTAGGATGAGGATTAGGAGGAATCCCACTATTTTAGGAAGAAGTCCTCCTACAATCTCAGCAATCTTTAGCCAGGCAGCTTGGAGAGGTTCTGTGATATCCTTAAAGAATTCAGGAGTAGCTGAAAAAGAAGTTGTTAAGTGACTCATGATGACCTCCTTAAAAAAATTTTTATAACCTGCTAAATGCAGGGATATACAAATAAATCATTCCTATTTATTTTTTTTCAAAACTATCTCTTTCATGAACTTACTGTTGGGGAGCATCCATCTTTTTTCCCCATCTTCTAATGCGGTATTTATTGAGCCTATTTCCACAATTTTCCCTTTTATATCTCCACAGGCAATATGGTCTCCTTCCTTGAAATCCTTTCTGATATAATAACCAGAAAGTATGTTCTCAACTATGTTTCTTGCACCAAAAATAAATAAAGCTCCGAAAGAAAAAACAAGAATTCCTATAGTTATGTTTGTAACACTAACGAAAATATGTGTGCTAATTTTCAGTTGGGCCAAGGCTGATATAGATACAAAAATTATGATAATGTAAGCCACGACTAGCCCCAGTTTATCTCCATATTCGATTCCAATTGCCTCTGTTGATGAGGTTATTATTCTCTTCACAAAATTAGCGATTAAAAGCCCAATAATAAAAATAATGAGAGCAGCCAGAATATTTGGCAGATAAGAGATAATTTTTCCAATAGCAATAGATACAGCATCAAGTCCCAGGATATCCGCAGCTAAAAACAAAAAAACTAGAAAGGTAGTCCAGAATATTGCAGTAGAAAATATAGAAGAAACCGGTCTTTTTACGCCTGCCTTCTTAAGACCTTTAGCAATGCCTAGCTTTTCAAACATTTTGTTTAGGCCAAGTTTCTTCACCAGTTTACCAATGATTTTTGAAATAATCCTGGCAATAAACCAACCGAAAAAGATTATAAGAATTGCAAAGACAATTTTAGGAAGATAGGCCCATACTTTTGACATTAAAGCCTTGGCAGAATCTAAAAATTGCCCTGCCTCAAATAGCTCTGAAAAGAATTCTTTCATGGTCATACCTCTGGTTTTCTTTTTGGCTTAAAGAAAACATTTAAAGCCTCAAGGAAAAACACTAAGACACGAATAGAACCAAAAAATATTAAATTAAAAAGTTCCTTTGTTGTGATCCTTCGGTTAATTTTTAAAATTGTACTCTTTGTAAAATTATCTGGAGCCAATACTTTTCCTCTGGTTCTAAACAGCTCCTTTTCTTTAAACATTTGTTATACCTCTGTAAATTTTTTTAATTTCTCCCTTGCCCTTTTAAGACGCATTTTCACCGCACTTTCTGTAATATCCAGAATGCTAGCAATTTCCTTTATGGTTTTATCTTCAATATAGAAAAGGACTAAAACAGTTCTGTAATCAGGGGTTAGCCTGTTTAAAAGAAAATTAATTGTATCTCTTTTAATTATTTCCTTATTTTTCTCTTCGGTAACAAATGAATTAGCTTTGCTGAATAGCAAGACTCTTCTTTTTTTTCTCAAAAAATTAATGCTTTTATTTACAGCAATCTTATAAATCCAGACAGAAAACTTTCGGGGATCCTGTAAAGTTTTTAATTTCATGTAAATCTCAATAAATGTATCTTGAGAAATATCCTTTGCATCCTCAATATTACCTATTATTCGGTAACACACTGTAAAGATTCTGTTTTTGAATTTTTCAATGAGAAACTCAAAAGCTGATATAGACTGTTCTCTCCCATTCTGTACCTTCTTAACAGCTTCTAAAAGGTCCATATTCGAGTATTATAACCATTTTTATTCATTCATATAAATAGAGACAAAAACGATAAGCTAAAAGTCACAATTTTTTATATTTATTTTTTTTAAAATTTTATTGAACCAATATTTTTTTTCTAAGCGAAAATCATTACTCTGGTGAAAGTACAATAGCAGATATGCAGACACTTCTCGTTATTATAATGCCTATTTTAATAACTCCTTCACCAATGCTACTTCCCAACAAAGAATGAGAAAAGGGCGTCCTTTCTATAAAGTAATAATAAATTTTTAAATTTAAGCCCCACGTGCAAAAAAAGAGGGCTGAATCAAACGATTCAATCCTCTTCCCGACGTACTCAGTTTAAAATCGTGTGTACGATTTTGTCACTTTTTTACGTCTCAAACTGTCTACGGAAGTATTAAGGCGTACAACGCTTTTGAGAGATTGCCTGAGGGAAACCAATTTCCTGTCTGGAATTTTTCTTGACCGTGTGTTCTTCATAAAAACTGCCGACACTATTTTTTATTTTCAAAAATGTGAGCCTGTTACACTAATCTTTTCCCAAAATTATCATCCATACCTTCTTCAATGAAGTCCTTTTGACTTTATGTCGGCATTTTTCACCCTCCGGGCAAGCCGATCTCATGAGATTGCACAGCCTGTTGCGAGCGCAGCGTGGCAATCTTCTACGCTCCTCGCAACGACGTCTGCAGCGATCTCGACTCGTGAATAATCCAGGGGAATTATTTATTAATTCCTTTTTGAAGTAGGAGAAGGTGCTTTCCAGGTAAATATCACAGCCACCAGAAAGAAGACTATTCCGGCAAAAAGATACATTTTTCTGTAACCATAAAGGTCAGAAATCCATCCAAAAAAAACTGAACCAAATCCCATTCCAATATCAAAAAAGGCAAGGTACAAACTTAAAGCCAAACCTTTATTTTCCCGCCCCAGAATATCAATGATATAAGTGCTCAAAGCAGGGAAAATAAGCCCCTGGCCAAAACCTCCAATAAAACCTGTCAAGACAAACAGCCAGGATGAGCTAATTTGCGAAATAAGAAACAAGTTAAAGCCGACAATACACGCGGCTGGAAATAAAACTTGCTTTCGGCCATATTTATCAGACAAGCCGCCGATCCAAAGACGAGTCAGAATAGCTGCCCCTGAGAAGCTGAGAAAAAAGGGACCCACCCTATCAAGAGGGATTGATTTTCCGAATAAAGCAATAAAATGAACAACAGCTCCCCTTGCTGCTCCATGGGCAATAGGAAACATGGATATTAAGAGAATAGTAACGATTGAAATGCCCCATAATGGTTTTGACTTGTAAAATTGATTGGAATTATTAGGCCTGATGGATTCTTTTATCGATAACATACACAAAAAAGAAACAATAAGAAAAATTAAACTAGTATTAAAAAGAGTACTAAAACCAAATCGACTGATAATCTCTTCAGCAAGTAAAGGGCCTAAAGCACAGGAAAGAAGGCCAGCTACTCCAATTATGCCCATAGAATGCGCTAACCTTTCAACAGGTGCTAAATCTGAACAAATAGTAATAGTGGCAGTCATGCTAATCCCCCACCCTATACCTGTCAGCGCTCTTAAAATAACAGGCAGGAGGCCTGCATCATGGATAAGATGGAAACAAGGCAAAACCAAAATTAAAAAGATAATTCCAAAAAGAGATATTTTTTTTCTTCCTTTTATATCAATCAGGCGCCCGAAAAAAGGCCGAATAAAAATGGCCGTAAGACTATGAATCCCCATAACCATTCCAATCTGGCTTTTTGATGGATTAAACTGCTCAAGGAAAAGAGGAAACAGGAAAAAAAGCGTGACACTCATAAATAAAAAGAAAAAGCCGAACAATGCAACAATAAAATTTTTGTTCCAGATTTTTACTATTTTTTCTTCGCTTTCCATTTTTATCAAAGAAGAATTAACATTCAAACTTAGTAGTTTATTAAAAGCAATACAACGGGTAAAGAAAAATCAGTACAAGATAGAATGCTGGCTGTCTTGGGTATGGGGAAAATAAGCGAAAAGGGGATATTGAAGGAGGGTTATTTAAAACCCTGCCCAGCCAGCACAACAAGGTTTGATTTAATTATAACAAACTATCAAAAAAAAACAAACTTTTCTAAAAAAAAATTCAATCACGCTGTTGCCCCCACGTTAAAACCGATGATATAATTTCTCTGATGCCTTATATCAACAGGAAAATCGCCTGCGAAAATGGACTAATAGAGAATAGAGGAAAAAATGTATGCTATTGGAGTTGACTCAGGAACCCAGGGAACAAAAGTCCTGATTGTGGACTTCGATGGAAAGGTTCATGGAAGAGGACACCATCCCCACCGACTTATCAGCGGGCTTGAGCCTGGAGCAAGTGAACAGGACCCTAAGACCTGGGTGGATGCTCTAAAAGAGGCGCTTAAAGAAGCATTAAAAAACGCAAAAATCAATCCTTCAAAGGTAGTTTCATTCGGAGTTTCTGGCCAGCAGCATGGATTTGTCCCTTTAAAAAAAAATGGCACACCTATAAGGCCATCAAAACTATGGAATGATACTTCAACCGTAGAAGAAGCAGAAGTTATCATAAAAAAAATGGGTGGCCATAGAAGTTATATTAAAAAGCTCGGTATTAGCCTTGCCGTTGGATATACAGCCTCCAAAATTCTCTGGCTGAAGAGAAAAGAGCCAGATAATTACAGTCAGCTCTCGACTGTTCTTCTTCCTCACAACTACATTAATTTCTATTTAACAGGAAAAAGACACATGGAATATGGGGATGCTTCCGGAACAGGTCTTATGGACATCCGAAAACAACAGTGGCATAAAGAAGCCATAAGAGCAGTCGACCCTGAACTTGAAGAAAAGCTTCCCCAGCTCTCCCATCCTTCTGAACCTGTAGGTTATTTGAAAAAAGAAATCGCCCAGATCTTTGGATTGGGCAATGTGTTAGTTTCAAGCGGAGGTGGGGACAACATGATGGGCGCTATCGGGACAGGAAACATCACGCCAGGTGTTTGCACACTCAGCCTGGGTACTTCCGGAACGATTTATTCCTATTTTTCTGAGCCATTCGTTGACCCTGAAGGCGAGATAGCTGCCTTTTGTGACAGCACTGGAGGATGGCTTCCTCTGCTTTGCACGATGAATGTCACCAACACAACCGAATACTTCAGAGCCATTTTTAATATCTCCAACAAAGAGCTCGAGCAGATGGCTTCCAAGACTCCAAGCGGGACAGAAGGATTGTTATTCCTTCCCTTTCTTGATGGAGAAAGAGTACCAGTACTTCCATTCTCCAGCGGGTTTTTTTTTGGTCTAAATAGGAAGAACTTTAGCTCATTTTTTTTGGCCAGGTCTATTCTGGAAGGGACAATACTTAACCTTGGCTATGGATTTTCAAGAATGAGAGCTTTAGGATTAGCGCCCAAAGAGATTAGAGCCACTGGAGGAGGAGCTAAAAGCAGGCTCTGGCTTCAGATCACTGCAGATGTATTTAAAACTCCAGTCGTCACTCTGAAAGAACAGGAAGCGGCGGCGTTCGGAGCAGCCATTCAATCTATATGGAATTACCACACGGCAAAAGGCAAAAATGTCAGATTAGAAGAGATTACCGGGAAAATAGTCAAAAAAGGAACCTTAAAAGTTGAGCCTGAGCCTAAAAATTTCTCTCTCTACGACAGGCTCCAGGAAAGGTTTAACTCCTTGTGGCAGACTTTGAGAAAAGAATTTAAAATCCACAAAAAAGATTGAGGGCTGAAAACTGAAGTCAGTGTAGGTGTAAATCTTTGTGCATAATTTTTCGGATTTCACTCAGCCGGTCATTTTTTGATAAATTGTCTAATTTTTCGCTCATTTCTTCATCATTTTCTGCTTGCAGAAGTTTTGCTATGTACTCGATAACACTGGCAGGGAATACTCCCTCTCTTTCATATAGATCTCTCTTTTTGAGTAAAATTCGACTGGACTCAACACAACTTCCAGGGAGCGCCGGAAACGAATTAATAAAATTATTGTCTTCGCGCATATCTGCCTTTACATGAAATTTCTCAGCAAGTTCCAGTGAAAGGTTATTTTTGAATGCCCATTCTGCTGCCATAACGATCCCGGCCAGCAATAAATGAATAAGAGCACTTCCGTCAGGAGTACGCAATTCAACAGTCTGGTGGCTTTCTGAATCTTTAATCCCGGCTTCTTCCTGTGGATTTAGTATCCTGGAGAGATTGTGTAGGCCATTCCAACCCAGTGGTAATCGAATCATCGCCTCACGATTCAGGTCGCCCCAGAAGACTCGCGTTGGAGCTTCCTGGTCAGGAACCAAACGAAGGTAAGAAGAAGAAACAGTGTTTCCAAATGCAGTCAAGGAGTCTGCATATTCACACAATCCACCGATGAGACGAAGAGCAGGCTCTGATAATCCGCCGCCCGGACCTAACATGACGTTTCTGCCCTGCTCCTTCAGCTCAAAGTGAAAATGGAAACCATTTCCAGCCGCTCCTTCCTCAATTTTTGGAGTAAAAGTAGCTATACAACCATGTTTATAGGCAATATTTCGAATTATCCAGCGTCCCAGCACAAGAACATCCGCCATTTCCTGGACAGGTTTAGACAGAAACTCCACTTCGAGCTGCTCAGCACTTTTGTCTCTAATCTCATCCAGGCTGCTTTGAATTTTTTCGATTGACCCGACTTCAGAATGGGCATATTTCACAGCACCTGTAATCTGGGAGATATAGCGAACCATCTCGCTTAGAATTTCACCGCTTTTCATAAACGGTTGCGCTTCATGATATCCCTGCTGGCTCTGAAGGGGATAAGCACTCTGTTTTCTTTCGGTTATGAGAAAAAACTCCAGCTCTCCTAAAGCATATAATTCTAAACCAGTCCTTTCATAAAAAAGTTGATAGGCTTTTGCTAAAATATTGTCCAAAGCAAATGAAACCCGTTTTCCATCTCCGGTTAAATAACGACATATAAAATCTAAGCTTCGTTCGTCAAATGGATTTAAAAATGCTGTCTTATATTCCGGAACAACGTATAAATCAGAAACAGCCGGATCAACCATTCCTTTAAACAAAGAAGAACCGTCAACACGCTCCCCTTCTGTAAGAATTTTTTCAGCTTGAAGGCGGTTCGTAAAGGGAAAACTCAATTCTTTGAGCTTCCCATCCAAAGCAGTATAATGGAAAGTGATACGTTCAATCTGTTTTTGCTCGATGACTTTAAAAAAATCTGCCCTCTGAAAATCCTGACAGGATTTGTCTAAAATAACAGAAAGAGGGTCAGCAAGGGCATACGAAAAATTATTTGTTGGCATGAGTCCTTCCTCTATGAACTAATAATTATTTTATTAAAAAGAAATAAACATTTTACAAAAAAAAAGAGAGCCTTTGCAATAACCAGCAGCCTGTTTCCCTTTTTTTCTCATGTTTGAGTAGTAATACCTTTAATCTTCAGAAATAACTTTATGAGAAATGATAACTCCACGTTCTTGCAGCGCCTCCATAAAAGGATTGTATAATTTATCCTGAAAGATATCTTCGGGAAAAAGGCTCCCTCTGCGAGTTATTTTGCCAGCAGCAATCATCTGAGCTGCAATAGAAGCAGGAAAACTTGTAGTCTTCGCCATGGAGGTATAGCCTCTTTCAGAGTCATAAAAATCTATCATTTCAAAGATATGGGTTGTGGGCTTCCCCGATTTCTTCCCCGAAGCAATTATCCTCAATAAAGTTACATCTTTCTCTTTTCCTAACTTCATCTCTGAGTCTAAAACTTCTTCAAGGACTTCACGAGGTATAATTTGCTGACTACCAACAAGTATGGGTTGACGAGAAAAAAGGCCACATTCTTTAAGAATTTTAATTCCCTGAGCATGTCCTTTATGGCGGATTGTTTTTTCAGCAAGCCCATCCTTGATCTTTCCTAACATTGTATGGATAAGGGAATTTAATCCATCTGTGTAAAAACATTCCATTTCTGAAAACGGTACATGAAACTGGATAGATTCAATTCCTGATAGGGGTTGAATGTGCTTAATTTCTCCATTCTTAAGAATCGGGACTTCTCTTTCGTAAAAATCAAGAAGACTCTCCACTGCATACACAATCCTATAATTCAAAGGAGGTTTAGGCTTAAGTGGATTTCCCCCCACATAAATCATGACTTTATCTGTCTCATCCAGGAGATGAACAGCTCTTCCGACACAAATATTTGTGATACCTGGTGAAACTCCCAGGCCTGAAATGGCAGTTGTGTCCTTTTTTTTAGCTTCATTTTCAAATTTAAGACGCTTTAAAGGCTCCTCCCCTATCAAATCAACAATATGAACTCCTTTGTGAACCGCGGTCTCTAATGTCAAAAGACTATGCTTATGGAGAAGAGCACACAGGGCTATATCCTGTCCCTCAAAGACCTCTTCTCTCTGCTTTTTTTCTTCCATATCTCTTTGCACAGTAAAAAGCCTATCACTCTGTATAATCTCGGAAGCTCGTTTTAGGTGACCTGAGTTAACATCCACAAGGGTAACTTTGTTTTGAGGAGCAGACTCGATAAGGTCTTTAGCAAGCACAACTCCCATCTTCCCTGCACCCATAACAAGAAAATGATTCATCTTTTTCTCCTGAAATCTTTTTTTATCCAATTATAGAATAATTAAACAATAGAGAAAAAATATTTCTCTCTCGGATTAATCATGTTGAAAGGTTCTGGCAGCAAAAGAAGGAAAAACAAGGACTTTTCCCTTAATTTTAATCTCTTATCCCGTTTTATCAGGAATTTCTTTTACAAAACTCTGATGTATATAACCTGAAATGATAATTCCATCCTCATCCGGGGGCAAATCAACTCTATACCACTCCATTTTTTTCCCTGCTGCCAGAAGTGTGATTCCTATTTGAACTTGATGGATTATTTCACTTTTAAAGTCCGGATCTGCTCTAATGTTTGCCTGTTCGATTATCACTTGAATTTTTTTTGGATCCTCATACACAACTTCTTCTGTCTCCTCTTCTGCCTCTTGTTCTACTTCTTTAGTGTCTTTAGGGGCAGCAAACATCTCCTTAACTAATGAGGCATATATAAAGCCAGACATTGTGACAAAATTCTCTTTAGAATAAAAAGAAACATAATACCAGGTCTCCCGTATTTTCCCCTTTGAAAGTAGGGTAAGAATTGTTCCTTTCTCCACTGTTTCAATGACAGGGCTGTCTCCTTCAGGATTAATATGAATATCGGCTGTCACAGCTGTTACTTTTAGTTTATTTTCCTGGGACATCAAAAATGGAGATAAAAATAATAAAAACATAAGGATTAATATTAATATTGTCTTTTTCATCATTCTCCCCAAGTTTATTTAGCCTGTTATTCCTCTTAAAGATTTTTTTTAAAGTATAGCATAAAAGAATTTGGAGTCAAAATTGGGGACGGTTCAATTTTTCTTAACCAGTGCTCTATGTATCTTTTTTTAATTCACAATAACCCTGAATCAATTCTGGAATTACATCCTCAAGAATTTCGCAGAATAATTTAGACAAACTGAGCAACTCTTTAGCCATAATTACAAATTTATCTCTATCCGACAAATTTTTTCCCTTGATGAACTTTAAAACATAATGGATATTCATATTATCAGCCAGGGCATAATTGGCATCTTTTAATACCCTTGTTTTTCCTGTAATCAGGATGACATCTCCATGTTCCTTTGAGCAGTCATCAACATATGTTTTAAAAACATCTTTTATATCTCCTTTGTCATAATGAAAAGCAATCTTGTTGCGAACTTCACAAAACACTTTGTTATAAAAGCTTCCTTTGTTTTCGATTTCTCTGTAAACCTTTTCAATCTTATCGTAATTTTCATTGTAGGATTCAAGATTCTTAAGCTTAGCTTCCAATCTCTTAAACCTCTTAATCCCCTCATGAAGCACAGCGGCATGATTCAATAAAAGATAAAGTTGAATACTGGGATTTAGATTATTTTCTTTATCCATTTTGGAGAGAATGATCTTGTTGTAGTGGAGTGCGCCTAAAATCCGGCTGAGCTGGATCGCATTTATGAACTTCTGCTCATTTTTAATAGAAGGCAATAAATTCTTTTTAACTATTAAGCGCTTCATGATAAATCTCCCATTTTATTTCTTTTTATTTGTACTGCCACTGTTTGGTATCTTCTCCTCCTGGGGCATTCTTTGTAATATGCTCTGCCATTTCTTTTTCGAGTTTTCCAGTGTTTCTTCCGTAAGGACTCCAGCCATGGCCCTTTCTCGGGCGTCCGTACTGGAAAGAGCCTGCGTAATAAGGATTTTTTGTGCCTTTGAGAAACTTCTCAAGTTCATAAACAGCCTCATTCAGGTAGAAATTATCCATATCTCCGCATATAAGATGCAATTTTCCTACAAGCTTGGGACCGAGCCGGGGCCAGTTTTTCTCAATGTAGTAACGAAGGTCATAATGCTCTTTAAGATATTGAGCAACTTTTTTATCTATCTCTCCGGTTAACTTATTCCAGAGAGGCTTGGGATAACCATCCTCACCTACGGGCCCATATGCAGCCTGCCATATATCGAGCTGCTGTCCGGACCTCCCTTTTGAGCCCAGCACAGCTTCCAACTGGCTCATCTGCCTCATTGTAACCAAAACCTGACCATGTACATCTCTCATCAGGGGACGTTGAGCTTTCATCCATCCGGATTCTATATAAAAAGCATTTTTATCTTTGTAAATATTTGTAAGCTGGTAGTACCGGAAATCTATGGGATCAGGGCAGAAACTCCATGCACCTCCAAAGAAGCCAGGATGGAATACCTGCAATGCCAGGGCTTCCCATCCTCCGGTAGAGCCCCCTGAAAGAACCCGGGCATAAGATTTTCTTATAATTCGAAAATTCTCTTCAATCTTAGGGATAAGCTCTTTCATGATTGCATCCCCATAAGGACCGCAATTTTCAGAATTGACAGCATAGGAGTCATCAAAATAGGGACACGGATGTTGAAATGTCACAGCAATCATCCTCGGAAAATTACCAGAGGTCCACATTTTATAAAAATCGCTATTTTCCCTGAATCTATTTGGCGGGCTGAGAGAAAAATGCCCCTGCATGTAATGCACAGGATAAAAAACATCAGGGTGAGTTTCATATCCCTCAGGAAGAAGGATTGTTGCTCCCAGATAAATAGGATGGCCCCAGAATTCAGTAAGCAGTTTGCTCTGAAATTTAATATGCTTTACCCATTTTGTATCCTCTGGGACTTTAATG
>Ga0114922_10000775_pt1 | contig 30792 bp, 22 predicted proteins | sample AartaG_FD_100975 | JGI IMG/M metagenome (GOLD analysis project Ga0114922, IMG submission 100975) | Deep subsurface microbial communities from Aarhus Bay to uncover new lineages of life (NeLLi) - Aarhus_00045 metaG | ecosystem: Environmental > Aquatic > Marine > Oceanic > Sediment | place... | reverse complement strand
CGACCATGCCGCGGGCGGCGGCGGGCGAGGCCTGATAGCGGTCGAGCCATTCGTCTTCCGACGTGGCGGCCATCGGTCCCTTGGCCCACAGGAGCCGGCCGGTGTGCTGATCGACCCCCACCAGCGACGGCCCGTAGACGAACATGTGCGCCATGACGACGCCATCGTGCACGAGAATGGACTGGTTCGGATAGAAGGCCGTCCGGGAGCCCCAACTCCCGTACCGATCCCAGTCGAAGCTGGAGCCGCCCGGACCGAACACCCAGTTCAATTCTCCCGTCAGCAGCGAGCGGCTGTAGAGGGTGTTCAGGTCCTTGTAGATCAGGTCGGTCGTGGTCGCCCACGGAAGGGGCTCCGGCTCGACGGACCGCTGCCAGTGCGTCGGCCGCCGCAGGAGCGCGACCCGCCACTCGCCCCGGTTGGCGGAGAACTCATATGGCATCGGCTCCAGCAGCTTCTTGTCGTCCATCGCGTCGTGGCGGGCGCTGCGGCGTCCCTCGCGCTGGCGGACCCGGAACGCGTCGTACTTGAACCGCTCGAGCTGCTCGAGCAGCCGGGCGACGACGGCCTGCTTCTTGTCCTTGATCCGCGCCACCGCAGCGCGGAAGGCCGTCTCCTTCGCCAAGTGCCGGTAGCAGATGGCCAGCCGCACCCACACCTGATCCCGGTTCAGATCCACCTTGTCCAGATCGTCATCCTTCACGCCGTGATAGGTCACGATCCGTTCATAGTAGCGCCGCGCCTCGTCGTACTGCCCTCGGTCCAACGCGTTGTTGGCGAGCGCGAACAGCGCGTCGTCACCGTACGACGTGGCCAGGTGGAATCTCGCCAGTTCTTTGTAGTCGAAGATCGAGTATCGCTTCTGCGCGCGGCGGTAGATATCCCTCGCGGCGGGATCGTACTGCACGCGACGGTAGTAATCGAGCTCCTTGCCGGGATACCGCAGAATCTGCCGTTGCACGTAGAGCACCGCGGGGATGAAGACCCCCTCGTCGGCGATCTGGACCAGGTCGTCGGGGTAGTTGTCGATGATCCGGTGGTAGAGCTCGGTGGCCTTCCGGTACTCCTTCTTGTCGAACGCGGTCTCGTCGCCCTTCTTGATGATCGGGCGGACCTGGGCGTCCATCGTCACGTCGCCCATGTTCACATAGCGCTTCTGCCGTGAGAACTTGAGCGCCTGGCCGCCGCCCGCAGCGCCGGAGAAGCTCGGCCGGTAGCCGGCGTAGATCTGCTCGAGCGTGGGCCGCACGTCCCACGGGTGTTGGGCCGCCTTCGGCTTCCGGCCCGCAGCCCCGGCCGGAACGGCACCGATGAAGGCGATCAGGCAGAGAGCGGCCAACCAGCGAAGGTCGTGGCCTCCGGTACCCGTCATTTCTTCTCCTTCTTCGAGCCCGGCTTCGGGACCACGATCGTCTTGAAGAACTGCACGTGCATCCCGCCGTAGCCGCTGCCGTAGGGGGTGTAGGTGTTCGGCAGCGAGCGTTCCAGCGGGCGCCACGCCCCCCCCCACGCGTCGCTGTGCCCACCGACCTCTCCCATCAGGAAGCCACGGATCAGCTCGCTGTTCACGATAGCGTTCTCGCCGTACACCCGGTACGGCGTCACGACGTTCGCGTCGAAGGGCATGTTGGTGACCATGTGCCTCTTGTCTTCGAACGTCTCGAGGTCATCCGGGGCTTGGATCTGTATCTCGAACCGGAAGTCCTTGAGCATGTCGCGGAACGCAGGCGTGACGTCCCGGTAGTTCTGCGCGATGACCGGAGAGCTGACCTTCGTCTGCGAGGTGCGGCGGTTGACCCTGACGTCCAGCAGGTCCTTCCGATAGTACCTGGGGTCTCGGTTGTACCCTCGCACCACCTGCCGGTACCTCAGCTTGACCGAGCCGGTCATCTTCGGATCCGCACCCCGAAACATCGGAACCATCCACAGGTTGACCTTGTTGATGTCCTTGAAGGTCATCACCGTCTTCAGTTGGAGGCTACCATCGGGAAGAGCCTTCCTCGCCTTGCTCTTGACGGTGACCGCTCCGAACGACTTGATGCGCTTCTCCAGCGCCTGGTCGGTGAGCAGCGCGATGTTGCCCTTGTGACCCTTCGAGCGTTTGAGCAGCCGTATGGTCCTCGGAAGGACCCTGACCGTCTCAGTCAGCGTGCCGGACCCGTCGTGGTTCATCTTGACCAACTGCCGGACGTGTATGCAGCCGGGCACCGTAAGCACCATGCACAGTGCCAGCGCCGACACCGTCGAGACCCTGCCTCTCACAGCTGTCTCCTTTCGCAACGATCCTATCGCAACACTCGGGCCGAGCCCCAGTTCGCCAGGTCCGCCTGATCGAGGTCGTCGGTCGGATCGACGGACAAGGTCAACTCCTTGACTCCTTCGACGGAGACCTCGATCGGCAATCCTCCGCCCGACGCCTTCCCTCTCACCACCGGGCTCTGGTACAGCTTCTTGCCGTCGCCGATCACCTTGAAGACGACGCTCCCCTCCTTCTCCAGCCGCCCATCGATCCCCACGTCGGCCTTGAACGTTTTGAACTTCCCGCCCAGCCGGAAGGTCAGACTGGACCGGGCGTGGACGCCCACCCCGTTGTGGCAGATGAAGCCGCCAATGTCCATGCTCTCGCCCTGCGCGTTGGCGTTCATGACGAACGGCTGGGGCGGGGCGATGATCGTCTGCTCGTCCGCTTTGATGGGGGTGAGTTGGGAGAGGAACACCGACCGGCCGCCGAGCACGTCGACGCGGGTGATCTCGCTGGCGGGGACGGAGATGAGGCGCTTGGGATCGAAATGTGGACGGACCCGCCACTCGAATGGGGTCACGCTCTCCAGGATCCCCGTGACGTAGCTCCTGTCGCGGCAGGACACGCCCACCCGTAGGGTGTCGATATCCACCGGCCTGACCAACTTGTCTTTGGCCGCCTCGGCGAGCCGGACGCCGGCGAGCTTGAACGTCCCGATCCGGACCTTCTGCAACTGTTCGTCGTGCTCGAACTGGAGCTCGACCGGGGTGAGCGACTCGATCACGCCGGCGTACGGCACGCCGCGGCGGTCCAGGACATGATCGAGGAACGCGTTCTCCGGTGTGTCGGCGATGCCGTCGGGCCGCATCAGATCTTCGGCAAGCCGCGCCGCGCGGCCCTCCATCGCCAGCGCGGTGAAGCCATGCAAGACACTGAGTGGGATCATGTGACGGCCAAGGCTCTGACTCTTGATGGTCAGCGTCTCGCCCTTAGTCAAGCCCTCGATCGCAGCGCAGATGCGCCCGCCGGCGTTGAAGTGAAAGGCTTGGTCTCCGGTGCGGACGAAGTGGTCCGGCCGCCCGCTGTAGTAGATGGCGGCGATAGCGCGGAGCGGCAACGACCGCTCCTCGCCGCTCGTCATGTAGACGGTCATTTGGCCGGTCTTGCTCTCATACGCCTCGACCAGCGCGGCGGTCCGCGTGCCGTCGTAGAGCTTCATCTCGACGGCGTGTGCGGCCGGGCCGAGTGCGCACAGGACCAGCGCCGCCGCACCCGCGGCCAGGAAGCGCCGCCCGAGGAATGGACCTGTCAGACTCATGGGCGGGGTTGCTCCTCTTTCTCGTCTTCCCTCTTCTTGGCCTTCGCCTGGAACCCCTGGGCGATCGCCTGGAAGTAGGCGCTCTGGAGCCGCGCATAACGCGGATCCCATTTCCCGATCGTGCGGAGGCGCTCGATCAGCCGCTTGCGTACCTCCGGATCGCCGGTCGTCACGTCGATCCACTTCCCTTCCTTCTCGATCCGGCCGGCCACGACGTTGGGCTTCTCGTCTTCGTAGTCGATGACGCCGCCCTTCCCGGCGGTGGCGACGCCGTGCTCGTCGGCGAACGGATCGACGGTGGGCGGCTTGGGAGGCACCCGCGCGTCGAACAGATCGTAGAGCGTGACCAGCGCGTCGGAGATGCCCCGGCGGAGCCCGTCCTGCGTCATCGCCAGCTTCTCGTACTCGCCGGCCTCGAAGGCCTTCGGCCACTGCTCGAACGGGCCCGGCTGCAGCGGATCGAGGATCGCCTTCTTCAGGGAGGGGAGGACCGCCTCATTGGCGCGTTCCGGGTCCGTCGAATCCCTGACGCCGCGTGCGACGTCCTGTTGTACCTTCCGGATCAGCGCGGCGACGGCGGTGTTCTTGCGGCGTGCGCTCGCGGTCACGTCGGCCACGGCCTTCGCGAACGCCGGGTCCGGCGTCTTCGCCCGCTTCGCCTGGGCGAGGATTGCGGCCTCGCGCTGCGAGCCCGCCTGCAGGACGAGCGCCCACTCGAGGTTCCGCGCCGCCTCGATCACGGCTCGCAGGTTCTCCCCGCGCAGGAGATAGGGTTGCTTGAACGGATCAAGGAAGTTCGTCTTGGTGCGGTCCTGCCACAGCTTGTGCACCTTATCCCGGGCCTGGATGTAGACGCGAAGGTCGCGGGCGCCCCGGTGGATCTGCGTCTGGACGTCGGTCACGAGGCGGCCGAACCGGCTCTGCGCGACGAGCCGCTTCGCCTCTTCGGCCCGGGCCAGGTGATCCCCGACCTCCTGCGCCAGGCGCGTGCGGGCGCGGCCGACGGTCGGGTCCGACTTGACCTCGGCGCCGAACGTCTTCGTCTGCTGCATGCCCTTCTCCAGCAGCGCGACGACCTTCGCCTGGCGGAGGGCGGTCAGGCCGGTCCGCAGGAACAGGTAGCGCCGGACGGGGTCGAGCCGCTCGTGGACGAAGCGGGTGCGGTTGCGGACGTCTTCCTGGTCCCGGAACACGAGCGACAGCGTCTCGTCCAGCGTGTCCGCCTTGGCTTCCGTCACCAGCCGGACCTTGTCCAGCCTCTTGTAGATCTCCTTGTCCAACTCGGCTCCGTCGCTTGCGATGTCCTCCCGGATATCGACCTTGTCCCGCGGGTCCTCGATCGCCGCGGCGAACGCGGCGTCGGACGGATCCTCCGGCACGTGCTCACCGGCGAGGATGAGCCCGCGGTTGACGAGCGACAGGGTGTGCAGCACGAGCCGCTGGTCTTTGCGGACGACTTCGCCGCGCGCGTCGAGGATCGCCATCGCCGCCCGCTTCAGCTTGTCGTTGATCTGGTTGTCGCGCAGCTCGAGCAGCGCCCGGCCGAGCGCCTCGACGATCTTGGTGCGGCCCTCCGTGTCCGCCTGGTAGACCAACTGGGCGAGGGCCTTCTCCACGGCGACGTCCATCTGATAGACGGTGTCCTGCTGGTTCGCCACCTCCTTCATCATGCGGACTTCATCTTCCTCCAGTTCGCGCGCCTCTCTGCCGAGGGTCCGCTTCACGAGTTCCTGGGTGGCGGCGTTGACCTCGGTCTGGAGCTCTTCCATGCGGCGGGTCTTGAGGAGCACGCTCTGGAGCGCGACCCAGTCGGCCAGGCGGTTGTAGAGGAGGCGCATCTTCCAGGCGGCGAGGTTCTGCTCCTGAAGGACGGACCGGATGGCGGCGGCCATCTTGGCCTTTCGCTTCTCCGGCACCGCCTCCTCGACGGTCGTCGGCTTCCCGGCGGCGATCTTGCTGCCGATGGCGGGGAGGCGTTTCTCGAGTTCGGCGATCAGAGAGCCGATCCGGTCCAGGCGGCGGCGCATGAACAGGTCGGCCATGCGGTTCCGGCTCATGTGCTCGATGATGCTCGGGAACCGCAAGGCGAGCGCGGCAGCGGCTCGTTCGGCCGTCTGCTGCTGCTCGACGCTCTTCTCCAGCAGCTCGTCCTTGGGCTCGCGGACCCAGGCCCGGCCGTCGTAGAACGCTCCGGCGGCGCTGAACCATCCGACCCGCGCGTCGGCCATCAGCGCCTTGGCGGTGAGCACGACCTCGCTCATGAAGTCGGTGGGGTGCAGGACGGTGAGGCGCACCTTGGGGGTCTCGGTGACGCCCGGTGTGGTCGGGTTGCAGTCGACGGCGCGGACCCACAGTTCGAGTTCGGCGCCGCCCTCGATCTTCCAAGCCTTGAGCGCTCCCTTGTCTTTCTCCTTGAGGAAGTCGAGATCGAACTCGCCCTCTCCGACAGGATGGAGCGTGGTGGTGCGGTCCCAGAACGGCCCGGTGATCCGCTCTTCGCTCAGGGCGAGCGCCGCCTCCGGCTTGCTTCCCTCCGGGGCGAGCAGGACCTTCAACGAGGTCAGGTTGTAGTCGTCCTTGGCCTTGAGCTTGACCCGCACCTTGCCGCTGGCGGTGAGGATCAGGTCGCGGAGGGGTTCCTCCAGCGTGACCTCGGGGGGATTGTCCGGATCGACGCGGATCTCGTAGCGCGCCTGCTTGCCGTTGGTGAGGCCTTCGGTGTCCACGAGGTGCACGGTGTAGGTGCCGCTGCGGGTGAGCATCAGCGAGTACGAAAAGCGGTTCCCGTCGAGGGTCTCGGCCTTGACGGGCTCGGCGGGCTCCTCGCCGGTGAGGGCGAGTCGGACGGCAGCCCGTGAGAGCGGCGACGATGCCGTGAAATGGAGCGTGACCTTCGTGCCCTCCAGCCCGGCGAGCTGGCCGCTCGCCACAACGGTCTTGGGCAGTCTTGTATACGGGGGATGCTCGTACGTGGCTTTCACCTCGGTGATGATCGGGCGTTCCGCGACGGTGACGCGATACCTGCGCTTGTCGCGGTCGTCCCCGCCGATGCAGTAGAACGTCAGCGGCTCGACCATCTCTTTGAACGTGAACATCGCCTCGCTCTTCGCCGGGTCCACGGCCATCCGCTCTCTGATCCAGGGGCCGCCGCTTTCGCTTCGGTAGACGATGTCGACCGTGAGGGGCACCTCGCCCTCGATCCGCGCCTGGACGACGAGCGGCTCGCCCACGGGGACCCGCCAACCGCTCTCGGGCTCCTGGACGAGGAGCCGCGTGTTCTGGGGCCAGAAGACGGTGGCGAACGGGAACAGCATGCGGCGGGCGCCGATGGACAGGTAGGACGCGCCGGACGCCCGGTCGCGCGGCACGAACGACGCGACCACGTAGACGGCGATCACGACGCCGGCAAGGACCCACCAGCGGCGGATGGGCTTGCGTCTCAGGCAACGGGCGACGTCGACGTCCTTGACCTTCTGCTCCAGCTCCCTGACGCTGGCCCGGACCATCTCCTTGCCGCGGTCGGTATCCCATTCCCGCATGCCCTCGGGCTCGGACAGGTCGCGGAGCGCGGTCAGAGCGTCGCCGCCGTCCTCCTGGATTCGGTCCATGTAGCCGAGGATCTCGTCGTCGTTCCACAGGCGGCGCAGGGGGCGATGAACACAGACGTAGTAGCTTGCCGCGACGGCCGCCAGGAAGGTGAGGAGTGAGAGCAGACGCATGTCCGGGCTGAAGCGGACGTACCAGTCGGCCAGCATGAGGAGCCCGGCCACCACGAGGCAGAAGAAGATCAGGCTGAGCGCGCCGTACTGGATGAGCATGAGGCGCAGCCGCCGGCGGAAACGAGTGCACACGTTCTGGAGCGCTGCTTGTGCCATGACTACCTCAGGTACTGCGGCATATAGCCCAACGGTGCTTGAAGGATGAGCGCGGAGATGGCGGTCGGCGAGACCTTGTTCCCGCGGCGGTCGCGGAACGAGCCGTCCTCGGCCTGTGTCTGTTTCAGTGCGGCGGCGAACTTCTTGTACCAGGGAATCCAGTACTTGTCGCCGGCGATGTACATCACCTGGCTGACGTAGTAGCAGCCGTGATGGAACTCGCGGAACTGAACCGATATGTTGAAGTCGTCCAGGTGCGCGCGGCGGTAGGCGTATTCGATGGCGTCCGTGCTGGGCCGTACGTATTCGTGGTTGTAGCGGCCGCGGCTGAAGAGCGCGACGACGCCGGCCGCGGTGACCGATGGAATGCCGCGCTCGCCGGACTCCCGGTAGGAGAACGTGCCGACGTCTTCGGGGCGCTTGGGCTTGCCGCAGCGCAGGATGAAGGCTTCGGCCCTGCTGATGGCCGCCTCCGGCACGGCGAACCCCGAGAACCGCCCGAGCCGCAGTGTGGTCATCACGTCGGCGGTCACCGGGACGCAGCTTCGGCCCAGCGGACTGACGCTGTAGCGCCATCCGCCGTCGGCCTTCTGAGAGCGCAGGATGGCCTGGAGGGCGCGCGAGATCTTCGCTCGCATGTCCGCGTACCAGGGGCAGTTGCCGTACGCCTGGAGCAGCACGAGCGTCGCCCACACGTGATCGTACATCGGCCCGTACTTGTGGGTGTCCTGCGCCACCAGCAGGCCGTTGTCCTTCTCGCAGCTCAGCAGGAACGCGATGCCCTTGTCCAACGTCTTTCCCGCGCGTCCCACCCTGGGGAGGTCGCCGCGCGCCATCAGCGCCATGCAGGAGAGGGCGGTGGTGCGGCTGCTCTTGGGGTATTCCCTGTCGCCCCAGGAGCCGTCGGCCTGCTGCGACGAACGGACGTACCGGAGCGCCTTTTTCGTGATGTCGCGGACCTCGGGCGTGAGGAGGCCCCGTGCGGAGGTGTGCCGGGCCTGCGCGTTGCGCGGCGGGAAGACGATGCTGCCGACCACACGCCGCTGCACGGTGTCATCGGGCTTCTTCTCGGGGTCCGGTGGCTTCTCCTGTCCGTACGCGGCGGGCATCAGCGCCAACCCGCACACGGCAACGAGCGCCCGGCGTGCCAGGAGGTCAGCCATCACAGTAGTCCCCAGTTGCGGCGGAACCACAGCTCGATCGCGCCGAGGGCGAGGAGCAGCGCCAGCACGTACCAGCGGTCCCACAGATCGTCGAAGGATTCGTGCGGGACGAACTGCGGCGTGGCGTCGACCGATGCCAGCGCGGGCTTCAGGCCCTCGGCCACGGTCCGGTGATCGAGCGCCATGCCGCCGGTTATCTCGGCCAGCTCCCGCAGCGCGGCGAGGTCCGCGGTGGTGTCCCTGAACTCCAGCGACTGCATCCGGACGCCGAAGTGCGTCTTCTCGTCGAAGAGCGCGCGCTGCGCGGCGAGGTCCTCGGCCAGGACGTGCCGCGCGCGGACCTCGTGCTCACCGAGCCGCCGAGCGGCGAACGTCCCGGTCAGCTTGGCGGGGTCCCCGGGCGCGGCTCTCAACATGGTCCGGTATTCGCCCTCGCTCTGATCGGTGACCGTCGCGAACACCTGCTCGGTGCGCAACTGCTTCACCAGTGCGGGGTCGAGCACCGACAGGGTGATGCGTACGGTCTCGCCCGGCGAGTACATCTTCTTGTCGGTGTTGAGCGTGACCTGGCGCTGCGCCCCGAGCATGCGGTACTCCGCCAGATAGCGGACGGTCTGCGACCAGAACTGATCGTAGTCGAAGTTCTCGGTGGGGAACCGCCACCGCCACATGGTGTGGACGCCGAGGAAGATGGTGGAGCCCTTCCCGTATTTCATCAGGGCCATCACGCATTCGCGCCCGCCGGCGCCGCCGGCCTGGCGCTGCTTGACGAGGAGCGGGACCGCGGCGGACTTGACGCCCATCACGGGATGGTTCCAAAAGAAGTCGAGCTCCGCGAACGACCGCCACACGTCGTCGTTCTTCTCCCTCGACGGAGCGAACAGGAACAGGGGATGGACCTTGCCCTCGCGGGTGCGTTCGATGTGGAACGGCTCCGTGAAGTAGTCGTCGTACTTCGGGTGGAGGTTCTTGTTGATGTCGACGGGGAGCATGGAGCGGACCTTGGCGCCGCGCACCTGGAGCAGCGCGCCCATGCCGTGGACGCGTCCGGCGATGAACATCAGGCCGCCGCCGTTCCGCACCAGCAGCTCCAGGCCGTTCTCCTGCTCGTTGGTGAGCTTGTTCGGATCGACGTCGTACAGCACGACCACGTCGTAGCGGTCCCACTGCGAGGGGGTGCTCGGCAGCTCGCCGATGATGTCGTTGCCCTGCTGGACGGCGTTGACGGCGGCCGACTGGAGGAAGCAGCTCACGTCCATCACGGTGTCACGGATCAGGCTCGGAACCATGTGATGGAACTCCATGGTCGGCGAGCCGGCGATGAAGAGCACTTTGAGCTTGCGCTTGGCGACGGTGACGTAGAAGGACACGGTGTTGTTACCGTCGTCGAACTCGTCGGGGAAGGTGGGCAGGGTGAGGGTGTACTTGATCTCGCCCTCCTGGCGTGGGATCACCGAGATGTCGACGCGTTTCTCGCCGACCGGCAGCGCCAGCCTGCGCGTGATGATCGGCTCCTTCCCGTCGTCCTGGAAGACCTTCAGGTCGGCGCGCAGGTTCGGGCGGAGGGTGTTGAGCACGGTGACCTGGAAGGTCATCACGTCGTTGACGTTCGCCTCCGGCGGCGCGGCCAGGTCTAGGAGGGCGAGATCCGGCAGGGGGGCGGAGGTGCCGAGCGCGATGGTGTGCACGGGGACGCCGCGGCGGGCCGCTTCGCGCGCGGCGTCGGCCACGTCGGCGCCGCCGGTCTTGCGGCCATCAGAGAGGAGGAACATCGCGGCGAGCTTGGCAGTCTGCTGGGTGCGGAGGACGTCCTCGACGGACTCGCCGAGGTTGGAGTAGTTGCCGGTGGGCGAGGGGCTGGCCTCCTTGATGCGGGCGGCGACGCCAGCCGCGGTGACGCCCTCGCCTTTGGGGAAGTCCGCCACGGAGCGGACGCGGTCCGATGCGACGAACACCTTGACGCGATGGGTCTTCGCCAGCTCGGGCACCAGCAGCGAGACGGCGTGGGCCCCCGCGGTGTAGCGGCTCCGTTCCCGGCGGTCCTTCGCACTCAGGTAGTCGATGAACGGGTTGCCGCGCGCCGCCGGCAGGGTCATGCTGAGCGACTCGTCCATGACCACCGCGGCGACAGGGGATCGCTCTTCTGTGGTGGTCAGGCGATAGGACGGCTCCATCAGGAGCAGCAGCACGATGATGACGGTGAACACCCGCCAGGCGAGCAGCGTCCAGCGGCGGGCCGCCGACAGGCGCCGCGCGTCGATCACATAGAGGATGGCAAGAAAGACGACCACGATCGCGAACACGACCGCCACCAGCCAGCCCGGCCCCCACGGGCTCCAGTCGATGTGCAGTTGTCCCGAGGTCATGTCGTCTATGCCTTTCGGAGCCCGAAGCGCAACGCCAGAAACGACTCGGTGAGCAGCAGCAGGAAGACAAGGGACAGGATCATGCCGGCGAACTCACGCAGGGCGTGCCTGGACTTGATGCGTTTGGTGACGTTCTCTTCGGGCGACAGGAACAGCACGTTGTCGGTGATCTCGCTGCGGAAGTCCGACGCGTCCCACATCGTCATGTCGCCTTCGGCCGGCGTGAGGTTCACGACGAACCGCTCGCGCGCCAGGACGCCCGCCGGAGCCTCCAGCCGGTACAAGCCCTGGACGTCCGTGTCGGAGTAGCTCATTCGCGGCAAGTCGTCCTCGTCGGCGGCCTCGGGCGTCAGGCGTACCTTGCGGCCGTCCGGGGTCTTGAGGAGAAGGTGCTGTGCGCTGATCAGCACCGGCTGGGAGAACGTGTCGCCGACCTTCAGGTTGACGAGGCGGTTCGGGTCGCCCAGCACGGAGCGCAGCAGCTCCTGGACGAAGACCGGGAAGTCCACGGCGAGCGGCAGGCGCGACCATTGCAGCGAGGGGTCCATCCCGAGGATCAGGGCGCGTCCCTGGCCGTACGGGCGCGCCAGCACGACCGGCTCGCCGGTGGACAGTTGCGCCACGGTCCGGACGAGCTTCGTGTCGGGGGCGACGGTCAGAGGGCGTGCGTGCTTGAACGTGCCCTCCTTCAGGTCGCCCGAGTCGGGCAGGACCGAGCGCAGGAAGGCGGAGACGTCGACCTTGTCGCGGAAGCTCGCGGGCAGCAGCCCGTCGCCCTGCTCGTAGAGCGGCTCGTAGGCGTACGGCCGGGCGCCCTCGCCGGCGAAGACCAGCAGGCAGCCGCCGTCCTTGACGTAGAAGCGAAGCCTGGAGATCAGCCCCTGCGGCAGCTCGGGCATTCTCGCCAGAATCACCGCGCCGTAGTCGCCAAAGTTCTCGCGCTGCGCCTCGGACCAGTCGAGGGTTTTCACGGTGAACACCGAGACCGGATCGCGGGCGGGCGCGCGGGGCGGCGCGGTCGCGTATTCCCAGAACACGCTGGGGCGCTGGTGCGGGGGCAGGCCGGCCTGGTCGTCGAGGATCAGGACCTGCATCGCCTCGGGGACCTCGGCGAGGTAGAGCCGTTCGTTGTCGAGCGGGCTCTCGTCTCCTTCGAGGACGATCCTCACCAGTTGCTCGCCCGAGCTGAGCACTTTGTAGGGGACCTCGAACACGCCGCCGCCGGCGGGGACTTGGATCCGATCGAACTCGGCCCGCTTGTCATTGACGTAGAGGGTCAGGCGGGCGGGGACCTGTCTGCCCGCCTTCAGGTTCGTCGTCCCGATCTCGACGCGGAACCGGGTGGTCACCCCGACGGCGAGGACCTTGTCGACCGGCTCGAACCGGGACACAAACAGGTTGAAGGCGTCCTCGCCCCCGGTCCCGGCCACGAAGACCTGTCCGAGTCCGGTCAGCTTCGGCACGATCGCGCGGGCGCTGGCGCCGGCGGTCCCTTCGCCTTCGCCCTTCTGCCACGTCTGAACCTGGAGGTCGGAGAAGATGTAGATCTCCGACTTCAGCACCTTGCTCGTGCCGGCCTTCTCCTTCGCCTTCTCGAGCGCCCAGGCGAGGCCGTCGGTGATCGAGCCGGCCCCGTGGCTCACCGTGAGGGCCTCGATCTTCTCGCGGAGCAGCCCTTTGTCATCCGTCCAATCCTGGACGAGTCTGAGCGAGTTGCCCACAGAGCCGACCGTCACGTGGGCCCCGTCGGGGAGGCCGTCGAGCACCTCCTTGGCCATCCGCTGCGCGGTGGCGAAAGACGTTGTGTTCCCGATGCGCTGAGCGTTGCTGTACGTGGTGTCGAACAGCATGACGATCGAGCGGTCGCCGCGCTCGACGCTGATGACGTCTTCGGGGCGGATGAGCGGGCGGGCCAGGGCCAGCACGATGAGGGAGATGATGATCATGCGGAGGATGAGCAGGATGCGGTCCTGGAGTCGGATCTTCTTTGGCCGGTCGGTGTCGATGAGGAACCGCATGGCGGGGAACGGGATGCGGCGCCGGCGCCGGCGGAGGAGCCACTCGATGATGACGGGGATCAGCACCGCGGCCAACACGGGCAGGAACGCCGGATGCTGGAAGAATCTGAGGAGCCATTCCGTCATGATGCCCGTCCGTCTCCGCCGTTACCGTGTGGCGGTCTGTTGCCGCTGGAGCAGCACTTCCGACAGCGCTTCGTCGAGCGGCTTCGACGTGACCAGTTGGTGGAGGTCGAAGTGGAGCCGGCGGCAGGCGGCGCGCAGTGCGGCGAAGTGCGCCTCCCGCGACTCCAGATAGACTTCGCGATAGTCGCTCGGATCACAACGCAGGTCGCCCGCCTGCTCGAGGCCTTCAAGCACCGCGGGCCCGGAGAACGGGAAGTCGACTTCGTAGGGGTCGGCAACGTCGACGGCGACGACCTCCTGCCCGTCGAAGCACAGCCGGTTGAGCCCGAGGACGATCGGCTCGACATCGTCGAGGAAGTCGGAGAGCAGGATGATCACGCCGCGCCGCTTGAGGTTGGCGCCGACAGCCATCAGCGCGTCGCCGGTCATCGTCCTCGCTCCCGGGGAGATGCTCTCCATCGTGGTCATGGCGTGGTGGAACTGCGAGTAGGTGGCTCGCGGGGGGATGTGGGCGCGGACCTTCTGGTCGAAGAACGTGAAGCCGACCGCGTCCTGCTGGAGCAGGAGGAGGTAAGCGAGCGAAGCCGCCGCGGTCGCGGCGTACTCGAACTTGGACATGGAGGCGGAGCCCTTGTAGAACATCGACTCGCTGCAGTCGAGCACGAACTGGCACGGCATGTTCGTCTCGCTCTCGAACTGCTTCACGAAGAAGCGGTCGGTCTTGGCGTAGACCTTCCAGTCGAGGAAGCGGAGGTCATCGCCCTGCACGTACTGGCGGTGCTGTTTGAACTCCAGGCCCGTGCCCAGGAAGGGGCTCTTGTGAATCCCGACCAGGAACCCTTCGACGACGCGCCGGGCGCGCATCTCGTACTGCTGAATGGTGGAGATGACGTGGGGGTCGAAGAAGCCGGCCATCACCTGGTCCCTTGAGCGTGCCTGGGCGCTATCCGGCCTTCCGCAGAAGGTCCTCGACGATCTTGCCGGAGTCGATGTTCTCGGCGGACGCGGCGAAGTTGGTGACGATTCGGTGGCACAGCACCGGCTTGGCGACGTCGACGATGTCTTCCTGCTGCACCTCGTGGCGACCGTCGAGGATCGCGCCGGCCTTGGCGCCGATCACGAGGTTCTGGCAGGCCCGGGGGCCGGCGCCCCACGAGACCCACTTGCTGACATCTTCGGGCGCCTCGGGGCCGCCGGTGCGGGTCATGCGCACGAGCCGCACGATGTAGCGCTTCAGTTCCTCGGAGATGAGCACCTTCCGGACCATCCTCTGGAGGTGCATGATCCGTTCGCCGTCGAGCACCGGCTCGATCTGCGCCTCGTAGGTGGCGGTGGTCATGTTGAGGATCTCGACCTCCTCCTCCTCGTTGGGATAGGGCACGTCGATGCGGAACATGAACCGGTCCAACTGGGCCTCGGGGAGGGTGTAGGTGCCCTCCTGCTCGATCGGGTTCTGGGTCGCCAGGACAAAGAACGGCTGCGGCAGCGGATGCCGCTCGCCGCCGGCACTCACCTGCCGCTCCTGCATGGCTTCGAGGAGGGCGGCCTGCGTCTTGGGCGGAGTGCGGTTGATCTCGTCGGCGAGGAGCAGATTGGTGAAGATGGGGCCCTTGACGAACCGGAACTCGCGCTGGCCGGTCGACTTCACCTCTTCGATGACCTCGGTGCCGGTGATGTCGGAGGGCATCAGGTCGGGGGTGAACTGAACGCGGCGGAAGGACAGCGAGAGGCACTTGCCGAGGGTGCTGACGAGCAGCGTTTTCGCGAGGCCGGGCACACCCAGCAGCAGTGCGTGTCCGAGCCCGAAGAGACAGATGATGACCTGACGGACCACGCGCTCCTGCCCGACGACGGCGGCGTGGATCTGCGCGAGCATCTTCTCTTGCGCGTCCTTGAGCTCGCTGATCTCCTGCTTCTCTTCGTCGGTCCAGATGATTTCGTCGCCATACTGGCGCGCCTTTCGGACACTTCCCTCGGCCATGGCTGTGTTCCCTTTCCTCATGTAACAGGTCGGTCGTCTTCGGGTCCGTGGGTTCTCCGGCGACTCATCGGCGCCAACAGGGCGCGCATCCGCGAGGAGGAAGGCTTGGGGGCCGTCTCCTCCTGCACCTCGGCGAGGAGCCGGTCGAGCACCTTCTCGGAGGTCAGGCCGCGGGCGCCGGCGCGGTGATCGGGGATCACGCGGTGCACCATGATCGGCCCGAACACGGACATGACGTCCTCTCGGGTCACATAGGCGCGTCCCGCGACAATCGCCCTGACCTTGGAGGCGCGGAGCAGGGCCTGGCCCGCGCGGGGCGACGCGCCCCAACGGACGTACTGCGCCACGCGGTCGACGCCGCGCTCTTTACCGGCGCCGCCCCACCAGTGGCGCCTGGGGCGCTTCGAGACGGGAGCCGCGCCGCGGTCGCCTTCCCAGCGGCTGGCGCGAACCAGGCGGGCGGCAAACTGCTTGATGGTCTTCGTGACCGGGATGGCCTTGGCGAACTCCTGCATCGCCACGACCGTCGCGGGGTCGGTCACCTGCGAGACCTCCTGGCGGAACACCGAGGTCGTCGCCCCGAGGATGTCCACCTCGTCGTCCTCGGAGGGGTACTTCATCTCGATCTGCATCATGAAGCGGTCGAGCTGCGCCTCGGGGAGCGAGTACACGCCCTCGGTGTCGAGGTTGTTCTCAGTGGCCACGACGAGGAAGGGCCTCTCGAGCGGATGGCGCAGCCCGCCGGTGGTGACCTGCCGCTCCTGCATCGCTTCGAGGAGCGCCGACTGCGTCCGGGCCGGGCTGCGGTTGATCTCGTCGGCCAGGACGAGGTTGGCGAAGACCGGCCCGGGTACGAACCGCCGGCGATGGGCGCCGGCGATCAGCTCGATCACCTCGGCGCCGGTGACGTCGGTCGGGAGCAGGTCGGGGGTGAACTGGATGCGGCTGACCTTCAGCCCCAGCACCGTCCCGATCGCTTCCGCGATGAGCGTCCGGCCGAGGCCGGGAACGCCCGTGAGGATGGTGTGCCCTTCAGCCAGGATGGACGTCAAGAGCAGGCGGACAGCCCGGTCCTGTCCGATGACGGCCGAGTGGACCTCGGCAACGATCCTCTCGTAGGTATCTCGATACTCCTGCAGATTCACGCTCGTCGTTTCTCCGCTCCGGGCGCTACGGAAACAGGAACCGGCCGGTCAGCGGGCAAGCCGCGCCCCGGTCGCCGGGGCGGCCTGATGCAGCGTCGAGTCACAGGGGGAGCCCCGCCTTCCTAGGTGAACGAAGCGGGTCCGGCGGAAGCCTTCTCACCCTTCGTATGACGGAACGGCGGAGCCCCGCCGGGCCGGGTCTGCTGTGTATTCTACACCATCGCTCTCACAATTCAATCGATTAGAGGCAGAGAAAGGCGGCGGGCAAGCAAAGCATAACATGCTGACAGACAGGGCATTGCGCCCAGACCCCGTTCTGGGCGAGAACGCTATATGCAGAATCGCCGCTGCGAGCTCATTGACCCGGCCCGAGTTGTTGTGCCACCCGCTATGTTAGTGCCGCGGGCACAGCCCTGGCCTGGAGGCGAGGGCGTGTCGCCCCCGAGGGGGCGGCACGAGGGAGTCTTAGTGAAAGACCGTGGGGCGCCGGTGTCAGGCGGGCCTCCGCATCATGACTGACTGAAAAGGCGCCCCGGAAATGCGTCACCCATAACCGAATGGCAAGGGATTTCCGCCGCAGGGGCTCTTGCGACCTCTTGATCCTTCTACATGTGGCTGCCTCCGGGGCGCCTGCCAAAAAACACCCCTGAAATGCGTAATAATAGAGTGAACGGGCAGATAGCTTTCGGCGTGCCTTGCAGTCACCCATTCGCACCGTGTCTGCCTACCTCTGGCAGACCGTGCATGATGTTGTTCGCGCCACGCAGCCCGATCATAATAGCGGCGTTGGCCAAGCTCCGAGGAGCTCGCCCTCGCCAGACGCGTTTCCGGGCCTTGCCGCGGCGCCGATGCACGCCGTACCTGTAATTGTCAACCAGCCTTCGCCTGTTCGCGATGCCAGTGTCGCAGGCGGACCCAGCAGATTCCAGCCAGCTTCCGAGCGACTGCTACTCGAGCCACGTTCCTTCCGGCCCGCTTGCGGACCCGGGTATAGAAGTTCTTGAGCCACGAGTCGCGACGGATCACCTTCATAGCAGCCTGCACCAGGATCCAGCGCAGCCAAGGCGATCCCTGCCGCGTGATGTGCCCATGGTAGTTGTGTGCGCCGGACTGATGGACCCGCGCGGTCAGTCCGGCGTAGGCGCCGACTTGACGAGTACTCTTGAACCGCTCCACTTCGCCTAACTCGCCAAGAATGAGCAGGGACGAGTACAGGCCAAAGCCGTACAGACAAGTCAGAGCTTCCGTTTCAGGGAATTGCCTGGCCATCTCTCGCAGATGCTGGTCCAGTTTTGACCGCTCACGCTCATAGTGGGCCAGGCGCAGGAGCAACTCATCGCGAGCGATGTTACCACCGAGTCCCAGATGCTGTCGCCCGATCCACCGTAGTGCCCGGCGCGAGAGCGTCTTGAACGGTGGATACAGGTTCGCACGTCGGAGCAGGGCATGCAGCTGGTTCTTGGCTTCCGTTGCTGCCTTGGCCAGCCGCCAACGAGCACGCGTGAGATCACGGAGATCCTGGAACGGTTGGGGCGGGACGTACGCCATCGGGATCTCTCCGAGCCGAAGCAGCTTGGCCAGAACCGCCGCGTCCAGCTTGTCCGTTTTGGCACGTGTGACGACGATGGCCCGCAGGCGGAGCGGATGCGCTAAGATGACCCGCCCCAGCGGGGCGAGCAGATCGAACAGCCAGCGGTAACTGGAGGACGCCTCGATTGCCGCCTCGAATGGTCGCTGCTGCTGGAAGTACTCGATCACCGTCGCCTCGTCTTGACACGAGAACCGCTTGGCCTTGCCAACGGGGCCGCGTTCATCCTCCATCGCGACGACCAGGTCGCGCTTATGCAGGTCGATACCGATGTACCTCATAGGCCCTCCTCGCCCGGCAGGGCAACACGAGTTCTGTGGCGAACCCAGTGTACTCCTGCGAGCCGGACCCCGACCTGCGCCTTCGGTTATACCATCATAATACCATGAAGCCGCGGATAGCTTCCGCGGTGGCTTTTTCATGTTCTTTCGCGTCGGGGTAAGAGCCGGCGCGGAACCCATTGACGCCCGCCAAGCGGGCAAGGAGGCACCATGAGCAACACCGGTTGGGCCGTTCTGGTCTTCCTCGTCTTCGCGTGGGTCGGCGCGGCAGGTGACGACGCATTCATCATTTTGATCGTCGTTCTCTGCCTGTGGATGTGGGCCCGGTACAAACGGACCGGCGAAACCCCGCGCTTGAGCCGAATGATTGACGAGTTGTTCACAAAGAAGCGACACAGACGGAGACGTTGAGGAACGCCGGCAGCGGCATCCGAACACGCAGAGCGCGAGCAGATGGTTGAGCGGCCTATGCGGGCCGCTTGTTTCTTGGCCGGGCATATTATGCCCATATGGAAAGGAGGTGCTGCCCCAACACTCGTGACCCCGCTGTTTAGCTAACAGCCGGCCTCCGCAGTGGAGGCGACTCGTTTTTGTGACCGTCGCCTCCACCGAGTGGGGACAGTGCGCCTCGGGGCGCCATTACGACGGTCTCATTTCCCCCTGAGCAAGAAGGAGACCGGAGCGATGGCGATGCCCAAAGCCCAAGAAGTTGCCAATAGTCATGACGGATTCCTGATGATCCTGCCCGAGGTCGGCAAATTGCTGAGATGGTGTTTCAGACACGAGGGCTTGGACCAGCGAGAAGAACTCGTCCAGGACGCCCTCTGCAAGTGCTGGGCAATGTACGCCCGGGCATGGGAACGAGGGAAGAAACTGCCCGCCCACGGACTGGCGTGGTACGCCTGGCTGTCCACAAAGAGCGGGCGACGGTTCTGCTGGGAGTCGAAACGAAGCGTCCAGAACTGGACGAGCATAGACGCCCTCGACCTCGACGAGTTGCTCGCCTGCGATCTCAAGGGGCGTTGGCCGGTCGCGGATCAGGTGGCGTTCAGGATCGATTGGGCCGAGTTCGTGGGACGGTGCAATGCGAAAGAGCGACAAGCAATCGCCCTGCTCGCGATGGGGCACAAACGGTCCGAAGTGGCGGACCTCCTCGGCGTGTCGCCGGCTTGGATGACACAACACATGAACCGCGTGTATCGGGATTGGCAGGAGTGCGCCTGATCACGTCCTGACGGGGGGCAGACCGCTGACTTGCCGGCCCCTCGTCCCTTTCTCCTCCACTCAAGTCCACGAAAGGAGCCAGAGAGACCATGGCACTGCCAGACCATCTGTCGGTATCACAGATCAGGAAGCACCTCGGCTGTCCGTTGGCGTATCGTTTCGCGTACGTCGACCACATCGAGACCGGCACACGCGCGTCCGCCCTCGTGTTCGGCAAGGCCGTCCACGTCGCGGCTGAGCTTCTCCATCGTCATCTGATGGACGGCGGCGCGCAAGAGGACAAAGTCTATCACGACGCTCTGCGCGAGTCGCTGGCGGCGCAGTTCAAGGAGTTCGACGTCCGGGTGAAGGAGGGCGAGAGCCTGCAGACGCTCACGGACGAGGGCGCCCGGCTGTTCGATCTGTACCTACAACGGCGGACGTGCGACGGCGACCGGATCGTGGCCGCCGAGAAGAGGATCGAGTGCGACCTGGTCAACATCCGCACCCACGAAGCGCTCAGCGTGCCGTTCGTCGGCTATCTCGACTTGGTCGAACGTGACAGCGACGGCCGGTCCGTGGTTGCCGACGTGAAGACGACGCGCAAGTCGCACAACCAGAGCACAGTGGACGCCGACGTGCAGTTGAGCGCCTACGCGCTGCTCCTGCTGCTGTCGGAAGGAGCGGAGCCGGCGCGCTTGCGGATCGATGCGCTTGTCCGTAACAAGACCCCCAAACTGCAGACGGTCGAGACCAGGCGCACCGAGCGCGACCTCGTCCGCTTCTGGTCGCTCGCCCGCGCCGTGTGGTGTGCAATCCAGGCGGGCAACTCCTATCCCAACCCATCGTGGCTGTGTCCTGGCTGTGAGTACGCGCAGCACTGCGGCCAGTGGGGACAATAGCCCGGATAAGGAGAACAACCATGAGAACACTGGCGAAGCTTGCGCTCATCTTGGTTTTCGCGCCCATGTTGTTGGGCTGCGAGGACGAGGAGTCTGGCGGGTCGTCGACCTACTACTCCAGCCGTGATACGGAGCTCCGCTCCCAACTCAGCGCCGAGCGCGCCGCGCGGGCCAGGCTGGAGCACCAGCTCGCCCAGGAGCGTACGGCGAGGGAGCGCGAGCGTCGCCTGGCGCGGGCGCGGCTGGGACAGGAAGAACAGAAGAGCACGCTCGGCGGTGTGATCGCCGTCGTGCTGGCATGCCTCGTGACAGCGGTGGTTGTGTTGATGGCGCGTGAGCGGCGCATCCGCAGTACGCTCACCCTCGCGCTCCGGCGCGTGCTGGGAAGGAGGCGACACCATGTTCGATGACGACAGGGCGAAGGCGCTGGGGTGGTTGTTGATCCTCATCGTTGTCCTTGCCGTGTTGGATCCGGTCTGCTCGCGCCGGCCCGAGGTCGTCATTCCGCCCGACCCGAACGAGAAGCTGGCCGAGGTGGCCCGGGAGTCGGTGCAGATGGCCCGCGAGGCCAGGGAAGAGGCCGCCGCGGTGCGCGAGTCGTCGGGCCGATGGTTCTTCATCGCCTTGGCCGCGGCCGTGATCGCGCCGTTGGTCGTCGCGCTGTTGCTGTTCCGGCTCTACGCAAATGCGCCGCCGGACGACGCCGAGGTGTTCGCTCAACTCCAAGAGCTCGCACAGATCGAGACGCCACAACTTCCCGCGCCACGGCAGAGACCGCTGGCTGCTCCGGCCAACGAGGACGGTCCAGCCCACAGAGACGCACAGAAGTGAACCGTTCACAGTCCCGGGCTACGCCTACTCCGTCAGAGGATTAAGGCACATAGACGGTCGGGCCATCCGATGCGGATGGCTCGGCCCGCAGTGAAGTGGAATGATGATCATTGGGGACGCCTGGGCCGCGCCTTCGGGCGCGGCTCGGGCAGCCCGGCAGTCATGAGGAGAGCCGCTATGGAGCCCAAGGAGCACGAACCAGAGGCCCCCGATGGTGTTGAGGATCCGGAGATTCAGGAGCAGATGCAGGAACTGGCCCGCCTGCTGGGCGGCCTGCTAGCCCGGGAGTGGCTGCGCCGCCCGACTGCGGACGGTGGGGCTTTCCCACGTACGCGGCGGGATCAAGATGGTACAATATAGGCAAGAGTAGTCTGCTCCAGCGGCATCGGGATTGCGAAGAGATGGCGAAGAAGACCCCAGTCAAACGAGCGAAGAACAAAACAGCCACTCAGAACCGCCGCAAGGTCCGCCTTCCCCGCAGGCTCCCCCCTTGGGCTGACGCCGTCGGCTTCCCAGCCAAGGCCCGTCGGGACTTGCGTGATCGCCTGTTCTTCACCGTTCCTGAGCAGCTTCTTGACGAAGTGGTTCGGCGCGTAGGACGAGACAGATTCGACCAGGAACTGCTGGACGAGGAGTACCGGCTTTCCAGGCCTTGTGGCGATCACACGGCCCGAGTCGGGTACTGGGGTGGCCAGCCGATCATCTGCTTCGGGCTTCGGCGCGGCGCGGCGCCCCAACTCACCTATGAGCAAGCTCAACAGTTGGGTACCGCGACGGCCGAGGCCGAATTCCTTGAGCAGAGGCGCAAGGTAGAACGGACGATAGATCTGGTTGAGGGCGCCCTGCGCGGATACTGCGGCTGGCTGATGACCAATCGCCAGTTCGTGACCGAACACGACGCTCTCTTCTGTACATGGCATACGATGATCCGCAAGTACGGCATTCCCAAGATCGGGATGGTGGCCACAGGGCCATACCAGCCGCCGAAACACTGGCACGAGATGAAGGGCCGGGCGAAGAAGTTTGTCGATGCGTTCGAAAAGTTCTTCTTGCACTGGCGGCTTGTCCGGTTGTCGGCCCCCGGCCTGCCGGAGCCGATCGGGCCGGGCTTGGCTCCGCTGGCGAAGACGCAGATCCTGCGCCGCATGCGGATGGGTGGCCCTGTCCATCACTTGCCGGATATCTTTCCCATTCCGAGCCGCGACGAACTGCGCGATGCGCTCGAGACCGCTCGGCTTCTTGAGATACCCGAGCATCTCAGAGAGTGGTCGGACATGATCCGCGGCGCCAACAGGGGCAAGAAACACATCTATACCTTCGGGCGACGATTCGAACTGCAGCACTTCTGGCGTGTCCTGCATGAACGCCACGGCGAAGCCCTTGGTGGTGAGGAGAACTCGGTGCGCCAGGCCTTCGCGAAGTTCCTGCACGTGAGCCCGGAGTCGATCCGCAAGGACATCCGGTATATCGCTCGCCGCCTCGGTGACGACTGGTACACCCGCACCTGACCTACTACTTCTTCCGCAAGAATGTCTCCAGACATCCTACCACTGTGCGGCTTTGCTCTCTGGTCTAAATCGGCCTAGCATGAGAGTAGGTCGATTACAGTGAGGAGTCCAGACCTCCCGCTCCGCGGGGCCTGAACTCGGAGCAGAGCAGATGGCAAGGCAGGTGGTTCATGGGGCCGCGTCAGACTAGTTTGCCCTCGCTGACCGAAGAGGAAATCGCGAACTACTTCCGCGATTCCACTTGGGCGGAGCGATTTCCGCCGATCCTGACCAGCGAGCAAGCCGCAGAGCTGGCAGCGGTTCCGGTTGGCACCGTCCACGATTGGAGCAGCCGCGGGCTACTCAACGGCTTTGCGGCGAAGAAAGGAAAACGGTTGCGCATCCTCAGGGATCGGTTTGTCGCGTGGTTATTCGAAAATCTCTGTGAGAAAGGAGGCTGACACGATGCGATCGACAGCAAATGCCGCCGACCGCATCAGGGTCGGCGAACATGTCACGATCTTCAAGCGCGGACGGCGATGGTGGGCGGAGTTCTATAGTGACGGACGGCAGGAGCGCAAGTCTTTGAAGACACGCTCGAAGAAGCAGGCTCGGCTCGAGGCCGGTCGCATCGATATGGCTCTCCTATCCGGCGAGCCCGTGGAACGCCCAGATGCAGCTCCCGATCGGGTGGCGATCAGCGACACGGTTGAGCTGTATCTGGCCCATCTGAGAACGGAAGGGCGGAGAAAGACAACCATCACGAGATACGATGCTCCGCTTCGCCGTTTCACCGAGTTCGCGATGAAGCGCGGCATTACCATGCTTGATCAGGTGACGATTCGCTTGGCTTCCGAGTATCGGGCGTTCCGCCATCCTGATGTTCAGCCGAAGACGCTGGCCTGCGAGACGCGGGTCATCAAGCAGCTCTTCGGTCACGCTTTGGTTCAGGAACTCGTCGAGGTCAATCCGCTGAGGAACCTGAAGGTCGGCAAGGCGAAGCCTCGACCACAGCCCGTCTACAGCCTGGATGACGTCGAGCGAATCCTCCAAGCTGCGCCCGAACCGTTTGCATCGGCCTTCGGTCTGTTGGCTTTCACAGGGATGAGGATCGGTGAACTCGCGCACCTAGAGTGGTCCGACGTGGACTTGGAAGACCGCTGGTTGCATGTTCGCGAGAAAGAAGGTTGGCAGCCGAAGACCGGGCAAAACCGAAGCCTGCCTCTGAATGATCGCGCCATGTCGATCCTCGAGGCGCTGCCGCATCGAGGACGTTGGGTCGTGTACCAAGAAGTTGGGCATGAACAGCACCAGGTTTCGGAGCGCAGGGCCTTGAAGGAACTGAAGAAGGTCTTGGCAGAGGTCGGGATTCAGGACGGGAAGCTCCACACCTTTCGCCACTTCTTCATCTCCTTCTGCGCGAACAACGGGGTCCCGCCGATGATGGTCATGGAGTGGGTCGGCCAGCGCGACCTGTCGGTGATCCTTCATTATTACCATCTTTCAGGTCAGGAATCGCAGCGTGCGATGTCCAAGCTCTCGTTCGGATCCAATGTCCATCCGAACGAGTCGGGTTCAGACAAGGACAGAAACAAGGACAGCGGCGATGGAAAAGATGCAGCCTAAGTCACAAGAAGGCCCCGCGCAAGAACTTGCGCGGGGCGGGGCAAGCGATGGCGGAGAGGCAGGGATTCGAACCCTGGGAGGACAAAAGCCCTCACTGGTTTTCGAGACCAGCCCTTTCGACCACTCAGGCACCTCTCCTGACAAAGCCGCTGTGCCTTGGCCTGAATAATATATTCGGGCGCGCGCCGGTCGTCAAGCAGCACGCCCTGATGAGTCGAGGGTTCGCGGCGGAAGCGCGGCTATCGCTCGCCCATGCTCAGCAGAAATTCGGCATTGTTCTTGGTGCGGCGGAGGCGCTCGCGCAGCAGTTCGATAGCCTCGAACGCGTTCATCTCGGCGATCACCTTGCGGAGGATCCAGATGCGCTGAAGCTCGTCCGGATGGAGCAGAAGCTCCTCTTTGCGGGTGCCCGACCGGTTAACGTCGATTGCCGGATAGATGCGCCGGTCCGCGAGCCTCCGGTCGAGCACCAGTTCCATGTTGCCGGTGCCCTTGAATTCCTCGAAGATAACCTCGTCCATGCGCGAGCCGGTCTCGATGAGGGCGGTCGCGAGGATGGTGAGGCTGCCGCCCTCTTCGATGTTGCGCGCGGCGCCGAAGAACCGCTTGGGCTTCTGGAGCGCGGTGGCGTCGACTCCGCCCGAGAGGATTTTGCCGGAGTGGGGGACCTCGGTGTTGTAGGCGCGGCCGAGCCGCGTGATGCTGTCCAAGAGAATGACCACGTCCTTCTTGAACTCGACCAGGCGGCGGGCCTTGTCGATGACCATTTCGGCGACTTGGCAGTGCCGGCTGGCGGGCTCGTCGAACGTGGAGCTGATCACCTCGGCGTCGACTCCACGGGCCATCTCGGTGACCTCCTCCGGCCGCTCGTCGATGAGGAGGACCATCGCCTCCACCTCGGGGTTGTTGGCGGTGATGCTGTTGGCCATCATCTTGAGAAGGACGGTTTTGCCGGCCTTCGGCGGCGAAACGATCAGGCCGCGCTGGCCCTTGCCGATGGGCGCGACGAGGTCGATGATTCGCATCTCGATGCCTTCCGGCTCGCGCTCGAGCAGGAACCGGGCCTCGGGGTGCAGGGGGGTGAGGTCGTCGAAGACGATCATGTCGGTGAGGATGTTCGGGTCCTCGAAGTTGACGGCCTCGACGCGCAGAAGTGCGAAGTATCGTTCGCTGTCCTTCGGGGGCCGGATCTGGCCGGAGACAATCTGGCCGGTGCGGAGGCCGAACCGGCGGATCTGCGACGGCGACACGTAGATGTCGTCCGGGCACGGCAGGTAGTTGTAGTCGGGCGAGCGCAGGAACCCGAAGCCTTCGGGCAGGACTTCGAGCACGCCTTCGCCAAACATCAGTCCGCTCTTCTGGGCGCGGTGCTCCAGGATCCGGAAGATGAGTTCCGTTTTCTTCAGGCCGGTGTAGCCGTCGACGTCCTCCTGCTTGGCGAAGTCGTGCAGCTCTGCGATGGTCATCTTCTTGAGCTGGCCGATGTGCGTACTGCCCTTCTTCACCTGTTCGTAAGTGTGGGCCGAGCCTTTCCGAGGCTTGGCGTTCTTGGCGTTTTTGGCGTTGTTCCCATTCTGCCTGTTCGCCTTCACACCCTTGCCGGCGTTCTTGCCGTCGGCGTGGGGCTTGGACAGCTTCCTGGATTTCTTCTCAGCCATTTCTAAACTCCACTGTGCTTGATCTGTGCAATGATCCGTTCGATCTGTTTCCTGCTCGCGGCGAGATCCCCGTCGTTGACAACGACAAAATCCGCCATTTCGCGCTTGCGGGTGAGCGGCTGCTGGTGAGCCTCCCGCCGCTCGATTTCGGCCGGCGCCCAACCCCGGCTGCCGATGAGGCGTCGGGCGCGCGTGCCCCGATCGCACTCGACGAAGATGGTGGCGTCGCACAGCCGGGCGAGGCCGCTCTCCAGCAGCAGCGGTGCGTCGATCGCGCAGGTCGCCGGGCCGTCGCCCGCGCGGCACGCTACGACCTCCCTCTCTATCTGTTCGACCACCCTTGGGTGCATGATTTCCTCCAGCGCCGCGAGCTCCTGGGGGTCGTTGAAGACGATGGCAGCCAGTTTCGATCGGTCGAGCTCGCGGTTCGCGTCGAAGACCGCGTCGCCCCATCTATCCCGGATGGCTTGCCTGATCTCGGGGGTCTTGCGGAGCTCGGCGGAGATCGCGTCCGCGTCGACCAGTTTCGCCCCGCTCTCGCTGAGCATTCGGGCTACGGTGGTCTTTCCGCTTCCAATTCCGCCCATGAGCCCGATTACAGCGCACCGGCGTCCGGCCGTCGGCGCCGCCAGGTTTTCCTTCTTTTGTGCGCCCATGCTTATTTCAGTTCCAGCCAGTTGCGCCCGACGCCGACGTTGACCTTGATCGGCACATCCAGTTCGACCGCCCCGGCCATCTCGGCGTCAATCATCTCGCGTTCTGCGGCGACGGCGCTGCTCGGAATCTCGAACAGCAGTTCGTCATGAATCTGAAGCAACATCGCGGACGGCCGGTCTTCCGTTTGGATGCGCGAATGAATGCGGCTCATCGCGATCTTGGCCATGTCGGCCGCCGTCCCCTGGATGACCGCGTTGACGGCCATGCGCTCGGCGTATTTGCGCTCGACGTCGTTCTTCGAATCGATCGTGGGCAGATAGCGGCGCCGGTCGAACATGGTTGTGACGTACCCCCGGGCACGCGCGAGTTCCAATGTCTCATCGATGAAACGCCGGACCTGACCGTACCGCCGGAAGTACGAGTCGATGAATTCCTTTGCCTCGGCAACCGAGACGCCGATGGCCTTCGAGAGGCCGAACGGGGTCAGGCCATAGATGATGCCGAAGTTGACCGCCTTGGCCTGCCGCCGCATGTCCCGGTCGACGTCGTCGATGCCTACGCCGTGGACTTCGGCCGCGACGAAGGCGTGAATGTCGAGGTCTGAATGGAACGCCTCGCGCAGGGCCTTGTCGCCTGAGAGATGCGCCAGAATGCGGAGCTCGATTTGCGAGTAATCGGCGGAGAGCAGCAGCCTGTCGGGACTGGAGGGAACGAACGCGCGTCGGATCTCGCGTCCTTCCTCTGTTCGCACCGGGATGTTCTGCAGGTTTGGATCACTGCTCGAGAGGCGTCCGGTGGCCGTCATGGTCTGGTTGAACGATGTGTGGAGCCGCCCGGTCGCCGGGTTGATCAATTTGGGAAGCGCGTCGGCGTAGGTGCCCTTCAGCTTCTTCAAGGCGCGGTACCGGGCGATCTTGGCGGCGATGGGGTACCGGTACGCAAGTTCGTCCAGGACGCCCGCGTCCGTTGAGAAGCCTGTCTTCGTCTTCTTCGTGGCCGGCATATTGAGCTTGCCGAAAAGAACGCCCGACAACTGCTTGGGCGAGTCGATGTTGAATTCCTCTCCCGACTCCTCATGGATTTGTGCGGCGATCTCTTCGAGCGACCTGGAAAGCTGTTGAGAGATCTCCGCCAAGGCCCCGGCGTCGACCTTAATCCCCGTATGCTCCATCTCGGCCAGCACTTCGATCAGAGGGAACTCGAGGTCCCGGGCCAAGCCGACAAGACCGTACTTCTCAAGCTCTGGGGATAATACTCCGAAAAGCCTGAAGACAGTATCGGCATCTTCGCAGGCGTATTCAGCGACTTTTTCGACGGGGACTTTGTCCATGGTCAGCCGTGGGCGCCTCTCCCCGATCAACTCGGAGAGCGGGATCTTCCTGAAGCCGAGATAACCGAGGGCCAGGTCGTCGAGGTTGTAGCGTCTTCGGTCCGGGTTCAGGAGGTACGCGGCGACCATGGAGTCGAAGACGATGCCCCGCAGTCGGACGCCTGCGTTTCGAAGAACCACGTAGTCGTACTTGATGTTCTGACCCATCTTCGCCGGCCGGGCAGACTCAAGGACGGGCCCGAGATGTTGCATGGCCTGCTTCGGGGGGATGATCCTGCTTCCCAGCGGACCGGCCACCGGAACGTAGTACGCCTCGAACTCTTTCCACGCGAAGGAAAATCCGACGATGTCGGCCTTCATCGAATGCTGGCTGGTGGTCTCGAGGTCGACGGATATGCGCTCCTGTTTCGAGAGCTGAGCGGCGAGCGTCTTCAGCGCCGCCGGGGTATCCACCGTGTGGTATTGAACCGTGCCGCGCCCCGCCAGCTTCGGCTCCGCTTCGGTCGCCACTTCCGCCACCTCGCCGCCCAGGTCGCGAAGTAGTCGCTTGAACCCGAGCTCGGCGAACAGCTTCCCGAGGCGCTCTCCGTCGGGCTCGCGCACCTTGCAGTTGTCAAGCTCGATGTCGACGGGAACGTCGGCGTCGATGGTGACGAGAGAGCGGCTCATCCGTGCGCTCGCCTCGCCCTCGACGAGGCGCTTCTTCAACGCCTTTCCGCTCACCTCGTCTGCGTGCTCGAGCACGTTGTCCAGCGTCCCGTATTCCTGAATCAACTTGAGCGCGGTCTTGGGGCCGACGCCCCGGATGCCCGGTACGTTGTCAGACGTGTCGCCCGAGAGCGCCATCGTCTCGATGACCTGGTCAGGGCGAATGCCCTTCTCGGCCTCGAGGTCGCGCGCGGTGTACTCTTTGCCGAGCTTGGTATCGTAGGTCCGAACATGTTCGTCGAGCAGTTGCAGCGCGTCCTTGTCTCCGGTGGCGATGTAGACGTCGATGCCTTCGGCGGACGCGCGCTTGGCGAGGGTGCCGATGATGTCGTCGGCCTCGTAACCAGACATCGAGAGCAGCGCCACGTTCGCTGCTCCTACGATCTCTTTGATGAGGGGAATCTGCGGCTGGAGTTCGTCGGGCATGGGCTTCCGCTGGGCTTTGTAGTCCGCAAACTCCCGGTGCCGAAAGGTAGGCCCGGGCTCGTCAAAAACCACGGCGAGATAGTCCGGCTTCTGCTGCCTGAGCACCTTGAGCAGCATGCGGGTGAAGCCATAGACGGCATTGGTCGGCTTGCCGTCGGGGCTCGACAGATGCGGTATGGCATAGAATGCCTTATAGCAGTGAGAGTGGGCGTCAATCAGGAACAGTTTCTGGGTCATTGAGAGGCCAACACATTGAGTGGGCCGAGCCGCGCCGGGCGTTTGTCGGACCGATCAGTTGCGGTCTGTCACGGCTTTACTGGGAAACCTGCCGCAGCAGACGACCTCCCGCCGGTCCCGGGAGGCGCCCGGGCGAGGGCTCATATCATTTCATGGCGACCTGTGGGGCTTCAGGGGGTCCCCGTCCTATTGGCGTTGCTCGAGGCTAGTCCATGCAACTTGCGAGTCCGTCACGAAGCCAATTGGGGACATGTAAACAAGGGATCACCCAGACGGAATTACACGGAAATGGCGGCGGCTCCCGCCTACCGTGACCGTAATATAGCCGGTACTGTGCGCCGTGTCAAGCAGAATTGTCGGATTTTTTCGTCGCCCTGGCGCGGTCATCCTCCTCCCGGGCTCTCGGCCGTCGGCCGCTCGTTTCGGGTGGCGTTCCTGCTGGCGACGATCAGCCCTGCGGCCGCCCCCGCTGCCGCCAGGACGATGATCACGGCGAGCGCCCACCACAGAAGCTTTCTGCCGCGCCGGGTCGTGCGCAGGTTAACCCACACGAAGGCCGTCAGGGCGCTGGCAAGGATGCCCGCTGCGGCGCCAACGAACGCAGCCATCGACACTTCGTTCACGAAGTGCTTCGCTGCCGGAAAAATGCCGGCGGCGAAGCTGCGGAGCCCGGCCACCGCCGGCGCCAGGTCCAGCACCACGCTGAAGAACCACGCACACAGGGGAACGAGACCGACCACACCAAGCCAGATCAGAAGCTGCACCGGCCACGGGACTCTCGGCTTGCGCTTCGCACGGGCAGAGAGCAGCTTCGACTCTTCGATGGCAGGCCTGCGCGCCACCGGGGCGACGGGCTTCGCTGCCGCGGCGGCGCCCCCCGCGAGCAGCCTCTCCACGGCGCGGAGGAATCGCTTTGCGTCCGGATACCGCCGGTCGCGATCTTTCGCCATGGCCGTGCGGATGATCCCGGCGGCCGCCACAGAGACCTGCGGGTTCGCCCGCCGGGCGTCGGGCACGGGCTTCGTCAGATGCTTCGACATCGTCTCGGTAACGGTCGAGCCCGTGTAAGGCGGGGATCCAACCAGCAGGTGGTAGAGCGTAGCGCCGAGCGAGTAGATGTCGGTGCGGCCGTCGATGTCGGCGTCGCCGCGGACCTGCTCCGGCGAGATGAAATCAGGCGTGCCCAGCGCCGTCCCCACCTTGGTCAACGTGCTGTCGCCACGTTCTACCTCGCGCGCCAGGCCCAGGTCCGCCAGCTTCGCTACGCCGCCGGCGGTGACAAGCACGTTGTCGGGCTTGACGTCGCGATGGATCAGCCCCGCCTCGTGCGCGCAATCGAGCGCGCGGGCGACATCGCGCACGATCTCCAGGGCGTGGCGTTCGGGCAGCGTACCCTCAGCCTTGACGATGTCGCTCAGAGTGCGGCCGTCGACGAATTCCATCGCGAAGTAGTAGTAGCCGGCCGCCTGACCAGCGTCGATGGCTTCGACGATATTCGGGTGGCTGAGCTTCGCGGCGGACCGCGCCTCTCGGAGGAACCGCGTCACGAACGCCTCGTCCTTGGCGAACTTCGGCGGCAGGACCTTGAGGGCGACGATGCGGTCCACGGAGACTTGCCGGGCCT
>Ga0114922_10000774_pt1 | contig 30826 bp, 21 predicted proteins | sample AartaG_FD_100975 | JGI IMG/M metagenome (GOLD analysis project Ga0114922, IMG submission 100975) | Deep subsurface microbial communities from Aarhus Bay to uncover new lineages of life (NeLLi) - Aarhus_00045 metaG | ecosystem: Environmental > Aquatic > Marine > Oceanic > Sediment | place... | reverse complement strand
TGACGAACATGATATCACCTGGGAAGCTGCCGATGATGACAGCATAGCCTCATATAAGCTTGAGTACACCGCGGATGAGGGCACGACCTGGGTGGATATTCAGGATTGGACCGATGGTAATCCCCAGACATTCGCCTGGACCGTGCCGGCCACGCCATCGACTTATCATCTGGTGCGCGTTTCATGCCAGGATTTTGGCGGCAATATCGTAAGCGATGAATCCGACACACTTTTCACAGCCTGGCCTGAGGGCGGCATGATCGCGTTTTCTTCCACTCGCGATAATGGTGTATACAATATCTTCACGATGTTTACTGATGGTTCAAACCAATATAATATTACAAATAGCGATGCAAATAATAGTCACCCCTCATGGTCTCCCGATTGCTCGAAAATCGCTTTCATGTCCTACCGGGACGGCAACCAGGAAATTTATATTATGAATAGCGATGGTACTAATCAGGTAAATATATCAAATAATTCAAGTAATGATCAAATGCCTGCCTGGTCTCCAAATGGCGATAAAATCGTATTTGCCAGTAATCGAACCGGAAACCATGAAGTCTATATAATGAATGTAGATGGAACCGAGCAATATAATCTAACGATCAATGGCGCGGAAGATTACTATTGCTCATGGAATCCGGAAGGCGATCGCATGGCTTTTCATAGTAATCGTGGTGGCAACTGGGATATATACCTGATGGATGATGATGGATCAAATCTGCAGCGAATCACAACGCACGGCGCCGTTGATGCTTATCCCAGCTGGTCCCCTAATGGTCTTCTTATTGTATTTAGATCCTCAATTCCTGGGAATAATGACATATATTTGATGAATATTGATGGTTCAAATCAACACAATATTTCAAGCCATGGAGCTGATGACCAGTGGCCTCAATGGTCGCCGGATGGTGAAAATATCATATTTCATTCAAACAGAACAGTAGATTATGAGATTTATATTATGAGTACGGATGGTACCAATCTTATAAACCTGTCTAACGATGAAGCAGCCAGTGATATAAATGGTACCTGGTCGCCTATTGATTAAGAGAATGAAAACATAAACTTAGGATAAAAATAAAATGCTGGGATTTTTACGGTATTTTAAAAAGGCCGCCAAGCTGGCGGGCAAAGCCAAGCGCCCCGGTGCGCCCGGCGAACCAGCCGAGCAAATCGACAGATCCATTTATCGAATCGGCTTATTCGGGCACAATGATGTCGGCAAAACGGTGTTTTTAACATCCGTATACGCGTTTTCCAAAGATTCACCCGACCTTCAACTGGTAGCGATGGGAGATACCCAGGCCTATCTTGAGGGAAATTTCAACTTAATGAAAGGCAAAGGCGGCGATCAGGCTGTCGGTGATCAAATCGATGTCCGGAAATTCCCCGGTTCGACATCAACTGAGAAAACGCTGAGCTTTTCCGCCCAAATCGGCAAAACATTTAATGTGTCTCTCGAAACAATAGATTATTCCGGGCAGAATCTCTATATTGATTCCGCCGGCGGCTTACCTCAAAGCCTGACGGATTTTTATCAACTTTGCGATTGTGTGCTATTTTTTATAGATCCCGATGCCATTAATAATGAAAGCGAACTCACAAAGAGAGTCGCCTCATTCACGCAACTGATTAAACAACTCTCAGGTCCCTCAAATAAGCTTAGAATACCGGTAGGTCTGGTCGTTACTAAAGCCGATGAACTGACCGGTTTCAAATCCGGTTTGCAGTCATCCTTAATAAGAAATGGATTCGGCCCCCTAAAAGCCCTTCGTTTTAATGACTTTTTATCTGGAATTGTAAAACAACCTCATTTATCGGATTATCCAGGATGGAAGAAGACGCTTAGAGCCGTTTTAAGCCGATTTCAATCATTTTTTAGCCCCTTAATCAGAAGCACATTGGATTACCAGGTGTTTTTCGTCTCGTCCACGGGCAGCGCTCCTCAAGTTATAAGCGATGAATCCGGTAGTACGAGCAAAGCTCCCCCGAGAGATTTCCGGCCATTGGGCGTAAATCAGCCAATCGAATGGGCGCTTAAAAGGATTAGAGCTTGCAGAAGAGCGGCGGTATTAAATGTGATTTTGAAGTGGTTTGTATTTATACTACTATCATTTGTCATGCTCGTTTCTTTGGCTAATGTATATAACATAAAAAAAATTGATTCGTTAGTCGGCAATATTACTAATCTCAAGTTAGATAGGCTGGAAGCATATAGCGATTTGGCCTCGGCTTTCAACAATTACTCCGATAATTTCATAGTAAAACTGTTTTTTGGCGATTTTAAGAACGTGGCTAATGAAAAATACAATCATTTTGCGGGGATATCCGGTAATGATTGGATACGGGTACAGTTTGAACAATTTGATTTAGCCAAAGATTCCGCTGCCGTTCTGCTTGCGATCGCCAACGAACCGGGATCGGATACTTTATCATATAAAGCTGCGCTATCGACATTAAACGATCTGCTGGTGTTTGCAGGGGAACTGGAAAGGTCTATTAAAACGCAGGGCTACAGTACGTCTTGGATGACAAACGATCTCATGTCCTGGCGCGAAACCCTGGATAAAATGCCTTCGATTGAAGATCATCAAACCGTTTCGCAATTGATTGGCGAGTATTTGGAATTAAAAGCAGATTTTACTGCGAGTCTTACCGATAAAGATTACATGTATTTGCTAGATATTAGCGATCAGAGTCAGTTTCCGGGCAAGCTGTCTGAACTTAAAGGTAAGCTGGATGAACATATTAATGTACCGGGAATCAAAAAATATTCTCAGAAGATGGAAAACTATATTAACCTGGTAACGCAGCTTGAAAAGAGAGGGGAATATTTATACTTTACTGTTTCCGGCGCCGATCCCGGAACCAACGGCTACTATATTACTTTCGAACCGCAGCCCGGCTTTCCGGAAGGCGCGATCGATGCGTCATCCAGGGAGAGGATAAGAATCCCGGCCAAAAATGACATCGAAATAAAATTGCACGATGTAAATAAAGCGGTGGCCGTTGATAATTGCATAATTGCGGCCGGTTTTGAAATACTATCATGGAATAATAAAAAGCTGTGTTTCAAGAAGCAAAATCTCAATGTTAAATTACGTTTTGATCTTAACGAATTTGAGACATCTTTAGAGAGTGAGCTTTAAGCCAGATTATTCAATATTGCGGCCGTTCCGAAATATCCATAATTACTAACCCGCATTATTCACAAATCTTAGCATGTGCTGGCATCCGCCATAGGCGGATTCTTCTGCCAGAGCTGTCGGAAGTAACTTCCGACAGCACAAAATATTAAATTAACACCTCAAATCTTGAAGAATAATGTCGAAAAGTGAGGCACTACACTTTTTGGTGCAATGTAAGTTGTTCAAATTAAAGCACTTGAGAAATCGAACTGTAGAAGATGGGTCAAAGGATTAAAAGCTAATTTTTAATGATAAAATAGATTTTATGAATAATCCGGGCTGAATTTGCCCAACGGATATAACAGATAGAACAGAATTATATTAATCTGAATTGATATCGTTGCTAAAATGATATGCTGTTTAATTCCGATGTCTTTAAGATCACAGTTTCATTTTGTTTCCCAAGTTCGGCATGTTCTCCTTTGACAAGCAGACCATAGCCTAAAACCGGCAGCATAAGAAGCGCTTTCAACCGCTTGGGAGAGCCCTGACTATTCAATATTTTAGCCTCAACAGTAATATTTCGTCCCAAAGCGGTGCGAATCGAATCTATCTTAACCTCAATCGCTCCACCGCCGCCCAATAATCCGGGTTTCTTAAATTCGGTAATCTCACAAAATACTTTGCCGCCTTGCTGAATAACTTCAATACCCGAAATGGTTTGATTAGTCGCGATTTCGAATATTTCGGTGGCTGTCGGCTTTTCTTTTAGCTCGGTAGATAAATCAATTTTATAACTTATAGCAATTTCGGTACCTTTAGGGATATAGGCTTTTCCGCAACTACCCGCCGGAATAAATACGAAATAAGCCGCTGTCAGTATTGAGAAGATGACAATGGATTTTAATAGTGTTTTCAAATTCAATTTTCCAATCTATAAATATCCGGGCGTCTTATTTACCGATTAAAATGTACCATATCACAATTTCGGTTTTTAGTCAATAGATAAATTTTGGCCGGGAAAAATTCGTATCCGCCGGGCGCGTTATTAATTAGCTTGACAAATTTCGCAGTTTATTTACATTTTATAGTTAATCATATAATCTCCAGAGGAGTTAATGAGTAAACCAGCAGCCAGGATAGGCGATACTACGAGTCACGGCGGCGCGATCGTCGCTGGAGCGCCAACGGTATTAATCGGCGGTAAGCTGGCCGCTCGCGCCAACGATATGCACACTTGCCCGATGATGAATCCCGGCGTACCGCCCCCTCCGCATGTAGGCGGCCCGGTTCTTTTAGGAAGTCCCACAGTTTTAATTTGCGGCCAGATGGCTGCTCGAATGGGCGACATGACTCAGTGTAGCGGCCCCCCAGACTCAATTGTTGTCGGCTGTCCCACGGTGCTGATAGGCGAGGGGGGCGCCGGCGGAGGCGGCGGAGCGGGCCCGGCCGGAGCGGCGGCCTCGGCGGCCATGGCCGGGAATGATCCCGACAGCGATGATGACCATTTTCTGCATGTCAAGTTTGTTGATAAAAAAGGTAATCCAATAAGAGGTGTAAATTATAAGATTAAGACGCCTGACAATAAAGAAATCAAAGGCACCCTGAGCGATCAGGTCAAGAAAACAGGGGTAAAGCAGGGTAACCATGAAATCCAATTGATTGGGATTGCCAAACCCAAGTTGTCTACATCAAAAGTAAAGGTCGAAGGTAAAGTTAAGGTTAGAGCTGAGACGTTCGGTATTAAATCGGGCACACCAGCAAAAGTCAGTGTTTTCATGAAAGACACCAATTCATCGGATAAATTGTATGATGTTATTGAGACAAAAGTTGACGGAGATAAAATAGAGGCTGAATGGAAATTCGAATACAAAGAGGACGAGGAAAATCCCGATCTTGGCCGATCAAAGTCATCAAAATATTCTTTTCCGCAGTTTTATTTCAATATCGATGCGGCCGGTAATAGGGTTCGTTCCGAAACGCTGCAAATGACAGACGACCTGGAATTGGAGCTCACCGATGCGGATGGCAACCCGATCAAGGATGAACCTTACGAAGTTTACTTGGCCAGCGGAGAAGTCCGCAAGGGGAAACTTGATAAGAATGGCAGGGCTACCATAAAAGACGTCCCGGCCAAAAAAAACCGTGTAGTCTATCCCAATTTGCCCGAAGCTAAGAGACTTCCGGATTAACAGTATATAAGGTGTAATTATGGTACAATGGAGCCGTACGACAACCGCCGATGTGTTGATATCCTTCCAGCAGAATCCGGGCACTACCGACGATGTGGAAATTATCAAAACCAAAAGGGCTAGAACGTGGGGTGATGACGAAGACGGGCGGTGGGTACAACCTAATAAGAAGGGGTTTTATGGCTTGAGAATAGATCCCAACGAATCCAAGTCCTTAGAGATTTTTGAAACTACATACCGTATCCATCGACAAGACCAAAACTTAACCGGGCATGATGCCGATGTTGACAAAATTGTTTGTTGGGATGGTATTTGGAGCAACTCAAGCAACCGTAAAGTTCAACACTGCCTTCAGCTTTTGGGCTATTATCGTGGTCCAATCGACGGAATTCTTGAGAGAAAGACTGAAAAAGCGTTGCTTGCCTTCCAGGCTGATAATAAATTACCTACTCGCGGCTTGGAATGGCTTCGTGCAGATAATGAAGGCGATGGTACTAATCCGGATGGAAATGCCGTCGACGAGATTTTGAGTGTCGTTAACGACAAAAACAAGATAGACAAACAAGGAGGCGGTGCCGTCTATCTAATCCGTAAATCACTCTTACGTTTCACCAGAGCACCTACAGCCGACCCCAATGTGCATTTTGGACCGGCGGTAATGGGGGCTCCCGATATTGATGATCGTGGCTTTTGCCGGGCCGAGGCAAACGGCCACAAGTGTAGGGGTCCGATCACCAGTTATTCCTTCGATCCAGCAGGTAATAACAGCTTTCGGGTAAAAGTGATTCGAGATGGAATCGCTGACGATGTGAGCTTGGTTGCGGAAAGCGAAAATCCCAATATAGTTTCCATGCATCCTCATAACCTGGCCGCAGCATCAGTTGCTTTGCCAGACGACAGTCATAATATGAATCTAATAATGAGGACAGGAGACCCAGGGGGACAATCAAAAAAGATCAGAGTATTCATTAAATGGCGGAAACCGGATAACAGCCTAATTACCATTGCCACACTTCGTGTAATAGTATTGCGGATGATCACCCCGGCGCTGCGTGTTCGTCCTTACCGGGTTGCAATCGGTAATCCCGCCCGCCACGCAGCTACGGAGCCGGCGGCCACAAAAGACCAGTTAAAACCACTTTTAGATAGACCGACCCTGAACAATGCGTTTAATAGGGTTAATGATATCTGGCGTCCCTATGGTATCAAGTTTAATTTCTTAGGGGAACGTAATGTAGACATCGATTTAACTAATGCTGGCAAGGTGACATTTGGCATTCAGGGACAGAATGAGCAAAGCAGGGTGTTTCGGTTGGGAAACGAGCAAGATAAAATAAATGTCTTCATTGTCAGAGAGATAGCCAAGCTTGGTCCGGCGCCGCCACTTGGAGGACCGCGGCCGGTTATACAAGGGCCGTATGGCGCGACGCGCAGTCCGGTCGTATCACCTCGCTTATCGGGTATTCTATTGCAATGCCGGACTGAAGGACTGGGTTGGGATAGAACAGGAGATACGCTTGCACACGAATTAGGGCATTGGCTCGCGCTTGCTCACAACAGTACGCGTTTAAAAAGAAACCGGCGCACACATGTTGAAGACGATCCCGACAAGGAACCCGCCAACCGAAAGAAAGATATATGGACTATCCGCCGGCTGATGCTCGGAACACGGCCAGATGTCTTAACGACTCACGATTGGGCACACCATGTAGGATATAGCAATCCCCCGGATCCTCCTCACATAAATGGTAAGATGATCAGCGTAAGAAATCTCTCCAAGGATAAGACCGATAATGAGTGCGAAATCGCGCGCAAGCGCGCCCGACATAGAAACGTTTATCATGCCTAATTCCACTATATAATAAGGACTTATAATGGAAGCGAAAGCGTTACACGATAAAATTCTTAAGAAAAGCGATAATGCTCTGGATGATGCAGAGCAGATTGGCTCAGCAGCCTTGCCCCTGTTGCAGGAGATGTTAAGTAATGCGGATGGTGACATCCGGGCTCTGGCCATGAGCTGCTTGTCGGTGATCTACGATGATCAGGTGCCCGAGATACTCATCAAGGCTATCGGAGATGCGGATGATAGCGTTTACATGAGCGTGCTGCAAATATTGCGCTCCCGGCAACTGGGTTCATCGCATCTTCCTGCTCTTATAGATCATCTGAATCACCCTGATTCCGAAGTTAGGGAGGAAGTACCTTTACTGCTCGGGAAATTGGATAATCAAGAAGCCGTAGCTCCGCTCACCAAGCAGCTTGGCGTTGAGGATAATAAAAGCGTAATAAGGAGTATCAAACTGGCTCTCGCCCGACTCGGTAGTGATGAATGCAAGAATGAATTCGCAGCCTGTCTGGCAGCGGAGGAACCCGACGACCGTCTGCAAGCCGTCGAAGATCTGGAATACATAAACGATAAAAACCTTGCTAAGAATCTATTGCCTCTGCTTGATGATCAAGCTGACGGTTATGAGATCGGTGATCCTGATTTTGCCGAATATTCCAGGATCTGCGATTCGGTTGTTAACATGGTTTCCGATTGGTACGGACAGGCTTTCAGCTTTGAAGTTGATGACGTTAAAATTTATGGTGATGAAGAGATCGAGGAAGCCAGGAAGTTTCTGGAATCCCTGGGAGAGTAAATATGCCAGAATTTAAGAGTCAATTTAAAATCGACCTGCCCGACGGCTGGGAGGATCAGACCATGTACACTTTCAAAGGCCCCGATGACAGCGGGGTTCAGCATAACCTGGTGCTGATGATCGATACCGAGCCGGGGGGACTTGATCTAAACACTTATGCCGACCTGAGAATCGAGTCGCTCAAAAACACCCTTTCCGGTTTCGAACTCATGGGGAAACGCGAGAAGGAATTGAAATCCGGACACAAGGCCTACGAGATAGTTTATAAATGGGCGCCCGGCGAAGGCAAAATCCTGATCCAGAAACAGGTTTTCACGATAATCGGCAAGAAAGCGTATAATTTCACCTCGAGTTTTTCCAAGAAGACAATAAAGACAATCGGCGTGCAGGTAGACGCGATAATCGATTCATTTGAGCCGGAGTCCGAATCAAAAAAGAAGTAAAATAAAATTAATATGGAAACGAAACTCACCAAATCGACCGACAAAGAGCACAAGATAAAACTTGAATCATCCATTCTTCACGCGATCTGGAGCGCCAACGAGGTCCATGCCGGCAGCGAGGCGTTAATCGAGGTCAAGACACTGTTCGTGGGCGAAGGCGGCAAAATCAAAATAACGGGCAAGAGCGAAAAAGGCAAAAAGCTGGGCAAACTAACGGGTAAGGTCTACGGCAATGGCTTTTCCGGGAAATTGACTATTCCCGATAAGATAAAACCCGGCGATAAGGCGTATTTCAAAGTCAAGCTATCCGGGCTCGGCGTGAGCGCGGAATCAAATCGTGTTCCCATAAGGCCCAAAATCGAAATCTCGAATATGAAATGGGATAAACAAGAAGCCCGGCGGGGTGATATCCTGAAACTGAGCGCCGATATCGAGGGTGTGCGGGATGAGGCCGAGGTGAAGGTTATTATATATGAGCACGACCAGGACGGCAACCATGATAAAATCGTTGAGATTCCCACAAATGTGAAAAACAAGAAAATCGAGGTTGAGTGGGAATATGAGTATCATGAGGATACCGACGAGATTCCATCCCAGGAGGAAATGAAAAAATATGGCAAGAACTACAATCCTCCGGAATATTTTTTCACGCTGAAAATTGATGACCAGGAATATGGCAAAGAACAGGAATCAGGATTATTACTATTCAAAGACTGGGTGGAAATTTACCTTGATGATGAAACCGGAAAACCAATGGCGGATGAGAAGTATGAATTGCATTTGCCGGATGGTTCAAAGCGGGAGGGTACTCTTAACAGCGACGGTTATGCGCGCGAAGAAGGTATCCCCCCCGGGGAGATAGCTTTTGAATTCCCGGATTTGGAGGATTTTTCTTTGTATAATACTGATAATGATTAATAAATTTTTCGCCGATAAAAAATAGCGTAACCCATTCTACCTGAGGCGATACATATGCTAGCCCAATAAGGATGATTTAATTATGGAATATGATGAAGATGATTTAATAAAGAGACTCCCGAGCAAATCAGGCAAAATCGTAAGATCTAAGGCTATTAAGCCAGGGCCAAGGTTACGTATGTTTTTAGATGAGGATCGTGATGGTGCGGTGGATGACAAGCCGGCAAAATGCGTAAAATGGAAATGGGGAGAGTGTAAAAAAGGTGAGCACAAGGGCGCAATCATATTGGTTAAAAATCAACAATATAAATTGATTGAGAATGTTGATGAAAGATTGGCCATAAAAATAGGCTGGGATGATCAAAAGGGCGAATTATCTAAGGAATGGGCGGCTACGCTACAAATTGCTGAAAATCCTGATCAGATCAGGATTTATAACAATCTAGAAGAAGGTGCGGAACAGGTTTTAGGTAAGGGCATTGAAGGTAATCTTTTTGCGATCCACGACGATGATGTTTTATCTTTTCATTTAAATGCCGGGCAAGCCGTAATCCTCTGGATGGAAGCAGTTGATTACGCGCAAGAAGCCGATGGGAGTGATGCCTGCATAACCTTGCAATTGAAATTCACTGATTTAAGATTTAAGGGATTAGCCCAAACAACAATTGTACAAGAAGCGCAGATACGCATTGCACCTTGGATAATGGCGAGCGATTTGGATGAAACCAAGGTAATTTTTGCCAGGGCGCCCAAGGAAGGTGATTGTGTTGCCAGACAAATCGAGAAATTCAGCAAGAATGCCCGTTGTAATTTTCAACCGATAGGTCCCGCAAAGGCCAAGAAAGGCTTTATGCGTGATGTAATCAAATCAGGCTACGTGGCCTGGCCCGGCGAGATGACTACACTCGTGGTTCTGGAGCGACTGGATAAGAGCGCCCAGCTAAGTTACTTCAAAGTAGGAAAGAAAGGTGAAAAGAGGGAGCTAAATCTTGACGATTCTATCAAAGATGAAAATATTGCCTTGGCAACCGTGCCGCAAAAGTTCGAACTTTGGCCCAAAAAGTGGCGGACAAGCCAGGATAATGGCGGCAATTACCTCGTTAGCCCATCAACCAAGGAAAATCCTTGGGGAAGGCTTATCTTTGGTGAGGGATTTAAATATCACCAGGATAGGGTGTGTAACATAGGTGATTTTCTTTGTGCTCAGAGATTGCAACAGCCTATAATTCTTGATCCTACCTGGCTTTCAGTTGGTCATGTGGATGAGCTAATAGCGTTTATCCCCAATCCATATAAAGTATTAATATCTAATTCACGCCTCGCCTATGTACTGCTATATGGTATAGCATGGGCTCTGAGTAAACCGAATCCGGATAATAGCAGTGAATCTATGTTGAAAGTAGTCCGCGCTTGTGCACGGAGAATCGAACTAAAGATTCGCGAAGATAATTATAAAGATAAATATGGTAGTGATTTTATAAAATTACTGGAAAAATACTTTTGTAAATTTAGCGAACTTAAACATAAGCTTTCCGATGGTGAGAAATCAGATGGCAATTTCGTTGAATATAAGCCTGATGATTCTCCACCGCAGGGTTATAGTGGACGGATGATTATTCCTCAAAAGAACGGTTTAAAGTTTGACGCGAAAGATATATCTGATTTTCTTGAAATCTCAAAAGGTAATATTGCTAGTACTGAAATATTCAAGAATGCCGTTCAAGCGCAGCAACGCATTGACGAAGGAAGCAGGGAAATCCTTAAAAAAGAATTAAAACTAAAGGAGTCGGATTTCATAGATTTGCCGGTGCTTTTTTCAGGCGATAACGAGGCTCATGCTATTACCGGGGACAGCACTAATATGCTTATCATAACTAAAGATAAAAAATGTCATTGCTTGATCGCTAAGCCTTTTGGACCGGTATATGATGGTAAGTATGTTTTCCAGGAATATATCCGACAGCAGTTAGTTTCTATCGCAGAAATCAAAGAAGAAAACATTGCTTTTGCCAATAATTGGGCTGATATGCACTCAAGTGATGGCGAGATTCATTGCGGCACTAACCAACTGCCGGCGCCGCTGCCTGAAGATAAATGCAAATGGTGGACTAAAGAGCCGCCCCAGATTGTTAAGCGAGAATTGGGCGACTCATCCAAGAAAGACATAAAAGCAGAACCGAAATTAACGATAGAGTTTGTCAATCCTCCGGAAGAATGTTTTGTAGATGTATTAGAAACCGAAATTAAAATAGTGAATACCGTGGCCAATGAAAAGCTGGAATACTCTGTCCGAAACCTTGAAGCCGGCGATATAATAAAAGTACATAACATTAATCATAAATTGCTTTCAGACCCTGAACCTCCGGAATTCAAAACTACATTAGCGCCTGAAACCGAGATTGCGGTAATCAAAGCCACCGCTCCCAAACTCCATATTTCCCCCGAAGGTCCACCAGTTGAAGGTTGTGAGGTTGAAGAGAAATTAACCGTGCTAAACCTTAACAACGCAATAAAAGACCATACGGTCCAATATTCGATCGCCGATCTCATAGCCGGCCAACAAATTACGGTTTCCGATGTATGGAACGAACTATGTTCTGGTGGGGAGCCTGGCTACACAATCCAGGAAAACAATAGTACGGTAGTAGCGGAGATAATTCAAGAACAGGAATCGTTTGATGCTCCACCGCCACTACCGCCACCACCAATGCAATCATAATATCTTGGCAAAAGCCGTGATAAGCTAACCCGATAAAACCAGGAGTTTCCCTATAAAATCTGGCAAATTCTTTATAATTTAATTTATTTCATAGAGTTAATGTTTTCAAAAAGTGGAAATCATGGTTTTTGAAAAAATGAGGAAACTTCCACGCTAACAGGCGGGACTTTCCAGTCCCGCAGGCAGGCTGGAAAGCCTGCCCTATCAAGTTAGTTTTTTTTGATCAAATCTGTTATTTGGAAAATATTTTGGGGAAACTCCTCCAATAAAACAGCTTGACTTTTCAGTTCTTGTGGCAGTATCTTTAAGAGTTGAAGAATTTCTTAAGTCCGGGTATTGCCAAGAGGCAATGTGGCGGTGATACGGCCATTAATCCCGTCGCGATGTGAAATCGTTTAACGAGACTTGTCGGATTGTGTTAAGATGAATATTGCTGAACTCAGTAAGGCCGCCAAAGAGGCGCTGATCAACGCCCAGGATATAGCCCTTTCCAAGAGGCATACGGAAGTCATGCCGGAGCATCTGCTTTTATCGGTTCTTCGCAGAAGATCCGGGGCCGTCGAGTCATTGCTGTCATACCTGGATAAAAACATCGTGCTGCTCCAATCCATAGTCGAGATGGATATGGAGGGCTTCCCGAAATCGGGGATAGCCAAACTGAAACTGCCGATGTCTCCACTGATCAAGGATATAATCTCGACCGCCGATCTCGAACGGGACAATTTCAAATCGCCCAAGATCGGATGTGAGCACTTGCTTCTGGCTCTGCTTGACTCAGGGTCCAGCATATCATCCGAGCTTATAGCCAAGATGGAAATCTCCAAGGGCGAATTATATAGGGCTTTAGGAGAAATCCCCGATGAGATACAACCCACAGTCGGACATGCCGAAGATTGGATGACGGTGACCGGGACCAGTAATTACTGCCGTGATCTAACGGCCATGGCTCACGATGACAAGCTTGATCCGACAATCGGCCATGATGATAAAATGATCGAGATACTGCAAATTATGGTTCGCCGCCATCGCTCAAACCCGATCCTGGTCGGTCCGGATGGGGTCGGCAAATCAGCGCTTCTAAGAGGCTTTGCCCAGCGCATGGTGGATGGCAACCTGTTTGGCGAGATGAAAGCTAAAAAGCTGCTGCAGCTCGATATCGATGAAATAACATCCGGCATCAAATACAAGGGCGAACTCGAGGAAAGATTCAGAACTGTGTTAGACGGAATTAAAGAATCCGCTAAAAACGTCATTCTCGCGATTGATGACATTCAAGATTTATTGACCGCCTCGCCGACCGGCGGCCCGCCGGAGATGGTTGGCCCGCTAAAAGCTTACCTGGCCAGGGGTGAGGTAGCGGTTATAGCATCGACAAGTGAAGAAGATTTCACTCGGTATTTTTCGATGGATAAAGGCCTCGCCGCGTTATTCCAGAAAATAAATATTCAGCCGCCAACGGTTGAAAAGGCTATCAAGATATTGAGCGGTATAAAGGCCAGCTATGAAAATCATCATGGCTTAAAGATTATCGATGATGCCGTATCGGATGCCGTTAAAATGTCAAAACGCTACCTGGGAGGAAAAACCTTACCAAATGTCGCGGTTGATATTATAGACGAAGCTTCATCGCTGTTTAGACTGGTATCGGAAAACCTGAAAAGCCGGCTGGAAAAAACTATCAAACAGGTAGAAAATGGCGACGCCGGGAATCTGAAAGACAATCTTATAGAGTTGAAAGATATATTCGAAAATTGTTCATACCGGCCCGAAATAAAATCGCGGATTATTCCCCTGCCGGAAGAGCCGGAATCTAATAATGAACTTGTCGAACCGGCCCAGAAATTATTATCCGCGTTATCATCCATTGAAAAAAAGGTCACTTCCGATGAGGTTGCCCGCACTATTTCTCGATGGACGGGGATTCCTCTGGCCAAGATGAGAGAAGACGAAGCGCAAAAGGTTTTGCGCATGGAAGAATATATTTCCAAACGGGTAGTCGGCCAGGATGAGGCTGTTTTCGCGGTATCGGAAGCTGTTCGTAAAGCCCGCGCGGGACTTAAGCGACCTAATCGTCCCATCGGGGCATTTATTTTTCTTGGGCCGACAGGAACCGGCAAAACGGAATTGGCCAAGGCGATTGCCGAATTCTTATTCGATGATGAGAAGAATATCGTCAGAATGGATATGTCCGAGTATATGGAAAAACACAATGTCGCCAAGCTGATAGGCGCACCCCCGGGATATGTGGGATATGAGGAGGGCGGTATATTAACCGAATCGGTAAAAAGGCAGCCTTACTCGGTCGTTCTTTTTGATGAGATCGAGAAGGCTCATCTGGATATCTTCAATATTTTACTCCAGCTGTTGGATGATGGTCGATTGACGGACGGCAAAAATTGCACTATTGATTTTTCCAACACCATAGTGATTATGACATCCAATTACGGCGGGATGGAAATAGTCGAAAAAGATCGTCGCAATGAATCTTTCACCCAGGAAGAACTGCGGGAAATGATGCTTAAGAAGTTCAAACCGGAAATCCTTAACAGAATTCAGGAAATACTGATTTTCCATACATTAAGCAAAGAGTCTTTGAAAGTAATTGTCGATATTCAAATAAATGAAGTAAGAAAGCTATTGGCGGATAAGAATATCAGACTGCAGCTTACTCAGGAAGCGGTTGATAAGTTGGCTGAGGAAGGGTACGACTTCGAGATGGGCGCCCGGCCGCTTCAGAGACTGATCGAAAGGGAAATACTGTCCGGGCTTTCTGTCAAGATTATTACCGGTGAAGTAAAATCGGGCGACTTAATAGAAATCGGCGTTGAAGATGGGAATTTTAAAATAAACGTATTACCAGGGTAATTATCTAATATTTAAGCGAGGTTTTTTCTCGCGATAAGTGGAGGTGAATATGCCGAAAAATAGACCGCATATTGGAGGAGAGGAAGTAAAACAGGATTCGGGCGCTATTCCGATAGATGGCTTGCCATCAAACAAAACGCTTTACGTAACCAAGCTGAATAACGAGGATAGCGATGTTACTCCCCAAAAATGCAAAAACCTGAAGGAAGTTTTCGCTAATTTTAACCCCGGCCAGGAAGTGTCAATCACGAATCGCGATGGCAGCGAGGAGACGGTCGAGCTCAAATTCAGCAGTATGGAGGATTTTAGTCCGAAGAACGTGATGGCTCAATCGGAGACGCTTACCCAGGCAAGCAATGACAAAGAAATTCTCGATGACCTTGCCAAGCAGTTGAACAAAAATTCAGCCTTAAAAAAACTGCTGGCTGATCCGGCCAAGAAGAAGCTTTTCCTTGAACTGATGGAGAAAAATCTGGAGCTTTTGGGCGGTTCGCTTGATTGACGGGGTAATAAAAATATCTTAGCACACAATTACGGAGGACATTAATGGCGGATGAAGAAAAATTACAGCCCGCGGCCGATGGCGATGATTCGACGAAGCGGGAGCCGGTCGAAGCCAAACCGGCGATAGATCCCGGTGTTAGAATCGGGGAATTGGTAAAGGAATTCGAAGAGGCGAAACTTCCGTTTAAAAAAATTGAAGGATTAATGCCGCAAGTTAAGGCGTCGAACGGTGAAACAATGGTCGGCATATCGATGTTTAATCCCGCCAAGAAAGACGCCAGGCACAAATTCCTGACAAGGCCACAGTTCGAGTCATCCAGAAAACTCATGACTGAACGTCTGAAGTTGTGGCATAAGATGTTGTCATCGAGCGAAGATATTGGGGATCTGCGAAATACAGCGATACTTGAAGCGCAGAGTCTCGAGGAGAACATTAACTCTACTATGGCGACGATATACGAGGAGATTAAGCCTCTGGAAACATCATATAGAAATATCCAGCAGTTTTTCGCAAACAGTTCGCCATCGGGCGACCCGGTGAACGTACACTTTTCCAACGTGCCCATGGAGGAACTGATTGACGCCGATAGCGATGCTTTCGAGGAATTAGCCGAATATGTGAAGAAGCCGTTTAGGGCTTTCAGCTTAACGGATTGTTATTCGATGATGGTCGTTCCGGGTTTTCTCGAGGATATACCAAATATCGACAAGTTTGCCAAGTTGGGGGAGGAAAATAAAGTCCATGTGTTTACCGACCTGCCTGATTTTGAAAGCTACGAAGAGGCGGAAGAACAGATGAACGGCCCCGCCCTAGAGGGCCTGGCGGGTTCCACTCCCGAAAAAGCCCATATGTCAGTCGCGGCGAATTGGGTTTTAGGCAGAAAGAAAAACCGCTACGAAGGGGAAGACATGTGGCTGCCCCCGTCTTCTGTGCTGGCCGGCCTGGTTTATAAGCAGGACAATACAGTGGGGATGCAGCAGCCCTGCGCGGGTTATCAATACGGCGCGTCCGATTCGGTTAAAGCCGCTCGCTTCGAGGTCGATAGGGCTGTTGGCGCCAAAGAGTTTTTAAGCAAAGGCGTTGTCCCTTCGGTGCTTTGGGATGCAAAGGTACGCTTCCTCGGGGATTGTTCTTTATTCAAGGGTGAATCCTATGACGTATATGCCACCAAGAGGACGGCCGATTATATATCGAAAAACGTATGCCATTACCTTAACAAGCAGACTTTCAAATTAATCGACAACACCCTGTTGGAGAGAATCAAGAAAGATATTTACGATTTTGCGAGGGCGAATACCGGTAAAGGAAAACTCGTAAGCGATTTTAGCCTTGAAGTGTCATCAACTCCGGAGCAAAGAGCTAAGCATATTATCGATGTTAAATTGAACATAACACCATTTACATCAGTAAGACAATTTGATGTTTATTTAACAGCGCGCCACTCGGAAGATGGCGATTTTACAGAAGTCGAAATGAAATAATTTCTTATAAAGGAGGCCATTTATGGCGCATACACCTGATTTGTTTATTGAGGGTGAAAGAATACCGAAAGTCAAAGCGGTGTCTTATGAAGTTACAACTGCGAAGGATGTCAGAGGCAAACCCTCGGACCAGGCACGCTTGGCGAAAATTAGCGTAACGAGAGAAGCTGACGATAATAACACTATTTTCCGCTGGGCTTGCCGTTCGACCGCGGATAATTTCAAGGCCGGAGAAATCGTGCTTAAAAACCCGCGCGACGGGCAAGAAATGAAGCGCTTAACCTGGCAGGATGGCTTCATTTTAAAGTACAGGGAAACCTATCCGGATTTTGAGGCGAGCAAATCCAACCAGGTTTATGAGGAGTTCGAAATTTCGGCTGAGCTTGTCTCCGTTGGTGATGCTGAACTGTTCAGCAACTGGGAAGACCGGGCTTAATTTCAGGTTTGGCGAGCGGGCATAAAACGCCCGCTCGTTTAGTTTAAACTTAGTATTGTAGACAAGTGTATAATGGTCCCGTCAAAGATTGAACTCAAGATAGACAATAAGGCTGTTCCCAGCTCGATTATTGAATCTGTAATACTTCGCCAGGTTCTCGGTGATCATCATCGATTCGAGATCGAAATAAGGCGGCGCCGCGAACTTGAAGACGCGTTTGGTGGGTCGCTGGAGGCTAATCTTGAAGCCTGGCTGTCTAAAACTTTGAATCTAAAAATCTCGCCTGCCGATAGCGCCGCGGGTGATCCAGGCGATATAAGATTTATTGGCGTAATCACCGAAATCAATTTCACAAGTAAGGTCGAGAGTCTGGGGAATATATCAATCGCGGGCTACAGTCCAACGATAATGCTGGATATGAGTAATATTCATCATATCTGGTGCGATATGAATACCGCAGAGATAATAAATCAGCTTGTTTCCAACGAAGGCATTCCAAACGCGGATATATCCGCTTCGGGCGGAGTGTCACATCCTGGATTGTTGGCCTATAATGATACCGCTTTTAAAATCATTAACTACTTGGCGGGTTTCGAGGGATGGTGGGCGTATTATGATGGATTGAGTTATCATGTTGCCGGAGATCTACCCGATGATAAAATAGAACTGAAAGCGAATCACCTTAGCTCGTTTTCCGTGGAAGTCGACTCGACCAGGTTGAAAGATCTCTCCGGCAGCGCCTATGAATATAAACAGGGCAGTTGGTTTTCATCTAATAATCCGACGCCCAATCCGTCGAGTATTCCTTTGGGAAGAACGGCATCCAACGCTGATAAAATATCGAATACGAGAGCAAGCGTTTTGCCATCGCACAATCCTGTCTCGCAGCGGGATCTGGACCAACAGCTCGAAATCGTTTCCAGGAAATCAAATGCCCGCCTGTTAAGTGCGCGTGGGACGACCGACCGTTTTGGCATAATTCCCGGTAAAGGCTTGAATATCTCCTGGACGCCTAAAAAACGCGTTACCGAATCGAGAGGCGAGGAGGGCTTCAATGGATTATATCTTCTCACTAAAGTAGAGCATATTTACAAGGACGCCAAATATACCTGTAAATTCAAGGCGGTTGCTCGCGACCTGGCCTATCCTTATTACCGGGAGGATTCCTTTCCCCGCCATCTCGTCGAACGCGCCTGGGTTACAGATGTCGCCGACCCGGGAAAAAATAAACTGGGCAGCGTAAGGGTAAAATTCGACTGGAAGCCTGAGGGATCCGATGGCATTGAATCACCGTTTATCAGGGTTTGTCAGCTTCAGGCGGGAGCAGACGGAAATGAAACACATGGTACCTGGCTTATACCCGAGGTCGGAGACGGCGTGCTTGTCTCGGTTAGGGGCAGGCACCTCGAAAACGCCGCGATTATAGGCTCGTTGTATGACGGCTCTCATCTGCCTCGAAATGATATGTACACCGATAGCAATACTACCAAGGCCATCAGCACCAAATCCGGCAATGAGATTATATTTAATGATACCAAGGATAAAGAACAGCTGATTATTAAATCTAAAGGCGATACCTGCTCTATTCTTATGGATTCGTCGAAAAACGGCGAAAAAGTTTCTATTACCGTCAAGAAAGACGGCGCCAGTTTCATTCTCGACGGTTCGGGGGGCAAAGAGAAAATCAGTTTTTCAAGCAAAGGATCCGGATGCCAGATTTCGATGGATGGCGCCAAAAAATCGATCAAAATCGAGACCGATAGCTCTATTATCATGAAGGCCAGCGAGATTACCTTGGAGGCAAAATCCGCTATCAACTTAAAATCCCAGGCTCAGATCAAGCAAAAGGCCGGCGCCACTATTGATATTGACGGAGGCGCTATGGTTAAGGTTAAGGGCGGTATCGTTAAGATTAATTAGCGAAGACAGGTTTCATTTAAGGCATAAACTGACATGGATAATTCTTACCTGGATTTACCTTTGCAATTCGATGGCGCGAAGTTTAAAAATATCTCTTTGAGGGATTCTGCTATTAAAGTAGTCTCGATAATAATATCCACGCCCAAGGGGTCGGTCGTTTGCGATCAAAACTTTGGAACGGATCAATTATCTCCCGATGAAGCGCTTGTCGAGATGGAAACAATAAAGGAAGACCTGGCGAAAACGATCAAATCGGCATTAGAGCGGAATGAATCTCGTTTGGACGGAATTTCGGTAAAAATTCAGGGCGGACTCAAGCCCGATAAAACAGGAATTTTACCACTCAAAATTATAATAAATGCCAATGAAATATTAACCGGGAAAAAATTTAAATTAGAAAAAACATTGACGGAGGATTATTATCGAACGCCATTTCCAGGGAGAATGGGCTGAGCATTTAACCCGTGAAAAAATTCTCGAGAAGCTATTCGAAGATGCCCGTAATATCTGGCCCTATTTCTCCACTTCGCCGCAACAAATGGACCCCGTTGTTCATATGATGTTTAAAGCCGTAGCCAGCCGGCTCACGGAGATAAATGATAAAATCAACAATATCTCGGATACAATTATAAATGACCTTGCCTGCCGAGTATTTTTTGATGGTTTTCTTCATCCGATTCCATCGTCGACGATACTGAAATTCACGACCGGATCAAGTACCGCGAGCGTGGATATCTTAACCGAAGCCTGCTGGGTTAATACGTCGGTACAACCAAGCACGACCTTCTTTTTCGCGCCGATTGAGCAAAAAGACCTTTACCCGGTAGAAGCGGTTTTTGCGCTATTGATTAACAGCGACGGTATTGATATATTATGGACGAATCCTTCATGGAAAGACAGAGGCGAATTTCTGGGCCATTTCGAGACGGCCAAAAAAGCCACTGATAATATTGATCATGATTATATATATATCGGCTTAAAACCGATGGGTCAGGATATTGAAGTACCGTCGGGCGACCTGTTTATAGATGCCTCGCCGGAGTTACTGGATGTTTTACGCTGGAGCCGCTGGCGGTGCACCAAATCCGACGGCGTTTTTGGCGATATATTCGTGCCGGGGCGGGAGAAATTGGAGGAAATATGGCGGGGTAAATCGATACCGGAACTTTCATTATGGGGACACAACTACTATCCCTATGAACACAAAGAGGAATATCAGAAGTATTTTTTCAATATCGATCAGGGTGCGGCGGGAAATGCTCCGGTAAAATTAACCCATATGCTTTCCGGCTTGAGCGGCGGGTTGCTGGATAGCCTCGGGCCGCTATACTGGATTCAGGTTGAATCGGATAAAAAGATACCCGCTGAAAATCTAAAAAGCTTCGAATTGGCCGCTACGAATTGCTTGGTCGGGATAAACGCGCACTATTTAAAAAAGAACTATTTTTATCAGGGCCCCGGTCCGATGGAGATTAAATTCCAGAATATGGCTGATGAAATCTACGAGATTACATCATTGGATGATAACCATGGACGAAGCTATGCCAATGTTTATACATCAGCCGGGGATGGTGAAGATAGATGCCGTTATGTTCCGCGGATCGACGGCAATGATTTTACAATAGTCGTTATCCCACCCGATATTAAGCCGATTCCGGACAGATTTTCACTCGAATACAGGATTTCTCTGGGCGAAGCCGCTAATAATATTAATCCAGGATCAATTAGCGCGCTTTATAATCCTCATCCCGGAATTGAATCAGTAATCAACCTTACCACAACGAGGGGCGGAACATCGGCCAGATCTCTTAATGATATGCTCAAAGCGTTTCCCGATGTTTTACGGTCGTCTAACAGGGCGGTTGTCCCATCCGATTTTGAATCTCTCGCTGTTTCTTTCGATAAGAGAATAAAGGAGGCCAGAGCCAGGCCCGGGTCTATAGAAAGGGACGGTGTTCTGCGAAGTTGTGTCGAAATGGAGTTGGATCTTGGAGGATACAGTTTTAGGCATGCCGATGAAGGATCATTGTTTCTGTCCCGATTGGCCAGGTTTTTGGAGATGAGAAGCCCGGTCGGCACTGTAGTGACCGCCAGGTTGTCCGAGTAAGAGATATGTTTAACCCGTTTAAGATGCCCGATTTCTGCGCTCGTCCGGAGGGAAAGTCGAAGTCTCTGAAGGAGGCGTATATATATTTGAGATGCCAGGGTTTTCCGGATAGCGATATTTTTATTTACGCCCAAGGGGAATTTAATAAATTTAAGGGAGAAATTCTGGACCAGCAACCTCAAGCCGACGATATGGTTTACCCGGAAAGCAGGATAACACTTACCGCCGCGGTATCCGGGATTTGCCAGGTGATGCCTGATTTATTTACAGATCATATGAGCGGCTCGCTGGCCGATGACAGCAATCCGCGTCAGGGCGCCAAAAACCTGTTCGCGATTTTCGACAACATGTTTTTAAAGATGCTTTGTCGATTAGACTGGATAAGAGATATTTACGCCGGGATTTATCATTCTCCGCGGTTCATCGATTACCAAAACGCGATCTTTTTCAACCGTAAAAGTATTGTCGATAATTATGGTTCAAAATCACTTGACTTTATACTGTCTAAATTATCTCGCTTCCTGGGGACCGAGGGCACATTAAAGGTTTTCCTCGAAACGGCGACAGGTCTTAAGGTCGACACCGAGATACTGGATAATCAGGAAATACCTCTTCCCGATAGTGCGATTACCGGACTTGGAGAAAAAAGTGGCCTGGGTGAGAGCATATTTCTCGGTGAGAACTTTGAGAGTGAAAAGCCAAGGCTGAGAATATCCTTCAAGCTCGATAAAGCGAAAGATGTCCCCAAAGCCATAGAAATCGTCAATAACAAAAAATTACTGGAAAATGTATTAAATCTTATTCTGCCTTATTATACCAATCAATATGAGATATCGGTTGAGCCGGGAGATGAGGATATACATTTTATAAACGGAAATTCTTATCTTGGTTATAGTACAGCTTTGGGTTCGGCGATGGCGAAAGGAGTTGACACTGATTCGCCGATAATTTATTTTAGTTAAATACTGGATTTGCAGTTTAATCTTAAATGCGGTGCTGGGAAAATGGATAAAAACAAAAAATCAGGCAGATTACTATCAGTCAATTGGCAAGACGGTATGCTGATAAAGTCCGCTCATTTCGATGAGCAGGAAGATTATTTTGAAAATTTAATTAGCTGGATGATTAGATCCAGCGCCTTATCGTACGGACTGACCCGTCCAGCCGGATTGTCCGGACATTATTTTAGCGTTCGTCTGGACCATGATGGGCAAAATTGGATCGTGGTTCTTTCCCAATGTTATGGATTTACCGCTAATGGCAATATTATTCAGATCGATAGCGAATTTGATAACAGCGTAAAGACCGGCCCGATTGATCCCGGGGAAGCGAAAACAATTCCTGTCTATGTGTTCGCGAACGGATCGAAAATGAATCTCGGAATACCGCCGGAAGCAAGCATGCCGACAAGATTGCCCTACCGTTGCTATGATTATAGCTTAATAGTCGGGGAGTTGGTCGATATAGATCCCGCCGATTGTTTAAAAGTCGCCGAAATAATAATGGAACAGGAGGGCCCCCGGCTTTCGGCGGATTTTATTCCCCCATGTACATTAATCGGCGCACATCCGGTTTTGTCAGATTATTGTTTTAAGCTTAAAGGTGTCCTGACCCAAGCTCGGCAGTGCGCTTTAAGCGGCTATCAGGCTTTCGTTTCATCATCCGGGGAGGAAAGCGGCAAATTCGGGCTGGAGCACAAGCTGTTCCAAGAAATATTGTCCGGGCTTTCCATAAAAATCGGCGCCATGCTGAAGGTGCATCCCCGGCCCGACCTGGCGGTTGCGCCGCAAAACCTTTTTTCATATTACCAGGAAATATTTGGAACTGTGGAATCTATGCTTGATACGTACAGCGAGATCGCAAACGTTCTGAAGAAAAAGTTCGCGGATAACGAATTATATAACAGGTTTATCGAGGAAATGAACGGTTTCACGAATGCTAAATACAATCATCAGGAAATAGGCAAATTACTGCGATCGCTTGTAATGTTATCCACTGATTTTGTTGAGTTTATAAATATGGTCGCGAGTTTGGCGGGCGTTCTGCCTAAAATCGGTAAAATACTTCATTACAGGCAAAAAGAATACAGCTTGCATAATATCAACTCGATAACAACCCAATCGGAAAGAGATGGATTGACAATAAAGATCATCGGCCTGGATAATATAGTTACACGGGATGTTATTGTCGCTATCAAGAAGGAACTATTTGGTGAAGTGGATCATCGTTATATAATGGTTAAAATCGGCGTCAACGAAAACGATGTTCCGGGCAGAATGGCGCCGGTTAATGTTGACGCCGACGCGTCCCCCGAAAATTTTATTTTCAAACCGATGGACGATTTGAAAAGCCAATCATTGAATTCGATAAATTTAAATTTGAGAGGTAATTTCAATCCCCAAACATTATCCGATTTAAGCGCTGATAATCTAACCGTATATATTTATTAGGCGAGAAAAATGGAAGATTTAGATAGACATAAAGCGATACCAATCCTCTTTGGTTATATCGATAACTATGAAGGGGGTGGCAAATTCGTCGCCGATGAGTTTATTAATTATTTCGAAAATGTGTTGTCTCATTTGAAATTAATCCGTGATCAGAATAATTTAGAAATAATTAAGGCGGTCGATGACACGCTGGTTTCTCAGTATGATAAAGTACCGTTTACATCGCCCAGCGGGGGTACGGATATCAGGTATTTTACCGCGCATATCTTGGCTACTTTCTTCCCCGTGTTGATACCTATAGCCGGCCAATTTCAGGAGTCATACAGATTCTGTCTTAAATTGAGGCAAACGAGAACGGATATTGATTTCATGGAATCGGAGTTATCGTTTCATCTGTTTGATAAGAATGTACTTAAACAATCAGAAGGTTTAAGATATTATTTTCTAATCAAAATCGCCGAAATGCAAAATCTTAATAATGATCCCATTCTGCTGGATGATCCTCAATATAATAATCTGGATAAATTGAAAGAAATTTCAGCGCCCAAACTGTTTTTGTCGTTAGCACGCAGGCTGTTAAAAACCGATTCCAAAGTACTGCTGCAGGATAAATTTTCTCCCGAATACAAACTTCTGGAATATGGCGTATTTACCAAAATGGCCGCTTCCGATCTAATATATCAGGATCTTCTTTATAAGATGGGATATCATAAGGCCAGTTTGCCAATCGCGGATCGCATTAAGCAGATTCTTGTGGATATCGTAAAATATATAACAGGAATTGCTAAAGTCCCTCGGTACATTTCATTTATTTTAGGCAAGAGCCGGGGCAATTATATTTATTTTGCCTTAACTTTAATAGTGATGATTATCATATTGGTGAGTTTTTTCCAGTGGATGGGCAGTTATAATGAAAAGAAATTACAGCACTTCGAGAAGAAAATAGAATCTCTTAAATAACTTACGCCTGTACGTTGTCACCTATGAAAAGGCCTGTTTCGTTTCAGAGCCTGTGGGACTGATTAGCTGTTTGATTTGCGAATGGTGATCGTACTATTTTACACCGCTACTCGGAATACGACCTGAATAGAATACGGCTGGTCCGTCAGTAGAAGAATAAGAAAGCCGTCACAATATGGTCACATCGTCAGTTAACTTGTTGCGAGATAATGGGGGGAATAGAATTCGATTCCCTCGCCTTTTCCCGCGTCAACAATACGATAATATGAAAAGACCGCTCGGGGAGTGTGTTGATACCAAACATTATATCTGGAATATTTTCTGGCTTAACCAAGGCTCATTTTTGCTCTATAGAATAACGCAAATAGGACTAAATATGACTGATTATGATAATTTTGTGGCATAATATTGACATAGTAGATTTTTGGTAACTTTCAAAATCCGTGTAACTCGTTGAAAGATAACTGAGGGTGGAAGGGATCGAACCTTCGACCACCTGCTTAAAAGGCAGATGCTCTACCACTGAGCTACACCCCCAATCATAGCACAAATTTAAATAATAGATATTTGGTTTTCATAGTCAAGTTAAATCTTTTTTGGGAATGGGAAAAGGAAGGAATAATTGGATATAAATAAAGTGTATTGTATCTTAAGACTTATTTAAGAGTAATCCCATATATTTCAGTTTCAAAGATTTCAATTGTCTGTGGGAATCTGGCGATCTCGCATAGACAACGATATACGTTTGCGTTCTAAATCGATATCGAGCACGGTTACTTTTACCCTCTGCTGAACTTTAATAACTTCAGAGGGATTTTTAACAAAGCGATCAGCCAGCTCGCTTTTATGAACGAGGCCGTCCTGGTGAACGCCAATATCGACAAATGCGCCGAAAGCCGCAACATTGGTAACGATGCCAGGAAGTTTCATTCCGACCTTGAGGTCCTCTATGGTCTTTACTTTATTATCAAAACTGAACGACTCATATTCCCGGCGCGGGTCACGGCCGGGTTTGGCCAGTTCTTTCATGATGTCTTGCAGGGTTGGGATGCCTACCTTGTCAGACACATATTTATTCAAGTCAATCTTGTTTCGAAGGTTTTCATCCTGCATTAACTGAACGACTGTGCAGCCAAGATCCGCCGCCATTGCGTTCACAACAGGGTAGCTTTCAGGATGGACCGCGCTGCTGTCGAGAGGGTTTCGGGCATCGTGAATACGTAAGAACCCCGCCGCCTGTTCGAACGCCTTGGGACCCAAGCGGGGTACTTTTTTCAAGGTATTACGAGACTTGAACGGTCCGTTTTGATTTCGATATTCCACTATATTTTGAGCCAGGTTTGATCCAAGACCGGAAACATAAGTTAATAGCTGTTTACTGGCGGTATTAACCTCGACTCCAACCGCATTGACACAACTCATAACGGTATCATCAAGCCCCTGCTTTAAAGCCAATTGGTCGACGTCATGCTGGTACTGGCCGACGCCGATAGCTTTGGGATCGATTTTAACCAGCTCCGCCAGCGGATCCATCAGACGGCGGCCGATAGAGACCGCGCCGCGTACGGTAACGTCATATTCGGGAAATTCTTCTCGAGCCGCCTCCGAGGCCGAGTAAACCGATGCACCTGCCTCGTTGACCATCTCGATCATGATATGCCCGGGCAAATCCAGGCTGCTTATAAACGCTTTAGTTTCCCGACCGGCAGTGCCGTTGCCGATCGCTATAACATTGACTTTGTATTTCTCATACAAGGCTTTTATTTCAACGGCGGCGTCCTTCTGCTGCTTTTCACCGCCGTGCGGATAGATCGTTGCATTATCCAGCAGTTTTCCCTGACGGTCTAAACAGACCAGTTTGCAGCCGGTACGGAAACCGGGATCGATCGCCATGACACTTTTCTGCCCCAGCGGCGAGGCCATCAGCAGTTCACGCAGGTTTTCAGCAAATACACGGATGGCTTCCTCATCAGCCGATTTCTTTGCTTCACCGCGAATTTCGGTTTCCATAGCCGGCGCAAGGAGACGCCTGTAGCTGTCATGCACAGCCAGCCTGACCTGCTCGGTTGCGGCGCTGTTTCCGGCAAGGAACATGTTTTCCAGAATCATAAGCGCCATATCTTCAGGCGGTGCAATATGCAGGTTTAGAAATTGTTTAGATACACCGCGAAGCATTGCCAGCAGTCTATGAGAGGGAACAGCTGTGATCGGCTCTTCCAAGTCGAAATAGTCGGCATACTTGGCGCCTTCGGTTTCCTTGCCGGGGGCAACTTTCGATCTGATTATTCCCTCTTTTGCAAACAGGTCACGCAGTTGAGCGCGGGCGTCGGCGTCCTCGTTAATCCAACCGGCAATGATATCGCGAGCGCCGGCAAGAGCGTCCTCAGCAGACCCGACCTCTTTTTCGGGATTGACAAAAGCCTCCGCCTCCAGAAACGGATCGATGTCATCCTGGGTAAATATTATCTCTGCCAGCGGCTCCAGCCCGCGTTCGACAGCAATTGTCGCCCGCGTTCGACGTTTGGGCTTAAACGGCAGATAGATATCCTCAAGAACCGCCATTGTCTCTGCCGAGTCGATTTTCTCTTTTAGCTCCTCGGTTAATAGCTCACGTTCTTCGAGGGATTTAAAAATTGCCTCCCGGCGTTTGTCCAGCGCACGAAGTTGCGCGATACTGTCGCGGATGGCGGTAATCGCCACCTCATCCAGACTACCGGTTGCCTCCTTACGGTAACGGGCAATAAACGGCACAGTGGCGTCATCATCAAGCAAAGCAACGGCAGCCCTGACCTGCTTTGGGTCGAGCTTGAGTTTGCTGGCGATTTTTGCAATGTGATCGGGATTCAGCGTGTCTATTGTATCATTTGCAGTCATAAATGAAAGATATAAAAATCCGGGTGAAAAACAACCAGAAAGTGGGTGATATTTTGGTTAGGCTCGCACGATGGGGGGTATTGGGTCAAGTAGGACAGACTTTCAGTCTGTCCGGATAGGTTGAAAATCCACAAGACCCCAGACAGGCCATATGGCTTGACGGCCTGTCCTACTGCCGCTTTGTCTCAAGTGCACGGGGATATACAATAGGCACTCCGCGGTTGATGTATGTCCTCATGCACCAACAAGGCAGTGGAAAGCAGCTTCCCCTGAAGTTTTTTCGTGAAGTCAAAATGTCGGGTTGCTCCCTCCGGTCGGAACCCGACCTACTCTTGTATGAGAAAATCGAAGATATTGAGTGCTTTAAAAACTCAAAGTGAAAGTGTCGGTATAACCATTATAGATAAAAACACCAAATTTAAGGACATCACGCCCTATAAGGCTCACCCAGCGGGTGAGTGAAAAAGAAAGTAGTTGATTCTTTGGATTATACCCACCCGATGGGTAGGGTACCTGTTTTTATTAAAAATATTCTCTTCATTGTTCCTCCCATATGTTTATAAAACAAAACAGGTTCCGTAATTTTCAAATCCTTCGGCATAAAACGCGTCAAACATGTTATATCAATCAATATAATTCATTAATAGATTACGTCAAGATGCTTTAATAAATGGGTCACACATCATTGCATCAAAAACATCTTGACCGAATGATTGTGGCCGCTTATTATATGTAAGGATAGCGGTCTTTTTCGAGTCAACTTTGCTATTGTGAATATGTCTTATGGGAATTCACTTGAAATTAAAAAAATATTGCTTAAATATTATTTCACTTATCGTTTTGATTATGATACTTCCGTTGTGCACACAAACCGATCGCAAGGAGACAGAAGCAGTTATGAACCGCATTTTAACCGACGACATTGAGGGCTGGAAAGCGACAGACTCTGTCGAGATTTACAACTGGGAAACAATATTCGATTATATGAACGGAGCCGGCGAGGTCTATCGTCTATATGATTATCGAAAGCTGGCTGTCAAACGTTATACACACGATAAACATCCGGCAATAACAGTTGAACTTTTCGACATGGGTACGCCTGAGGATGCGTATGGAATTTTCAGCCACTCACGAACCGGGGATGATGTCGGAGTGGGGATGGGTTCGGAATACAGGGGAGGCCTGCTGTGTTTCTTCAAAGGCAGATTTTTCGCCTGTGTCTATGCAGAAAAACAGACTGACGAGACCAGGCAGGCGGTTTTTGAACTTGCTCGGACTATTGATAAAAAGATCACCGGTGAAAGCAGGCTGCCCGATATTCTACAATACCTGCCGGAAGAGAACATGCATAAACAAAGCGTTCGGTATTTTCATAAGCACACCTCGCTGAACTGTCATTATTATTTGGCCGAACAAAATATACTCAACTTAAGCGATAAGACCGAAGCGGTGCTTGCCAGGTTTACGCCGGATGATGTCTATCTTCTTTTTATTCGTTACGATGACCATACTCGGGCCCAAGAGGCAATCGATAGTTTTATTGCCGGTTATATCCCAGAGGCAAAAGAGTCAGGACTGGCTCAGATTGAACAGAACAAATGGGTGAAAGCGATCTTATCTAAAAACTATGTGATTGTAGTATTCGATGCGGCCACCGCTGAACAGGCTGAAACTCTGGCGAATTCAGTTATAGAAAGAATAAATAAATAGCTTCTTGAAAGGAAGACCGATGGCAAATATAACGAATATTATCAATCGTCGAGACTTTTTACGCGGGGCCGCTTTCGCCGGCCTGGCCACCTCGATGGGATTACCTCTGGAGTTGAGCTGGGCTGATGAAGAGACAAAAAAAACCAGAGTTGTTTTAATCCGTGATGAAAAAGTCCTGGATAATAAAGGGCATATCAACGCCGAAATAATCAACCGGATGCTTGACCGGGCAATCGCCACGCTCTTTGGTAAGGAAGAATCGCTGGATGCATGGAAGCAACTTATAAGCCCGAATGACATTGTGGGAATAAAAAGTAATGAATGGAGCTACCTTCCAACACCGGAAGAAATCGAGCAGGCAATAAAAACGCGCGTTAAGGATGCAGGCGTACCTGAAAAGAACATTGAAATTGATGATCGAGGCGTGCTTGGCAGTGAGATTTTCAAGAAATCAACCGCTTTAATAAATGTTCGACCGCTCAGAACTCATCACTGGTCCGGAATCGGCGGCTGTATTAAAAACTATGTGCCGTTTGTGCCCGATCCATATAACTACCATGACAACTCCTGCGCCGATTTAGCGGTGATCTGGAAAAAACCGTTGATTAAAAATAAAACTAAGCTCAATATTCTGGTGGTACTGACGCCCTTGTTCTATGGCGTGGGACCACACCATTTCGATATGACTTATGTCTGGGAATACAAAGGCATACTGGTTGGAACCGATCCGGTAGCGCTTGATGCTGTCGGTGTGCGTCTTCTCGAGGCCAAACGCCAGGCATATTTCCATAAACCTCAACCGATCATGCCGCCGCCGCATCATGTTGCTTATGCCGATATCAAACATAAGCTTGGAATAAGCGATATTAAGAAAATCGAGCTTATTAAGCTTGGCTGGCAGGAAGACATCCTTATTTGATATTTGTATCCTACTGCCTCAGCTAAGGAATTTCAAAGATAATATAACGCCACCCCGAATTCAGCTATTCTTATTTAATCAAATACAGATAAAACGGGCCTGCCTGTTAAACAACTTTAACACAAATCATAAGGTAAAAAGTGATAAATACATTTAATAACGCAATCTTTTTATTTTGTGCTGTTGGAAGTTACTTCCGACAGTTGTTGTGGGCGGCAGACCTCCCGGTCTGCCCCTTTTTTACCAGCAACAATCCGTTTCAATTTCAATTAAAACTTGCCTATGCAGTAAGGGGCACACGAGGACAAGTCAAATACAGATAAAACGGACCTTCCTGTTAAACAACTTTAACACAAATCATGAGGTAAAAAGGGATAGATACATTTAATAACGCAATCTTTTTATTTTGTGCTGTTGGAAATTACTTCCGACAGTTGTTGTGGGCGGCAGACCTCCCGGTCTGCCCCTTTTTTACCAGCAACAATCCGTTTCAATTTCAATTAAAACTTGCCTATGCAGTAAGGGGCACACGAGTACAAGTCAAATAC
>Ga0114922_10000773_pt1 | contig 30834 bp, 24 predicted proteins | sample AartaG_FD_100975 | JGI IMG/M metagenome (GOLD analysis project Ga0114922, IMG submission 100975) | Deep subsurface microbial communities from Aarhus Bay to uncover new lineages of life (NeLLi) - Aarhus_00045 metaG | ecosystem: Environmental > Aquatic > Marine > Oceanic > Sediment | place... | reverse complement strand
GCGACGACCTTCAGAAGCCCTTAGGCTGTTAAAGCAAGCCGGCCCGGCCGCCGGGACGGCTGTGAAAAGTCTTTGGAAAGGGGTCTGGGGGAAAGCCTTTCTTCAGAAAGGTTTCCCCCAGCACAAGTGACAAAACCGAGGCTTGAACCAAGATTTCTAATCACACCCCGGCCGGAAAACAAACACCCATCATCCTTGAATCTCAACCTGACGCAATTTACAATATACACACTGAAGCCAACGGAGGCGTACGCGACTAAGGCGAGGCCCTCTGCAAGTCAGCAACGATAGGAGTAATCAACGTTGATGAGCAAAGAGTACGTATCGAAACTGTCATCCAAACAAAAACTGCTGTTCGTTGGCAGTCTGGCGGCAGCCGTTGTGATCGTCCTATTCGGGATATTCATCGAACCTGATCTGGAGCCTGAGGCCGAGGCCCGCTTCACGGTGGACATGAGCATGAAGGAGATCGCCCCGAAACTGGGCGTTACACCAAAGGCACTGGCGCGTGAGCTTGCCTTGCCTCTCGATGCACCGAAGAGCCGGCCGCTGAAAGAGCTCGGCATCTCGCAGCACGAACTCGATCATGCAGTCGAACATGTGCTGTCACATCGGGCAACCGGACTGAAGTACTACGTATACGCCGCGCTTGTCCTGTTCGGACTTGTCTATCTTACCCGTCTCGGTCGACCGGATCGTGCGAGCATTTCCGAACGGAAGACATGGTACCCCAGAACACCGTACTATGTTGCGCTCGTTGTCGCGGTAGTAGTTTGCGGCTTCGTTCTCGGCAAGTCGCCCAATCCGATGGAAGGTCTTGTCAAGGTATTCAAATCGCTGGCAGGGCTTTATCCTTCGGTAATGGCGAAGGGGGCTGGGTTCATTGTTTTCATTGCTCTCGCGATCGTCGGCAACAAGCTCATATGCGGATGGGCGTGCCCGTTTGGCGCGCTGCAGGAGTTGTTCTACAGCCTCCCGATTCTCCGCAACGTTAAACGGCGGAGATTCCTTCGGTTCAGCAACCTGATCCGGGGCGGGCTGTTCATAGTGATGCTGCTGCTGCTCTTCGGCGTCGTCGGCGGCCGGGAAGGATTCGTCGTCTACCATTATCTCAACCCCTTTAACCTCTTCAACCTTGACTTTGATGAAGCGACGGTCTGGGTCACAATCATTGCGATGCTTGCTCTTGCACTTTTTGTGTATCGGCCGTTCTGTCATCTCATCTGCCCATTCGGTTTCATCTCGTGGGTTGCGGAGCGCCTGAGTCTGGTGCGGGTTCGCATCGACCGGGAAAAATGCACCACGTGCGGCGCTTGTGCGCAGGCATGCCCATCGGAAGCGGCTGCCGACAGAATGAACGGAAAGGCATTTGGTGCAGACTGTTTCAGTTGTGCACGGTGTCTGAAAGTCTGCCCGGAAGATGCTATTCAATACCGCTCTATCTTCTCTGCTGCCAGTGGCGGAACACCACAACCGGAAGAATAGGAGAGTCGGCGGGAGAGCCTGCGACCTTGCCCCGAAAACTGATCCATATCTTGCAAAAACTAGGGACAATCACCAATGGCGTGAGATTAAGGCGTCCGCGCCGTTGTAGGGGCCTCTCTAAAAACCAAAGTCAAGAAATATTTTCCTCGTCCCCCCGAGGATGTCTTTTTTGACCTTGGAGAGCATCCGGGCGCCAGGACGCTTGGTGTCCCTGACGCGGGAACGGTTGCCATGTCGGCCCACAATGGTCGCGGCCCCTGGTAGAACGCCGGGGCCAGCCACATGAACGAAGCTTTCCCCAAGACCTACTTCGAGCGCGCTGCGGCCTCATCTCGCTGTATGATCGACTGCAACGACTCAGATGCTTTAATTCCGAATCATTTCCGTTTATCTTTCGCCCGCCGGCCGGTATAATCTTAGATAATGGCTGAAGAAAACTCAAGAAGCGCCGCGAGGGTGCTGCTGTGGATTTCCGCCGGGCTCACGGTGCCGGCGGCCACGCTGGTGATCAGCGGCGCGATCAGCGTGGGCGTGCCCGGGCAATGGGTGATGCGGTTTGCTCGCGAGCCCGACTGGTCGGCCATGGTGCTGGCCCTGCCCGCCCTCGGCTTCATTTTGCTGCTGGTCGGCGCAGCGTACTCCAAGATAGAAACTGCGCGTCTTCACGAAGAGGTCGTCACGGTCGCGATGCTGGTGGCCTTTCTCTTCGCGATGCAGTTCGCCGTGGGGGCGCTGGGAAAGTTCGGCGGGCAGGAGTCGTTTCTGGGGGTGGTAACGCCGACCACGAACCTGTATTTCGCCGAGGCGGCCGCGGTCGAGAGCACCTCCGAGTACCTCGCCAACTACGCCGAACGCGCCGGCGAATCCGAAGGCTGGCAGCTCAAGACGCACCCGCCCGGCCCGGTCTTGTTCTTCCATGGCATCAGGACGCTCACGAAGGCCTGGCCCCCGTTGAGAAACGCGATCCTCGATCTCGTCGACTCCTTCATTTCGGAGTCGAGCAGTTGGCGCAACCAAGAGGCATTCGCGTTCCTCGACCGGAGCCTCAGCCGCGATGCCGAGGCAGCGGGTTGGCTGGCTGTGGGGGTGCTGCGCCTTGCGGCGGCGCTCAGTGCCCTGCCGCTGTATCTGCTGGCGCGCAAGTTGTACGACCGGCAAAAGGCCATCGGGGCCGCCGCCCTCGGGGGACTGGTCCCCAGCCTGCTGCTCTTCAACGCCACCGTAGATCAGCTCTACCCGCTGATCGGTCTCGCCGCGTTGCTGGTCGCGTACCACGCCGTGTTGCGGCGGAGCATGCTGCTCAACCTCCTCGCGGGGGTGATGCTCTTCATCGGCGGGATGTTTTCCGTATCGTTCTTGATATTCCTTGTCTTGATTGTGGTGGTGCAAGCGTGGATAATACTCGTAGGCAAGAAGACGGTCGACCTCACACGCGAGCTGCGTGCCTTGATGCTGATGACGGAGAGCCTGCTGATCGGGGTGCTGCTCTGCGGAGCGGGCGTGTACATTTTCACGGGGCTGCGATACCTGTGCTTCACAAATTGGTTGCAGTGCCTTCATGCAAACGCGCTGTTCAATGCAGACACCGGCCGGACATATCTTGCCTGGCTGGTCGCGAACCCGGTTTTGTTTGCTGCTTTCCTTGGCCTGCCCGCTGCTGTGATGTTCGGTCGCCGCGCGTTTTCGGAAGCGCGGGAACTCGTCGCAAAAAGAAGCCTATCTGCGGCCGACGCCCTGGCAGTCGCAACAGTTGGCGTGCTTGCCGCTTCGTGGCTGTACGGCGCGAACCTGGGCGAGGTCGAGCGCCTGTGGATGCCCCTGATGCCCCTGTGCGCGATGCTCGGCATGTGCGCGCTGAAACTGGATCGCATAGCAGCCTTGGGCTTGCTGGCGCTGCAAGGCCTGCAAGCGATTGTTTTCAGGCTGAGCCTCGACCCGCTGGGCCTGGGGCGGATTATCGAAGACGCTAGCCAAACAGCCGGGGCGCTGCATTGAAAGGATGCTACGATCAAAGATTCCAGTCTTTCTTACGTTGCGACGGTCCAGGAGCCGCGCGTGCATGGGCGCCACGGCGGCTGCTTGGGATGATTTCGAGCAAAGATTGTGGGAGGGAAACTCTTTGAAAAGAGTTTCCCCCCACGCCCCCTTTCAGAAACTTCTGGACCGGCAAGGCAGTGCCGGTCGGACCGGCACTGCAGCTCAAAAGTCTTTGGAAAGGGGTCCGGGGGAAAGCCTTTCTACAGAAAGGTTTCCCCCGGCAATTGGGCCAGGGTTTCTTATCACACCGGTGATCAAGTGAAAGGATGTTACGATGCAAAAGCCGTTGCATTTTGAGAACGAGGGACAGTTGATCACGGGCAGGCTGCACGTTCCCGAGGGTGAGGGCCCCTGGCCGGGTGTGATCTTCTGCCACGGGTTCGGCGGCCACAGGATCGAAACGCACTTTATCTTCGTCACTGCCGCTCGCAGGTTTGCCGAGCGGGGGCTCGTGTCGCTGCGGTTCGACTTCAGGGGCTCCGGAGAGAGCGAAGGCGAGTTCGTCGACATGACCACATCGGCCGAAATCTCCGACGCCCGGCGCGCGCTGGACGTGCTGGTTCAGCAGCCGGAAGTCGACCCCGCCCGGCTCGGCGTCGTGGGCATTAGCCTCGGCGGGCTGGTGGCCGCCTCCATTGCCGCACGCGAGCCGAGGATCAAGAGCGCAATACTGTGGGCCGCCGTGGCTGACCTTCCCACCGTGCTCAACGCCAAGAGAGCCCCCGACAGCGACAAGCAGGTCGCATCGCAAGGCTGGACAAACTTCGGCGGCCTGAAACTCGGCCGGGAATTCCTCGAGGATATGATGACGCTCAAACCCGCCGACGAACTGGCGGACGCGGACTGCGCGGTCCTCATCATCCAGGGCACTGACGACGACACAGTAGCGCCCGAGCAAGCCGAGACCTATTTCGCGAAAACACAGCGCCCCGGCCGGCAGGTGAAGAAGCTGATCATCGACGGCGGCGACCACACCTTCGGCAGGGTCGACTGGACAGACACCGTGATAAGCGAAACCGGCGACTGGCTGGAAAAGACGCTCTGAGATCACTTCAGATCGGCTGTGTATCCGGAACAACGCGCTAATGAAAATAAAACTCGAATACGGCAAGAACGGGCTCTGGATCGACGTGCCGGACCGCAACCTTGTGGCGGTGCTCGACCTAGAAGACACACGGGCCTGCGCCCACCCCGTGGCCCTGGTCGAGCGATCCCTCGCCGAACCGATCGGCTCTGCGCCGCTGGCCCGGGCCGCTAGCGGGCGACACAACGCGTGCGTGGTGATCAGCGACCTCACCAGGCCGATCCGAAACGATATACTGTTGCCGCCGATCCTGCGCGAGCTCGAACGCGCCGGGGCGGGCGACATCAAGGTCCTCATCGCCAACGGCCTTCATCGCCCGATGACGGACGACGAAATCCGGCGCTCGGTGGGCGAAGCAGTAGCCGCGCGATATCCGGTGCTCAACCATTTCGGCCGCGACAAGGACGCGGTCGCCTGTATCGGCACCACGGCGCGCGGCACACCCGTTTACCTCAACAAGATCTACCTTAAGTCCGATTTTCGCGTCGTCACGGGGCTCGTGGAGCCGCACCTTTACGCCGGCTATTCGGGTGGCCGCAAGTCGATAGCCATCGGCGTGGCGGGCATCGATACAATAGGCGTGATCCATTCGCCGGCGTTCATAGAGGACGACAGCCTGCGGGCGGGGAGTATCGCCGAGAACATTTTCCATCGCGAGTCCCTCGAGATTGCCGCAATGGCCCCGGCGCAGTTTTGCGTCAATGTCACGATCAACCACTCGCGGGAGATCGTCGGAGTTTACGCCGGCGACATGACGGCCAGCCACGAGGCGGCGATGGAAGCCGTGAAAAAGCACAGCGTTCACCTCCTGCCGGAGCCCGTAGACATCGCCATCACAAGTAATGCCGGCTACCCGGCCGATTTGAACCTGTACCAGGCGGGCAAGGGTATGGAGGCGGGCTCGCACATCGTGAAACCGGGAGGGACGGTGATTTTCGCGGCGGAGTTTTGCGAGGGGCTTGGCTCACGGGAGTTTTCGGAGCTGATCCTCGGGGCTGAATCGCCCGACGCCATCATGCAAAAGCTCACGGCGCCCGGTTTCTTTGTGATCGACCAGTGGGGGGCGGAGTCGATCATCAAGGTGCTGCGCAAGGCAGAGGTGATGGTCTACAGCGAAGGACTGCCGCACGAAACGATCAGGAGCTGTTTTCTCACGCCGATCGACTCGATAGAAAACGGAATAAAAACTGCCTTGCAAAAACACGGCGCCGATGCTACAATCGCCGTTATACCAAAGGGTCCCTACGTCATTGGAGCAATTGAGGAAGGCGCAAGCCATGGATAAGAAAGTATGCCCCGATTGCAAGCGTGAATACGCGCTGGAAGATGAAACCTGCGTGGACTGCGGCAGCAAACTCGAGATCAATGAAGTTCTCGATCCGGAAAACTGGATGATCGCCTATCACGAGTCGATCAGGGGAAACGTCGACGACGTGGCGAAAGACCTGGCGGCCCACGGGATCGAGGGCAAGGTGCGATACGTGGATCTCACTGAGTTCAACGTATCGCTGACTTCTGCCTCCACGTGGGCGCTGCTCGTGCCGAGGGAGAGCGCCGAGGCCGCGATCGAAATGCTTCACAAGCTTTACCGCTACACCGAGGAGGCCGAGAAGGACGACATCCAGGCGCTCGGAGATATGTATGGGTTTCTCCAGGCCTCCGTGGAAGAGCTCGCGACTGACGAGTCGCTCCGGGCGGACCTGTGCAATGCGATCCGCGACCAGAACCTCCCCGAGAGCCTTGCCGGGAAGGCCCGCGACGCCCTGATCGCGGCAGGCTCCGCGGCAGAAGACGAGGTGCTGGGGGCGCTCGTCTCGGAGATCTGCCAGGATCATTACGCGACCAAGGGGTGGGCGTTCGAGCCGCTGATAGAGATCCTAGCGGAAATCGGGACCGACAAGACATCCATCCAACTGCTGGCTCTATGCCTGCACAACGACTCGATGGTCAGAATAAACGCCCTCCATTGCGCGGGGTGGTTGTGCTCGGACGATCACGTAAAGGCGCTCCCGCCCCTGCTGGAAGACCCCGACGCCGACGTTCGTCAGGAAGCGGACAGTGCCCTTGAAGAGCTCACTGGCGAGTCGGTGTGCGCAGACCACATCCTTACCCCCGAAGACGGCAGGAAAGCCAGGGCGAAATGGGAGGAGTTCCTGGGCGTGAAGCCGTGAGGCACCGGCGGGAAAACGCTTCCGAATCAATTGTGGGCGGCCCGCCAAGAGGCGGCCCGCCAAAAGGCGGCCCGCCAGGAAGCGGGACGACGAGGGCGATGCGCGGCGGGGCATGTAGGGGCGGCTCGCAAGCCGCCCTCTGTCTTTTCCGGCGATCAACGCGACGATGTCCCGACCTTCGCAACGGAGGGCGATTCACGAATCGCCCCTACATACGCCGTCACGGGCAAATCCTGCGCCGGGGACAACGCGGCCATCGATGACGACGACCACGAGGACAACGACCGCCACCACTGCGGGCAATAGGTTTCTCGATAGTCTCAGCATTTCTCGGGCCTCAGTACTCGTGTCGGCAGACTGCCTTTTTCTTATGGTAGCGCGCGGGTCTCGGAAATGCAGTACAATCTTGCTCTCTGGGGGATCATTGTGTATAATTGGAGGGCGTGAAGGAGTTCATTTTATGCCTTTTGCAAGCGTTGAAGAAACCATAGAAGAAATCCGCCGGGGGCGGATGGTCATCATCACCGACGATGAGGGTCGCGAGAATGAAGGCGACCTCATCATGGCGGGCTGCCTCGTAACGCCCGACAGCATAAACTTCATGGCCCACGAGGGCCGCGGCCTGATCTGCACGCCGGTGACCATTGAGAGGGCCAAGAAGCTCGAGCTTCCCCTGATGGTCCAAGACAATACCGAGCGCATGAAGACGGCGTTCACCGTATCGGTCGATGCGGTCGACAAGACGACCACAGGCATCTCGGCCGCCGACCGCGCCCAGACCATCAGGGTGCTCGCCGATCCGAACGCCGGCCCCGCCGACCTGCTGCGCCCTGGGCACATATTTCCCGTGGTGGCCAAGCCGGGCGGGGTGCTCAAGCGCACGGGTCATACCGAGGTCTCGGTCGACCTCGCTCGCATGGCCGGGCTCGAGCCCGTCGGGGTGCTGTGCGAGATCCTCAACGAAGACGGCACTATGGCGCGGCTGCCGCAGCTCGAGGTTTTCGCCCGGAAGCACGGCCTCAAGATGTGCACCATCGCCGATATCATAGAATACCGCCTCCGCAAGGAGCAGCTTGTAACGTGCGTCGCATCGGTGCAGTTGCCGACCGGGTGGGGCAACTTCGCTCTGCACGCTTACGAGTCGGCGCTGGACGATCACCTTCACCTTGCCTTGTGCGTGGGCGACGTGGCCCCATGCGGAGAGAAGATCCACGAGCCCGTGCTCGTGCGCATCCACTCCGAGTGCCTCACGGGCGATCTACTCGGCTCGTCGCGATGCGAATGCGGAGACCAATTCCACGCCGCCATGGAACTCGTGAGCAAAGAACCCCGGGGCGTAGTGCTCTACATGCGACAGGAAGGCAGAGGAATCGGCCTTCTAAACAAGCTGAAAGCCTACGAGCTGCAGGATAATGAGGGCCTCGATACGGTCCAGGCCAACGAACGCCTCGGCTTTGCCCCCGACCTTCGCAATTACGGCACGGGGGCGCAGATTCTGCGCAACCTCGGCCTCGAAAAGATCAGGCTGCTTACCAACAATCCGCGCAAGATAGCCGGAATCCAGGGATACGGCCTCGAAATCGTCGAGCGAGTGCCCATCCAGATCGCCCCTCATGACAACAACCGCGACTATCTTCAGACCAAGAAGGAAAAGCTCGGGCATATCCTCGACGAGTGAAGCGCGCCGGTGGTGCAGGTAGGGGCGGGCTTCGCAGCACATCGCCGCGGCCGATAGGCCGCCGCGATGTGACCGAATTGCCCGCCCTCCGGCGGATTCGGATTCATGTTTGCCTTCAGGTTCAGTCGGCGTTATTGGGCATGTGATTCAATATGTTATGGTTTCACATCGTTGTTCGCACAGAGGGCGGGCAATTCGGTCTCGGCTGCCTGGGGCAGCCGAGCTGCGAAGCGCCGCCCCTACCGTACCGATCCCGCGAGGCCGGTCCGTACCGAGCCGCTGAAAGTGTTACCAAAGACTTGAACCAAGATATCTTATCACACCCGGGCTGATCAACGCGCGGAGTTGAGCATGAGCACGCCGTACAGAACAAGCCTCTTGCTGTTGGCTGTAGTAGCGGCTTCATGGGCGCAGGCCGCGGAAGACCCTCCCCCTGCCAAGACCCTCGCCAAGCTGGAAGAAGAAGGCAGGAAGCGCCTCGAGGCCGACCTGGCAAAGGCAAAAAGGCTGCGCCGGCCTGAGTGGCTCAACAATACCCCCCTCGAAGTGAAGCTGACGACCGACTACAAGAAGATGCGCCGCGCGGTCGATTCGCGCTTCAACAAGGGAAAGAGCCGAGAGGCCGTGAAGATACTCTATGAGCTCATCGACCGCGGCTCGGGCAAACCAAGGAATTGGGCCGAATGGTATCTCGCACAGGGGCTGATCTGGGCGAAAGAGACCGCCTTTGGAATGCTTGAATACAAGAAGGCAGACCCCACGCCGGATGCTTTGCTCAGCCTGGGAAGGTGCTACCTCGAATACGATCAGTTCAAAGTCGCGGCCGATATCTTTCAAAAGGCACGCGCCGTCGCCCTGTCTTCCAGGCTGAAGAATAAAAACCTGCTCGAGGCCAGGGCGTGGTGGGCTCTGGCCGACGTTCGTCGCCAGTGCGGCGACTTCGCCGAGGCCAAGCCCGCCTATCGGAAGGCGTACGGCGCATTCGAGCGTGAATCTCAGGTCAAAGGCAAACCGGGCTGGTTCATCGCCAACATGAAAAAGCAGATGGGCCGCATGCGGTTCATGATGGACCTGTGCGATGCGGGTTCGCTGGAAGTTGCAGACCTGAAGGCCGGGGCCTACGCCGGCCAGGTGGAGGGTTTTGATGGGCCGATCGCCGTGCGCGTGACCATAGCCGGCGGCAGGATCGCGAAGATCGAGGTCACCTCGCACAAGGAATCGATACCGCTGGACGCCCTGACGGAGATTCCCCGACGCATAATCGAAAGCCAGACGCCTTCGGTGGACTCGATAACTGGAGCGACCGTCACGGCTATCGGCGTCATGGGGGCAGTGCTCAAAGCCCTGAACCAGGCGAAGTAGGATGATGAGAAGTACGACCCGCGTTCGCTTGCGCCGCATTTCCCAGGGGCTGTTTCTTGCGTGCTTCTTCGTGCTTTTCCTCATTCTCGTCGATGCTCCGGCGGGCACGGATCAACTGGCCCACGATATGGGCTTCCGCTGGTCGCCGGCCTTTGTGCTGTGCCTTGCCGATCCCCTGGCGTCGCTCTCGGCTTTCGTCGCCGGCCGCGGGGCCGACCACCTGATCATTGTGCCGCTCGTCGTTATCGCGCTGTGCCTGGTGATCCCGCGATGGTTCTGCTCGCACGTGTGCCCGCTGGGGACGCTCATCGATCTCGCCGGGGCATTGCGCGGCAAACGTCGGGAGAAATCTCTCGCGGGTCTCAAGTTCATCAAGTACGGCCTCCTGGGCGCCGTGGTTGTTTTCGCCCTGCTCGCGATCCCTGTTACCGGCCTTCTTACGCCGCTGCCGATCCTCACCCGCGCCGTGCGCGCCGGTGCGGAGTTGCTCGCCCGAAGAATCTCTGTTCACGTCCTGTGGCTCGGCGCGCTCTTTGTGATCCTGTCGCTTTCGCTATTGCGTCGGCGCTTCTGGTGCAACTACCTTTGCCCCACGGGCGCCTTTCTGTCGGTCCTCTCGCGCTTTTCGCTCCGCAGGAGAACAAAGACCGACGCCTGTGTGGAGTGCGGCCGGTGCGCGGAGGCGTGCAGCTTCGACGCCGTGCATCCCAGCACTTTCGACGCGGGCGCCGATTGCGCCTACTGCGGCCAATGCGCCCGCGTCTGCAAACCCGATGCGATCCGGTTCGGGCCGGCGGCCGCCCCCGTGCCGCTGAACATCGGACGCCGCGAGTTCATTGCGGGCGCGTGCGTCACGGGTGGACTATTGGCCGTCGGCGGGCCGTTGTCGTTGATGAGATCGCCCGTCCTGCTGCGCCCCCCCGGGGCATTACCCGAGGACGACTTCCTGGCGCGCTGCGTCCGGTGCGGTCAGTGCGCTCAGACTTGCCCGGGGCCTGCTATCAGCCTGGCGGGGCTCGAAGTCGGCCTCGCGGCCTACGGCACGCCCGTGGTTGTCCCTGAGCGCGCCGGCTGCTCGCCCAATTGCAATAATTGCGGCCGCGTATGCCCGACTGGCGCAATCACACACCTCCCGCTCGATGAGAAAAACAGCGTCGTCATGGGAACCGCCCGCTTTCGCCAGGACCTGTGCCTTCCAATCCGCGAAGAGGAAAACTGCCTTGTGTGTTACGACATCTGCAACAAGGCCGGGCACAAGGCCATTGAATTGGAGGACCTTGTTGTCTATCTCGACGACTCGTTCGATGCCCTCGAAGACACTCGAACGGTACTGAAAATCCCCCGCATCGACCCGTCCAAATGCACGGGCTGCGGACTATGTGTGATGGCCTGCATGGAGAAGAACGTGCGGGAGCGCGGCGTTCTCGCCAAGCCGGCAGTCTGGATCGACCCCGAAAGGAAACCAGCGGATGGCAGAATCGAAGAAAAGGAAGAAGAAGTCAAGACCTGAGAGAGTGAGCGGCATCACGGACGCCAAGGACCGCCGCGAGGTGCTGGACGTCTATATCCGGGCGTTCACCAACAGGAGCTTCATGGAGAACCACATGGGCCGAAGCCTGTGGAGGGGCGCACTTGGCAAAATGGAACATACCAGGGTGGCCGTGGCCGACGGCCACGTGGTGAGCGCCGTGACGATGGGCCCGCGGATGATGCGATTCGGTCCCGTGGCGGTGCCCGCGATGACAATTGGCCCCGTAGGCACGCACGACCATCACAGGAAGCAAGGCTATAGTCTCGCCGCAATGAACGACGCGACCAAGTACATGGAGGAGAACGGATTCCTCATCGCCTACCTGCAGGGGATTCCCAACTATTATCATCGCTACGGATACTACCCGTATATGGCGCGGACGTCGGCGACGTTCGGCCGCGAGAACGCAAAGAAGGAAGGGCTGGCAGGAAAGCTGCGCGCGATGACCCGAGAAGATCTGCCGAAAGTCGCCAAGCTTTATGAATCAGTGACCGCCAACCGCATCTGCGCGTCGGTGCGCGATTCGGAGCTGTGGCAATGGCTGCTCCGCTACGGCACCAAGACGTGGCTGTTTCGCAGCCCGAAGGTGATCATCGACGGCAGAGGCCGACTGTGCGGCTTCCTCACGATCGATTCAAAGGACAAGCTCGACGTCCGCGAGGTCATCGTGAGGCGGGACGAGGCAAGCTACCGCGCTGCCCTGGGGGCGATCGTCCGCGAAGCTCGCCGCCGCGAGGCCAAAGAAATCGGCCTGACGATCCCGTGGGATGAGCCGCTGGGGGTGTTCCTCCGGCAGTACGTCGGCTGCCAGTTCAAGATGTCGAGCAACCCTACGGGCGACCTTGTGTTGAAGGTCGTCGATTTCCCCGCCCTGATGCAAAAGCTGGAACCGCTGTTCACTCAGCGCTGGAAAGCCGCCCGCTCAGGCCTGCCGGAGGTCCGGTTCAACCTGGCCGGCGAGATCGGTTCGGTTGGACTCACCGTCGGCCGCAACAACGTACGCGTGGGGCCGCCGGTCAGAGGCACGCGCGTACACATTCCGCAGAGATGGCTTTCCGGTCTTCTCACGGGCTATTACTCGGTCAAAGACATCGCCCCACGGAAAAAGGCATCGATCCCATCGCGGCTCCTGCCCGTGATGGAGATTCTCTTTCCCGCCGGCTGGCCGTGGACATTCAAGGCAGATAATTATTAAGGGTCAAAATGACGAACACCTAGGAACAACTGCGCGAGTACATCTTCGGCCTCGACATCATCGACACTCATGAGCACCTCCCCGGTCGCGAAGAGAACCGCGACAAGAACGCCGACGTGCTGTCGGAGTACCTCACCCACTATTTCTCATGCGACCTGGTGTCGGCGGGCCTGACCCCGGAGCAGTTGCAGATCGCTCGCGACGTGAATCGCCCGCGAGAACGTGGCCCGGGCGCTCGCCGCGAAGGTCGAGCAGCAGGTATGCGACGTCGACTACGCCAAACGCCTTGCAGAGATGATCCTCCACGACAATCCCATGGCCATATTCAACCTGAATGACTCGGAAAACGGGACGGTTCTGCCGACGAGGCGAAGGCTTGAACCAAGATTCCTTATCACACACACGTGAACCGTGGGGCCATGTTTTTCCTAAAGTTTCCCGATAACTTGTCGATAACAGTGTTGCTTCAATAGATTTCATGGACCAGCCGAGGGTAAGGTATGCGGGCAGGCGGCCGTTCTCACAAGCGCACGCGGGCAAGAATTCTTTCGAGGATTGAATCGGGTTATTATTTTACTCCAGACGTTGCGCTCAGAACGGCCGAGAGAATACTGAGAGAGCACCCGGATTTGTTCGATGGAACGGGCGCACCCCGGTCGGGGAGGAAAAGAATCGTATAAACCCTCACATCCCACGCGCACAATCAGCCCGGCCGGTAAGCCTCGGTCCGGGCTGATTTCGTGTACTGCCCTGCCGGCGCTTCTCCCAGAAGTCATGTCATTCGTTAGAACAGTTGTTTCCAATGCTTGAGCGGCAGGTCATCAAGTCGAGGACATTGATGTTACCGTCGCCGGTAAGATCGGACGATGCCGCCACCGCCCCGGAGCACACATCACTGTAGAAATGCACCCTGATCGTGAGGAGGTCAAGGACATCCACCTTGCAGTCGCCGGTGACGTCACCCTCTACCGAGGTCCGCGCGCTCACGGCAGCGCCCAGCGGCGTCTCCTGGCCCTGCGAGTTCCTGGCCTTGGCAGCAAATGCATAAGTGGTGAGGGGCCGCAAGCCGGTTGCGAACACGCTGCCCCACTGCTCGGCCGTTTGCCACAGGGGTTCACCGGAAAACTCGCCGCAAAGGTCCAGCCACTGCTGATCATGCGAGCTGTCGGTGGGATCGGTTCCGGTACACTTGATCGCGAACAACGTGTCGCTTGGATAACCCGCCGGGGCAAGGGCGAGGGAGATGGTAATCGCTGAAGCATGCAATATTATGCACTGGTTCGGGCTATCTCCGAGGGTGCTCAGTAAAGCCGGCGGACCGTCCGCGCTTTCGACGCCGTTGTACTTTGCCCGGGCCACAAAGGTGTAGCTTGTGCCTGGCCTGAGCTCGGGGGAACTTACCAGCAGGCTCTGCCAGGTTGCAAGGTTCCGCCACACGGGCACATCAAAGCGCATGCCCTGGCCGTTGAGCGGCCAAATGTAATTGTTGTCTCTTTTCGGATCGACCGGATCGGAAGTGATCCGCACGCAGTAGACTGTATCGTCGGGCCCCCCGTTGCCGAGAAGCGACAAGAACATGCTGGTCTGCGTCGGGTTGGTGAGCACGGGCGCCGGGGGCGATGGAACCTGACCGCCGCCGGCGGTGGCCAGCGATGCCCCTTGGCTGTCTGCGCTTTCGATGCCTTCATACCTTGCCCGAGCCGTGAAAGTGTAAGTCGTGCCGGGCTGGAGGTTGGCTAACTGCACGCTTTGCCAAACGCCTTCGGTGGCCCAGAACGCATCGGCCGACGACCCGCACACGCCTGCCGCAACCGTCAGATAACGGCCGTTCCAAGCGCTGTCGAGCGGGCCCGTCCCCATGCACATGACGGAGTATTCGGTCTCTGCAGGGCCGCCGTTGCCGACAACCGACAGCATCATGCTTGTTTCGGTCGGATCAGTCAGCACTGGTGCGGGGGGAGCGGCGACCTGGGCATCGCCAAGGGTTCTGATCGATGCCGGAGGGCTGTCTGCGCTTTCGACGCCGTCGTATCTTGACCTGACCACAAAGGTATAGGTCGTGTTTGGCTTCAGCTCAGGATTGGTCACCAGCAGATTCTGCCAGATGTCGATCGTCCGCCACACAGGAGAGTCAAATCGCTGGCCCACGCCATCGACCGGCCACAGGTAATTGCCGTTCCTTTTCGGATCGACCGGATCGGAAGTGACGCTGACGCAGTACAACGTATCGGGCAGCCCGCCGTTGCCGTTGACGCTGAGCACGATCGAAGTCGTCGTTGGCAAGCTCAGGGTCGGCGCCGGAGGCGCGCTTCCCGTTGGAGGGTCGCTGCCGGGCACTTCCACCTGTATGGGCTCGCCCTGGATTGCGGTCGCGGTGGCATACATCGTGGCGAAGGCGGTATCCCAGATTTCAGCGGTAAAATTAAGGCTGTGCATTCCGCTGAGGATAAAGTCCGACTGGTCAAAGACCACAAATACTGTCTCTGAATTGCCGCCTGCAACGTTCCACGCTTCGGTGTACCAACCCTGGCCGGTGCTGGTGCAGTAGATTCGCGCCGCTACGTCGTAGCTGGAGCCTTCCTCACTGACCGCGCCGAGTTCGAACTCAAAACTGAATGTTTCGTAGTATCCGTCGTTATCGGCGTCGGACCCGGCAACGGCCGTGATCGTGGCGCTTTGCAGTTGAGGAGCAGCCGAAGCGTTTGGCGAAGAAACGCCCAGCCACAACACGCCCAACACTACAACCCAAACAAAAGCGTTGTCCATGATAGGATGATTCCGCACTCGTACACCTCCTTTGTGAAAAGGGCCGAACATTGTCAGTTACTCACGAACGCCGGCACAGACGGCCCTCGGCGCTATGCTCTGGGTGGCCCGCCTACCGCTGCCGAAAAAAAACCGCTCTCGAATGGGGTCGTCCATTACGAGGGCGGCTCTCGGTCCGTGAAAGCCATCAGGAATTTTGTACGAAAACTACAACTTACTCAATAGGACTTGGCCTGCCGGCTTCGGGCATGCACAGCTTCGCCGCAAGAATCAGTTATGCAAGTTTATTTTGTGCAGGATTTCGTTAAACGTCGGTTCGAGGCGTGTCGTCGGTATCGGCTGGGCCCGGGCGTACGCAGCAAAAGCGCAACGCCGGACACAAAACTGCATCTGGAACGCGCGAGCGATCCCGGGATTCTCGCGCAAATCACAACTGACCCACTGCCTGGCCAAGCCACCGACCGCGCACTTCTCGGCGCGGCTCGGAGTACCCTACCCGCAATGGCCATCAAATTTATATCGTTACGGGCGGCCGATGTCAAGGGGGAAAAAACCGCCCGAGGATTTCTCCGGGCGCCCCGGCGCCCACGGACGCCCGCTTCCTACTCGGGCTGATCTGTATCGACAACCCTCGAAATGGCGTTGCGCGTAACCCGCATCTTCGTGTTGTCCTCAAGACGCAGGATGATCTCGCGGTCGGTCAGCGACGAGACAACGCCGATGATGCCGCCGATGGTTACCACCTTATCGTCTTTCTTCAGCCGATCGACCATGTCCTGCCGTTGATGCTCCTTCTTCTTCTGGGGGCGGATCAGCAGCATATACATGATCGCAAATATGATGGCGAGGGGAATGAGCAGTCCCATGAACCCGCCGCGTTCCTGTCGGTCCTTGCCTGCAGGTGGAGCTTCTTCCCCTGCGGCGCCCTCATTGACCTCTTCCCCTTCTTCACCCAGTTCGGCCGCGTTGATTTCGATCTCCTCGGGTGCAGCGTCAGGGGCGCCTGGTAGCAGTTCTTCCATCGGAATTCTCCTTTGTTTTACGAGTCACCTTCATAGTGTCCTAAAAAACCCCGCTTGAATCCACAAAATTCTTGCCTAGTGATGGCACTGCGTATGCCTTCCATCAGCTTCTGGTAGAAGTGGATGTTGTGGATCGACGTCAGAATCGCGGCAACGCCTTCCTTCACGTTGAACAGATGCCGCAGATAGCCGCGGCTGAAATTCCGGCACGCGTAGCAATCGCACGTGTCGTCTATCGGATCGTCCGACATCCGATACTGCACGTTCCTGAGCCTTACCTTCCCCCGCGACGAGAACGCGCACGCACCACGGGCGTTGCGGGTGGGCATCACGCAGTCAAACATATCGATGCCCCGCTCAACGGCCTCCAGAATGTCTTCCGGCGTCCCAACGCCCATCAGGTATCGGGGCTTGGCCTCCGGAAGATGCGGGGCGCTCACCTCGATCACCTCGTTCATGAGGTCCTGCCCCTCCCCCACGCTGCAGCCGCCGAGCGCGTAGCCGGGAAAGTCCATCTCCACGAGCCGGTCCGCGCACTGTGCGCGGAGGTCGGCAAACACACTGCCCTGCACAATGCCGAAGAGCGCCTGATCCGCCTTGCCGTGTGCCTCGCGGCAGCGCCCGGCCCACGCCAGGGTCCGTTCCACCGCCTTTTGCGCCGCGTAGTGCTCCACCGGATACGATACGCACTCGTCGAAGCACATTATGATGTCGGCGCCGAGAGCGTTCTGGATTTCGATCGACCGCTCCGGCGTCAGGAAAATCGTCGAGCCGTCGACGTGCGACTGAAACTCAACGCCGTCATCGTCCACACGCCGCAGCTTCGCGAGCGAAAGCACCTGAAAGCCGCCGCTGTCGGTAAGGATCGGGCCCGGCCAGCTCATGAACCCGTGCAATCCGCCGAAGTGCCGCACGACTTCCTCGCCCGGCCGCAAGGCAAGGTGATAAGCATTGCTGAGGATAATCGTGGCCCCCGTCTGTGCCAGGCGGTCGGGCGTGACCATCTTGATCGTGGCGTTTGTGCCCACAGGCATAAACACCGGCGTCTCCGCCCGCCCGTGGGGCGTATCGAGCACGCCGCGGCGGGCGTTTCCGTCTGTTGCGATGATCTTAAAATCTATCAATGTTATAGGACCATTGGACCATAGGACCATTGTCCTATTGTCTCATTGTCCTTCTTCTCTGCGGCCCCTAGCTTGCCCGCCATAGCCCGGCGGCGGCGGGCGCCTTTGCGGTGAATCCGTCTTGGACTTTGGACCTTGGACTGCCGACTGAAGACAAGGCTGAAGGCGGAAGGATGAAGGATGAAGGAAGACTCCTATCTTCCGACCTTGGACTGATGACTGTGCGACTGAACGACTGTGCGACTAATAAACCCTTCGTATCTCTGCGCCCGGGTAGTAATATCCAAGGATATCTTTCGAGTCGTATCCGGAGATAGCCATGCCCATGGCGCCCCACTGGCACATTCCCACGCCGTGCCCGAATCCCCGGCCCCGAAACACCAGCGTATCGCCGCGTTTGCGGCACTCGAAACAGTTGCTCTTCAGCTTGCCGTAGCCGGTAAGCGAGCGAAGCTCGTTGACGCTCAGCCTGAAGGGGCTGCCCGACAACGGCGTGATCGTCACCTCGCGCGCGTGCCGGCCGCGATCCGGCTCCAAGGGCTCGATCGCCTTGATCCCGTCTATCTTGTGGCCTCTGGCTGCCAGGCCCCGCGTCATTTTTGCCTCAGGAACCGTCACCTGCCAGCGGTATAACTCCGAGTTCTTCCGCCGGTGCAGCTTGGGATCGCAATACTTACAGTTCACACCCGCAAGCGGCGTTATGTCGGCCTCGCCGAAAACGGCCTTCCGGCTGGCCGTCCGGCCTCCGCAGATCGAGTGGTAATACGCGGGCAGGATCTTCCAGTCGTACAGCAGCAGCACACCCCGCGTTTGGCGAACGGCCCTGCGAGCGGATGCGGTCTCGCCTGCCACTCCCTTGTAGACTTGGTCGCCCGTGCCCGCGGCCACGTCGTAGTCCCAGCCCGTTCTGTTTCCGGCGCGGTAGAGAGCGTACGTCCTCGAAGCGATGGCCTGCGCCCTCAATGCGGGCATCGGCCAGTAGCTGTGCATCTCGCTCGATACCACCCCGGCGAGATAGCTGTCGAGCGGCAGCACGTTTACGGCGAGCAACCGTTGGGCATTTGTTTGGCGCTTCCGCCTGATCAAGACCAGCCTGCCGCGGTACGCCTTGCCGTTTACGCGCAGCGAGCCGTCGGCCGCCGGAATGACCTCCACGCGGCCGTGCTCGATGCTTCGGGCGCCCATGACGATGCCGGAGCCGTTCGCTTTAACGATCAACTCCGGCATTGGGCGGGGGCTGCTGAATAGCGTTTTGCCGCCTGCGACCACCCTGTAGCCGCCGTTCACCAAGACCTTGCACTCTTGGGCTTTGGCCAGCAGCACGCGGATGTCGCCCGGTTTCGACGGCATTCCTGTGAAGGTGGGATACTGCGCCAGCTCGCTCCTGCGGGCGATGCACGACTGTACCGACGCCACGAAAACCGCCGCGACCCCGATCGCAAGTATTATATGGGCTGCCCTTTTCATACCGTCCTTGGATCAACGTGGGCGGGCGCGGTTAGGGGTTTCCGTCTCCCGGCCTCAAGCCCCGTATCGTCCTCCGTCATCGTTTCCGTCTATTCGTATCTTTATAGCGATCGTACTCGCTGAAGATGCACCCGCAGTACTGCTGCCGGTAGAGCGATCGCTTTTTGGCTATCGCCTGGCTTTCATCGGCCAGGTGGCGCAAGTCGGCGTAATGAAACCCCACCCCCTCGCGCCCGGCCGCTTCGCGGGCAAGGGCCTTGATCTTCTCGTGCCCCTGGTGTTTGCTGAAAAGCAGCGACGTCGTGAACGCGTCGAAGCCGTTCTCTCGCGCTGCCGCAGCGGCCGCTTCGATACGCATCTTGTAGCAAACGTCGCAGCGGTCGGAGGTGTCGGGTCCGATTCGCCGCAAGAAGTCGCCCAGGCCATACTCGCGGTTATAGATGACCGGGAGCTTTTCTTGCTCCTGAAAGACCTCCACTGCGCGGAGCCTTTTGCGGAATTCCAGCAGCGGATGGATATTGGGATTATAGAAGAAACCCGTGACTTCGGCCTGCGACTTCAGTTCGCGCAGCGGCGCCGCAATGCAGGGCGCGCAGCAGATGTGCAGGAGGAGTTTCATACCAGTATCAGCGCCCGGCAGCCGGCCGATCGGTGAGCCGGGCCGGTACTCACCGGGACTCTTTCAGGGCGAGGCCGTAGTGAGCCAGCTTCTCCCTCACTTCGGTCAGTGATGCCTTGCCGAAGTTCTTGCTGCTGAGAAGATCCTCCGACGTGTGCTGGATCAGCTCGCCGATGGTTTCGATCCCGAGGCGCTCCATGCAGCGCTGGCTCCTCACCGAGAGCCCCAGCTCGTCGATCGACCGCTCCGTGACCGGAAGGTCTTCGGGGCGGACCCTTTCTTCTTCGAGCTCTTCTTCCGGCAGCGGCTCGGCGAACTCGGCCGGCAGCGGCTCCTCAAACTGCTGGCCCAGCTTCAGACCCTTGAGACCGAGCAGTTCCTTGATCTCCTCCAGGGACGTCTCCCCGAAGTTCTTGTAACTTAGGAGCTCCGGCTCCGTCTTCTGCACGAGGTCGCCGAGAGTGCGGATGTTCATCTTCGACAGGCAATTGCGGCTCCGCACCGACAGCTCGAAGTCGGTGACGGGCATCCTGAGGATCTCGAGCCTGCGGCTGAGCTCTTTGTCGTGGGTATCGTCGTACGATTGCATGGTCGCGGCCTCGGCGTCTTTGAGGCAGAGCGCGGCCCGCGCGTGGTTCGGGTCGTAACGCAGAACCCTCTTGAAGCACTCGGCCGCCCGTTCCGGCTGCTGGAGCTCCTCATAAAGAAGACCGAGGTTCACCAGCGCCTGCACGTAGACCTGCTTGCCCTCGGTGAGGCTTGAGTAAAAGCCCACCGCCTTATTGAGGTCGCCCCGCTGGCCGTGCATGTAGCCCAGCCTGAAAATACTCGGCACGTGCGTGGGGTTTTCTTCGAGCGCGGCCTCGTAGTTTTCGGTCGCTTCTTCGTAAAGCCCGTTGCCTTCGAGCTCGCGGCCCTTTTCGTAAAGTTTCTGTGCCGTTTTGGTAGATGTTTCAGCCATATACTCGGCCTCCTGGCCAGAACGTGACACTACACTTGTGATCATATCTTCGGAGGTATTCGCTTGCCGTTTATACAAATAGTTATTATACCACAAAAAGGACCTCCATGCAAGCATGTAGCTAACGCGATAACGTCCCAGGTTTTGTGTAATAGCGTCACAGGGCCACCGTCAACTGATCTGCCAGTTGGTCTATAAATTCCTTTCTTCTCGCATCGATGTCTGCGGGCGGGTGTACCCGCTTCCTCTGGGATCGCCGCCGCGGCGGCCGCTTTGCCCACAAGGCAAAGGGGATGGCGTCGCGGCGCTCGTTTTCCACGGGCTGAAGCCCTTGTCATTACCCACATCTTTTTGGCAGAAATATTTGGGGATCGTGTTGTTATGCAAGGAAATGTGCCAAGAGGCCCGTGCATTCTTAAGCCCCAAAGGGGCGAAGGAGTCGACCCCGCCGCAACAAGAAATGTGGGTAATGACAAGGGCGTAAGCCCGAGGCTACATATCTGCCGCCCTTTGGGCTAAGAGAACGCCAAACACGGGCATTTCGAGCACAAGAAAGACTATACCTGTCCGCCGAAAGGCTTCTGAAGGCTGGCTCGTCCGCGTTGCCGCCGATTGACGGGGACCATAATAGCTTGTCGCACCCAGTGAGGATGATACTTGCGACACCGCGCTTTGCTGATCCCTTCCCGATGCGCCGCAAGATCAGGGGGGAGTGGGTTACAATGTACCGGCGCCGGATCTTTGGAAAGCTGCAAAAGTACTTGACTTGGGCGGGTGGTGGTGTATAATAGTATTGGATGTGGTACCCGCCCAGGGAAATCGTCGGGTACCGCTTTGGGAGCCGTGGCGGGGGGGAGCGATTCTGTTATCAGCATGCCTCTCGACCCGTGGCTCCGCGCGACATAGCCGCATTGTATCCATCACGTCAGACATCGAGCTATCGACACTGAAGTCGGTGTCACGCCAGACACAGTGAAGTTGTACCGCCACGATTGTGACGGAATGCAAGCCTTCGGCGATGATCGACCGCCAACGAATCTGAACTGCGATCGACGAGGCTGCCGTTCCGGGGAATACTGGAGGTTCTCCGACAGGCCGGCACATCGCGAATGCCTCGAACAAGATAAACTGTGCGGGAAGACTCCCGGCGTCTGTCCGGGACGAACTCCCCAGAGCCATGACAAGGAGGTGGCACCATGAAAGAGACCTTGAGAGCGCTGTTTGTGAGCACCTACCCGCCGCGGGTCTGTGGCATCGGTACTTTTACCAAAGACCTGACGGCCAACATGAGGAAAGAGGTCGCATGGATCAGACCTCGCATCGCTGCCATCGACATCGCTGACGACGATGATATTGAATACGCAGATGAGGTCGTTTGCCGAGTCAGGAACCGCCGCCGCGACGCCTACGCCTCCTTTGCCGACAGGGTCAACAGATCACATTACGACGTCGTCTGCGTGCAGCACGAGTTTGGCCTCTTTCCCGGCGAGTGGGGCAAGGACATCATTGATTTCTATGCCATCTGCAAGAAGCCGATTGTGACGACCCTTCATACGGTCTTGCCGGGATGCCCCGACCTGCCGCGCAAGATCATCCGCATTATGGTGAAAAACAGCCTGGCCACCGTGGTCATGGCCAGGGTCGGCGTCGAAATGCTGAGAAGCTACTACGGCATCGGGCCGGCCAAGGTCGCCGTGATCCCGCACGGGGTGCCCTCTTTCAGGCGCGTTGGAGGCCTCGCGGCAAAAAGGATGCTTGGCCTCCAGAGCAGGGAAGTAGTCTCGAACTTCGGCCTGTTGTCGCGCGGCAAGGGCCTCGAGTACATGATCGCGGCCATGGCGGAGGTCGTGAGGGAGCGTCCCAACGCCATTTGTTGCATACTGGGGCAAACTCACCCCCAGGTCAAGAAGCGGGAGGGCGAGAGCTATCGCCAAGAGCTTCGGCAAATGGTACTTGCATTGGGGCTGCAGAATCACGTACAATTTGTAGACAGGTTCCTCACGGATCGGGAGTTGGCGGTTTTCCTCGAGGCAACCGACGTGTATGTGACGCCCTACGTGGGGGCGGATCAGATAACTTCCGGAACGATAGCGCGTGCCGTATTTTTCGGCAAGGCGATAGTCTCTACGCCGTTTCTGTATGCGACCGAACTGTTGGCCGACGGCCGCGGCCGGCTGGCGCCTTTCAAAGACAGTGCAGCCCTCGCCCGCCAGGTGACGGTCGTACTGTCGGACGACGTCCTGAGAGCCAGGCTGGGGGCAAATGCAAGGGCCTACGGGCGCGGGATGTCGTGGGAAGCGGTAGCGCGCAAGTACGCGAGAGTCCTAAGGGAAGTGAAATCCACGGGGCGAGTGCGCACCCCCGTTGTTGTACCGGGCAGGATCCATCTGCCACAGCCGCCGCAGTTGCAGGCCACGTGAACGCGAGGCCCTGTTCAAAGAGCTGAACATCACGTATGAATCTCCCCCGGGTGAAGCTCGAGCATTTTCTCAACTTGTGTGACGACACCGGCGTTTTTCAGCACGCTCTTCACCGCATACCGAATCGGAAAGAAGGATACTGCACCGACGACGTCGCAAGGGCGATCGTGTTTTTGTGCAGGCGCCTGCCCGTCCAACAAGACCCTCGCGCCACGAGGGTGCTATCGATGTGCATGTCGTTCCTGCACTTCGCCGGCCGCCCGGACGGAGCTTTTCACAACTTCCTCTCCTACGACCGGCGATGGCAGGACGAGGTCGGCTCGGAAGACAGTCAGGGCCGTGCGATCTGGGCGGCGGGCGCCGCCTGCACGGCGAGAGTCTTGGGCGAGTCGGCGCGGGCCGCGGCCGAAGAGCTTTTTCGAAAGAGCGCCGCTCGTATCGCCGCGTTCATATCCCCGCGATCCTGCAGCTTTGCAATGCTTGGCTGCGCCCTGGCCCACGATATAGACCCGGCTAGGGGCATGCTCAAAAAGGGCGGCGATTTCCTGACCGCATTGTTCAAAGACGTAGCCAACAACAACTGGCGATGGTTTGAACCCTACCTTACGTACTGCAACGCCCGCATTCCAGAGGCGCTTTTCCAAGCATGCCACGTGCTCAAGAATCAAGAGTATCGCGACGTTGCCGAGCAGGCGATGCAATTCCTGATAGAAGTCATGTTCGACGGCGACATGCTGGACCTCCCCGGCAACCATGGGTGGTTTGAGGCCGGAGGAAGAAAGTCGGCATTCGACCAGCAGCCCGTGGAAGCCGGCACTATGGCCGAGGCCCTTGTTTGCGCGTACCGCGTTACCGGCTCGAGTGAATACCTCGAACGCGCCAGGCAAGCCCTGATGTGGTATCACGGAAAAAACCGCGTTGGCGCTATTTTGATTGACCCGGCAACGGGCGGATGTTATGATGGGCTCACGCCGACCGGCGTGAACAAGAACCAGGGCGCCGAGGCTGCCTTATCGTACCTCCTCGCCCGGGCCGAATACGATGCGGCTGCGTCGGCTCTGATCTGAGCACGCAACATCGGAAAAAGGATCATCGTATGGCGAGAAGGGCAGGGCCTGATATCATTCATCGCTACAAGGGCAATCCGTTGATCTCGATTGATGATCTGCCCTTCTTGTGCAGCGACATCTGGAACACCGCCGTGGTCCGGTTTCAGGGCGAGTGTCTGCTGTTGATTACTGTGGAGACCCTCGAAGGCCGGGGCAGCATCTTCACGGCCCGTGGAGCGGACCTGGGAGAATTCGCCATCGACGCCGAACCGTTCATGACCGGGTCTGAGCACGGGCCATTTGCCCCATACGAACGGTTCGGTATCCGCGATCCCCGCATCACCGAAATCGACGGCACATATTACATCACTTACGTGGCCAACAGCGAACACGGCCACCGGATCGGCCTGGCTCGCACCAAAGATTTTCGTTCGGTCGAGCGGATGGATCTGGTATCGGAAGCGGACAACAAGAACGGCGCGCTCTTTCCGCGAAAGATCAACGGCCGCTATGCGATGCTGCAGCGGCCCTACGAGGGCGGCAGCATCTGGATAACCTACTCCGACGACCTCACCTACTGGGGAGCGTCGACGGTTGTAATGACGCCGCGAGGCGGCTTCTGGGACTCCACACGCATCGGCGCGGCCGGGCCGCCGATCGAGATCGACCAAGGCTGGCTGCTGATCTATTACGGCGAGAAAGGCACCAGCGCCGGCCCGCTGGTGCGCCTGGGCGCCGCGATCCTCGACAGGCACAACCCCGCCCGCGTGATTGCCCGATCGAATATCCCGATACTCTCACCTCGTGAAAACTACGAGCGCATCGGCGACGTCGGCAATGTGGTCTTCTCGTGCGGGGCCCTGCTCGAAAACGATGGCCATGTGAAAATCTACTACGGCGCAGCCAACAGTTGCATATGCCTGGGCACCGGCTCGCTCAGCGACATCACAACCGTGTGCCGCCAAAGCGAACAGGAATTCTGACCATGATCCCAAAACGCGACCGCGAGCCGCTCCGCCGGTGGGAAAACAACCCGACCATTACCCTCGAAGACGTCCCCTACCGCTGCAACGCCGTTTTCAACGGCACTCCCGTGAAAACTGATGGTGAGTACCTGCTACTGCTGCGCGTCGAGGGCCAGCAGGGATATTCGTTCTTCTCCCTCGCCCGCAGCACCGACGGATTTCATTTCCGCATGGACAACAGGCCCTGCATGCTGCCCGCCAAAGAAGGACCTTTCAGACCCTGGGAAATCAACGGCATCGAGGACCCGCGCCTTACGCTGATCGATGGCCGCTACTACATCATGTACACCGCCGTATCGCCCTATGGCCCTCGCATCGCACTTGCCCGCACCGAGGATTTCAAGACTTTTGAGAGAATTGCCTTGATCTCCAGCCCGGGCAACAAGGATGGCGTCCTTTTCCCCGAGAGAATCGGAGGCATGTACGCCCGCCTCGACCGGCCCATCGCCAACGGCGTCGGCAGCATCTGGATCTCCTATTCTCCCGACCTCGTCAACTGGGGGCGCAGCGAACTGGTCATGTGCCCCAGGCCACGCTACTGGGATTCGTTTCGCATCGGCGCTTCCGTCCCTCCCATCCGCACCGATCGGGGATGGCTGGAAATCTACCACGGCATGAAGATGACACCCTCCGGGCCCGTATATCGAATCGGCACCGCGATGCTGGCCCTCGAGAACCCGGCCAAGGTGCTGGGGCGATGCCTTGCACCGGCGCTCTCGCCGCGCGAAGACTACGAACGCATCGGCGACATCGGCAACGTGGTCTTTGCCTGCGGCGCAATCCTTGAACCCGACGGACAGACGAAAGTCTACTACGGAGCCGCCGACACCTCAATCTGCATTGCCACGGCACACATCGACGAACTCGTCGAATCCTGCTTCCAGAGCAGCATCTTGTGACCCCTGCCCTTCCCCGGCCGTCGCCCGGGAGAAGGTCGACTCAAGGTTGTAAAAAGCACCAATTTATGCTATAATAATATTATGAAGAAGGACATCGGTGTAAAACCCATCGCGAGCAACAAGAAAGCTCGGCACAAGTTTGAATTCCTCGAGAGATTCGAAGCAGGAATCGAACTCAAAGGCACCGAGGTAAAAAGCCTCCGCGAAGGGAAGGTGAGCCTTCAAGAGAGCTACGCGCGCATCCGCGGCGGAGAACTGTTTTTAATAGGGGCCAACATCGCCCATTACGACCCGGGCAGCTACCTCAACCACGAGCCGGACCGGCCGCGGAAGCTCTTGGTGCATCGGCGCGAGATCGTCCGGCTCGACAAACTCCTGTCCGAGAAGCGGCTCACGATCGTGCCCGTGCGCATGTACTTCAAGCGCGGAATGGTAAAGGTAGAGCTGGCCCTGGCCCGGGGGAGGCTCAAATACGAAAAGCGACAGACAATCAGGGAGCGCGACGACCAAATACGCATTAAACGCGAGATGTCGCGGCGCCGATAAGTAACATAGGCCCATTGATCTTTGACATTTACAGCCACATCCTCAATCAGCCTGGGGGCGAAAGGAATCGACCGGGCGATGGAGATAAAGGTGGCGCACCGAGGTTGTCAGGTGGCCTCGTAAAAAACCTGGCAAAAACAACAACTGCAGACACTCAGTTTGCAATGGCTGCTTAGGTAGCCCGCCCTCATGACCTTGCCTGCGTGGTCATGCCGGGCGACTGACAGCAGGCTGGCCTTGCCGCTTGGTCCCGTGGTGGCGAGGCGAGAAAACAACGGGGATAGCGAAGCCCGGATCCCGTTTACCGGAGCCGGGCCAAGCGAAACACCAAAAGGTAAACTATGTGCGTAGAAGCCTTTGTTGAAACGTCACGGGACGGGGGTTCAATTCCCCCCGCCTCCACCAGCCGGCCGGGGTCGTAAAGCGTTGGGAGATAAGCGTTTTCCGCCCCGGCTGCTTTTTTTAACATTTGCGGTTGTGCTGATATTGTGCTCTCGGAGGGGGCATTGTCGGGCAGGATCGCGTCGCCAACGGCCTCGGCAAGCTCCGCCAAACGGTCGATTCTCGCGCGGCCGTAAGTGTTAAACGTCAAGTCTACCGTGGCGTGTCGGGCGGCGACTTGGGCCTCTTTTGCAGAGGCCCCCGAGTCCAGAATGAGCGTGACGAAGGTCGTCCTGAAAGAGTGGAAATCAAGCCTGCCGAGGGGGGTGATTTTGGGAATCTTGGCGACCTGAAGGTCCTTGTCGAGCTCTCGGGCCATGTGGGTCGGGACGTAGAGCAACGGCTTGTCTGGAACACTGGTCTTCTTCTTGCGGCCACCGTAAGCCTTGCGGTAGAGGTCGACAGCGGCGCCGGATTCCACGAAAGCCTGTAGGCGACCTAGCACTTTGGACGAGAGACGCTGAAAACCATCTCGTCGGTTTTTCGTCCACTCTCCCGAAAGCCACAACCCGCGGCTCTTCGTATCGAGGTCATCAAGAGACAGCGCTCGTAGCTCGCCGACTCTTAAACCACTGGCCAGTGCTACCTCGTAAACAAGGCGGCGATGTTCCGGCGCAACCTTCAGCAGCCTGTGAATCTCATCGAGGGTCATAGCGCGTCGCGTGCTTTCCGGCGTAGTGTCGAAAGGTACGAGGTCCTTCAAAGGATCATCGGGCACATACCCCCGCTTCACACACCACCGACAAAAAGTCTTGAGGCTCGCCGCATACGCTTCGATTGTCTTTCCGGCAAGGCGGATGTCTCCCCCGTCTTGGAGCTCACGTAACGCTCGCTCGACGCGACTCAGAATGCCGTCAATATCATTCAGCGTCTCAAGACCAAGCTGTTCCTGCCACCACGTGAGATGGGAACGCTGCTTACGGGCGTGAGTCTTTGACCACGGCCTTCCACCCCGACCGCCTTGTGATTCTCCCCACGCAAGGTATTCGTCTTTCACCTCGGCAAAGTGACGCTTGGCGTGCTTGTTCCACGACCTTGGTGGCGGCTCATGGCCTCTGCGGATAGCATCGTGCTTCGCCTGTAATCGTTCTGCGAGCTTCCTCGTCTCGGTTTTGGACTTGACGCCTGTTCCCGTGCGGCGTCGGCCCCGCCAATCGGTGTACTGGAACTTCCATCGCGGATGAGGCTGGCCGTTCTTGTTCTTGCTCTGAAAAATGTACGGCATCACGTCACCTCCTGAAGGCCCCGCAGCCTTTTTCGTTCCTTTTCAGCGTCCTGCTCAGCACGTTCGGCCCGGTCATGAATGTGTCCGAGTACCCGGCCTGCGAACCAAACCGTGCGTTTACCCAGAACCACGCCCGCCGGAAGTTCGCCACGGTGCACCATCCGCTTGACCGTCTTTGGCGCCACGCCGAGGATCGAAGCAAGGCGATGCTCGTCCAGAATCGTATCCGCCTGCAGGTTGGCCAGTTCGTCGATCAGTGTGCCCTGATCGCCCACTTGTCCCGGAGGATTGAGAACAAACTCCCACCTCCCGAGGTCGTCCTCGTAGTAATGGGCTGTAAGAAGTACCTGGAGCGTTCCGTTGCTTTCGCTCTGGGACTTGAGAAACGCCTCCGCCTCTTCGGCTAACATAATTACCGCATCGCTGTATCCGTGTTCAGTGATACTATTCACGGCGCCCCCCCTTCCCTTCTTCGATCACAGGCGCAACGAAGTCGTCGAGCCGTGTGCTTCGGCCGCCCCATTTTGGCGGCATCTTGGGCACAATGGGTGCTGTCGCGAACTCTTGGAGCGTTTTTCGAGCGTTGATGAGTTGAGGGGTGGTTAACTGGACAACCGGGCCATCCGACAGGATCTCAAACCGGTACGCGTCCCGTTGATGCGCGTCCTTGGCTTTCCGCACTCGCAGCCGTAAGCCAACGGCAGAAAAAGCGTTGACATCGGCTCTTCGATCTGCTGTACTATGATAAGTTAGGGATAACATCCTTGACACCAGTGCCCCGTGTTGCTTACCCGGCGCCGGGGCACCCTTCATTCCTTCGGCGACCCGGGTGCTACGAAGACCTGTTCTTTGTTGGCATTTTCATTCTCCATAATTCCACTCGATGGCAATGGGGCGGGCCGCATTGTCCAACTCGCGACGGAGTAAAACGCGAGTTGCTCACGCACTGACAACGCACCCGCAGTGGCCGTGGCCTCAAGCCCGCCGCGGTGGGCTATTCAGTATTGAAGGACCTCCTTTCGCCTATTCCGTGAGGGTAACATCGTCAGATCCAATTGAGACCGACGTGTCTCTTGGCAGCGTCCGGCGCACTTGTGCACGCTTCACCTTCTCCTTGCGAGGCGGACTAGGACTTTCCATTCTCACCGTGGGGATTTCAGGCAACCGCTTACGAAGAGCAGCGACGTCGATCAGATACAGTTGGCCGCTGTTGACGTCAATGATTTGATCTGTGGACTTCAGCCAAATGACTGCGCCCCCTGGCGCAACCGCCAAGAATTCCATCTGCCAGTCATCCACCTCGTGCAACTCTTCGAGAGCGCGAACCGCAGTGCGGATAGTCTGCAACGGTGCTCCCTGCCGCTTCAACTCCACGATAGCCATGGCGCGCAGGATGTCCGGCAGTTTGAAGCAATAGGATTGCCAAGGGCCGCCGCCGCCCTCAACGTGGAGCAAGCCAGTTACGCACCAATATTGCAGCGTCTGACGCGGCACCTCGACCAAGGCAGCAACTGTTTTGGCATCTGGCATAGCGGCGCCTCCTTTTGGCCCTTAACCATGCTGGTCAAATGTTTAGTACGCCATATTCTAGCAATACGCTTAGCATATATTATACAGTCTGCGGCCGCGAGTGTCAACAAAAAAAGTCCTACCTTTTTCAGCTCACGAGGCAGATGAGCCACAACAGGTTGTCAGATAACATCTTAGGACGGACATATTTTTTTGAAAAAACGACTTTGAGCGGGATAGAACCGACGCTGTAAGCAGTGCAACAGGCAGATCAGCCTTGCGGCGCGGGCAAGTTATTGCAGAAGGAGACTGCAAGAGAAGCAGCAGCTCCCCTGCGTGTGCGCAACAGCATGTCACAGGCGCCTTCCTGAGCTCTTCCACTTGGCCACGCACATCCCGGAAGAGCTCAATTTCTTGCCCCCCTCAAGGAGCCCCCGTGACCCCATCCGAGATAAGATGTTCCGGCCGATTGCCGCAATCCCCGACTAGCCTGATTTAGACACCTTGCCCCCACTTTGGACTTTTCTTTGGCTGTTTTTGTGCGGATTCCGGCGGTATCGGTCGATTGGAGGCGTTTGGCTTTCGAAAAGGCCGTGTGGTCCAGACCTACCCCCTTGTATAGGCCGGCAGAAGGTGTGATACTATCTGTATAGCAGCTGAGGTATCACACGTGTTCTTGAAGAAGCACGTTCGCAAGAAGAACGGTAAGGCTCACACCTATTGGGATTTGGTGGAGTCGTACCGCACGCCCAGGGGTCCGCGTCACCGCACGGTGGCTTATCTTGGCGAGCTTGACGTGGCCGACTGCGGCGGCTGGGCCAAGCTCGCACGGCAACTCGACTACAAGCCGCTGCCTGTGATCGAGCCGACGCTGTTTGATCCGCAGCCCGATGACGAGCCGGTGCCGGAGGAGGCTACGGTCAACGGTGTGCGCGTTGACGAGACGACCGACTTCGGCGACGTGTGGCTTGGCCTGACGCTGTGGCGCACGCTGGGGCTGGACAAGCTTTTTGCGAGGATCCTTCCGGAAGGTCGCGAGGACATCGGCTGGGACCTGATGGCCGCGATCCTAGTGCTGGGGCGCTTCTGCCAGCCGTCCGGCGAGCTGCACATCGAAGACACGTGGTATCCGCGAACGATGTTCCCGGAGATACTGGGCGTGAAGGCCCGGCAAGTGCATGTGCGTCGGTTGTATCAGGCGCTCGACGTGCTGTGCGG